>Ga0335073_10016718_pt1 | contig 10254 bp, 6 predicted proteins | sample Lox_Sample_22_FD_207093 | JGI IMG/M metagenome (GOLD analysis project Ga0335073, IMG submission 207093) | Soil microbial communities from Loxahatchee National Wildlife Refuge, Florida, United States - Lox_Sample_2.2 | ecosystem: Environmental > Terrestrial > Soil > Wetlands | place: USA: Florida... | reverse complement strand
CACCTGACGGCTTCTAAGCGCAGCGCGCCGAAATCTGCGTGACGCGCGTGTGACAAGCATCAGCCCCGAAACGCGCTTCGACGCGGCCTATAAAATGATTATGCAGAGTGCCCTGGCCGCACTGATGATGCACGGTTACCGACCCGATACGAATCGACCAGGGGCGCAGGCGCGCTGCTGGTTGCCCCCACATGACCGTTATCCAGAGTCTGCCGCCCACGATCGGCATCTCTCCCGAGCGAGTCATCGTGCTCGACACCTTGCGGCGGCAACGGAACGTAGCGGACTACACGGGCGACGACGTCGACGAATCGACGGCGCAACAGTGCATTTCCGAGGCTGAACGGCTGATCGAGGACGTGGCGAGCTGGCGCAAATCGAGGCGACCCGACCTTGTCCCACAGAAGAGGCAATGAGCGGTGAAAAAATCCGGCGGGTTTTTGCCCGCCGGATGGGTTGGGGCGGGAATCAGGCACTCGGCACCTGGATCCGCACCACGTCCTTGAGGACTCCGTCGAGGCCTCCGAAGACCGTGAGCTTGTCGATCTTCTCGGTCACCTTCTCCAGAGTCTCCAGCTCCTTCAGTCGCAGCAGCGTCGGGTTCTCATCCATGAGCCGCGCGGTGTTGAGGAGCGACCGGGTCGCTGCCGTCTCCTCGCGACGCTTGATGAGGTTCGACTGGGCGATCTTCTCCGCCTCTACCACCTGGTTGAGAATGGTCTTCATCTCACCCGGCAGAATGACGTCCTTCACGCCCACCGAACGCACAGCAAGTCCGTGCTCCTCGACCTTGAGGCGCACGGCATCCCCGATCTCGCGATCGAGCACGCCTTTGTCGCCAAGCAGCTCATCCAGGGTACGGGTTCCCACGGCCTCCCGCAGCGCGAACTGCAGCTCCTTGTAGACGTACTCGACGAAGTTGCTGAGCCCCGCACGAGCCTTCACCACGTCCGGCACCTGCCAGAGCGCCGTGAGATTCACCCGGAGGCTCACCTTGTCACGAGTCAGGATTTCCTGTCCCGCGACCTCCATTGCCTGTACGCGCCGGTCCACGAGCTCCATCTTGAGTGCCCGCTGGTACTTCCAGAACGCATGCAGACCCGGCTCCAGGACCTTGACGAATTCGCCGTCCACCATCAGGAGACCGATCGAGGTATCCGGAACCTCCGTTGCAGTCACCGCGTCTGCCACCTGGCCGGTGAGCGGCTGCTTCGCGCGAACCAGAACCTTGGCGAGCTCCTTCGGTAGCTCGAACTCCTTGGAGATGTCGTACTTGTCGACCTTTACCTCGATCGGGCCGCGCCAATAGAGCTGACGCTTACCCGGCGCCAGGACACCCGCGACGCGGCCGTTCTTGTAGACCACGCCGACCTCGCGGTCGCCGAGCTCGATGATCGTGAAGTACTGCTCCATCGTGGCGCGCGCGTCCTTCACGAGGAAGTCGACGCGCGGGTGCTCGAACTCCGGGACCGTTAGATCATAGACCTGCACCTCGGTCCGCTTGAGCGGATCGAAGATCCGATACACGCCCGGCTCGAGAATGGTCTTGAAGCTCCGATTACGGAACTTCAGGCCCCGCTCGTGCTGGGCGATGGTCACGCGCTTCATTGCGAGCATGTTCCTTCTCCTTCTTCGCTCCACTTTCACATCCGAATAGGGCGAGGTGTGACCCACGCCCGCACCGCGGGCCGCGGGGGTCGCGGCGCCGTCCGCACCGTCGGCGTCCCTTCATGCGCACCTGGCCTTGCGGTCGGTGCGGTTGAAGGCTCGCCTTCGGCGCCTCGGGCGCCGCGTACCCCAACCGCTCAGGGCAATACGCGCGCTGCGGTCCGCATGCTTCGTACGGACGGATTCTTTCGAACCCGTACCGCATTCCACCGCGAGCCGCCGGGGCACCTCGCTGCGGGGCGTAGGCCCCCGCCATCAACGTTACAAGTCAGCCTCTCGAAGGCTGGTGCAAGCACGGGATTCGAACCCGCGACTGACGGTTTACAAGACCGTTGCTCTACCCACTGAGCTAACTTGCCGGAGGCCGAAACCGCGTCATCGTGCGGTACACGCAGGCGCAATTTTCGAGCGCTAACGCGCCAGGCGGGACTCAAGAGCCCGCACCGCTGACACGACTTCCGTCTCGACCGCTGTGCGACACCGTCCCCACGGACAGCGTCGAATCCCTCTGCGGAATCCCGACGCCAAAACGACGAGACCCCGGTCAGCACGGCCAACCGGGGTCTCTGGTGAGAGTTCCCGGAGGGCCGCGTTGATCAGCCCCCCGGTCGCAACTGAGGGGCTAATCCGCCAAATCGATACCCATCCGCCCCGCGCAGCTTTCATACGAGCGCACGGGCGACGCGCTCTGCGTATGAGCTTCGAGGATCTGTGCGCACCATCGTAGTGGCGCGCCGTTCGAGGTTTTCAAACAATAAAGATTCATGGGGGCGCGCAGTCTACGCGGCAGATTTGAGTTGTCAAGGCCTCAGAGAGATCGCGTTACAACTGACATCAAAAATTCACTGACGTCCGCTCGAGCGGCGGTCCGCGTGAAATTGAGACGAGTCTTGGCGAACGTGGCGCCTGCACTCGCAGAGCGGGGTTTCGTGGAGGAGCTCGGCTTGCGCTTAACGTGTTGATCTCTCTGTGCCTTACTTGCATGTAATCAAAATTTGTGAAACATCGCTAGACAACCAAACTCGCGCGGCGTACATTCCGCAGCGTTATGAACCGCAGACCGCATCAATTAGGAATCAAAGCGCTATCGGCGATGCCGGGCTATAGCCCGTGCTTCGAAACCGATCGTCGCGTCATTTCCTGACGTCTGCGTTGCGAGCCTCTGGCGCAACGCCAGGGGCAAGAGACACCCGAAGACCCTTCCCCTGGCGAATACCGAGGCAACTGGCGCCTTTGCGCGTGCAGTGCTCTCTAATAATTTGCGAGCAGTATCCTGCACGGCGGGCCGCCCGAGCCACGGGCTGCGCGTAAGTCCTGTCGGGCAGATTTCATGTGCACCGTTGGTGTCAGCGGCTTGAGCATGCCCGCCTTCCAAGCGGTGAGGGGCGAGTTCAAATCTCGCACGGTGCACCACTTTCTTATTCAATTCCGGCGTAGCAATCAGGGCGAATGCACCGCACTGTTAATGCGGATGGAGGCTGGTTCGATCCCAGCAGCCGGAGCCAATTCGACCTGCGAAGCATCTAGTGAGGCTGCCCGGCTGTCTACCGGGTGAGAGGGTGGCGGTAACCCTGCAGGTCGCCAAACCGCCCGGTTAGCTCAGACGTGAAGAGCAACGGTCCTACACACCGCAGGTCGCAGGCACTCAATCTGCACTGGGCACCAAATCTAGCGTTAGACGGCTACGGAGACCGGCCAGGCTGTAACCCTGGCGCCGCGAGGCATGCAGGTGCAAGTCCTGCCGGTGGTACCAATTCGACGTGGAGCGAAAGCGAAGTGGTCGAGCTCGAGCACTGTGAATGCTCTGTAGCGGGTTCGAGTCCCGCCGCTCCAACCAATGCGACTTTTCGGATAGTGGCTCAGCCTGGTCTAGAGCACGTGCCTCGGGCGCACGGGATCGAAGGTTCGAATCCTTCCTATCCGACCACCGAAGCCGTGAAGCACATCAAGATGTGCATTCCCCTGATAAGGGAAAGGCAGCAGGTGCGAATCCTGCCACGGCGACCAGTTGCGGTTGTGGCCCAGCAGCGACGGCACCACGTTGCCAACGTGGGAATCGCGGGTGCGAGTCCCGCCAGCCGCACCAACTTCGCCCCGGCCGATGGACGGTAGACGGCCTTCTAAGCCGACGATTGCGGGTTCGAATCCTGCTCGGGGTGCCATACCCTCGCCGATGGACGGTACGAGGTTTCCTAAACCTCTTGATGTCGGTTCGAATCCGACCGGGGGTTCCGCGTTCAACTAACGGCGGTGTGATCAAGCTCAAACAGGAGTACTTCCATGACAAGTAGGTAAGTTCAGCTACGAAAGGTTCTGTCATGCGTTCCGATCTCAACAAAGTCATCTGCGAGAAGGAGCGGCGCCGCAGCTCCGACTCTTACCGTCTCGTGCGGCACAAGAAGGGCGTGAAGTTCGATCCCGATGAGGAGTCGCAACCGATTCGCCAAGGGATGAGGCACCCATACGGTTGGGACACCAAGGACTTCGGCGAGCACCTCTCTCCACTCTACGGACAGATCCGCAAGGCGGTGGGCCGGCGCTTCGATGACTTCTACGGTGAGCTGTGCCGCAACTTCGACATGTCAACCGTGCAGAACAGGCACATTCTGCAGCACCTGTACGATCGCTTCGAGAAGGACTGCTACATCCGTAATGGCGAGATCTACGTGGGCCCCACGCGCTTTCGTTGCGGCGGCTGGCGGCTTCGTGATCAACGCAACACGGAATGGTACGTGGATCCGCGCGACGGCATCATCAGGAAGAATCCCTGGTTCCGGTATGTCGAGCCCGAGAAGCGTCGGCCGCGCGACACGCTCTGGATCGATCGCGATCGGGTCATGCGCAAGGTGGGTGACATCTGGTTCATCTTCACGATGGCCGAGGTGCCGAGTGGGTCCTGGGTGAGCGATGCGGCCGGCGGGCGCCACTTCGTGGGCCGCCCGGTGCGCGATGTGTTCGACGGCAGGCTCAAGGAAGACACCCGACCCACCCACAGCCGCTTCGGAAGGCCTCGCGAGCTCAAGCCGATGCGTTATCACGCAGAGAAGCGCTCGGCCTCAAAGAAGGATCTGAAGGCTGCGGGATTGCGATAGGTTTTTAGTGGGCCTGTGGCGGAATTGGCATACGCAACCGTCTCAAAAGCGGCTACCAATGTGGGTTCGACTCCCACCTGGCCCACCATCTTTGCCCACATGGCGGAAGCAGCATACGCACAGGTCTGAGAAGCCTGGCCTTCGGGCATTCCAGGTGCAAGTCCTGGTGTGGGTACCATTCGCCGTTCTAGCTGAGGCGGATTAGCGCGCGCCTGAAGAGCGCGAGTAGGTTGGTTCGAATCCAACGGACGGCACCAAACAGCGGGCAGGTAGGGAAAGGTTCCTAGACGGGCTCATAACCCGTTAATTTCGGTGCAACTCCGAATCCCGCTTCCACCCATCAGCACCATGCCCGTGGCCCGAGAGATTCGGGGACGACGCTACGAACGTCGATCGCACAGGCGCGACTCCTGTCACGGGTGCCATTTCATCCCAGCCGGCGGACTTCCGGCCTCGGGTCTCCGAAGCCCGATTGCGACAGTTCGACTCTGTCCTGGGATGCCATGCCGTCGAAGCACATCAAGATGTGCAGCGCATTGGTAATGCGCAGGCAGAAGGTGCAAATCCTTTCGTCGGCACCATTTTGCCCTCCACGCCTAGACAGCGAGGCACCGCCCTTGTAACGCGGACAGGAGCGCGCAAGTCGCTCGGTGGGCTCCATTCCCTGCAAGCTTTGATGGTGAAGCACGGCATTCGTAACGCCAGGAAGGCCGCTCGCGTCGGCCGCGGGGAACCGATTCGGGTCGCTAACTCAGCCAGACAGAGACCCGCCTTTTAAGCGGAGTGATCCAGGTGCGATTCCTGGGCGACCCACCAATCACGGAGAGTAAAGGAGTAAAGCGAGCAGGGCCTCGCACACGATTGCTAATCGCAGGGCACCGGCTACGGTGTGAGTTTCGAGTACTCTGCTCTCCGCCATTTTTCCAGGTCGCGCGCCGGGCGCAGATCGGTCTCCAAAACCGATCGTGGAAGGCTCAACACCTTCGCGGCCTGCCGAAATTATTCAGGTGTGGGTTGTCGGAATCCCAGCCGGTCCCTGAAACCGTGCCGACGCTCGTTCGACTCGAGCCGCCTGAACCAACTCGAGGGGATGGAGCTGTTTGGCTAGAACGGGCAAGAGATCGGCCATCGGCCGTTCCTATCGCATAAAAAGGCAACAAAAACAATCGTCTACCGACGCGAAGAATCGGCCACTGGCGATCGGCCAAACAATCGGCCGAACTCGGTGCGTTCGCTGCGTCTCGCGGCGTAATTCCCGGTGTTTCCCATGGCCCCAGGATCGGCCAAATCAGAAATCGCAGATACTCACTTTCGCATCGAGCCGACCTTGCTCGATGAAGTCCCGGGCGAGGTCAACGATGTTGTGGCGGAGCTCGCCGCGGCCTCCTCGCACCTGGGCGCGAGCCTGCATCCTACGACCGCCGCCTCACTTGCGGACCTCGTACGGATCGTGAATACCTACTACAGCAATCTTATCGAGGGTCACAACACGCGCCCGCGCGATATCGCACGCGCGCTCGAGGGTCAATTCGCGCGCGATGCCGCACGGAGAAACTTGCAGCTCGAAGCGGCAGCACACGTGCGCGTGCAGCGAGATATTGACCAACGCGCCGCAGCTGCTGAGCTCGGCGAGCCGGCCGCTCCCGATTTTCTGCGGGCACTGCACCGAGAGTTCTATCGCGATGCGCCGGAGGCAATGCTGCGCGTCAAATCGAACGATCACTTCATCCGCATGACCCCGGGTGAGTGGCGGTCACGACCCGAAGAAGACAACGTGGTCGGCCGACACGTGCCACCCTCAAGCGCCCGGGTCAGTGAATTTATGGCACGCTTCGGAGGAGTCCATACGCTCGGCAAGATGCGCCAGGGCGCGCGAATACTGGCGATTCCCGCTGCCCATCACCGCTTCAACTACATCCACCCGTTCCCCGACGGCAATGGCCGCGTCAGCCGGCTCATGAGCCATGCGATGGGCTACTTCGCGGGGATAGACGCGCACGGGCTCTGGTCCATCTCGCGCGGGCTTGCGCGGGGACTCAAGAGTCGCACGGAATACAAGGCCATGATGGATCGGGCGGACTCACCCCGAGAGCGCGATTTTGACCGCCGCGGGAATCTCTCACGCAAGGCTCTCGTGGAGTTCACGCAATGGTTCCTCGAGGTTGCCCTCGATCAGGTGAAATTCATGTCGAGCCTCTTCGAGATGGACGCGCTCGCACGCCGCTTGAAGATGCATGTCGAGCGCTCCGAGACACTGAAGCCTGAAAGCGCCGCGCTGCTTGAGGCTGCGCTCATTCGCGGTGAGATCGAGCGCGGCGCGGCGCCTGGCATCACGGGCTTGCCCGAGCGTACCGCCCGGCGCGTGCTTAACGAAACGATTGCCGCGGGCCTCCTCGCTTCGACGACACCGAAGGGTCCGGTTTCATTGCGTTTCCCCGACGGGGCACTCGAGATGCTGTTTCCGAGGCTCTATTCCCATGCTTGATGGAAGAACATCGTGTGGGTGCTACCCTAAAGGTCCGCGCATTTGATGCTCAAGTCTCTGGTAACTGCGGCGACGTGGCGTTAGGCTCGAATAATCGACTAGAGCCAATATTCTCCTGCAGCATCAAATCGCAGTACGAGATCCAAAGAAGAATGGGGGGAATTCGGATGAAATACGTAACTTGGACCGTGCGACTTTGGTACCCGGCCTGGATGATTCCGATGGGGCTTGAGCACTTTGTCCATATATTTCCGCAGCCGGGATATTTCACCACCATTCCTTTGCAGCATGAGACGCTGTTTGCATTTCTGCACAGCCATCTGTTTGACGCCGTGAAAGCCGTGGAGCTGTTGACCGGTATTGCTGTCCTGTTCGGCTTCTACGCTCCGCTCATGCTTCTCGTGTGCATGACCGTCGTGTTCAACGTAATCTGGTGGGATGCACCACTGGCGCATTACCACATGGGATCGGTGATCGCCGGTGGAAAAGTATTTGTTAGCAACATTTTTCTCTGTGTGGCCTTCTTCGGCTGCTACCGCGCGATGTTTGCGCTGCGCCCGAAGCCGCTGCCCATTGGCGCGGATGTCACTGTGAAGGCTGCGGCGAGTCCTGGCATGCAGCAGTTAGTGCTGGCCGGTCGCATCATTTTTGGCGTCTGGATGTTGTTCAACGGCGCCAATTACCTATTCTTCGGACTTTGGACGATGCCGACAGGCCATCAACCGATTGCGGCTGAGCTGATGGGGTCCTTTGTGCACTCCGGCCTGATGAGCGTTGCGATGCTGATTCAACTGATCACAGGCGCCTTCATATTGACTGGCGTATTCGCCCCGGCTGCGCTGTGCGTGGCAATGCCGACTTCGCTGTGTGCACTGTTCTGGGCGCTGCTGGAACACGAGCCTCTGCCGTTATTCCTGGCGCTCGCGGCCTTTGCCCTAAACGGCCTACTGATGCTGGCCTATTTCGGCTACTATCGGGATGCATTGCAGCGTCGTGTACTGACGCTCGGAGAATCTGAGCAAGCCCCGACCTTCGACTCGTTGTACGTGTTTGCAAATGGCCGTACCTCGCGCAAACACTTCATGGTCGCGGTGATCCCGCTGGCGATCGCCGTGTGGGACTACACGCATTCGGGTCCAGGCCCATGGAACTCTTGGATGGTATTGGTATTGTTGTACCCCGCTGTCGTCCTGTTTACCCGTCGTCTGCACGACATGGGCCATAGCGGATGGCCGCTGATTGTGCCGGCGGGTCTGACGGTCGTCGCCATGGCGATTTGGGCTCACCTACTCGACTTTGGTGTTCAGCTCAATCTCGCCGTGCCGGTGGTCGCGCTTACCGCCTTCATCGGCTTCACCGTCTGGGGTTGCTTTGACAAGGGCAAGGCGGGAACGGCTGCAGCCATGGCGTAGCGGCTCGGCCTGAAGTCTCCTGCGACCTTTGTCGTAGTCGACCCCAGGTCATATTCGAGAACGAGGGTTGATGTCATGAGCAAAATGAATCGCTCATTCCTTGTTGTATCGGTCCTTCCATTAGTCCTTCTCGGCAGTGTATTCGCTGTCGTGCAGGCCAAGGAAGGGGCGACGCCGGCGATCAAGCAGTCCCTCTGGTCTGATCCTGCCACCTGGCCAGACCGGAAGGTGCCCAGCGCAGGGGACTCGGTCACCATTGAAAGAGGCAAGGATGTGCTCCTCGACGTGAGTCCGCCGTCGCTGGGAGGCCTGAATATCAACGGCAAACTCAGCTTCTCGGACCAGGCCGACATCGGGCTGACCACCGAGTGGATCGTGGTGCGCGGGGAACTGGAGATCGGCACCGAAGCCAAACCCCACACGCGCCAGGCGACCATCACCCTCACCAACAATGTCCCTGGTAACGACCGCGGGATCATGATCGCGGGCGGAACCCTGAATCTGCATGGTGACCGGACGAATTCCTGGACCAAACTCGCTGGAACAGCCAAGGCCGGTAGCACCAGGATCGAAGTATCGAATGGCAGTGGCTGGCGAAAAGGGGACGTGATCGTCCTTGCGTCGACCGACTTCGATTCCACGCAAGCGGAGAAGCGAACCATCGCCGCCATTGCAGGGAACGTGATCACGCTTGATCAGCCCCTGAAGTACATGCATTTCGGCAAGATCACGTTCGGCGTCGATGAGCGTGGCGAAGTCGGGTTGCTGACGCGAAACATTCTGATCCAGGCTTCGGACGATGCAGAGCGCTCCTACTTCGGGGGGCACATCATGGCGGTGGCCGGGTCCAAAATGTATGTCTCCGGCGTCGAATTGAATCGGATGGGGCAGTACCTGCATCTGGCCCGGTATCCGATCCACTGGCATCTGGTCGGCGACGCCGAAGGGCAGTACATCGAAAATTCAGCGATTCACGACACCTACAGCCGTTGCGTGACGGTGCATGGCACCGACAACGTGCGCGTGGAAAACAATGTGACCTACAACACCGTCGGTCACTGCTTCTTCCTGGAAGACGGCATCGAAACGGGCAACCAGTTCGTCCACAACCTGGGAATGATGACCAAGTGTCATCCTGACGGCACCCCCTGTGTTCCGACCAACCTCGGCCCGTTCGGATCGGAGGGCGGCAAGAACTTCGATTTAGCCGGTCAGAGCGCCAAGGATGTCCTGATCCCTTCCGATAACACGGCGTCGACGTTCTGGATTACCAATCCGGACAACATTTACCGGGACAACGTGGCCGCGGGGTCCGAGGCGACGGGTTTCTGGTTCGCCTTGCCGCAGCATCCAACGGGCGCGTTCGCAGGCACGACTGTCAGCATGGCAACCTGGCCACGTCGAATGCGGGTGCGGGAGTTCAAGGGCAACACCGCCCATTCGAACTTTGACGGTTTCATGTTCGACCGCGGCCCTCAGCCCGATGGCCATTTCAGGACCGGCGGGCACATCGCCCTTGCCAATCCGGCAGATGCGAACAGCCCCATCGTGGAGACGGTCATCGAGGATTTCACCAGCTACAAGAACCGGAATAGCG
>Ga0335073_10016717_pt1 | contig 10254 bp, 6 predicted proteins | sample Lox_Sample_22_FD_207093 | JGI IMG/M metagenome (GOLD analysis project Ga0335073, IMG submission 207093) | Soil microbial communities from Loxahatchee National Wildlife Refuge, Florida, United States - Lox_Sample_2.2 | ecosystem: Environmental > Terrestrial > Soil > Wetlands | place: USA: Florida... | reverse complement strand
GCCTGCAGCAGAAACCCGGTGAGGCCGCCGCAGATCCCGCCCAGCAGGACGATCAGCGGCAGGCGGTTCTTGTGCAGATGCAGCGCATCGCTGAGCTCCTCGATGGGGAACGGAGTATGGGCGTCGAGCTTGCGGTAACCCCGCTGATAGGCCGCGCGGGCGGCATGGACCAACGACGTCGGGTCGTCGAATTCGGCCATGATGCCGTAAATTGGTTGGGTCATCCTTTCGCTTCCTCCTTGACCCGGGCGCCCGGCAGCAGGGTGCGCACTTCAAAAATAGAGATCATGGGCAGCAGGCGGATGAACAGGAAGAACAGGAAGATAAACAGCCCGATGGTGCCGGCGTAGGTGGCCCAATCCCAGCGGGTGGCGTGGAAGTAGCCCCAGGAGGATGGCAGGAAGTCCTGCGCCAGGCTGCTGACGATGATCACGTACCGTTCGAGCCACATGCCGATGAGAACTACCATGGAGCTGAGGAACAGCATCCACGGCGTGGTCCGCACCTTGCGGATCCATAGCACCTGCGGCGCCAGGATGTTGCAGGAAATCAGGAACCAGTATGTCGACATGTACGGGCCGGTCATGCGGTGCCAGATGGCGGCCTCTTCAAACACGTCGCCGCTGTACCAGGCGTTGAAGGTCTCCAGGATGTAAGCGTAGGCGACGATCAGGCCGGTGGCGAGCATGATTTTGGCGGCATTTTCGAGATGCCGATCGGTGATCAGCCCCTGCAGCCCGTAGGCGACGCGCAGCGGAATCGCCAGGACCAGCACCATGGCGAAGCCGGAATAGATGGCGCCGGCGACGAAGTAGGGCGGGAAGAAGGTGCTGTGCCAGCCGGGAACGATGGCGATGGTGAAGTCGAAGCTGACGACCGTGTGCACGGAAAGAACCAGCGGGGTTGCGAGGCCGGCCAGCAGGAGCGTGGCGGTTTCGTAAACGCTCCAATGCCGCGCCGAACCGCGCCAGCCCATAGCCAGCATTCCGTAGATGGTGCGGCCGATCCGGTTCTGGGCGCGGTCGCGCAGCGTGGCGAGGTCGGGGATCAGACCCACGAACCAGAACAGCGCGGAAACGGTGGCGTACGTCGAGACCGCGAATACGTCCCACACCAGCGGGCTGCGGAACTGAGGCTGCACGCCCATGGTGTTGGGATAGGGAAACATCCAGTAGAAGAGCCACGGACGGCCCATGTGCAGCAGCGGAAACATGCCGGCGCAGGCCACCGCGAATAGCGTCATGGCCTCGGCGAACCGGTTAATGGAGTTGCGCCACTGCTGGTTGAGCAGAAGGAGAATAGCGGAAATCAGCGTGCCGGCGTGGCCGATACCGATCCACCACACGAAATTCGTGATGGCGAATCCCCAGCCGACGGGGATCATGATGCCCCAGATTCCGACGCCCTTGGTCAGCAGCAGACCGATGGAGGCCAGCAGGAGCAGGAGCATGGTCAGCCCGACCGAGAAGCCGGCGAACCAGAACAGCGGCGTCTTCTTGGTAAGAACAACCGTGGCGATCTGGTCGGTCACCGAGCCGAACGTATAGCCGGGAGCGATGATCTCCTGCTTGGGGGGTGATTGCATTACATCAGCCATGGATTAAGACCTCTCACCGCGAAGATGCAGGGGGCACGAAGGAAACGCGGTGGAAATTCCCGGGCGCCTCTCCGCGCGTACTCCGCGGCTCCGCGTTATATGAAAACTTGCTTTCATCCCTCGATCTCCGGGTTGGGATTGCGCAGCGCGGCCAGGTAAGTGGTGCGCGGGCGGGTATTCAGATCCGCGAGCAGGCCGTAATTCAGTTTCTGGTTCTTCATTTCGAGCACCCGGCTCTTGGGGTCGTTGATATTGCCGAACACGATTGCCTCGGTGGGGCAGGCGGCCTGGCACGCGGTCTCGATTTCGCCGTCGTACACCTTCCGGTCCTCGCGCTCCGAGCGGATTTTGGCGGCATTGATGCGCTGCACGCAGTAGGTGCACTTTTCCATCACGCCGCGGCTGCGCACGGTGACGTCGGGATTGCGGAGCAGCTTCAGGCTGGGGGTTTCGAAATCCTGGAAGAGATAGAAATTGAAGCGCCGCACCTTGTAAGGGCAGTTATTCGAACAGTAGCGGGTCCCTACACAGCGGTTGTAGACCATGTCGTTGAGGCCTTCCGAGCTGTGGCTGGTGGCCTGTACGGGGCAGACCAGCTCGCAGGGAGCGTTCTCGCACTGCTGGCAGGGTACGGGCTGATTGTAGATGTCGGGATTGTTGGGGTCGCCGTTATAGTAGGCATCGACGCGCAGCCAGTGCATGTTGCGGTAGCGCCGCACCTGGTCTTTGCCGACCACCGGAATATTGTTTTCCGCCACGCAGGCGGTAACGCAGGCGCTGCATCCGGTGCAGGCGGTCAGGTCGATCGCCATGCCCCAGGCGTAGCCTTCGTACTTCCATTCCGGATACAGCGTCAAGCCGCGGGCGGGAGGCTCGTAGCCTTCGTGGACAGCGGCCGGATCCTTCTTGTACTCTTCGAGGGTGCCGTGATGGATGATCTCGCGCCGGGTATCAAGCGCGTGCTGGTCGTGAATGAGCGCGAACTCGTATTTTTCCGGGAGTTTCTTGACTTCCAGCCCGGTGCTGCTCCAGAGGCCCTGCGCGGTGCGGATGCCGTACGGGTTAAAGCCGATGCCATCGCCGGTGCGGCCGGCGCGCGTGCGCCCGAAACCCAGAAACAGCGTGGCCGCGCCGTTGACCTGGCCCGGAAGCACCCAAACCGGAGCCTTGAGCGTGCGCCCCTGGTAAGTCAACTGCAAAACATCGCCGGTATCAACGCCCAAGCGGGCGGCGGTTCCGGGGCCGAGCAGGGCGGCATTGTCCCAGGTCATCTTGGTGATGGGCCGGGGCACTTCCTGTAACCAGCCGTTGTTGGCAAAGCGGCCGTCGTAGATGTAGGGATCGGGCCGGTAGATTACCTCTAGATTCCCTTCCAGGTGCTCATGCTTCACCGGGGCCGAAACGCCGGCAGTTCGCAGCGCGGGCGTGCGAACTTGTGCCGCGGTATCGGGCACTACACCCGTATACACCGCCTGCTTCCACCAGGTCTCGAAATCCGCGCCGGTGTGCTTGGTTGCCCAGTAGCCCTTGACAATCTCCTGACCGCCCATCAGGGGGGTGTCGGTGAGCATCTGAACTACTTCCCACTCCGACCGGCCGTTGTAAAGCGGCGCGATGAGCGGCTGTATGATGCTGGCGGTGCCGTCGAAGGCGCGCGTGTCGCCCCAGGATTCCAGATAGTGCGCGGCCGGCAGGTGCCACTGGCAGCAGACAGTGGTTTCGTCGTTGTAAAGGCTCAGGTGGGCGCGCACGCGCGCCTTCTTGATCTGGTCCGCGAAGCCCAGTTCGACCGGAGCGTTGAAGGCCGGGTTGCCGCCGATGATGAGCAGGAGATCGACCGCACCGGCCGACAGGTCCTTAGCCAAGTCCTGGATCGACGCGACCTGGTCCACCGGATTGGCTTCCACCGGGTCGGTGTAGAAAACCGTCTTGCCGACATTGCCCAGCGCCTGGTTCATCACGTGAGCCAGCATGTGGACGGTGGGTGACTGCTGGTCGCCGGGGATTACCAGGCAGGCGCCGGCATTGCGCTGAAGGTCGCGCGCGATGGGGCCGATCCACTTGTAGATATCGTTGTTCTCGCCCTGCGTCGGCGCCTTGGCCGCGCCTACGGCCCCGGCCAGCGCCCAGGCGAACTCCTCCACGTCGCCGGCGCGCAGCGGCAGCCGGTGATCGGCCTTGGTTCCGGTGGGCGTAGGTGTTGGCTCGACGACGTAGAGCCGGTTCATGGTCTTCGGTCCGCCCTCGCGGACGCGCCGCCGCGCGGCGAACTCGCGCGCGTAGCGGAAACTCGCCGGCCCCATGGAGAGGAAATCGGCATCCAGCGCCACGATCACGTTGGCGTTGGCCACGTTGTAATACGTGTTGACCGGCGCGCCGAACGCCATCGCGGCGCCGGCGCGGGCCGAATGCGCGCCCGCCGGCTCCCATTGGTGCCACTTGGCTTGCGGATAAAGCTTCTGGATCGCCGCCATCTGCGCGGCCATGGTGGGAGAAGTAACCGTCTCGGTGAGAATTCGGAGGCCGGCTCCGCCCTTCGTCCCCTGCTGGGCCAGCGCTTCGCGCAGCGCTCCGAAGAAGCCTCCCCACGACCGCACTTCGTCGTTGAAGGTAAGGCTCTGCATCCGGTCAGGATCGTAGAGCCCCAGCACGGAGCCCTGCGAGTACGAATCGCAGGCGCCCAGCGTGGCCGGGTGCTCGGGGTTGCCTTCCACCTTGGTGGGACGGCCTTCGTGGCTCTCCACGATAAGGCCCTGGGCCAAGCCGCTCAGCGGCATGGCCGTGGCATAGAATAGCGGCCGGCCGGGAATCAATTCCTCAGGCTGACGGACATAGGGGACAATGTGCTGGGTAGGCTCGCGAGTGCAGCCGGTCATGCCCGCCAGCGCGAGCGAGGCGCCCATCAGCTTGAGAAAGTTGCGCCGGCCTTCCACCGGGTCTTCATCATCGCTCCAACCCATCGCCTGGCGGGGAAACTCGCGCTCGACCATCTCGCGAAACTCCGGTTTCCCGGCATATTCGTCCAGGCTGCGCCAGAATTGGGGGCCGGAGGCGGAGCCCCCGGCAAGCCGGTTTTCGGTTTGCTCGGGTAAAGAGCCGGAGGGTAGGCCGCCGGCAAACCCGGAGTCCCCGGCGTTTTGCTGGGGTTGGGGATCCTGTTTCATTTCTGGTTCACTCATCGGTGGCAAGTCGAACAACTGGTAAGATCGCGCGGGCCCTTGATGTGATATTCGGCCACGAGGCGGGGTCCCAGGACCGACTGGTCTTCCGCCGGCACATATCCCATCTTGGTGATAAATTCGCGCGGCCTGACATACTGAGCGGGATCGCGATGGCAGTCCAGACACCAGTGCATCTGAAGCGAGTTTTCCTGCCATGTCAGCGGCATCCGGTCCACGCGGCCGTGGCAGCTCTCGCAACCCACTCCCTTATTAATGTGAATGCTATGGTTGAAATACACAAAATCCGGCAGCACATTTACCCGCGTCCACACGATCGAGTTGCCGGTGCGGTAACTTGCGCGTACCGGTTCGAGCGTGGGGCTCGTGTTCCAAATCTGCGAATGGCAATTCATGCAGGTCTTGGTAGGCGGAATGTTGGCGAAGTCCGACGTCTCGACCGTGGTATGGCAATACCGGCAGTCGATACCGAGCCCGCCAACATGGTGCGCGTGGCTGAACGGCACCGGCTGTTCGCGCGGCTGCGTGGCGCGTGATGTGTAAGTGGAACGGTCCAACTGCGAGACCGCCCACCCGACAAACGCCACAGCGAAGACGCCTCCGAAGATCGTCATGCGGGCAAAAGTATTCGCGCTGTGATGGAAGATCTGGGGCATAGGTTTACCTCAGCCCCATCCTGCAAATTCGAATGGTATGTGACATCAGGAAGACAGCAACCTTAAGCTACTGGCCCTTTCTCTCTAACATCCCAATTCCGCTGAAACTCGATCCCCTCGGTTCAGATGCCGCAAGCGGAAATTGGTTTCATTGTAACGAACTCAAAACTGCATCTTCAAACTTTTCGCCGGAGCCGAGCCGCGCAGGTTCAGACCTGTTGCGAAATTCCGCAGAATTTTAGCGACTCGTCTCCGCATGGCATGAGCAGCAGCTCCGGCAGGCCCGCGGAAGCCGTTTTAAGGTCTTCCGGCGTGCAAGCGCCTAACCCGCTTTCCAAGGCTCATGCGAAAGAAGCTGATATTATGTCACACCAAAAGCGGGAGGGAACAGTCCGAATGCAGTAGGTCAATCGGGCTAGCCGCCGGAGAGTTGGCTGGGTCGGGCGCGGCCGCCTGTGGAGGCTGCAGTCCGCCCAGGCTTGCGCCGGTGCCAAGACGCCGCGAATGCGGGCCGTCTGTGCTAGCCTGAATTTTCATGCCCCCCCAAACCTCGCCGCTTCGTGCTACGCCATTGAACTCCGTGCATCGAGCGCTGGGCGCGAAGATGGTCGATTTCGGCGGCTGGGACATGCCGGTGCAGTATGCCGGCATCATCGCTGAACATAATACGGTGCGCCGAGCGGTGGGCATTTTCGATGTCAGCCACATGGGCGAAATCGAAATTCGCGGTGCAGAGGCTGCGCGGCTGACGGATTTCGCCACCACCAACGCGGTGGCGAAACTAAAGACAGGCCAGGCGCACTATTCCGGCCTGCTCTACGAGCACGGCGGCTTTGTGGACGACATCCTCGTGCACAAAGTGGCCGACGATCATTACTTCCTCTGCGTGAATGCCGCCAACCAGGAGAAAGATTTCGAGCACATTTGCGCGCAGAACCGCTTCGATGCCGAGGTGGAATTTGCCAGCGACCGGTACGCGCAGTTGGCGGTGCAGGGCCCATTCGCCCGCGCCACGGTGCAGAAGCTGACCCCGCTCGATTTGAGCGCGATCAAGTATTACTGGTTCGCCGACGGTGAAGTGTGCGGGCTGCCGGCGCGCGTGGCGCACACGGGATACACGGGTGAGGACGGCTTCGAGCTTTACGTGGCGCCCGAAGCGGCGGCGTGCGTGTGGGACGCGGTGGTCGCGGCGGGCGCGGAATTCGGCATCCTGCCCTGCGGCCTGGGCGCGCGGAACACGTTGCGCCTGGAAGCCAAGATGGCGCTTTACGGGCACGAAATCGATGCCTCGATTTCGCCGCTCGAAGCCGGCCTCGATTGGATTGTCAAGCTCGACAAGGGCGAATTCGTCGGCCGCCAGGCGCTGCTCGAGCAGAAGCAGGCGGGAATCAAGCGGAAGCTGGTGGGGTTCGAAATGCGCGGGCGCGGCATCGCCCGCGACGGCTACGAAGTGCTGCTGGACGGAGCTCCGGCGGGATGGGTCACCAGCGGTTCGCCGTCCCCCACGCTCGGCAAGAACATCGGGATGTGCTATCTGCCGGCGGCGCACGCCGAGCCCGGCAAATCGATTCAGGTCGCCATCCGCAATCAGCCGGTGGATGCGGTGACGGTGGAGACCCCGTTTTACAAGCGAGGGAAATAACAACTATGATTCCGGAAAATCTTCGATACACGAAGGACCACGAATGGATCCGCGTGGTAGGCGAGACGGGAGTCGTGGGCATCACCGACCACGCGCAGGAAGAGCTGGGCGACATCGTTTATGTCGAACTGCCGAAGGCGGGATTGAAGCTCGACAAATCGGCTTCCTTCGGCAGCGTGGAATCGGTGAAAGCGGTTTCCGATATCTACTGCCCAGTATCCGGCGAAGTGCTGGAGACGAACCCGGCGCTGGCGGAAGCGCCGGAAAAAGTGAACGACGACCCGTACGGTGACGGCTGGCTCATAAAGCTGAAATTGAGCAACCTGAAAGAAACCGATGAGTTGATGAGCCCGGCGCAGTACCAGGAATATATAGGAGCCGAAAGTTAGGGTTGTGCTCGCTCCGATTTCACGCGAGCCAACCGAGACGCGACCGTAAGGGAGCGTTTGCTTCGTAAGCATGACCGCAAGATTCGCTTCCTTCCCGCAGGACCGCTTCTTTCAGTCGCGGCTCCGAATCGGGGAGACACCACGATCTGAGCCGCGACTGAAAGGAGCGGTCCTATTCGCTAGCGAACGAAATCAGACGGTCGAGGACCTAGTTTTTTCGTGAAACAGGAGAGTTAGGTTGCGATATCTTCCCAAGTCCGAATCGGAGCGCGGCGCCATGCTGGAGGCGTGCGGCGCAGGGTCCGCCGAGGAGCTGTTTGCGCATCTGCCGGAAGCCGTAAGACTCAACCGGCCGCTCGCGTTGGCGCCCGGCATCTCGGAATACGAGATCGTGCAGTATTTTCGTGAACGCGCGGCGGAAAATGCCAACGGCTACGCGTCGTTTCTCGGCGCGGGCGTGTATAACCATTACCGCCCCGTGCTGGTGGACACGGTGGTCTCGCGCGGCGAGTTTCTGACCTCTTACACGCCTTACCAGGCCGAAATCTCCCAGGGCGTGCTGACTACCATCTTCGAATTCCAGACTATGATTTGCCAGCTTACCGGCATGGATGTGGCGAACGCCTCCATGTATTGCGGCTCGACCGCCGTGCCGGAAGCAGCTATGATGGCGGTGCGCGCCACCGGGAAGGGCAAGGTTCTGGCCGCCAAAACCGTTCATCCGGAATATCGCGAAGTGCTCCGCACGTTCGCCAAAAACCAGGGGATGCCGGTGGAAGAGTTCGGCTATTCGGCCGAAGGCGGCTCGCTCGACCTGGAAGACCTGGAACGCCGCATCGACGATCTGACCGCGGCGGTGATCGTGCAATCGCCGAATTTCTTCGGCATGATCGAGCCTCTGAAGGCGGCGGCGGAAATCGCTCACCGCCGCGGCGCCCTGCTCGTCGCTGTTTTTACCGAGGCTGTTTCACTGGGCATCCTGGAGCCGCCCGCCGATGCCGATATTGTGGCCGGCGAGTTGCAATCCTTCGCTATCTCTCCCAGCTATGGCGGCCCGTATGCCGGCATCATCGCCACGCGCGAAAAATATATGCGCCAGATGCCGGGGCGCCTGGTCGGCCAAACCACCGATTCCCGCGGCAACCGCGCCTTCTGCCTCACCCTTTCCACCCGCGAGCAGCACATCCGGCGCGAGAAGGCTACTTCCAACATCTGCACCAACCAGGCGCTCATCGCCCTCATGGCGACCGTGTTCATGACCGTCTACGGCAAGCAGGGTCTGCGCGAACTGGCCGCTCAGAACCTGGCGAAGTCGCATTACCTGGCGCGCAAGATGTCGCCGCGCTTCCACGGCTGCTTCTTCAACGAATTCGTCGCGCGGGTGGGCAATCCCGACACGGTGAACAAGGCGCTTCTGCGCAAGAAGATCGTCGGCGGTCTCGCCTTGGGCCGCTTCTACCCGGAATTGAGCGACTGTATGCTGCTCTGCGCCACTGAAATGTCAAGCCGCGCCAACATGGATGCGGTAGCCGCGGCCGCGGCCCAGCCGGCCGTCGAGAAAGAGGAGGTACTGGCGTGATCAGCAAGGTGCGCAGCCATCTTTCCCAGAACGAGCCGCTGGTCTTCGAGCGCAGCTCTCCCGGCAAACGGGCCTGGCAGCTCCCCGAGCTCGACGTGCCGGAGATCGATCCCAAGGCGGTTCTCGGCACCTCCAATGTGCGCGAGGAAATCGCGGGCTTTCCCGAAGTCAGCGAAGTGGAAGCCATCCGCCACTTTACCCGCCTGTCCACGTGGAATTACGCCATCGATTACGGCATGTATCCGCTAGGCTCCTGCACCATGAAGTACAACCCGCGCATCAACGAGCTGGTGGCGCGCATCGAAGGCCTGGCCTGGGCGCATCCGTATCAGCCGGAAGCGCTGGCGCAGGGCTCGATGGAAGTGATGGCGCGCCTGGAAGCCGCGCTGGCCGAAATCACCGGCATGGACGCGGTCACGCTGCAGCCGGCCGCCGGCGCGCACGGCGAGCTCACCGGCATCCTGCTCATCCGCGCGTTGCTCGAAAAGCGCGGCAACCCGCGCAAGAAAATCCTGATCCCCGATTCGGCCCACGGCACCAATCCGGCCACCGCCGCCATCGCCGGCTACGCCGTGGAAAATATCAAATCGAGCGAGAGCGGCGTGCTGGATGTGAGCGCGCTCGAGCACCTCGTCACCGACGACGTCGCGGCGCTCATGGTGACCAATCCCAACACGCTCGGCGTGTTCGAGAACAACATCATCCACGTGGCCGAAATCCTGCACCAGAAGGGCGCGCTGCTTTACATGGACGGCGCCAACATGAACGCGCTGGTGGGCATCGCGCGGCCGGGCGATTTCGGCGTGGACGTGATGCACCTGAATCTGCACAAGACGTTCTCCACCCCCCACGGCGGCGGCGGTCCCGGCGCCGGTCCGGTGGCGGTGAAGAAGGAATTCGAGCCGTTCCTGCCCGCACCGCGGCTGAAGCGCTCCGGCAAACGCTGGACCTGGGATTACAAGCGCAAGCATTCCATCGGCCGGGTGAAGGCCTTCTACGGCAATTTCGGAGTGCTGGTGCGGGCGCTGGCGTACATCCTGGCGCACGGCGGCCCCGGCTTGCGGAACGCGACCGTCGATGCCGTGCTGAACGCGGTCTACATCCGCAAGGGGCTGGAGCCGTATTACGACCTGCCCTACTCCCAGCCCAACATGCACGAAGTGGTGTTCAGCGACGACCGGCAGGCCAAAGCCGGCGTGCGCACCGGCGACA
>Ga0335073_10016716_pt1 | contig 10254 bp, 7 predicted proteins | sample Lox_Sample_22_FD_207093 | JGI IMG/M metagenome (GOLD analysis project Ga0335073, IMG submission 207093) | Soil microbial communities from Loxahatchee National Wildlife Refuge, Florida, United States - Lox_Sample_2.2 | ecosystem: Environmental > Terrestrial > Soil > Wetlands | place: USA: Florida... | reverse complement strand
GCGTTCCACAGAACAAACGACGAGTTGCGCAATGCGCGCACCCCGCCGAACGGCAAAGGGCTTCGTTCCAAAATTGATGAGGATGACGCCTATCTCGCCGCGATAATCAGCGTCGATCGTCCCCGGACTGTTGAGGACCGTCACCCCATCGTTCAGAGCCAGCCCCGACCGGGGCCGGATCTGAGCCTCAAATCCCTTCGGCAACTCGATCGCTAACCCAGTCGCGATCAACCCGCGCGACCCAGGGGCCAGGACAACGCCTTCGCCTGCCGGAACTGCGGCCACGAGATCCATCCCCGCCGCATGTTCACTCTCGTACGCCGGCAATTGCAACCCCTCGGCATGCGGGAAACGCGTGTAAACAATCGAAATCATTCGCGTCTCGCTAATTCGAGCGCGACGCGCCGAACGATGCCGTCGGCGACCTCGGCCTTTGTCATTGGCGGCCAGGATTCGGCGCTTCGAGCGTCGATGACTTCCACTTGGTTGGTCTCGCCGCCGAATGTCGAAGTCCCTTCAGCGACACTATTGGCGATGATCAGATCACAGCCTTTGCGCTGTAATTTCGCCTTCGCGTTCGCCGCGACGTTTTCGGTTTCGGCCGCGAAGCCAATCACAACGGACGGCCGCATCGTGGTTTTCTTCGAAACTTCCGCGAGTATATCGGGGTTTTCCACGAGGCGAAGCGTCGCAGACTCGTTGGCGCCCTTCTTTATCTTCTGATGGGCGACGCTCTCACTTCGCCAGTCCGCCACCGCCGCCGCGGCGATGAAGGCGTCTGCGGGCAGGGCCGCCTCGACCGCCTCGCGCATCTCGCGCGCCGAACCAACGTGAATGACCTCGGCCCCAGCAGGATCGGACAAACTGACCGGCCCAGTAATGAGCGTAACCCTTGCGCCGGCGCCAATCGCGGCTTGCGCAATTGCATGTCCTTGACGCCCCGAAGACCGGTTTCCAATGAACCGGACCGGGTCGATTGGCTCATATGTCGGCCCAGAGGTGACGATGATGTGCCGCCCGCTGAGCAAAGCCGAATCAGTCGCGCGCGACTCCGGCGATCCGCTCCACGCTGTTGTGGCCGCTAGCGCCTGTTCGATCGCATCAACGATCGCCGGCGGCTCGGCCATCCGGCCGGGACCGAATTCTCCGCAGGCCATGGGCCCCGATTCGGGACCGACGAACAGAACGCCGTCGTCTTTGAGGTGATCGAAATTGCGACGAGTCGCCGGGTGTAGCCACATCCTGACGTTCATCGCCGGGGCGGCGAGCACGGGTTTGTCGGTCGCCAGCAAGAGGGTGGTCGCCAGATCATCAGCGAGGCCGGTCGCCATCCGGGCGAGAATATTGGCGCTCGCGGGGGCAACCACCACCAAGTCGGCGGCGCGCGACAATTCGATATGCCCGATCGCCGCTTCGTCAGTCAGGCTGAAGAGGCCGTCGCGGATCGGCTGTCCGCTCAGCGTCGCCGCGGAAAGAGGGGAAATGAATTGCTGGGCCGCCGCAGTCATCACGACCCGCACCGTCGCGCCACGGTCTCTCAATCGCCGGATCAACTCCAGCGACTTGTAGGCCGCGATGCCTCCGCTAATGATCAGGAGAATACGCGCGCTCGACAACGGGATGGCGGTCACTGGCGATCGCTCAGCCTAGGACAGTCCATAGCCGTCGGGCGCACGCCTGCGCCGCTACGGAAACCTTTGAGACAGTGCGCGAAACGTTCATATGCGTTTTTGTCCGCTCCTGCCCCCCGGCCGGCGGTTCAGTTGGGGTTTCTTCTAATGCCACCAACGATACCAGAGGATTGCCATGACGTTTAATAAAATTGCAATTACCACAATTGTGGTGTTGGCGATGCGCGACTGCTGCGGCTGGTTGTAGAGGCTTTCGACGAGCCTCGCCCCCGCGGCGCTTCGAGCGGCGGTGATCTCGTGACGGTGCAATCGCGTAAAATCCCGAGCGACCTATGACAAGGCGCGGCCAGTCTCAGCCTACATGAGCCAGCGGTACGTCGCCACGCACAGGAGCGCTAATAAAAATCCAGTCAAAACAAAGGCAACCCCCAACCGGAACCTGAGTTCGGGAACGACCTTGGCGATTTCGTTTTCGCTGTCGGTCTCGAGTCTGAGGGCGATTTGCTCCAGCCGGCGTGGCGCGTCGGCAAGGAAGCCGGCGACAGACGAAAGGATCAGACCGGCGTCCTCGATGCGCCCGATCGGTCCAAGGTTATCGGCAATCCACGCGCCTACAACCGGCTCGGCCGTCGACCACATGTTGAGCTGAGGATCGAGCTTCCGCGCCACTCCTTCGACCACGACCATCGTTTTCTGCAGCATGACCAGTTCGACCCTAGTCGTCATATCGAACAGCGCCGTGATCTCAAACAAAAGGGTCAGCAGCTTCGCCATGGAAATCTGATCGGCGGTACGGGAGTGGATCGGCTCGCCGATCGCGCGAAGCGCCTGGGCAAAATCCTCGACCCGATAGGTGTGGGGCACGTAACCAGCCTCGAAATGGACCTCGGCCACTCGAAGGTAGTCTCGGCGAATGAAGCCGTAGAGGATTTCCGCGAGGAACCGGCGCTCCTTGCGCCCGAGCCGCCCCATGATGCCGAAGTCGACGGCGACGATGCGGCCCGCCTCATCGACGAAGAAATTCCCCTGATGCATGTCGGCGTGAAAGAATCCGTCGCGCAACGCAGTGCGCAGGAATGTCTGGATCAGGGTGCGGGCCAGCGCGCGAGGGTCGAATCCAAGCTCGCTGAGACGCTCAGGATCGGTCAGCGGAACTCCGTCGACCCATTCCATCGTCATCACTTCGCGCGTGGTGCGGTTCCAGTCGACAGCCGGAGCGCGTATTTCCGGGTCTTTGCTGGAGTTTTCGGCGAATTCCGACGCCGCCGCGGCTTCGAGCCGAAAGTCCATCTCCATCCGGACCGAGCGCGCGAGGGTTTCGACCACCTGTACCGGACGCAGCCGGCCAACCTCCGGCGCAAAGCGTTGCGCGAGCCTGGCGGCGAAGAACATGTCACCGAGGTCGCGCGCGAATCTCCGCTCGATGCCGGCGCGCAACACTTTGACCGCGACCGACCGCCCGCCGTCGCTTCTCACCTCTGCGCGGTGGACTTGCGCGATCGAAGCCGCCGCAACCGGTTCGCCGAAGCTCTCGAACAGCGAGTCGATCCTCGCGCCGAACGAGGCCTCGATGATGCCGATCGCAGTCTCCCGGCTCATCGGCGCCACGCGGTCCTGCAGGCGCTCGAGTTCGAGGGCGACCTTCGCCCCGACGATGTCGGGACGGGTCGAGAGGAATTGTCCAAGTTTGACGTAGGACGGCCCCAACCGGTCGATCGCGCGGGGGAGACCTGTCTGCCGATCGACGTCGCCCCTGGCGATCAGGTTGGCGAGAGCAAGCGGCAGGCGGGCGATCGGCGGCAACTGGGCCGCATCGACGCCCAGGAACGCCCCTTCGCGCGCGAATACGTAAGCCGCGCGCGCCAGCCGAAGCCCATGGCCGAACGACGACAAGATCGACATCAATCAAAGCTTCCAGCCCGAGTGGATCGCAACGATCCCTCCGCTCAGGCGCGCGAAGTCGACGCGAGCGAAGCCGGCGCCCCCGATCATCTCGGCAAACGATTCCGGAGAGGGAAACTTGCGAATCGATTCCACAAGATAGCGGTAAGGGGCGCCGTCGCCGGTCACGACCTTGCCTAGGGCCGGGATGGCTGCGAACGAATAGGCGTCGTAGACTCGGTCGACCATCGGCAAATCGACGCGCGAGAACTCGAGACACAGAAATCGCCCGCCCCGCTTGAGCACCCGATAGGCTTCGCTCAGAGCAGTCTCGATCCGCGGCACGTTGCGGACCCCAAACGCGATCGTATAGGCGTCGAAGCGCGAGTCCCCCAGCGGCAGCGCCTCGGCGTCGCCCTCGACGAACTTGAGGCGGCTCGCGAAGGAGCGCCTGGCCGCGCGCTCTTCCGCGACCTTGAGCATGTCGGGGTTGACGTCGACGAGAGTCACGGCCGTCAGCGGACCGCCCATCTTCGCGACCCGCATCGCGACGTCGCCGGAGCCGCCGGCGACGTCGATATGCGCGAACGGCCGCGTCAGCGGCGGGCGAACCTTGGCGACCAGCGCGTCCTTCCAGGCCCGGTGCAACCCCAACGACATCAAATCGTTCATCACGTCGTACCGGCCGGCGACCTTGTGGAACACGTCGTTCACCAGCCCCTGTTTCTCGTCCAGGGGAACGGTGCGGCGGCCGAAGTGCGTCTCATCGCGCGCGGCGGGCATTCAGGGCTCTCCTTGGGGCGGCCTGAACCTTAGCGCGCCACACGCGAAGCGTACACCAAGGCCGGTCAGTCCATGCGGACAGGGACGCCTGCTTCCGCCAAGCGAGACTTCGCCTGCTGGATCGTGAATTCGCCGAAATGGAAGATCGACGCCGCCAGCACGGCACTCGCGTGACCCTCCCGCACACCCTCGACGAGATGGTCGAGATTGCCGACGCCGCCCGAGGCGATGACCGGAATCGCGACCGCGTCGGCCACCGCGCGGGTCAATTCAAGGTCGAAGCCCTGCTTCGATCCGTCGCGATCCATCGAGGTCAAAAGGATCTCGCCCGCCCCAAGGTCGGCGACCTCGCGCGCATAGCCGATCGCCTCGATGCCGGTCGGCCGCCGTCCGCCGTGGGTAAAGATCTCCCAGCGCGGCGGCGCGCCGGGAGCGGACACCCGCTTGGCGTCGATGGCGACGACGACGCACTGGGCGCCAAACTTCTCCGCCGCCCGGCGCACGATCTTGCGGTCGGCGACCGCCGCAGAATTGATCGAGGCCTTATCGGCGCCGGCGAGCAGCAGGTTGCGGATGTCGTCGATGTTGCGGACCCCGCCGCCGACCGTCAGCGGCATGAAACAGACCGCGGCCGTGCGGGTGACGACATCGAGCAGGATGCCGCGATCCTCGTGGCTCGCCGTGATGTCGAGGAAGCAGAGCTCGTCTGCACCCGCCCGGTCGTAGGCGATCGCGCTCTCGACTGGATCGCCCGCATCGCGCAGATTGACGAACTTGACGCCCTTGACGACGCGGCCGTCCTTGACGTCGAGACAGGGAATGACGCGGGCCTTGAGAGTCACTGCGCCAACCCCGCCGGCTGTTTCGCGCCGGCTTCGGGGCGCGTCGACCTCAGCATCGCCAGCGCCGCGCGCGGATCCAGCCGGCCGTCATAGAGGGCGCGCCCGACGATGGCGCCGGCCAGACGAGCGCAATCGGGCTCCATCAGTCGCCTCACATCCTCGATCGAGGCGAGGCCGCCCGAGGCGATGACCGGAATGTCGAGCGCGTCGGCAAGCGCGACCGTGCTTTCGAGGTTGAGGCCAGCCAGCGCGCCGTCGCGCGCAATGTCGGTGTGGACGATCGCCGCGACCCCCGCGTCCTGGAACCGGCGCGCAAGGTCGCGCGCCGAAATGTCGGAAGTCTTCGCCCAGCCGTCGACGGCGACCATGCCTTCGCGGGCGTCGACGCCGACGGCGATCTGGCCGGGATAGAGCCGCGCCGCCTCGCGCACGAAATCGGGATCTCGGACCGCCGCGGTGCCGATGATGACTCGCGTCACCCCGCTCTCGAGCCAGCCGCGCACGGTCTTCAGGTCGCGAATGCCGCCGCCGAGCTGCAGCTTGATCGTCAGGGAAGCGAGGATGTCCCGGACCGCCTCGGCGTTGATCGGCCGGCCGGCAAACGCCCCGTCGAGATCGACGACATGGAGATACTCAAACCCCTGAGCCGCGAACGCCAGCGCCTGCGCGGCAGGATCGGCGTTGAACACGGTCGCGCGCGTCATGTCGCCCTGGACGAGCCGTACGCACTCGCCGTTCTTGAGATCGATGGCGGGGAACAGGATCACGGCCGCCACCTGAGGAAATTGGCGATCAGCCTGAGGCCGAGCGTCTGGCTCTTCTCGGGATGGAACTGCGTGCCGGCGATGTTGCCGCGTGCGACGATCGCCGTCACCCGGCCGCCATAGTCGGCGGTCGCGACTGTGTCGGCCGCGTCATCGGGGTAGAATTGATAGGAGTGGACGAAATAGGCGTGCAGCCCACCGGGGCCGGTCCTTACGCCTTCCAAGAGCGGATGGTCGCGCTCGACGTCGAGGGTGTTCCAGCCCATGTGCGGAACCTTCAGGCCGGGCTCGCGCGGCTTGATCGGCGCGACGTCGCCCGCAATCCAGTTCAACCCAGCGACGACCTCGTGTTCGAGGCCGCGTGTCGCCATGAGTTGCGCGCCGACGCAAATCCCGAGGAACGGCCGGCCCCGCCCGCGTACTGCCTCTTCCAGCGCCTCGACCATGCCGGCGACTCCGTCAAGGCCGCGACGACAGTCAGCGAAAGCGCCGACTCCCGGAAGCACGACACGGTCGGCGGCGATCACGTCCTCGGGGCGCGCAGTGACTTTGATCTCGGAGCTTGCGCCCGCTTCACGCGCGGCGCGCTCGAATGCCTTCCGCGCCGAGTGCAGGTTGCCCGAGCCGTAGTCGATGATGGCGACGCTCATCGCATGGCCCGCGCTAAAGCGCGCCCTTGGTCGACGGTACGCGCTCGGCCTGACGCGGATCGATCGCGACTGCGTCGCGAAGCGCCCGGGCGACGCCCTTGAAGCAGGACTCGGCGATGTGATGGCTGTTGACGCCGTAGAGGGTTTCGATGTGCAGCGTGATCCCGGCATTGCCGGCGAATGCCTGGAAGAACTCGCGCACAAGCGCAGTGTCGAAAGCGCCGATCCGCTCGGTCGGGAATTCGGTCTTGAAGACGAGGAACGGCCGCCCCGACACGTCGAGCGCAACCCGCGTCAGGGTTTCATCCATCGGCAGCAGGCAATCGGCGTAGCGGGCGAGGCCCCGCTTGTCGCCGAGCGCCTTGGCCAGCGCCTGGCCCAGGGCGATGCCGACGTCCTCGACGGTGTGATGATCGTCGATATGGCGGTCGCCCTCGGCCCGCACGGTGAGGTCGACGAGCGAGTGACGCGCAAGCTGATCGAGCATATGGTCGAAAAAGCCGACTCCAGTCGCGACATCGGCGACGCCCGACCCATCGAGATCGAGGCCGACCTCGATGCTCGTCTCCTTGGTCTTGCGAGTGATTGCGCCCTTGCGCATATTCGTTCCGAAGCCTTGAGGTCGCCTGCGCCGGGGTGATAGCAAGCCGCATGCCGGTTGACCATCAATATGCGCCCGCCGTCGGCGCAGTGCATGCGCGCCATTATATAAACACGATGCATATGTATTAAAGCCAAATATTCAAGCCAATTCCAAATTTCTCCTAACCCAGCAAAGCCGGCAAAAGCTCCCGCCAAATTTTTCCAAGAAAAAAGCTTTGTTTTCCTTTGATTTCGCTGTCCGAATTGAGCTTTTTCAAGAGTGGAATCGGTTTTTCATAATCTCGGCGCGGCCTAAGGCGATTCCGTGCCGACGCTTCATGCTTTAGTAAGAGCACGGATCGCGCGAGGCCAGCGCAACCGGACTGGCCGCGCAAAGGAACGAATTGATGACCAAAGCGATGAAATTCGGCGTTGGCCAGGGCGTCAAGCGGGTCGAGGACATCCGCCTAGTCAGCGGCCGTGGGACCTACACCTCCGACGCCGGCGAGGGCGCCGAGCTCCGTGCGGTCTTCCTGCGCAGTCCTTACGGCCACGCGAAATTCCGGATCGAGGACCTCGAAGCCGCGCGTGCGACGCCGGGCGTCCGGGCTGTGTTCATCGCCAGCGATTTCGCCCATCTCGGCCCCCTGCCCTGCCTGGCGCCGGTCGCGAACTCCGACAAGTCGAAGACGCCGCTCAAGCCCTATCCGGTGATGGCCGAAACTGAGGCCGATCACGTCGGCGACATCGTCGCCATGGTGGTGGCCGACACGACGCATCAGGCGCGCGACGGCGCCGAACGGATCGGCGTCGCCTGGGAAGAGCTGCCCGCCGCGGTCGAACTGGAAGCGGCGATCCGGCCCGGGGCGCCGCTGGTCTTCGCTGGCGCGCCAGGCAATGTCGCCTATGACGCGCATATCGGCGACAAGCAGAAAACCGACGAAGTTTTCATGCAGGCGGCGCGAACGGTCTCGATCAGAATCGTTAACCCGCGGGTGGTCGCGAACTACATGGAGCCGCGCGCCGCGGTCGGAGCGTACGATGCGAAATCCGGCCGCCTGACCCTCAACGTCGGCAGCCAGGGCGTTCACGCCATCCGGGACGTCATCGCCGATGAGATCCTCAAGATCCCGCGGTCCAACCTTCGCGTCGTCACGCGAGACGTCGGCGGCGGGTTCGGCAGCAAGCAGATGGTCTATCGCGAATATCCGCTCGTTCTCGAGGCGGCCAAAAGACTCGGCCGGTCAGTCAGCTGGACCGCCGATCGCAGCGAGCATTTTGTCGGCGACGCGCAGGGCCGCGACAATGTGACCACGGCCGAAATGGCGCTCGACGCCGAAGGCCGATTTCTCGCCCTGCGTGTCGATATCCTGGGCAACCTCGGCGCCAATCTCACCATGTATGCGCCCTTTATCCCCTGGCTCGGCGCGACAATGGCGACCGGCCCATACCACATCGATGCGCTCTACGCCCGCTGCCGGGGCGTCTACACCCATACGGTTCCCGTCGACGCCTATCGCGGCGCCGGACGGCCGGAGGCGGCCTATGTGCTCGAGCGCCTGGTCGACAAATGCGCGCGCACGCTCGGCATCGCGCCGGAAGAGCTGAGGGCTCGCAATTTCGTCAAGCCCGAACAGATGCCGTACCACACCCACACCAATCGCGACTATGACGTCGGCGAGTTCGAGGGCGCGATGCGCGCGTGTCTCGAGAAGGCCGACCACACCGGTTTCATGAGCCGGGCCGAGGAATCGCGGGCGCGCGGCAAGATCCGCGGCTTCGGCATCTCGAGCTATATCGAATGCACCGCCTGGAACGACTCCGAACAGGGCTCGGTGACGCTGGAGAAGAACGGCGATTTTACCTTGCTGATCGGGACGCAGTCGAACGGCCAAGGCCACGAGACCGCGTACGCCCAGGCCATCTCGCAGCATCTCGACGTGCCGCCCGAGCGCGTCAAGGTCGTCCAGGGCGACACCGACCGGATCGCGACCGGTTTCGGCACCGGTGCCTCGCGGTCGATCCCGATCGGCGCGGTGATGGTCGCCCGCGCCTCGCAGACCTTGGCCGCATCGCTGAAGGAGCTTGCCGCCGACAAGCTCGAGGCCGCAGTCGCCGATCTTGAGATCGAGGACGGCAAGGTCAGGATCGCGGGTACGGATCGAGCCATTTCCTACGCGGAGATCGCCGCCCTCCCCTCGGCCACGGCGGCGAAACTCACGGCGACCGAATCGTATGCGCCGTCGAACGCGACCTATCCCAACGGCACCCACGCCTGCGAGGTCGAGATCGATCCGGAAACGGGTGAAGCGTCGATCGTCCGCTATAGCGTGGTCGACGACTTCGGTTTCACCCTGAATCCTCTCCTGCTCGCGGGGCAGGTCCATGGCGGCATCGCCCAGGGAGCGGGCCAGGCGCTGATGGAGCGGGCGACGTTCGACGAGCATGGCCAATTGGTGACCGCGAGCCTTATGGACTACGGCCTGCCGCGCGCCGACATTCTCCCCTCCTTCGACTTCGAGACCCGCAACGTCCCCTCGACCACCAATCCGATGGGCCTCAAAGGCGCCGGAGAAGCCGGCACGATCGGGTCGACGCCGGCGGTGATGAACGCGATCGCCGACGCCCTGTGGCGGGCCTATCGCGTCGAACACATCGACATGCCCGCGACTCCGCTTGCGGTCTACCGCGCGATCAAAGGCGCGCAGGCCGGACGGTAGGGTGAAAACCCAGTTCGGAACGTTCGGGGGGAGGACTGCGGACACTCTGCGTTCGGCGCAGGCGCAAGCGCTTCCGCCGAAGCGGAAGTTCGTTCCGGTCTGCGTTCGGATGCATAGGTGGCGGCGGTTGGTCATGCCTTCTCGACCGGCAGGAGCAAGGAAGGGCGTCCCCGGATGCAGCGCCCCCTTTCGTCTTCTCTCATTTCTGGCATTTATGGCGTGGGCGGCGCTCTTAGCGTGGAGCGCCGCGGCGGCCGACCTGCCGACCCAGCCCCGGCCGACGGCTCAGCCGCCGCCCACGTCGTGCTTCGCGAGCCTCTATGACTTCCTGACGGCGGGTCCGGAGGATTGCCCGCTCACGTGGAAGGGCGTCACGTTGTACGGACGGCTCGACTACGGGG
>Ga0335073_10016715_pt1 | contig 10254 bp, 6 predicted proteins | sample Lox_Sample_22_FD_207093 | JGI IMG/M metagenome (GOLD analysis project Ga0335073, IMG submission 207093) | Soil microbial communities from Loxahatchee National Wildlife Refuge, Florida, United States - Lox_Sample_2.2 | ecosystem: Environmental > Terrestrial > Soil > Wetlands | place: USA: Florida... | reverse complement strand
ACACGTCGCCCGGGCCTCGCAGGTGCTCGGACATCTCGCCCGCGAGTGTGAGTACCGCCGCGGTGACAGTCGCAGGCGTCCACTCGAACGCCGAGGTAGGGCCCTCGTACGCGGCGACAACCTGAGCCGCGAGCTGCCAGGAAACGGCAGGAGTAATCAGGCGGACAGTCGGCTCAAGGCCCTCGCGCAGCGCGTGATCGGCAACGAGCCGGCCGGCATAGGCGTGATAGGTCGAGATCACGGGCTCGCCGGCAAGCTGGTCGTCATCCTCGGCAAGGCCGTCCAGCGGGAGACCGGCCTTGCACAGCCCGGTCAGCCGCGTCCGGACGCGCTGGCTCAGCTCGGCCGCCGCCTTCCTGGTGAACGTCAGGCCAAGCACGCGCTCCGGCCGTACCAGCTGGTTGGCCACCAGCCAGACCAGCCGGGCAGCCATGGTCTCGCTCTTCCCGGATCCGGCCCCGGCGATGATCGCGAGCGGCGCAAGCGGCGCGCCGATGACCGCGGCCTGCTCGGCCGTCGGCTCCGGGCCGCCGAGCAGCCGAGCCAGCTGCGCCGGGCTGTAGCGGATCGCCTCGGTGATCACGGCGTCACCTGCCCGCCGCGCTCGTCGACTGGGCAGCTGGACGCTACCGGACAGACCCGGCAGCCAGGGTTCGCGGTCGCCGTGAAGACCGGCCCCGCCATTCCCGCCGCGACCGTCTCGACCAGCTTCTGCGCCCATTCCGGATCGGGATCGGTGCGCAGTCCGCGCTGCGGCTGCACCCGGACACTGGCCTTGAGCGCCGCGTTGCCGACCTGGATGAGCTCGGCCCCGCCCGGCTCGGCGAGCCCGAACTGCTCGAAGGCGCCCAGCAGCACGGCAAGCTGATAGACGCCAAGCTGCGGATGGCGATCGAGCTCTGCGTCCGATGGCTTGCCCGTTCCGGTCTTGAGGTCGACGATGATCGCGGCACCGTCCTCGTCGCGCTCGAGCCGGTCGACCTGGCCGGTAATCGTGATCTCGCCCATGCTCACCCGTAGCTGATGCTCCACGGCCACCAGCTCGCGGGGGTTGCTGTGGTGCCACTGGAGGAACTTGGCGACCATGGCCTCGGCCTTTGCCCGCTGCCGCTCGCTGTACCAGGCGCTGCCGAAGTCCAGGTGCTCCCACAGCTCGTCCACGCGCTTGGCGACCTCGCCGTCGTCAGCACCTTCGGCCGCGAGAGCGGCGGCGGCATGAATGACGATGCCCAGATGCTGCGCGACAGCCGGCGAGCGCACGCCGACCGCTGCCTCCAGCAGCCAGCGAAGGCCGCACTTGGTAAACGTCTCGACTCTGGAGGGAGAGATCTGCACATTGCCGGGGATCCGCTCGCCGGCTGCGGTGAGCTCGGTGAGTGCGTACCACTGGCGCGGGCTCGCACCGCGCACGCCCGCGGCCGCGAGCCTGGCCAGCTGATGCGCGGCGGCCGCTCGGACGGGTGGTGGCAGCGCGGGATCGGCGGCAGACCGGCGCAAGTCGGCAGTCAGCGCCGGCAATGACAGCCAGTGCCGCTGCGCGCCGGCGACGCTCTCGATCTCGATCTCGTCGCCCGCGAGCTCGGCCAGGAACCGTGACGGCCGATCCTCGGCGTCCTCCGCGCCCACCGCCGTGACGATCAGGTCGCGCCGAGCGCGCGTGACCGCGACATAGAACAGCCTGCGCTCCTCGGCCAGCAGTCGTGCTGATACGGCCGCCGCGGCTTCGATGCCATGCCAGCTGGCACCAGCCTCCCGGCCGGCCATGACGTCAATGAGCTCGTCCATGCCGAGCATCGAGCCGCGCTGGCGCATGTCCGGCCAGCTGCCTTCCTGGACGCCAGCCACGACGACGAGGTCCCACTCCAGGCCCTTGGCCCGGTGCGCAGTAAGTAGGGACACGGCGTCGATGCGCGGCGCCTGCTCAGCTAGCGTCTCGCCGGCGATCTCCTGGCCAGCCAGGCTGTCGAGGAACAGCCGCGTCGAGGAGTACGGCAGCCGCGCGGTGAACCTGGCCGCCGCTTCGAACAGCGCGACCATGGCGTCGAGGTCAGCGTCTGCCATCGCGCCGCGCGCGCCGCCCGCCGCGCTCGCCGCCTGCCAGTGCGCCGCCAGGCCGGAGGCCTCCCATACTGCCCAGAGCACCTCGTGCGGCGTAGCCTCCTGCTCGGCCTGCCGGGCGACCTCAAGCAGACCGGCGACTTTCCTCGCGGCGGCTACCTCCGGCCCGGCTGCCCGCTCTGCCGGAACACCGGCGGGCTGCGCACGCGCATCGGGTCCGCCATCTGGCCAGCCAGCCTGAGCCAGCTCGCGCGGGTCGCGCAGTGCACCGGCGAGCGGCTCGGCGGCCGGCGGCTGCCCGGCTGCCCGCGCCGCGGCCTGCAGCCCGCGCCTGAGGCGCCGGAGGCCGAGCGCGTCGGTGCCGCCGAGCGGGCCCGTCAGCAGCTCTGCGGCGGCCTGCTCGTCCAGTGCTTCCGGGCGGAGCGCGCAGGTGATCAGGCGCAGGAGCGGCCGGGTCCCCGGCTCGAACGTCAGCGGCAGGTCGTCACCCACCACGTGTACCGGGACGCCGGCAGCGCTCAGCGCGCGCTGCAGCAGCGGGGCCTGGCGGGCTGCCGACCTGACCAGAACCGCCATCTGCGACCAGGCGAGGCCGTCGACCAGGTGCCCGCGCCGCAACGTGTCAGCGATTACCGCTGCTTCCTGGGTCACGCTTGCCGCCGTGATGATCCGGACCCGGCCGGGCTCGGCGCCATCGAGCGGAAGCAGCTGGCGGTGGGCCCGGCTGGCGGCGGCATCCTGGCGGCCCGCCGCTCGCGGCAGCCTCGCGGCGACCTGGCGGGAGGCAGCGAGCAGGGCCGGGCCGCTGCGCCGACTGGTGCGCAGCGCGACGACGCCGGCGGGCTCGCCGCCAGGAGCGCGGAAGCGGTCCGGGAAACGACGGATAGCGTCGACGTCCGCGCCGCGGAACGCATAGATCGACTGATCCGGGTCTCCGACTGCGATCAGCTCGCGGCCGTCGCCGGCGAGCTGACCGAGCAGCTCCTCCTGCGCCGGGTCAGTGTCCTGGTACTCATCGACGAGCACGACGTCATAGGCGTCGCGCTCGCGCACTCGCACGGCACCGCGGCGCAGCAGCGCGCCCGCGATCCTGATGATCTCGGCGTAGTCATACGCCGGCACCGGGGCGAGATCGAACCTGGCCGCATACGAGGCGAGGAACCGGCCCGCCGAGACCCAGTCGTCCCTGCCGTGCGCCCGGCCAAGCGCCGCCAGGTCGCTGCCGTCCAGGCCGCGCTCCGCAGCGCGGAGCAGGAAGTCGCGCAGCTCTTCGGCGAATCCTCGCGTGCCGAGAGCAGGCCGGAGGCGCTCCGGCCAGCGGTGGCCGCCATCGACGGCCTCGCCGCGCAGCAGCCTGCGTACCTCGAGCAGCTGCTCCGGGCCCGGCAGCAGTATCGGCGGCGGCTCGCCAGCCAGCGCATACTCTCGCCGGACCAGTGCGTACGCATAGCTGTGGAACGTCATCGCCAGCGGCTGCCGGACCGTCTGGTCAAGCCGGATCGTGATCCGCTCGCGCAGCTCGGCGGCTGCCTTGCGGCTGAACGTGAGCACGAGCACGCGGCCCGGGTCGATCGCCCGGCGCGTGACGCGGTCGACAACCGCTTCCACGATGGTGGTCGTCTTCCCCGTGCCTGGTCCGGCGAGCACGAGCAGCGGGCCGCCCGCATGCTCGACGACGCGCTGCTGTGCGTCGTCCAGGCGTGGCGCCTCCGCGGCCGGCCCGGGCAGCCGGACGAGGCGGTAGGCAGGGGGGTTAACGTCCATCTCGCCTTGCATTCCAGCAGACGCTACCGACAGTCGGTGGCCCTGAGGCACTAGCCACGCCAGCGCGCGAGCTTCATGTCGATCCTGGGGGCGGCGCCGGGCGAGCGGCGCAGCGGCGTGGCCTCTTCCTCGTACCTGGCCAGTGCAGCGCGCTCGTGCCCGGCTAGCAGCGATCCGTCGGCGTGCACCACACGCCACCACGCGACACCGCCGCCCCAGAGCGCCATGACCCGGCCCACCTGCCGCGGGCCGCCCGACCCGAGGAATTCGGCCACGTCGCCGTACGACATGACGGCACCAGGCGGAATCGCGTCAACCACGTCGAGCACCCGGTTGGCGAAGTCCTCCGGGTCGGCGCCGCCGGCACCCGCGGGCTCGCCAGCAGCCGCGGGGTTAGCCCTGCCTGCCCGGCGGGCGGTCACAGCGCTCCGGTCCCGTGGTGGCCGCGGCCGCGCGGAGCTGCGTGCCGGGCGGGTGGCGGCGGCCCGTCCATCCCGGCGGCACGGGGCGGCAGGTGGCTGGCGTGACTCGCATGGCCGGCGCCGCCGGGCGGCCCGTCCGCGATCACGGGGTCGCGCTGCCCGAGCAGCCTGCTCGTCGCCAGCGCCACGATGGCCAGGCACGCCGCCCCGAGCAGGCAGTACAGGACGAGGGCCACTGGCCGGCGGGGCGGCACCGGCGGCTTCGGGATCGCAGCGAGCCCGCCGCCGAAGTGGCCAGTCGAGGCCATGCCGAGCGGCGGCGGCACCGCTCGCGCCAGCTTGCCAGCTGCGGTCAGCGCGGCCGCGGCGTCGACGACGCCGAACCCGATCTGCTGGTCATATCCGCCCGACGGCCGTGTGCTCGGGTTCGTGGTGCTGGTGATCGCCGAGATGACCTGGGTGTCGGTCAGGTGCGGGTACTTCGACTTGATCAGGGCCACGACGCCTGCCGTGAGCGCGCAAGCGGGGCTCGTGCCGCTGACGGACCAGTACCCCCCGTCGCGGCCCTGTGCGGGGACCTTGTAGCCAGGCGCGGCCACCTGGACCGACTGGTTCTCGCTGGAGAAGCTGGTCACCTGATCGCTGTTGTTCACGGCCCCGACGGCAAGCACTCCCGGATAGTCGGCCGGGAACGAATACGGCGCGTCCCCGGTGCCGTCGGCGCCCGCCGCGTCGCCGGCATTACCGGCTGACGCGACCACCACGACATCGTGCTCGTAAGCATCCTGGAGCGCGGCACGTACCGGCCGGCTCGGCTCGCTGTAACCGAGCGACAAGCTGATCACCTGCACGTGGTGCTTGACGGCATACCTGATCGCCTCGGCCAGTTCGTGCTGTCCCTTTGCGGCAGGCTCTCGCTCGTAAGCACTGTGATTGGGGTCGTCGACGTCAGTGATCACCCGGATCGACAGCACCTTTGCCTTTGGCGCGGTGCCGACGATGCCGCTGCCGTCGGCGCCGAGGCCGCCAGGTCCGTGTCCGGCGATGAGAGACGCCATCCAGGTCCCGTGCACGCCCCAGTTCGGGTCTGACGGCGGCGTGTCGACCCCGCTGTAATTCGGCCCGGTTATCACGCTGCCGGCCAGATCCGATACCTCCGGATTGACCCCGCTGTCGATCACCGCCACGACGACGCCCTGGCCCTCCGTCACGTTCCAGGCAGCCGGCACGTTCAGTTCGTCGAGCACCCACATCTCGGTACTGCGCACCTCGTCGGCGCGGGCCGAGACAGCCGGCGCGAGCGCAGCCAGCGGGAATCCTGCGGTCACCGCAGCGGTCAGCGCCAGCGCCGTTCCCCGCCGGCGCCAGCTCACCCGGCGCGTATTCGGCCGGCGCCTGCTCGGCCGGCAAATATGCGAGCTCAGCATCCAGGCGCCCCCGGGCACGACGGCGCAGGCAGCGGCGCATCGAGCGTGGCGCCGGCCGCGTGGGCCAGGCCGCTCATGAGGCTCATCATCTCGTCGTCTACATACGCATCGGCCATATGCAGGCGGTGGCGGCCGTCCGAGAAGCCGGCGGTGATCAGGATCACGTAAGATCCGGCCGTTGAGGTACTGGACAGCTGCCGGTCGTCGGCATCGAACCCGGCGGCAGGCGTGCGGGGGATGCGCAGCGCGCGGACAACCATCCGGTCCGCGCCGTTAGCGGGCAGCTCGGTAGCCGCAGCCTCGGCGGCCGACGCGCTCGGCAGTGCAGCGACAGTGACGGTCGCCACCATGCTGCTGGAGGAGTCGGCATAGGTGGCCCGCAGCGCCGCTGAGCAGCCGTGCTCATGCAGAACCCGGAAACCAGCATCGGAGACGGCCGAGGAGCATTTCGTCGCTGGGCTGATCCCCAGCCGGCGAGCATCCAGCATCAGGCTGCTGGCCGACTCGAGCGCCTCGGCCGGCAGGGAATAGGGCACCGACGCCGGAAAGATCGTTCCGACGGGCAGGGCACGCCAGCGGCGGTCCATCTCCCAGGTTGAGATCGCGCGCCGCTGGGCCAGGGTGAACCGGCGTGGCAGCAGCTGATGAGCGATTCCGACAGCCGACAGGGCCAGGCCAGCCAGGCCGATCGTGAGGACCATGCCGAAGGCGACCTGCCGGATGAAGCGCCGTGCCCGGCCGCCAGGCGGCCGGGCCTGCAGGGGACTGCCGGGCAGCGGAGCATGCGATGCACCACCAGGCACCAGCCAACCGTGATCGCCTGCGGGGCTTTCCGGCCAGCTCTGGTCGGGCTCCGGCTGCCATTTCACACGGGGATTTTACGGCCTTCGCTGACCCGGCGGCTCCGCCTGAGGGTCCGTCAGTACGTCGGCAGGCTCGGGTCGACCTGATTGACCCAGGCCAGCACTCCGCCACCGACATGGACGGCGTCCGAGAAGCCCGCATTCTTGACCACTGCCAGGGCCTCGGCGCTGCGGACGCCGCTCTTGCAGTGCAGCACGATCCGCTTGTCCTGCGGCAGCTTCTCCAGCGCCACCCCGGTCAGGAACTGGTCCTTCGGGATCAGCGTGGCGCCAGGGATCGAGACGATCTCGTATTCGTTCGGCTCACGGACGTCGACCAGGAAAATGTCATCCCCGCGGTCCAGCATGTCCTTCAGCTCCGTCGCGGTAATGGTCGAGCCGGTGGCGGCCGCGGCCGCATCGTCCGATACCGCGCCGCAGAACGCGTCGTAATCGATGAGGCCGGTGATCGTCGGGTTCTTCCCGCAGATCGCGCACTCGGGGTCCTTGCGCACCCGCACCGTTCGGTAGCTCATCTCCAGCGCGTCGTAGATCATCAGCCGCCCGGCCAGCGATTCGCCGACACCCGTCAGCAGCTTGATCGCCTCGGTGACCTGAATCGAGCCAATCGAGGCGCATAGCACGCCCAGCACGCCGCCCTCGGCGCAGGACGGCACCATCCCCGGCGGTGGCGGGTCCGGGTACAGGCAGCGATAGCACGGGCCGTACTCGGCCCAGAAGACGCTAGCTTGCCCGTCAAAGCGGAAGATCGATCCCCACACGTACGGCTTGCCCAGCAGGACGCAGGCGTCGTTAACCATGTACCGGGTGGCGAAATTGTCCGTTCCGTCGACGATCAGGTCGTAGCCGGAAAAGATCTCCATCACGTTGTCGTTGCTCAGCGCCTCGGTGTGCACCTGAACGTTGACGTAGGGGTTGATCTCGGCGATGCTCTCGCGGGCCGACTCGGCCTTCAGTTTGCCGATATCCGACTGCCCGTGGATGATCTGGCGCTGCAGGTTGGACTCGTCCACCACGTCGAAGTCGATCACGCCCAGCGTCCCGACCCCGGCCGCGGCCAGGTAGAGCAGGGCAGGCGAGCCCAGGCCGCCCGCGCCGACGCACAGCACCCTGGCGTTCTTCAGCCGCTTCTGCCCGGTCATGCCGATCTCCGGGATGATCAGGTGGCGCGAGTAGCGCTTCACCTCATCGAAGGTCAGCTCGGCGGCTGGCTCGACCAGCGGGGGCAGTGACGACACGGTCATCTCCTGATCGTTACGTGGTGACTAAGCAATTGAACCAGGGCTAGCGGCGCCGCATTCCAGCGCCGGAAATGTCACCGGCGGCGAGTAAAACTATCCGGCATGACGCAGAACCCGCTCCCTCCCCCGCAGTTAGCCGGGTCATCGCTGACGCCATCACACGAGCCCGTGCAGCCTGGTCCCGGTCTCCCGGCCAGCCCGGCTGTCGTCCCGATGCTTCCTACCCGCCTCCGCCAGCCCGGCCGGCAGGCGCCGCTGCCGGATGTCGTGGCGGTACGCCGGCTCGCCGTACCCGATCCGGCACCGCCGTACGACGACGAAGTCGCGGCTCATGACCAGGACCTTCATCCCGGGAACGAGGCACCTGACGGGCCGGTCAGCGCCGAGATGGCCGCGGCCGAGCGGGCCGGCCAAGAACCAGGCGCCTCCCCCGCTGGCGCACGTTCAGAACCGCCCGACGACTCGCCACGGCCCGATCCGGCCGCCGGCTGGCCGAGCCAGTTCGCGCAGGTCCTGGCCGAGACGCTGGCCGGATCGCGGCCTGCGCAGCAGCTGACACCGTGGACCACCGAGCAGGCCCGCAGGCGGATCCGCCAGCTCGGCCCGATGCTCGCCACTGACCAGCGGCCCAGGGTCCGCCGGGTCATCACCTCAGCGCCAGCCGACGGCGTGCTCGAGCTGACCGCGGTGGTCGGATTCGGGCCGAGAGTCCGCGCGCTCGCTCTCCGGCTGGAGCACGAGCAGGCACGGCCGTACCGACAGGGCGGCAGCCGCTGGTGCTGTACGGCGATCGAGTCAGCCTGACCTCGACCGGCCTGCCGCTACCGATTGCGCGGATCTCCGTGGCACTGCTTGAACTTCTTGCCCGAACCACAGGGACACGGCGCATTCCGGCCGACATTGGCGTAGTTAGCACTGCCAGCCGAGCCGGTCGAGTGCTGAGCCCGGCCCGACGCATCGTCGCTCGGCGCGCTGTAGCTGAGGCTCCCCTGGCGCTGCGGCCTGGCAAGCCCGCGAGCAAGGCCGGCCGGCAGCGCTGCCTCGTCAGTGTCGGCTTCAGGCTGCGCTTCCCTGCGGGCGTGCTGCCCGGCGGGCTTCCCGCCGGGCTGAGCTCGCGGCGCTGGCTGGACAGACTGGCGCGGGGGGGCGGCCGGGGGCAAGGCGACACCAGGTGGTGCCGCGGGCGGCGCGGCCGGGGCCACGCTGATGACCGGGCCCGCCGGGAGCGCGCCATCGGCCCCGTCCTGCGGCATGACCGGGTTCTCCTGAACCTGGACCTGCAGGTTGAACAGGCTGCCGACGGAGTCCTCCTTGATCCCGTCCATCATTGTGGTGAACATGTCGTAGCCCTCGCGCTGGTACTCGATCAGCGGGTCGCGCTGGCCGTAACCGCGCAGGCTGACGCCCTCGCGCAGGTAGTCCATCTCGTAGAGGTGCTCGCGCCACTTTCGGTCCAGGACCGACAGCACCACCCGGCGCTCAACCTCACGCATCACCTCTGGCGTGAGCTCCTGCTCACGCTTGCCGTAGGCAGCGTGGGCGTCGGCCGTGATCGCCTCGTCGAGGAACTCCCTGCTCAGGTGGGCGCGCTCGCCGCCCGCTTCCTCGATGACGTTGTTCACCGTGATGCTGACCGGATAGAGCTGCTTGAGCGCGCGCCACAGCTTGTCCAGGTCCCACTCCTCCGGGAAGCCGTCGGCGGTCGCGCCCTTGACGTAGCCCTCCACCACGTCATCGATCATGCCGCTGATCTGCGGCTCTAGGTCCGCACCCTCCAGCACGCTCCGTCGTTCCTCGTAGACGACCTTCCGCTGGCGGTTCATGACGTCGTCGTACTTCAGCACGTCCTTGCGGATCTCAAAGTTGAGCGACTCGACGTTGGACTGCGCTGACCGGATCGCCCTGCTGACCGGCTTGGACTCCAGCGGCATGTCCGGCGGTGTCTTCATCAGCTGCATCAGGTGCGCGATCTTCTCGCCGTTGAACCGGACCATGAGCTCGTCTTCGAGCGACAGGTAGAACCTCGACTCGCCGGGGTCGCCCTGCCGGCCGGACCGGCCGCGCAGCTGATTGTCGATGCGGCGTGACTCATGCCGCTCGGTGCCAAGAACGTAGAGGCCGCCGAAGCTGACGACCTCCTCGTGCTCTTCGGCCACGGCCTTGCGGCACTTCTCGACTGCTTCCGGCCAGGCTGCCTCGTAGTCCTCAGGAGTCTCTACCGGTGACAGGCCCCGCTGGTGCAGCTGCAGGTCGGCGAGGAACTCCGGGTTCCCGCCCAGCATGATGTCGGTACCGCGGCCGGCCATGTTCGTCGCGACCGTCACCGCGCCCTTGTGACCCGCCTTGGCGACGATTGCCGCTTCCTGCTCGTGGTACTTGGCGTTCAGCACCTCGTGCGGCACGCCCTTGCGCTTGAGCAGCCGCGACACCAGCTCGGACTTCTCGACGCTGGTGGTGCCGACCAGCACGGGCTGGCCCG
>Ga0335073_10016713_pt1 | contig 10254 bp, 12 predicted proteins | sample Lox_Sample_22_FD_207093 | JGI IMG/M metagenome (GOLD analysis project Ga0335073, IMG submission 207093) | Soil microbial communities from Loxahatchee National Wildlife Refuge, Florida, United States - Lox_Sample_2.2 | ecosystem: Environmental > Terrestrial > Soil > Wetlands | place: USA... | reverse complement strand
CTGCACCCAAAGCCGCCGGGCCCGCGCTGAGAATTTCTCAGGTCCAGACCTCAGGCTGACCGAGCTTAGCGCCGCTTTAGTAGCGCTCGGCGCAACCACGTGCCAACGACTCTCGAAGGGCCGCAATTGACCCGAAGCGGACAAAGTCAATGGCCGCTTGCGGGAATCAGAATCAAGTGTGAATTCGGTCGGCGCCTAGTTGAGACACTGCACCTAGCCTAGGCTATTGGTTGGCTGCCAGACGGCTAAAGCGCAGCTGGTCCAGGTGGGCGGGATGAACTACGCGATTTTCATGGGATGTTGTTTGCCAGGGGTCCCCTTGGCATTCGCCATGTTTTTTCTACTCGGTGCGAAACGCCGAGCGTGGATTCGGCCTCGGTGGTGGCTTTCTCTGATCCTGGGATTCCTAATCGCGCTTTATGGCCTGTTCAACTCGACTCTTCCGTCGTTCTCCACTCCTGTTACGGCGGTGGGCAAGGCTTACGACCACGTGTGGCGGGGATCCTACGCACGTCACGGCAACCATTATGAGGCTTTTCGCTTTTTGCCCGAAGGCGGACAAGCCATCAACATTGAAACCAGAATTGGCCTTCCGAATGTGGGAACCCCCACGGATTTTGACGGACGCACGCTGCGCGTTGTTTATCTGAAGGACAGCTACAGAGCCCTGCAAAATGAGGCTGTCGATATCACTATCCTGTCCGGCAAGAACACAGGTTTCCATGACTCACTTGATGCCCGGCCTTTTGGACTCTGGTTAGCAATGCCAATTGGCTTTGCGTTTGTTTTGCTCGGGTATTTGCTTTTTTACTACGGCAAAGGCGACGCCAAGTCCGTGGCATTGGATGAGGGCGACAATCCGTCGACTTGATCAGATCTCACTTATCGCCGAACCGATAGCCGCAAAGCGCTCCTAAGCGAGGCCTCCAAACGCAAAGTCGCCACTTTTGGGCCATTATTCCCTGTGAAGATGAACTCCCCACGTGGGGCGAAGACTCTTGCCATGAGAAGGAGCCCAGATGAAACCGATACCCGCTGCCCGACAACGACGCTTGATCGTGTTCAGCGTATTGGGTGCGGTGGGGATTGTGCTTGCGTCTCGGCAAGTCCAGGCCGCGAGCTTCGACTGCAAGAAAGCGGCGACAGCACTGGAGAAGACAATTTGCGCGGACGCGGAGTTGTCCAAGCTCGATTCGCGCCTCGCCGACGACTACGCGGTGGCGCTTAATGTCATGAAAGATCCCGGCAAACTTAAAGTCGAACAGCGCGACTGGCTGAAGAAGCGAGATCGCTGCATTCCGCAAGGCTCGAGGTGTGAATCTTTGTCGGACGTTTACCGGGAGAGAATCTTGCGGGTGCAATTGGCAATGGACCAGGAGGGGTGCGAAGCCTCGGAGGCGAGTTCTTGCGCCCTTTTGAAGGGTGATAAGGCGAATCAAGAACTCCTAGCCTTGCTGGACGAAATGAAGAGCCTACTCGTCCATCCTGAGGAGGAGCTCACATCGCAGAAGGCTTGGGAGCAGTATCGCGACGAGGAATGTACGTCACAAGCCGCTGCCGTGCAGGGACTTCCAAGTTCCGAGGAAGCTTACGGTGAGTGCAACGCGACGCTAACCCAGGCACGCGTAAATGAACTTCGAACCTATCACTTCTGCGGCCTACCTGGCTGCCCGGAGATGAAGCAGTGAAGGGCATTCCGGGCGTATGCCTAAGGGCGCCGCTGGAGGCGTCCGACCAGGGAATGTGTCGTGAGCCATCGAGTCGATAAGCCAAGCAACATGACGGGCCAGGTTTCGATCTGCGAAGCGCGCGGGATGTCCGCTCGGAGCGATCGATTTCCGCGCAGACTCCTCATCATCGCCATCGGTGTTCCGCTGAGTCTTGTCATTCTGGCCGCATCGCCGCTCGGAACCAATTTTGCGTACGTCATGATGGGCATTCCGGGCCTTCTGCTTTTATGGGCCGGGGCGGGAATTTGGTCTGCGGTGCTCTGCGTTTTGTACGCGCGACGGCGACTCTGGAGGCACAGTCTAGAAGCCGGCGTACTACCGGCTGCTGTAACAATTGCGGCGTTCCATCTCTTGAGTTTTATCCAGCACTGCAACTACGCCGGCGACGTAGTGCACTTCGTTCTCGCACGTCCCTATTACAACCGGATGATCGCGTCCTTGCCCGCAAATGACCGGCCCCGGCTGGCCGTGTTTAACTGGGGCGGGATGGTTTGGGCGTCGCGAGGATTGGTCTACGACGAGAGCGACGAAGTGGCGCTGCCCCCGGGGCACCAATCCCCCGCTTGGATGGCGAACCCCTACCGAGCCGAGTTGGCGTGCCAGGGTGGATACAGCATCCGACCGCTCTGGTCACACTACTATCTCGCGAGCTTTCCCTGCTGAATATGGCTGCGCCGGGCAGACCAATCGGTGGCGTGGCCGTATGCCGTCACATCGCCTAAAGCCACGGCAATGACCGGTTTCCGGGAAATTGTGCATGAGCCGGCAATGTCTCCTTCTGGCCGCAATACACGACCACTGCAAGCTGAGGACAAAGCCTGTGGTACTAACTAGCTTTGGAAAGAACAAATGGGTCGCTCTGCTTATCGGCGGATTTCTTTTGGTTCAAGCAGTTCAAGCCATCAGGACTGGTAGCGTGACTGTCATTTTTCGAACGACAAAGCGGCAAGAGGACGCTTTGTTGTTTTGGGTGGGCGTAGTACTTTCGGGGGCTCTGGGCATAGCGGCGATAGTCATCGCGCTCATGTAAATCCCAAGTGACCGGCACCGTCAGGACCGCAATGACAGCCGATCGAGCGTCTGCTTCCGGGAAAACTGCGAGGCCGTCTCGGCTGACCGCTTCTGGCCGATCAGCGCCCGTCAATTGAAACTACGGCGACGTTCGCTTACTGACCCAAAGGAGCCGGCCGCGAGTGACCGCTCTCGGATATCCGCCTGGGGTCTCCTCGGTCACCAGCATTCCGGCACTTCCGGAAAAGCATTGTGCGTGCGGGATGCGCGCCACGCGCCCCGAATGCGCGATAATTGATTTGTTGTGAGTTGGTAACGTCACGGTGGAGACCGAGCCGCTTGGGTCGCGCGTCGACCAGGTTCCACCCGCACTTTAATCGTGTGCGCGTGCCTCGCATTCCTTCCGAGACAGGTCGCGACGCGCGAGCGAGTTTCGAGCATATGCAGCTAGTTCATTAAACGCTGAAAGGACGCATGGACATGACCACCTGCGCTCAGTGCAGTGCGATTGCAATCGCCGTGTTCTTGATTGGTCTGGCACTACCGACTGGTGCACAAGCACGTGAGGCACCGAATTGCACCAGAAGAGATGTCCTCTTCAACGGTGTAGCCCGGCTCCAGTATGCCCGGGTATCGGGGGCCAACGATGCGAAGTTATATCTGCACAAGAGATTTCCAACGTCCTGTACTTCGAGCAATCCCGAATCGTGCATGAGTCCGTCGTATCTGATCGGCGGAGACACGGTGGCAGTCGGTAAGATCTGCGGAACCTGGGCTTTTGTGCAGTATATTGGCCAGCAACACATTTCTATTGGCTGGGTGGTCGCCGCCAAGCTGGTGGATTTGCCCGCTGGCACGCTCGGTGCTGAAGGTAAGCGTTACCGGTTTGCGCTGACCAAGGGGCAAGGCGCGCCGGTCTGCGAAGCGTATCTTCAGCGTCTGAATCAGACGGGATTCGCCAGGCCGCCCTACTGCGATCGGCCTGAATCGGATGTGGTTCCGGGGTTTGCGGTCCTCAACCGACGATACCTAACCCGGGCGGAATTCGTAACTATTCAGGCAGATGTCATGAACGTCTTGCAAAACTTCCCACCTGACTATTACCAGCCGCTGCCGACGCCCGAGGATTTCCGCCCTGCAGCCTGGCGATACGATCCCCCTGTCGACATCGAGAACGCCGGACATCCCGACAATGTCGTGATTTGGAACCGCAACAGCAGAGACTTTCCGATGTTGGGGTGCGGCTCGCGTAACGCTCGCAACAACGTCCGAATGCCCGGCGATCATGCGGGAATCATCCTCTCCCCCGGCGGTGAACACGTTGATCGGCGTCGAACGCTGGCAGTTTTTGCCTTCACTCACTTACCGGAGCATCCGAGTGGAGGGAAGGTTGAGTTTGGGCAGGCGTACGCTGTTTTCCAGTACCGGGGGACGACTTACTTCGACACTTTTCTTGACACAGGCGAAGGGGACTTTGACGGCAGACGCGAGGGTGACTACAAGCTATCGGACACACTAGCCGTTTTCCTCTTTGAGAACGACAGCAGGCGAGAGATGTGTGAGTACTACGTGCACGATCTGGATCTGGAGGATTAGCGGAAAGCGCATTTGAATGCCGGCAACCGTCCAGCGCTGACTCCCCTGAGAGCAGCCGGTGAATCACTGCAATGACCGCTTTCAGGATCGCTGGACTACCCCCCGCGAAGGCCGCTTCTGGCCGAGAGCGGCGGTAAGTGCAAAAACGCCTTCGGAGGCTGCCGGCTGCTTGCGGCGGCGTCGTTCAAGCTTGACGCTAGGTTTTTGTTGGGACGATGCTCAGCGGTCCGCAAGGAGTCACACCATGTTGCAACCGTCGAGCTCCATGCAACGGTCCACTCGGGTCTTGCTCGCGCTGTTGGTTATCGGTGTTTGGGGCTTGTTACTCCGGCCCTATGTGCCTACCGCGGTTGCCGCCCAATCATCTGCTGCCGCGCGATCAACGACGTTTGACACACTGACCGTCCAGCGCATCAATGTCGTGGACCCGGATGGCAAGTTCCGCCTGGTCATTGCCAATAGCGCGAAACTTCCAGGCGCGATCCTCCACGGCAAAGCGTACCCGCGAGATGTTAACAACGACACTGCTGGGGTGATTTTCTACAACGTGCAGGGGGACGAGACTGGCGGTCTCGCTTTGGGTGAGCAGCACGGACACCAAACGGCGCCGCTGATTTTTGACTGCTCCTATCAGCCGACCGATTGCATCAGAATCTGGAAGCAGGAGGACATGGACGGCTCGGGGTTGCGCGAGAGTTTCGATATTTTCGATCGCCGCCCGTACACCGGACGTGTCGAGTCGACCCAGGGCATCCAGCGCATCAGCTTGGAGGACGAAAACCAGAATGCCCAGCTGCAGATTTCGGACCCACAAGGTCGTCCTCGCGTCCGAATAGGAGTGGACAAAGCCGGGGAGCCGAGCATCGTCATGCTCAGCCCCGACGGCAAAGAGGTCTATCGTGCTGGCAACTGATTGGACGGAGCGACGTGGCTGAGCGGCTGGAACATGCCAACTTGTGCGTTCACGACGTCGACGCCGTCGTTCGCTTCTTGAAGGCGGCATTCCCCGACTTCCAGATCAGGCGAGACGCAGAGGAGCCGAACGGATGGCGCTGGCTGCACGTGGGAACCCACGACACCTACATTGCGCTTACTGAAGCGAATCCGGAGGAAAAGCGGCGGGGTACACCGTACAAAGGCAGGCCAGGTCTCAATCACCTTGCATATGAGGTTTCGATGACGTTGAAGCGCTGAGAGGTCGGCTTCTAGCGGCCGGACACAAAGAGTCCACGCCACCAAACGTACATCCCCATCGGAAGCGCGTCTATTTCTACGATCCAGAGGGAAACGACTGGGAGTTTGTGCAATACCTCTCTAACGACCCTGGAAAGCGCAACGATTACGAACTCCCAGATCGATGAACGACCGCTTCGGAGGAAGCCGAACCGCCGTCGCGCGTGACCGCTTCTGGCCGGTGAGCGACTGAGTGACAGCCGCCCACCGGCGTAGGCACTTAGACCTCCGTTTGCTCGGCCATCTCAAGGGCGTCGTCGACCTCGATACCAAGGTACCGCACCGTGCTTTCAAGCTTCGAATGGCCAAGTAGCAGCTGCACCGCCCTCAGGTTCTTCGTCCTCCGATAGATCAGTGCCGCTTTGGTGCGGCGCAGCGTGTGGGTGCCATAGGCTGCCGGGTTGAGTCCAATCTCTCTACCCCGGCGGCCAGGTCAAAGTCCTCCACTCGTGGCCGGGTCAAATTCCTCCAGCTGATGCGAGGGGACGGATGATGATTACGCGGTCGCGGCGTGCTTGGCAACCCGCTCTGCGGCTTCTTTGAGCCGCCAGCTGCGACCGTCGAACTTGAGCAGGTGACCGTGGTGCATGAGCCGATCGAGGAGCGGCGCCACGACGACCACATCGCCGAGGAGCGTGGGCCAGTCGTCGACGGGACGGTTGGATGTCACCAGCGTGGACAACTTCTCGTATCGGCTCATGAGCACATCCGCGAGTTCGTCGCCGGCGCCGCTGGGCAGGCGACGCAGGAACAGATCGTCGATCACGAGGAGATCTGCGGCGTTGAGCTCGGCGCGGTACTTGGTGATTTCCCCGAGTTGGCGCGCTTCATGGATTTGCTCGATCAGCACATGGGCTTCGCGATAGAACACGCGGTGACCGCGCTCGATGGCGATGAGCGCAAGCGCTTTGGCGACGTGGCTCTTGCCGGTGCCGGGTTTGCCGATCAGCAGGGCGTTCTCCTTGGCGTCGATGTACTTCAGGGTGGCGAGTTCGAGCACATCGCGCTTGGGGATCTTGGGGTTGTAGGCCCAGTCGAACTCCTGGAGGCTCTTGCGCTCGGTGAGCCCGGAGTGATCGAAGCGCCGTTGCAGGAGCCGGGAGCGGCGGCGATCGAGCTCATCCTGCACGAGCCAGGAGAGCGCTTCGAGGAAGTCGAACTCGTGGGCGGCGACTTGCATGGCGCGAGCTTCAAGGGTTGCGCTCATGCCCGAGAGGCGCAGCCCGCGCAGCGATTTCTGTAGTTCCATCATCGTCATCGGCATGGTGAGTCTCCTGCTTGGCATGGAAGTCGAAGAAGCGCTGGTAGTCGTCGATCGCGGGGATCTCGGGAGCGATTTGCGCGAGCGCGGGGCGCGCGAACGCCGCACGGGCGGCAGTGCGCCGCTCCAGTGCGCGCTTGACGGCGCGGTAGGAGCGGCAGTCGGCGGCGAGCGCTGCGGCGCAGACCGCTTCGATGTCCTCGCGATGGTGCTTCTTGGGCAGGTTGGTGAGCCCGTAGAGGGCTTTCTGCCCCGGGCGCCCCAGCGTCTTGAACAGCAGCTCCCCGAGCCGCGCGGTGTGCGGGCCGATCTTGGCAGCGCGCGTGAGCAGTCGCCCGGTCTCGCGCGAGGGGTTAAAGATCCGGTCCTCGGGTTTGAGCGCCGCGTATCCCGGTCGCGCCGACTTCGGATGCCGCCGCAGCAGCGTGCCATCGGCCGCGAGGATCTCGATCTCCTCGGCGTAGACCCGGACGATGACTTCCGAGTACAGCCGCGCGGGCGCGGCCGGGTAGTAACGGTTGTCGATCACGATGCAGCAACCGTCATCGACGGTGCGGCGCACTTGGCGGAAGTAGCGCAGGCCCTCGAGCGGCAGCGGCTGCAGATGGGGCTGCTCTTCGAGATACATCGCGAGCACTTGGCGCTTCTTGCGGCCGTGGATGCGCGGCGCCGCCCAGCGCTCCTCCCAGTGCGCGAGCCACGCGTTCTGTTCCTCGATCGACTCGAAGCGGCGCCCTTTGAGGGCCGTGCCCTGGGTGTGCTGGATCGCCGACTCGACCGTGCCCTTGCGGTTGGGGTCGCCCACGCGGCAGACATCGGCGACAACGCCGTAGTGGGCAAGGAGCGCGGCGTACACCGGGTTCAACTCCGGCTCGTAGAGGTCCGGCTTGATCACCCCTTCGCGCAGGTTGTCGAGCACGACGTATTTCGTCGAACCGCCGAAGGCGCGGAACGCCTCCTCGTGCAAGCGCGCCCAGGTCTCCTGGTCCGTTTTCCACACCACCTTGCGGAAGCTCTTCCCCGAGTACTTCAGCGTCATCACGAACAGGTACGGCCGGCGGTACGCGCCTCTCACCGTGCGCGTCAGCGCACCCAAGCCGTAATCGACCTGCGCTTCCTCGCCTGGACCGTACTCGAGCACGTCGTAGCGCTCGGGCTCGCGCGCCTTCAGCACCCGCACGAAGCGCTTCACCGAGTTGTAGCGGTGCGCAAAGCCAAAGCACTCGACCAGATCCTGGTAGATGCTCTGGGCGTTGCGCCCGAGGGCGAGCTGCGCTTCGATGAACGCACGGTGCGGTTCGCACGCCGAGGGCGTCGGCAAAGCCGGTGGCCGGGGTGGGGGAATTTGTTCGCCCAGCTGCGCCGAGCCGGTGGCCACCCCGGGGGAATTTGCCGCATACCGCCGGATCGTCTTGCGATCCACCCCGGTGCGCCGCTCGATCTCCCGCTGAGTCGCGCCGTTGGCCAGCAGCGTCGCGATCGTAATCCGCAAATGCGCCTTCAAGACGTTCACTCCTGCCTCCCTCGGCGTAATCCGAGGGATCAGCGTAACGTCCCGTCGCTTCAGGCCTTCTCCGCGCCCGTTGCGCGATCAGGCCTCAGTCAGGTGGAGGAATTTGCGGTGGCCACAGGTGGGGGAATTTGGGTGCCCGCCGGGGCGAGCAGCTTCCCAACGCGCAAGGCTGCTGCGGATGCGCTGTACGAGCTGATGTTCCCGGGTTACGGTTACTCGATGCTCGGGCTCGGCGACCCGATAGCCCTGTTCTCCCTAGAAATCCCCGGTTCGGGTCAGGAGCGGTTTTTGCTTTTTGCGCCGTTCGATGGAACGTGGAATCTAGTCGACGATTTTGTGTGGGCCGAATCGGCCGGTTACATTAACCACGCAGCAATTAAGGGCGACGTGATTTCGTACTACGACCGTCACAGCTCTGCGCTTCGCGAGACACGCATGGCCCCTAACAATCGTTGGAGGGGTCCGTGAGGTGCTTCTGGCTTGGCGCCTCGGGCGCTGAGAGATTGTGCGCCCTCGGCGCCAACGGCCGGCGCTTCTGTGCGGGCCCTCAACTTCACCGTTAGGCGTCAACCGAGAGGCCCCGTCGCGAGGTTCAGCGTAGGAGTACGCTTGGCGCATGAAGGTTTCTGAGGTTCTCCGCCTGCTGCACGACGACGGCTGGTACCTCGTCGGTACGCGCGGTAGCCATCGTCAGTTCAAGCACCCTACGAAGCCTGGACGCGTGACCGTACCCGGAAAATCTAGCGACGATTTGGCACCAGGGACGCTGAACAGTATTCTGAAGCAGTCGGGCCTGAAGAAATAAGGTAACTGACCATGCGATACGCCATTGTCATTGAGAACGCCGGATCGAATTACTCCGCGTACGTGCCCGATTTGCCCGGCTGCGTAGCGACTGGTGCAACAGTTGAGGAAGCGGAGCGCTCCATCCGCGAGGCAATCGAGTTTCACCTCGAAGGAATGCGGGAGGACGGCACTCCGATTCCGCCGCCCTCGAGCCGTGTCGACTACGTAGAGGTTGCCGCCTAACAATCGTTGGAGGGGTCCGTGAGGTGCTTGCGGCTTGTCGCCTCGGGCGCTGAGAAATTGTGCGCCCTCGGCGCCAAGGGCTGGCGCTTCTGTGCGGCCCCTCAACTTCACCGTTAGAGGGCATCATGGTCATCTCACCACTTCGGCTGACCCTCGTCGTTGTTGCCGCCGCCGTGGTCGCAGCCACGGCCGCGGCGGCAGCTGGGTATGCTGCTGCGCGAAGTCAACTCCGCGACGCAACTCTCTTTTTCGTCAGCATGTCGTACCTTATTGATGGGTCCAATGCGGCGCTGGATGCACATGCCCTTCGCGCTATTCGTGCCGGTGACTCGGCAAAGGGCACCTCTATTCTCGAGGCTAAGATCGATCAGAGTCTGCTTCACTTGGCCGATTACGAGGCAATGATGCCCCGCGACCTCCGAGACCGCTCGCTATACGACGACATATCGGTGATCCGGGCTTATCGCGCCGACAATCCCCGTGCCAACAGCAACCCCGAGGTTCAGGCCACAATTGATCGTGCTTTGAACCTCAGATTTCCCGCAGAGGAGCACCCATGATGCCCTCTAACAATCGCTGGAGGGGTCCGTGAGGTGCTTCTATGTTGTCGCCTCGGGCGCTAGGAAATTGTGCGCCCTCGGCGCCAAGGGCTGGGGCTTCTGTGCGGCCCCTCAACTTCACCGTTAGCCGCCATGGCCACGGTTACGTTCCGCGTATCGGGTTTGCCCAACTCAGCTGCCGGACGGCGCAAGCCCTTGGCGCATGAAGGTTTCTGAGGTTCTCCGCCTGCTGCACGACGACGGCTGGTACCTCGTCGGTACGCGCGGTAGCCATCGTCAGTTCAAGCACCCTACGAAGCCTGGACGCGTGACCGTACCCGG
>Ga0335073_10016712_pt1 | contig 10255 bp, 10 predicted proteins | sample Lox_Sample_22_FD_207093 | JGI IMG/M metagenome (GOLD analysis project Ga0335073, IMG submission 207093) | Soil microbial communities from Loxahatchee National Wildlife Refuge, Florida, United States - Lox_Sample_2.2 | ecosystem: Environmental > Terrestrial > Soil > Wetlands | place: USA... | reverse complement strand
GGGCAGTACTCGCTCGTTGTTATGCTCGATGGCGTGGAAGATCCGCACAATCTGGGCGCGATTTTGCGCACCGCCGATGCCGCTGGAGCTGATGGCGTCGTAATTCCAGATCGCCGCGCGGCCGGTATAACCGGCACTGTGGCCAAGGCTTCGGCGGGAGCCAGCGAGCACCTGCCGATTGCGAAAGTCACGAACATTGCCCGAACCGTGGAGGACTTGAAAAATCGGAACATATGGACGGTTGGCCTCGACGAGCGCGGCACGCAGACCTACGATGCGCTTGACTACAAAATGGATTGTGCACTCCTCCTTGGCGCTGAAGGCAAGGGATTGCATGACCTCGTGAAGAGGAAATGTGATTTCCTCGTTTCAATTCCAATGCTCGGCAGCGTGCCGTCGCTGAATGTCTCCGTTGCCGCGGCGGTGGTTCTGTATGAGATCGTGCGGCAGCGGCGCGCCGCGAAGTCCCGCGTTGAATGATTTTCTGATGATGTTCCCCAGTCGATCCCTCTGCTTTTTTTGCATTCTCTGCGCCTCGGCGGTGAGCTGCTTTTCACTCGACCGCGAGGCTTTCACTTTCACAAATTACGATTTGCAGGTGCGCCTCGAGCCGGCGCAGCGGCGGCTCGGCGTGCGTGGCAAGATCACGCTCCGCAACCATTCGTCGACACCGCAAAAAATCGTGGTGCTGCAGATTTCGTCCTCGCTCGAGTGGCGAGCGATCACGATCTCCGGCAAAGTGCCGCAGTTCATGCTGCGGTCCTACACCTCCGATATCGATCACACCGGCGCGCTTTCGGAGGCCATTGTCACTTTGCCACAGGAAATCGCGCCTCACGGCACGGTGGATTTGGATATCGGCTACGAAGGCGTGATTCCAATGGACGCGACTCGGCTGACCCGCATCGGCACGCCTGACGATGCAGCGAAGAGTTCCGACTGGGATCAGATCGGTCCGAGTTTCACGGCTGTGCGCGGGATTGGGTACGTCGCGTGGTACCCAATTGCGACTGAGTCCGCGAATCTGTCCGAAGGCGACAGTCTGTCTGAGGTGCTGGGACGATGGCAGCAGCGCGAAGCGGGATCCACCATGCATTTCAAGATTTCTGTCTTCCGGGACGACGGTGTCTCCCCTGGGCAGCTGGTTGTGAATGAGCCGACCTGCATGGTCCTCTACGAGGCAATGGGAAGACCTCAAGCTGCGAGCGCCGACTGCACGTTTCAGCCTTTACGGTTGAGGGTGCCATCGTTTGCTGTCGGGAACTATGGAACCGTGACCCGTCCTTCGATCACTGTGTTCAACTTGCCGACCCATGCTGCCTCGGCGACCGCCTACGCGGACATTGCCGAACAAGCGGCGCTTCTGATTGCGAACTGGTTTAGCTCTCCGCCCCACAAACTGCAGGTCGCCGACCTTCCCGATCCCGATGCAGCGCCCTTTGGCAGCGGATCGCTGCTGCTGACTCCCCTCGCTAACGACGCTCCGCCCAGCGGCTTAGCGGCCGCATATCAAATGGCTCACGTCGCGTTTTGGTCGCCTCGTCCATGGATCGACGATGGGCTGGCGCATTTCGCGCAGGCGCTTTATCTCGAACAGGAAAAGGGACGGCAAACAGCGCTCGCCTATATGGCCGCGCATCGCGGCGTCCTGCTCCAAATCGAAGGCTCCACGACAGACTCGGATTCCGCAAAACGGACAGGCAACTCGCTGGTCAATACGAATGACGAGATATACATGCAGAGTAAAGCCATGTCGGTCTGGTGGATGTTGCGCGACATGATCGGTGACGCCGCGCTCAAAAAAGCCATTTCGTTGTACCGGCCCGATCAGGATCACGATCCGTCGTATATGCCCCGGTTGATTGAGGCGCAAACCCAGCGCGATCTCTCGTGGTTCTTCGATGACTGGGTCTACCATGATCGCGGACTGCCGGATTTCAAGGTGGAGTCGGCGTTCGCAGCGAAAACTGTGAATGGCACCTATGTGGTGACGGTCACGGTCGATAATCTGGGAACCGCGGCAGCCGAGGTTCCGGTGACTGTGAAATTCCCTGGCGGAGAAATAGGTAAGCGGCTTGAAGTGCAGGCTAAAAATCGGGCCACGATTCGGGTGGAGATTCCGGCGCCGCCGGATGAAATCGTGGTGAACGATGGCAGCGTGCCTGAGAGCGACCTTTCCAACAATAATTTTGAGATTGGCGCGCCGCAAAAGCAGTGATTGCCGCGGCAGCCCCAAGGCTCGGAGCTGTGGTAGCTTGATCATTTCGACGGAGGGACTTTGGCCTACATCCAATTTCTCGGCGCAGCAGGGACGGTTACCGGATCGAAGCATCTCATCAACACCGGCGATGATTCAGCGAAGAACGGCTCGCCAAACAGCGGCCTCAAGGCTTTGGTCGATTGCGGATTGTTCCAGGGCCAGAAGGACTGGCGCGAGCGCAACTGGAGCGATACACCCGTCCCGGCAAAGGAAATTGATGCTGTCATCCTGACGCATGCGCATCTGGACCACTGCGGATGGATTCCGCGCCTGGTGAAGGAAGGGTTTCGCGGGCCCATCTATGCCACGCCACCGACCATTGACCTCTGCGGAATCATCCTGCCCGATTCCGGCCATCTTCAGGAAGAAGACGCGAACTTCTACAACAAGACGAAAAAATCAAAGCACGATCCGGCGCTGCCGCTGTACACGTTCGAAGAAGCCCAGAGTTCGCTGCAGTATTTCAAGCCGGTGCAGGTCGGCGAAACAACGACTCTCTCCCCCGAAATGTCCTTTCGGTTTGTTCGGGCAGCGCACATTCTCGGTTCGTGCATGGCTGAAATTTCGCTGCGGGCAAATGGCGCGACGCGGCGATTACTCTTTACCGGAGATATTGGGCGCGTGCACGATCACAAAGTCGCTCCCGGAAAAGTTGTGCACTCCGGGCCGCAGGAGGGCGAAACGGCCGATGTGCTGGTGATGGAGTCGACCTATGGGAACCGGCTACATCCGAAGGAAGACCCGTTACCCGAATTGGCATCGCTAATCACAGGCGCTGTGAAACGCGGCGGCAGCGTGGTCGTGCCGGCCTTTGCCATCGAGCGCACGCAGAAATTCGTTTTCATCCTGAAGCACCTGATGGAGTCGGGCCAGATTCCGCGCGTGCCGGTTTTCTGCGACAGCCCGATGGCGATCAAGGCAGTCGAGATTTTTCTGAAGCACGATGAAGAATACAGCGACGAAACCCGCGATATGATTCGCCGCTATGGTTCGCCCCTCCAGTGGGCAGGATTCACTTTCGCGTCGACGCCGGAAGAGTCGAAAAAGATCAACGATGTGCGCACGCCGGCGATCATCATCTCTTCCAGCGGCATGGTGACGGGAGGCCGCATTCTGCACCATCTCGCGCTCCGCTTACCCGAGCCCAAGAACCTCGTGCTCTTCATCGGATTTCAAGCTCCGGGAACGCGTGGTTTCACCATTAAGAGCAAAGCGAACGAAGTGAAAATCTTCGGGGATTATGTCCCGATCCGCGCACAGATCGCGGCCCTTGAACAATTCAGCGATCACGCCGATCCGCCCGAATTGCTCGAATGGCTTCGGACTTTCCGCAATCAACCAGCGACAACATACCTGGTTCACGGAGAGCCCGACGCGGCTTCGGAATTGCGCCAGACCATGAAGCAACAACTGGGATGGAATGTGGAGATCGCAAATTATCGGGAAAAGGTGCCGTTAAACTGAAATAGGCGGACGTTACTCTGGTGTCCCATTTCGCACTTGCAGACGCCCGTTTTTGCATGGCCTCGTTTAAAATTTCGGCGTGCGCTCAACAGCTATCGCTCTTGCAGTCTTGATTGCGCCCTTTTTCTTGGCCTTTTCGATCTCGGCTCAGGAGCCTTCGGCTAATCCGACGTCCAGCCAGCCGCAGGTCGCAGTCCACATGCTGAATGTGTGTACGCCGCCTCCGGAGCAGCAAAAGGAAATCGCTTCCGCTCTGGCGCGCATTCCCAGGCAGCCGCTGTTTGGGACCGACTTCGAGATTTCCCTTGGCCGTTCGACGCTGACCGATATGCCGAGTTTTCTTCGGCCCGGTCCGAATCCGGCCCCAGCAGGAGACCCCCCGATCGCCAGCTACGTGCGCATTCGCAAGGAATTTGCCGTGCAAGCGCTGTTTGCCAGCCTGCAATATTCGTTCAGCAATGACGGCCAGAATATGATCGAAACGCTGGTCATGCACGTGCGCGATCCCAGAGACCTGATGGAAGTCTCGATCGAAGACAGCGCGTCGTCGGTAACCAGCGCGGCGGCTATGCTCGCGGCCAACACGCCCGCCAGCCGCATACACCTGGAACGTTTTGGCAAATCCTCCATCGCCCTGGCGCGGTGCTCGGGCAACGAGGGCGGCCCCGCGCCAGATCAGAGCGCATATGAGCCGTTGTTTCAAAGCGCCTCCGATGTAATGCAAAATTATCGCCACTTACTGGGTGTGCGAACTCTCGTGCCTCAGGAACTTGCCCGGATCTCAGCCGTATCTGCCCACAAGGCCGGCACCAGCCCGAAACCCGCGAAATCTTCCCTCACAAAGCAGTAGAATGCTTCGTTCTCAGTCTTAGGTGGACTGTGCATCGAAACTTCGAATCGGCCATCTAATCGGCAAAAGAAAAAACAATCCATGAGCGAAACTCGCAACGTAGTCATCATTGGCTCCGGCTGCTCGGGGCATACCGCGGCGCTTTATACGGCGCGCGCTAATCTAAAGCCGCTGGTGATCGAGGGGCATGAGCCGGGCGGCCAGCTTTCTCTCACCACGCTGGTCGAAAATTTTCCTGGATTTCCCGAAGGCATCATGGGGCCGCAGCTTGTCGAGAACATGCGCAAGCAGGCAGAACGCTTCGGTGCAGAGTATCGCGTGGCCCACCTGAGCAGCGCCGATTTGAGCCAGCGTCCGTTTGTGCTGCATATCGGGCACAACATCGTTCACGCACTGACCTTGATCATTGCCAGCGGCGCTTCGGCACGGTGGCTGGGACTTCCGCACGAGCAGCAACTCATCGGCCATGGGGTATCCTCGTGCGCCACGTGTGACGGTTTCTTTTTTACAGGCAAAGAAATCGTCGTTGTCGGTGGCGGTGACTCAGCCATGGAAGAAGCCCTGTTCCTCACCCGCTTCGCCACGAAAGTGACGATCATTCATCGCCGCGACACGTTCCGGGCCTCGAAGATCATGTTGGAACGCGCGCAGAAGAACGACAAAATTCACTTCCTCACCGACACAATTGTCGAGGACGTCCACGACGCGGGTAAGCAGGAAGTCACCTCTCTTAAACTGAAAAACATCAAGACCGGCGACGTTTGGGATTTCCCCACCAGCGCCCTGTTTCTCGGCATCGGCCACGTACCCAACGCGAAGATGTTTGAAGGCCAACTCGAGACGGATGCCGACGGATATCTGAAAACGCACAATTACGTTTTCACGAAAGTGCACGGCGCGTATGCCTGCGGAGATGTCCAGGACCGCCGCTATCGCCAGGCAATCACCGCAGCCGGAACCGGGTGCATGGCTGCGATCGAAGTCGAGAAATTTCTCGAAGACCACGGCAAATAACAGAAGTTTCAAATCGGCGTGGTCACGTGGTATTGTGCGACGGATCACGACCGCACTTGCTCCTTTGTGATACAAATTTGTGTGATCTTCAAGCGAGGATCTCGCGCCGTTCTTCTTATCCTTCCCGAGCGCATCCTTTTCTTACAGGCAGGTACTTCATGCTGAGGGCATTCTTCGTCCATCTCTCGGAAAACCGTTTTATGCGAAATTTTGCCGAGCGCTCGGCGTTCGGACAGCGGGTTTCCGGACGATTCGTCGCGGGCACCGAAATCGCCGACGCAGTTCGAGTTACGCAGGCGGTCAATCGCGCCGGAATGAGCGTCAGCATCGATAATCTCGGCGAAAACGTTACGAATCGTGAAGAGGCCCGCCACAGCGCCGAGCTTTACCATCAGATCCTCGACGCCATCGCCGCCAATCATCTCAACGCGAATATCAGCCTGAAGCTGACTCACATGGGTTTGGATGTCGATGAGAAACTGGCGCGCGATCAGGTTTCCGGACTCGTGGCCAAGGCTGCGGCGATGACGCCGCCCGGATTTGTGCGTGTTGATATGGAGGGCTCTCCCTACACCCAGCGGACCCTCGATTTCGTTCACGAACTGCATCGCTTGCCTGGAAATGCCCACTGCGTAGGCACAGTGATTCAGGCGTACTTGAAACGCTCAGAGAAAGACATCGCAGAACTCTTAGCCGAGCGAATTCGCATCCGCCTCTGTAAAGGCGCGTATAAAGAACCGGCCAGCATAGCGTTTGAAGATAAAACCGACGTCGATGCGAATTACGTCAAGCTGATGAAAATTCTGATGAAGAGCGACACTTACCACGGCTTGGCCACGCACGATGAAAGAATCATTCGCGAAGCGCAGGCCTTCGCACTGCGCGAAAAAATCGATCGCGATTCGTTCGAGTTTCAAATGCTTTACGGCATTCGCCGCGATCTGCAGCAGAAGCTGGTGCGCGATGGATGGAGAATGCGCGTGTACATTCCATTCGGCACGGAATGGTATCCCTATTTCATGCGCAGGCTGGGAGAGCGTCCGGCGAATGTGTTTTTCATCGCGAGAAACATCCTGCGCCGCTAGGTTGGGAGCGGTCCGACTCAAGGTCTCACGAGAAATATTTTTGGGTGGCGCAGCGCTTCAGCGCTGCAATAAGGTCGGCCTTCCTTCGGGCGGGATTTGGCCCCTGCACAAGCATTCCGCTCCGGCCGGGTGGCTCTTCTATTTAACTGGCAACTGGGTACTGGCAACTGACAACTGGTCTTACGGCCCAGCCTCGCCGTTCTCCGGCGCAGCCAGCGGCAGCCGGGCGGCGCCGCGAATGATCTCCCGCTCCTGATCCGAAAACATTCCCTTGAAGCGGTCGGAGTCGATCACACGCTCGCGCTGATCCGGAGGCATGGCCGCTAAATCGCGTACCGCCGTTCGCACCATTCGTTGGCGATCGGGCGGAAGCTGCCGCATCTGCCCAAAGATTTGCAGCGCCTGCTGTTTCTGCTCCGGAGTCAGGTGCTCCCAGGTTTCCATGCGGTTGAGCATGCGCAGCTGCTGCTGCGGAGGCAGACTGGAGAAATGCTGCAAGCGCTGGCGAAGCCGCTGCTGCTGCTCCGGAGGCAAGCGGCGGAATCCGGGATCGTTCTGCAGTTCACGTTCCTGCTCAGCGGGAGGCAGGTCTTTGTAGCGCCGTAGCCAATCTCCGGCGTGGCCTCTCGGCTGCTGGCGCACCTGAGCTTGACGATTCTGTTGTGGATGATATGTCGACCCAGGACGGCTCTGGGGCGGGTGAGGCGTTCCTTTTTGTGCGAGACAAAAGAGGGGTAGTGTGGCCGCTAACACGCTGGCCGCGAGCCAACCTGCGATTTCCGTTGCCCGCTTCACCTTCCCACCTCTCCATGCACTCGGTCGAGACCGCCCAGCCGGCCTAAGGATTGGCCGTCACATTCTGCTGCACTTCGAGGTCGTCGAGCAACTCAAAATCGGAGTACAAATCGTGATTTTTTTCCAGCGATTGCAGATCGCTGACCGCCGTGCCGGGCTCTGCACCCTCGGTTAAGGCCGCCTCTTGATGGACAGGCCTGAGAGCGCGGCTGTGATCTCTGACGAAAACACCAACGCCAACTCCCAGAATCACAGTGAGCGCAGCCGCCAGCACCGGACGGCGGAACCAATAGCGCCAGCCGGGTTGCGGTCTGGCTATTTCTTCACGCAGCCGGGCCTGCAGCCGCACCTCGAAGTACGGCGATGGCTCCGGCGTCTGCCACTCATCCAGCAATGCCATGGTTGCACGCATGGCCTTGAAATGCTCGGCGCATGCCGTGCAAGATTCAATATGTTGAGTTTCGTCTGCCCCAGCCTTAGCAGTCCCCGCTGCCAAATCGGGCATCCGATCGCGAACTTCGTCGCAAGTCATGACCTCTTGTTCCTCGATTCCCGCCTTCGCTTCTGAAAAAACGCCGTTCTTATAAGAATTCTTTTAACTGTTCCCGCAAGGTCTCATACGCCCGGAAGAGCAGCGACTTGGTCGCCGACTCGCTCTTCTTCAGCACTTCGGCAATCTGCTTGTAATCCATCTGCTGGTACTTATGCATAATCACCGCCAGCCGCTGCTGTTCCGGCAAAGCTTCCACCTTGCGGCGAATGGCCAGCAGCCGCTCGCGTCGAACCATCGCCTGCTCGGCGGTCAGATTGCCGTCCGGCAGTTCGAGTTTGGTTCCCGATTCCTCATCCGGCTCATCCAGGCTGACTGTCACTTCCGCCCGTTCGTGGCGCGTATCGCGGGCGTGATTCACCGCCAGGTTCGTCGCGATCCGGTATAACCAGGTCGTAAACTTCGCGCTTGCCTCATAGCCGCTGCGCGAGCGGTAGACACGCAGGAAAACTTCCTGTGCCAGATCCTCGGCCACCGCCGCATTGCGGGCCATGCGGTACATGAAACTCACCATCGGGCGCCGGTACTTGTCGACCAGGTAATCGAACGCCGACTGATCGCCGGCCTTGACCCGCAACATCATCCGCGCGTCGCAATCCGCATCCCTAATCGCTGCGCCCGCAAGAGGCGGTGTGGCCGTTGCGGCCATCAGCAACCCGGAATCGAGCGCAACCGTGCCCACACCCATTTCAACCCCATCCGAAGTTGAAAGTTGCGAGTTTTCGAGATCTTCAGTGCGACCGGAACTGCTTGTGTCGCAAGAAGATACCGAACGGCTCCCCGGTTTTTGCTCCTGTGCCATCGGAGGGTTAGAACAATCGGCGTACCCTGCCGTCCACCCTGGACCGATAGGCTACCATGCCGGGAGGGCATCCTGAAACTCCCGCTTGTCCAAACTAGGCTGTCAAAGGTGGTCGCGGAGTACTTCTGTGGGGATGATGTGCAGTCAGCGAGCGACCAACTTGCTCCTCGTGCCGATTTGCCAAAGGGCGGAAGGGCCAAGCCCCTGGCCGCGCCTTTGTTGTTTTTTGCTCCCCCGAACAGATAACTTGAGAATGTGACGCAAATTGGCCTTTTCATCACGATCGGCACCGTGTTGGTGCTCGTCATCTGTTTTCTGCGCACGCGTCCACGGCGCTTGCCCTTTTACAGCTGGCTGAGCGTTGCCTTTCTCGCAACGGCAGAATGGCTGATGTTTCACCACGTCTGGCCCGTGAACATTTATTTCACTCCCATCGCCTGGTCCGCCTACCTGATGATCGGTGATGGAATGGTTTTCGCGATCCGCGGGCACTCACGACTGCACGACGCGCCGGGACTGTTCTTCTTCACTGCGCTGCTCTCCATCCCTCTGTGGCTGATTTTCGAGGCCTACAATTTGCGCCTCGAGAACTGGACGTACGTTGGGGTTCCCGTCAATTGGGCCGGTGCCCTGCTCGGCTACGGATGGTCTTTCGCCACAATCACACCCGGAATCTTGGAAACCGCAGATCTGGTCGAAAGCTTTGGCTGGTTCAAACCGGGCCGTCCGCTGACGTTTTCCCCCACCAGCAAGAATTTGATGGTCGCCTTCGGAGCGCTTTGCCTCATTCTTTCCGTTGCTTTGCCGGTGCATGTCGGTGCCTATCTATTCGGGCTGGTTTGGATCGGGTTCGTGTTTCTCCTCGATCCGATCAACGAACGGATCGGCGCGCCATCTCTGCTGCAGGACCTGGCCCGGGGTTGTCGAAGCCGTTTCTATTCCTTGCTCATTTCCGGTTGGGTCTGCGGCTGGTTATGGGAGTTCTGGAATTTCTGGGCCGCCGCGAAGTGGCATTACATTTTCCCGATTCTGCAACGTTACAAGATTTTCGAGATGCCATTCGTCGGTTATCTCGGGTTCCCGCCTTTCGCGCTGGAATGCTTCGCCATGTATTCCACGGCGGTATTCGTTTTGAGACTGAAGGGAGCGATGATTGACACGAGTCGATGTGAACCCTCGGCGTAGGCGTTTCACGATCACTCGCACCATAGCCCGTTTCATCGCACAACGGCCTTCGGGTGAGCGCGCTCGAACGCGATCCCTGCCAACATGATCACAAGAAAACACAAAACGCTTCCCTCCGGACCGACCGATCCGCCCGTCAGCCAGACCGATCCATGCAGCGAGGAGCTCAGCAAATGTCCCGGAGCTGGCAATCCGCTATCAGGAACGGAATAGAAAAAGGATTCACCCCAATCCCATGCGGCATGGAATC
>Ga0335073_10016711_pt1 | contig 10256 bp, 10 predicted proteins | sample Lox_Sample_22_FD_207093 | JGI IMG/M metagenome (GOLD analysis project Ga0335073, IMG submission 207093) | Soil microbial communities from Loxahatchee National Wildlife Refuge, Florida, United States - Lox_Sample_2.2 | ecosystem: Environmental > Terrestrial > Soil > Wetlands | place: USA... | reverse complement strand
GAGATTTGTCTTGCCCAACATAATCCAACAGGACAAGCGCGCCTCCCAAGAACGCTTCATTCGCCAGAAATGCTGCAGCGAGGGCTGCGGAATAGCGGGCCCAGTCGCGTTTCGATGTTACTCGCCAGCACCAGATCACGAGACAAGCCACCATGAGCAGCGCAATCCCACTCGTGATCCGGTGCGTAAATTCGATGATGGTCTGCACTCTCGCGGTAGGCCCCAGCACTTCGCCATTGCAAATCGGCCACTTGTTGCCACAGCCGGCACCCGATCCCGTAGCCCTCACATAGGCGCCCCAAAGCACCACAACAACGTTGCAACACAAAGTGGCCCATGCGAAACGAGCGGCGTGCAGCATTTGTGGAGTTCGGAGTGTCACGAAGGTCTGCATACAACAAGGATGTAGCACTATCTGACTGTTAATTACAGTTCACGTAGGACATGCCCGAGTTTGTTTCGCTTTGCTGTTAGATAGTGCAGGTTCGAAGCGGACGGGGATATCTCAAGGGGGAGCCACTCTGTGATGGATAATCCGTAACCTTCGATGGCAATCAGTTTGCGCGGATTGTTGCTTAGAAGCCGCATAGAGCGCACGCCGATTTCGCGCAGGATCTGCACCCCAATTCCATAATCTCGTTGATCCGCTTTGAAGCCAAGACGCTCATTAGCCTCCACCGTGTCACAGCCCTCGTCCTGCAAACTGTAGGCGCGAATTTTGTTTGCGAGGCCGATCCCGCGGCCTTCCTGGCTCAGGTAAAGCAGCACTCCGCGGCCTTCGCTTGCGATCCTGGACAAGGCTTTGTCGAGCTGCGCGCCGCAGTCACAACGCACCGAACGCAGCACGTCGCCTGTGAGGCACTGCGAGTGTACGCGCACCAGTACATCCTCGCCGTCTCCGAGGTCGCCGCATACCAGAGCAGTGTGGGTCTGATTATCGATCTGGTTTTCGAACGAGTGAACTCGGAACTCTCCATATTCCGTCGGCAGTTTTGCAGACGCCACAGACTTGACCAACGACTCCGTCCGTAACCGATAGCTGATCAAGTCCGCGACTGTGATCAGCGGGATATTGTGACGAACACCAAACTCGCGGAGTTCGGGAACGCGAGCCATCGAACCATCGTCGTTCATGATCTCGCAGATAACGCCCGCAGGATAAAGTCCGGCCAGCCGCGCCAGGTCTACAGCAGCTTCAGTTTGCCCGGCGCGAACCAAGACTCCGGCGCTCCTGGCCCGCAGCGGAAACACGTGTCCGGGCCGGACCAGATCGGTGGGCTTCGTCGCTGGATCGATAGCCGTGAGCACGGTGAGCGCGCGATCGGCGGCCGAGATGCCGGTGGTTGTCCCGCGTTTCGCCTCGACGCTCACACAAAATGCGGTTTCAAACCGAGAACTATTTGCTGACACCATCAATGGGATGTCGAGTTCATCGAGCCGTTCGGGGGCCATCGCCAGGCAAATCAAACCACGGCCGTGCTTGGCCATAAAGTTGATTACTTCGGGTGTGATTTTTTCTGCGGCGATGGTCAGATCGCCTTCATTCTCTCTGCCTTCATCGTCCGCAACAATAACCATCTCGCCGGCGCGAATGGCCGTAATGGCGTCTTCGATTAGAGCGAAGGGGGGTGAGTGGCGATCACTCGCATCGCTCAAGAGGTGGCGTTGACGTGCAACATGGGTGCTCATTTGTCGGGCCTCGCGCCGAAGATGTACTGTCGTATTGCGGTTCTCTAAGCAACGAGCGGGCATGATTGACGATCGCACTGGCAGGCGATTTCTACATCTTCGCTCCCGAAGTCACGGCAAGCCTCTCCGCAATACTTTTTTCCATCTGCGACGCTGCAGCGGCACGGAATGTGCGCGCATTTTCCAACCTTCTGATCATTCATGGCAACTCCTTCAAGTTTGTTGTATAAGTCTTTTAATCATCTAGTACTCCTCCCAGCGATTCCCGTTACTGTCGGAAGGCGACTCTCAGCACGAACAAGAGCGGTAGATAAACAATTGACGCTGCGAGTAGCCGGCGTGCAGAAACCCTAGACCGCTGAATCACGAATTCCAAGCCAAAGTAGAGGAGCCCTAAACTCAGCAGTATTCCCGCGCAGAAGACAACAGCTCCGGGTCGTGTCGGAATTTGCACAATGCTGTACGGGACTAAAGCGAGCAGCGGCAACACAGTTTGCAGAACCACAATCGCAACTCTCCCTTGCCCCTTTGGCAATATTGAGTAACCGGCACGGTCGTAGTCCTCGCGGTACATCCATGCGATTGCCATGAAATGCGGAAACTGCCACAGGAAGAGGACGACGTAGAGTAGCCACGCCTCTGCATTCAAAGTCCCCGATGCGGCGGCCCAACCGATCAGTGGAGGCATAGCGCCAGGAAAAGCCCCCACAAGAACGCACAAAGGCGTTCTCCGTTTTAGAGGAGTGTACAAGAACAAGTACCAGACTAAGGTGAGAAGCGCCAGCAGACTCGCAAGCGCGCTTGCGGCGACCGCGAGATAAATGGTACCGGCAGCCGACAACGCAATTCCAAAGCCGCAGACCGCAGATGGTTCGAGACGGCCAGCCGCGAGAGGACGTCGAGAGGTCCGACGCATTTGCGCATCAAATTTCCGTTCGATGTACTGGTTCAGTGTCGCAGTCCCGCTTGCAACTAGCAAAGTCCCAAGCAGAGTGTTGAGTGACGTCAGGAATGAAAACCGTTCTCCTGAATTCACACGACCCAGATAGAACCCGACAAAGGTTGTGATCAAAATTAGAAAGTTGACCTCTGGCTTGGTTAGCGCCCAGTAGTCAGAGAGCGTGGATCGCAACAATCGACGGCCTTGTTCGGTGGAGTGCCCGAGAGCGATCACCATGGGCTCGCTGGACATTTTAGAGCGCCTCCATGCTCTGCCTGACTATGTTTGGCGCTGCGTTCCTTCTTAAAGTCGATTGCCCGATCCGATGCTCATCCCGCATTCCGGGCGACAACAAGCGCGTGGCGACAACAGTTCCGGCAATCAAATAAATGACTGTGACGCAAGTCCACATCAACGCTCCGGCACACTGCTGATCTTCGAGAGCAGAAACCCCGAAAAAGTGCGGTGATGAGAAATACACCGGATACACCACGCGATCGCAAAAAACAAGAAACCCCGAAAGTATGTCGCAGGGCAGCGTGGCCAGGAACAAATACAAAATGATCGACCACTCTGAGGAATTCGCCCGCGCCTGACGTGTTTGAATAACCGGCAGCCAGAAAAGAAGGCCGGCGATTAGAAAGGATGCCTGCTCAATTCGGTGCCACATTTGCGACTGCAATCCGAGGGCGAACACAGAAGGAATATGCCACCCAATCAAAGTGCCGGCGGCGGCAAACCAAGCAAATGTCGGATCCGCAATTGCGCTTCCCATGGTTTGTATCGGCCTCCACTGGAGCGCGATAGCGAGCACTTGCATGAAGTGTGGCAAGCCTTGAAATAACGGCTTCACAGGGGCGCCCAGCCAGATCAAGGGAGCTGCGATGGTCATGAGAAGCAGATGTTGCAACATGTGGGCTGTCAGTAGCACGTGGTCGAGTGCAGCCAATGGTGAGGCTATCGCAACCCAGATCAAGAACAGCCCGAGGAGAAAACTGCTAGCACGCCAGCCCTCAATTGCCTCCAGACCACGCCTGCGAATCCGAACCCATCCACGCACGTAAATCAAAGCCGCGAAAATCAATGCTACGGATACCCAGTACGATTCGAATGCGGCGTGATGAGCATGTGGCATGAATTGCAACCTTATGGTTGAGAGCTCGAGTTCCTCTGCTGGTTACCGCCGAGCACAGTTTCACGCGACGCATCGCGCGCGGGAGCTTGCCTTGCGGGATGCAGGGTTTCTAGAAATGCCACGAGCGCGGTGGTCTCCGCCGGACTCAAGTTGTTGCCATATGCCGGCATGTTGCCGCCTCCTTGAATCACCTGCCGGATTAGTTGGTCTTGCGTCAGTCGAACCGCGACACTGTCGAGAGCCGGGCCTCTTTGTCCACCGGTATCGCCGACCGAGTGGCAATTGCGGCACTGCTTTACCTGAAAAACCAGTGCGCCCTGACGTTCGAGTGCGGTTGTGCCGTGTATATATCGATCTGGAACCGGATCGCCGCTCCACGCATTCATGTGCGGGCTCCAAGGCGCGAATTCAGCTAGATGAGTAAACGTGCCAAGTGTGATCGCGATGAGCAGCACGGATAGAACCGCAATCGGCCTTCGTTTCCAGCTCTTTTCTCCTTCGCCCGAAAGAAACGGCAAGAGGACTAGGCCCAGAATGGCGACCACGGGCACAATAAGAAGGAACGGAGTCTCCATGGACGGGGGAAGCAGCGAGAGTACGCCATAGAGCCACAGGAAAAAATAGTCCGGCTTGGGAGCGGTCTGAATAATCGTTGGATCGGGCTGTCCGGTCGGTCCAAATGGACCGAAGTAGAAGGCACACGCAGCGACTGCGAGGATGATGAAGGCCGCGAAGAACAAATCTTTCCAAATCGCATACGGCACGAAGGGTGCGCCGTCGGTTTTCGTGAGGGCGTGATATTCGCGTTCATAGGTGGCCCGCTTCACGATGCGGCCGGGCATCGGCCATTCATTTATCCCAAGCTTCAGCACCATCAGCAGATGAAGACCCACGAACCCGATCAGCAATCCCGGAATTACGAACACGTGCATCGCAAAAAAACGAGACAGCGTGGCGCCGGCGATGATCGGGCCGCCTAACATTAGCTTAACCGCCGCAGGACCGATGATCGGAACGCGGCTGGCAATCGAGGCTCCGATGCCCAATCCCCAATAGGCGTCCTGATCGAAGCGCAGTACTTGCCCGGTGAAAGCCATGCCTAGAGTCATCAGCAAAAGGAAAACGCCCAAGATCCATGTGAGTTCGCGGGGGAACTTGTAAGCCCCGAACAAGAAGACCTGCACCATGTGAATCAGAACGATCGCCACCATGAAATTGGAGCCCCATCCATGCATCGCGCGGATGAACCAGCCGAGCGCGATACTATGGTTGAGTACCTGTAGGCTGCTCCATGCCTCGCCCGCCGAAGGCACGTAAATCAGGGCCAGCATAATCCCGGTTACCACTTGGAGAATGAAGATGGTCAGCGCGGCGCTGCCGAAAACATAAAACCAGCTGGCTGTGTTCCGCGGCACGGGATGTTCAGCGGAGGCGCGAATCGGCGCCGCTAGCTGCAGGCGATGGTCGAACCACGCGCCAATTTGATTGATCATGCGCATGGCGGCTTCTCCGTTGCGAGTGCGGCAGTCGGGTCTCCTGGGGTCGGCAACTCACCGGCTTGAATGGCTAGGACACCGTTTTCAACCTTGTACTGATATTCGAAAAGGCCGCGCTCCGGCGGTCCCGATGCTCGCGAGCCGTCACGGTAATATGCGCCGCCGTGGCAAGGGCACATGAATAAACCGGATTGCGGGAACCAGCGGACCGGGCAACCGAGATGTGCGCAGTTGATAGCAAACACTTGGAATTGCTCGCCTGCAACACGCCGCACCCAGCAGGCAGTGTCCACGGTCTTACCATCGGTCGGCATCACGTATGGATTCCGAAAGGTAGTCAGTCGCGTCTGGCCCTCGGGAAAGTCGCTCAATGACCCGAGTGGCACCCATGACAGATAGCCGCCTGCGCGTCCACGCGTGACCGACGAGACAAGAAAGCGTGCGACTGGAACCGCCAGCACCGCTGCCGCGACCCCGTTGAACAAGATTCCTAGCTTCATGAAAAACCCACGGCGCGAAATCGTGGTGTCACTCGCCGGAGCAATAGCAGGTTTACTCGACATATTTCGACTCCTAATGCTGTGCGTAATTCGAAGCGGTGTAAGGCTGCCCGGGGTTTTGTACGCGACGCGACGCAAGCCAGGCAACTACATCTGTGACTTCCTGGTCCGTCATTGGCTTGCCCGGAAGGTCGCCGCGCCAGTCGGGTGCGCCCAATTCCGGCCGACCAGCGATGACGGTGCTGCGTAGTCCCTGATCACTGACCAGCGCCAAGAATGAATCATTCGTGATGGCGCTGGCCTTTTCTCCACCCTGGCCTTCAGAACCATGACAGGACGCACAATACGTTCCGTAAACGAGTTCGCCCTTCGCCGCATTACCAGTAGTTTTCGCCGCGTACGCAGGTAGATTGCTTCCTTCGAGAATGCCCTTACGTGCCCAGTGCGAAAATATTCCGCTGGTGATCGCAGCAACCTGTTTATCCGTCAGCATTCCTCCTGCGCTTTGAGCGAAAGCTGGCATCGAGGTTCCATGTACTCCGTGCGCGATGATCGTGCGCACAACATTTTCGTTTGCGATCGCGAGATAAACCGGATCGGCAAGCGAGATCGCAGCTCCGCCTCGCCCCTGCGCGCCGTGGCAGCCCGCGCAATTTTGCGAGTAGAGAGTGGCGAAATCCAAAATCTGACTCGGCGCAATTGTTTCCGAACTCTGTTGGGGCTGACCAGGCGGAGAGCTGCACCCCGAGAGCAATAGGATCAACGCTACGGACGCATATATATAAGGAGGCTGTTTCACGGGCGTTTCTCTCCGTCTTCTCGTGTCTCCATGATTCCCGGAGCTTCGATCCCAGCACGCATGACAAAGGGCAGGTTCTCCCAAGTCAGCATCCGCGACTGCCGCATAACCACAACACCCGCCACAATCCCAAAGGCCATCTGCGAAGCGATGAACCAGACCCAGTCAATGTGGCTGGCAAGCAATGGATTGACTAGCCCCAATATTGTGTAAATCAGCCCCGACCACAAAACGGGGGCGATCAGCCCTCCCAGGACAATTGGGCGGCGAGCGAACATCGGAAGCATTGCGCCATAAAGCAAACCAACCAGTGCAGACACAAGGATGTGTAGAACAACGGCAATCGCAAAGGTGTCGACGTGAAATGAATACAGCTGTTCGGACCCGAGCTTCAGGGATTGCGCGTATACCGCCGCGGCGAGGAGATTGATCGGATACCAGATGCTTCCGGCTTTTAGTAGTCCGTAAGCACACGCCAGTACCGCCATGGCTACGCTTCCTGCCAATCCACCCTTTACGCCCGCCGACACTGGATAGGTTCGCACGGGCAGCCACGCACGCACTTGATCGGTAACTGGAACCCGTTCGACCACGCGGCGCTCGGTGGTTACTCTAATATCTTCGGGAACCACCTGCACAACCTCTTCGTGCTCGTGCGGGAGGACTTCACGAAACCACCCGAGGCAGCCTGCTACAGAAAGAACAGCGCCGAGCACACTGACCGAAGGGCTGGTAACGAGGCCCGCAAACAACAGGGCGAATCCGAAAGCCAACACGAAGGGCCACGCGGTCGGCGCAGGTAGTTCAATTTCTCGCCCCGCCCCAGGGCTTTCGACTATTTGCTCTGCTGTCAGTAGCGTTGCCATTCCTTCTCCTCAGCGTCCCACGATGTAAACCACGGTGAAGACCACAATCCACACGACATCGACAAAGTGCCAGTACATCGAGAGTACTTCGACCCGGTGGGCCTGCTCCACGCGGACTCGGCCCAGTAAACCGAAGATCGCAACAAGGAAGAGCATCAACAGGCCTGCGGTGACGTGAAAGGCGTGCAGACCAACCAACGAATAGTAGGTCGTTCCGAATAGATTGGTTGAGATTGTGAGTCCGTGCTTGTAGATGAGCCGGTGCCACTCCTGCCCCGTGCCATAGAGAAAAGTGCTGCCTAACACGATAGTGAGCAGCCATAGGCCGAGAAAGGCGATTACCTTGTCGCGCGCAAGCGACTTCGCGGCTAGATGAATTGTCAGGCTGCTGGATAACAGACACACCGTATAGAAGATCGGAACCTCGAGCACTTGGCTGGGAGTTGGTCCGCTGAGACTCTTCCCCAGATAAAAAAGATAGGCAACCACGAATATCGTAAATATCGCCGACTCGGCAATAATCAGCGCGGCCATTGCGACCTTGCCGCGATCGGGAAGGTTCCAGTTTGCCGGCGCCTGTGGAAATGGATTTGCTATCGTGCTCATTGTTCTTCCTTATTCGTAGCGGCTGTCTGGATCTTCGGGATGCTTCAGGTCCCACAACGGTCGGCGGCTCTCGACCACGGGAATCGAAGCAAAGTTGTATGAAGACGGCGGCGAACTTGTAGCCCACTCCAGGGTCCATGCATCCCAGGGGTCATTGCCCGCCTTGTCGCCTTTGAAATAAGAGCTAACGAGATTCACCACAAAAATCGCAACCGCGAGTGCCTGAATAAATCCGCCGATGCTGACGAGCAGGTTCAGAGTGTCCCAGCCGCGGCCGGGCTCGTAGGTGTAGATACGGCGCGGCATCCCGAGCAGTCCGGGAATGTGCATCAGATCGAAAGTCAGATGGAAGCCGATCACGAACAGCCAGAAGTGCCACTTGCCGAGTGCCTCATTCAACATTCTTCCCGTGATTTTTGGGTACCAGAAATAGATGGCGGCGAAGACGCCGAATACCACCCCACCTACCAGTGTGTAGTGAAAGTGCGCGACGACGAAATAAGACAGACTGAGCTGCCAATCGAACGGCGAACATCCCAACATGATGCCGGTCAGACCGGCAATGAGGAACTGGAATAGAAACGCGATGCAGAAGAGCATCGGCACCTTGAACTGAATTTTTCCTCCCCATATTGTTCCAAGCCAGTTAAAGATCTTGATTCCCGTAGGAATACCCACCGCCATAGTGGTGATCGTGAAGAAGCTGTTCGCGTAAGAATTCATTCCAACCGTGAACATGTGATGCGCCCATACGCTGGTGCTCACTAACCCGATGCAGATGGTTGCCGCGACCATGACCGGATATCCAAAGATTGGTTTGCGGGAAAATACCGGAATGATTTCCGACAGGAAAGCAAAGCAAGGAATAATGAGAATATAGACTTCCGGGTGTCCAAAGATCCAAAAGAAGTGCATCCACAGCACTGGGGCGCCACCAGCTTGCGCATCGAAGAAATGGCCTCCCAGATATCGATCGACGAGCAGCATGACCTGAGCAGCCGTGAGCGGCGAAACCGCGATCAGAACCATTCCGGACATCACCAGGTTCAGCCATGCCAGCAGCGGCATGCGGCTGAGCTTCATGCCCGGGCAGCGCATGCACAAAACAGTGGCGATAATATTAATTGCCGTTCCAATGCTTCCGAATCCTGAAACCAGCAGGGCCAGTGTCCAATAATCAGTACTGTGGCCCGGAGAAAACGCCCGTGCGGTCAGAGGTGCGTACGCCCACCACCCCACGTCGGGCGCGTTGCCCGCGCCATAGAGCCCATTTGCGCCTACAAGGCTAAAGTAGAAAAGCAATCCACCCAGCGCCGAAAGCCAGAAACTGAACGCATTCAGCCGAGGGAACGCCATGTCGCGAGCGCCGATCATTAGCGGCACAAGATAATTTGCAAACCCAAAAAGAATGGGCATGCCCATGAAGAAAACCATGGTGGTGCCATGCATAGTAAACAGGCGATTAAAGACTTCCGGCGAAACAAAATTGTTGTGGGGATACATCAGCTGAACGCGCATCATGAGGGCTTCGATCCCACCGACAACCAGGAACAATAACGCGTAGGCGATATAAAGAATTCCCAATCGCTTGTGGTCCACCGTGGTCACCCACTCGTGGAGGGTGTCGACCCAGGGCTTCTCTTCAATCTGCATGCCGGGAATAGTGAGCACATTCGATGACATAGCTAATCTCAACTCTCTAGCGAAGCGTCTCCATATAACTCACGACAGCGTTCAGGTCAGCGTCGCTCAATTTCATGGCGGGCATTAGCGAGCTGGGTTTGATCGCGTTCGGGTCCTGTACCCACAGGCGGAGGTTTTCCGGGGTGTTTTCAGCGGCACCCGCCGCAATCGTGCTGCGACTCATCAAGTGCGTCAGGTCCGGGCCGAAGCGCCCATCGGCGTTCGTTCCCTTGACGGTGTGGCAATTGACGCAGGCGGTGGTCTCAAAAACCCGTCTCCCCGCAGCCACCTTTGGGTCTTGCACCGCCGGCTGTTGCTGGCCACGTACCCATGCGGCAAACTCCTCAGGGCCGTCGACTGAAACACGCAGCAGCATCTTTGCGTGTTGTACTCCGCAGTACTGTGCGCACTGGCCGAGGAAAATTCCTGTTCGGTGCGGATCCATCCACATTCGGTTCGGATGATTGGGAACCAGGTCGGTCTTGCCCGCGAGTTCCGGGACCCAGAAGCTGTGGTCGGTATCGGCCGAAAGCAGGTCCAAA
>Ga0335073_10016710_pt1 | contig 10256 bp, 8 predicted proteins | sample Lox_Sample_22_FD_207093 | JGI IMG/M metagenome (GOLD analysis project Ga0335073, IMG submission 207093) | Soil microbial communities from Loxahatchee National Wildlife Refuge, Florida, United States - Lox_Sample_2.2 | ecosystem: Environmental > Terrestrial > Soil > Wetlands | place: USA: Florida... | reverse complement strand
GATTTTGTCCAGCGCGCTATCGTAAGCTACCCCGGGATTGTAAGCGCCCGCCAGAGCGTCGCACCCGCTGGACCGCTTCGTCAGGTTGGTGACGCCGTGGCCGCCTGAAAGCTTGAGAGCGTAGACATTCGGCCGTCCATGCGATTTAGTGGCATCCCCCGGACCCGTAGTATTGTTGCCAAAGAAGAAAACCATATTGCGTTTCGGATCTAAGACAGGCGTAGCGTTCCCTGGTATGGCGGCGGCCCTGGATAGATACTTGTACGTGTTGCCGGCATAGCTATACGACCAGAGAAGCCCGGCGGCGCCGTCCAGGAGAAAGACAAGGTTGCTGTGAGCGTCGTAAACCGCCACCGGTGGCACGCCGGGATGGAAGTCCTTCGGCTGCGCGTGCGATGCCCCTTTTACGGGGTCGAGGGCCTGCCAGCGAAGGTTCTCCAGGTCCAAAGCCCAAAGATCTGCCGAGAAGCCGCCCGTATGACTCGCGGGAACGCCTCCAAACGCGATCAGGCGGTCTGACCGGCTCAGGTACGCCAGGGCGTTATACGTGTGTCTCGAGTTCGGGGTGCCATCGGACAATGCTGTTACAAATCGGCCGGAGGTGTTTGGCGGGCTCGGGTTGTTGAGACGCGTCAGGGTTACGGGACTTGCGTCCACGTTCAGGGCGTACACCTCATTCCCGTAGTAATCGTTATGTCCTCCGCCCCAAATAATGAGGCGGTTCCGTATGGTGTCGGCAGCCCCGCCGCTCCATGCGCCAATTACCGCGCTGCACGTGCCCGGGATACCTTTCGGGCAGACATCGCGTAACTTAGTGTTCAAAAGGTCCGTCCATCCTGAACTGGCCGCAAAACAGCAAGTGCAGGCGAGGAATGGGATGATGATCCTTCTCATTGTCTACAGCCAGTCGGTATAGAACGCCATCCTTACCTCGAACCGATTCTAGCGTCAGGATAATCGAGGCTTCAATGTTAACATTGGTCGGTCGGATTGATATGTCCTCTGGGGGGATAACGGCGGGGGTGAACATATGCCGCGAAAAGGGCGGCTGGCAGCGGGTTCACCTGCCGGGTAAACGCGCATGCACGGTTCGGCCTTGCGGCTCTTCAATCCCGCCAATCACCCGCCCGTACTCCTCGGCCAGCCTGGGCCTTTCGTAGCGCTGCACGGCATGGGGCCGCGATTCGATCAGTTTCTTGCCGTTTCGCCAGGCATCGAACGCCAGACGCAGCATATTGCGGATGGCTTCGGGGTTGTCGGGCGGCGCTGAGATACCGGCCCTGGTTTGCCGCAAAATGCGATCTACTTCGCTGTCCGGAGCGGTTATAGCCAGAATAGGCTTACCGGTCGCCATATATTCGAACAGCTTCCCCGGCACGCTGATCTCGTTGGTCATGGTCAGCAGCAGGTAGTCCGTGTCTTCCATATACTTCAGGGCCTGCGCCTGGGGCAGGAATTCCAGCAGACTCACCTGGCCGCGGCGGTTTTCCAACAGCGGCCGTTCCGCTTCCGCAATCCGGCCGACAAAGCGCGTCTCCATTTCCCCCAGCACCTCAGCCGGCAAACCGTCGGCGGCATCCAGGTAGAATCGCGGCGATGCTGTCTTATAAACGGTTCCCACGTGGGTAACCAGCATGCGGGAAGACTGGTTAGTGCGCGGCGCAAAATCCGCGAAAATCTCCGGATCGTACCCATTCGGGATGACCACGAACTTCCGCTCCGGCTGCTCCGGATAACGGCTGCGGATTTCATTGCGGGACGACTCGTTGACGGCCACCACCAGGTCCGACGCTTCGACACTCCCGCGTTCGATCGCTTCGGCCTTCCGGCGCGTGTGGGCGCTGCTCTGAAAATCGAAATCTTTCAAATAGAAACTGAGCCATTCGTCGCGGAAATCGCTGACCAGCCGAACCGCGGGGAACTCCTTTTTGAGCGCGGTACCCACTTCCAGGGCCGAAAACGGAGGAACCGTAACCAGCACGAAGTCGATTTGGTGCCGGCGGATGATCCGCCGCGCCTTGCGAAGGGCGAACGGAACCCACAGAATCTCCGGTTCGGGACACAGCAGCCGCGACACGGTAGCTTTGAGGAGCTTTCTCCACGCGGGCTGCGTTCCGGGCTGCGATCCGGCCTCGGCCGGGCCCGCCTGCGCGTTGCGCCCCGAAAGCCGGCTCCATAGCTTTTGCCTTATCGCAAACGGCACTTCCGGAGTAAAGGCCTTGTGGACCTTCACGACGGAAGGGACTTGCCGCAGCAGCGCGGGGTCACGAACCGGCCCTCCCGCATTGCCTGCTTTCAGAATATGGACTTCGTAACCGCAGCCCGGCAGATATTTTGCCAGGCTCAACGCCCGCTGGACGCCGATGCCACCCATCGGAGGGAAGAGATACGACACAATCAGGATTTTCTGGGGCATCCGTTTCCGCCTGGGTGCATCTCTGGTTCCAGAGCCGTCGCCTTGTCTCGAAGTGCAAGAAAACGCGCGTGTAATGCGAAATTCATCGAACCGGCGGCTTGCCAAATCCCACTTCTGGGGATTCTGCACAATCGTTTGGATTCCAGTCCGGTCCGGCAGCACCACCCCCGGTGGGCAGGAGCGCCCGACCCGGGCTGGCGATTGCTGTAAGTGGCTCCCGGATTGCTTCCTCCCCCATTCGGCGAAGACGCTCCCGCTTTGCCATAACCGTCATGCCGCTATGCGCCCTGCAATCCTCCTGATTGGCCCGGAAGCCCCTCCCTCGGGTGGTATGGCGCTGCAGGCGAAACAGTTGGTGGAACTGCTGCGCAGCGACGGCAACGTAGTTTCCTTCTTCCCCTCGAACCTGCCTTTCCCGCGGGGCCTCCGATTCCTGAACCGGTTGCCTGGAGTCCGCACGCTCTTCCGCGCTGCGATGATTTGGCCGGCCCTCTGGCGTGCCATGCGCGACACGCAGGTGATCCACGTCCTGGCGGCTTCCTGGGTTTACTTTTTCAGTGTCGTATGTCCTGCCGTAATCCTCGGCAGGCTGCGCCACAAGAGAGTCCTCCTGAATTACCGGGGAGGCGAGGCGGAGCGTTTCTTCCGCCGGTGGGGTTGGCTGATCGCTCCGGTTTTCAGAAACGCCGCGGAAGTTACAACGCCATCGCGATTCCTTGCCAAAGTTATCGAAGAACGTTTCGCGGTCTCCGTCCGGATCGTGCCGAATGTCATCGACGCGTCCCTGTTTCCATTCCGCCACCGGCCGGCGATTGAGCCGCGGTTCCTGGTGGCGCGCAACCTCGAGATCATGTATGGCGTTGACCTGGTGCTCCGGGCTTTCGCGGCGATTCAGGAACGGCACCCGAACGCTTCCCTTTCCATCGCGGGCACAGGAAGCTGCGAGCAAGACCTGCGCGCGCTGGCGGCGGGTCTGAACCTGCGAAACATCCGATTCCTGGGGCAGGTGCGGCATGAGTCTTTACCGGAAATCTACGCCCAGTGCGATGTCCTGTTGAATGCGTCCCGGGTGGATAATTTCCCCAGCACGCTATTGGAAGGCTCGGCGGCGGGACTGATCGTAGTTTCCACGGCGACCGGCGGCATCCCATTCATGTATCGCCATGGCGAAAACGCGCTGCTGGTCGAGCCCGGAGACTGGCAGGCCCTCGCAGGCGCCGTGGAAAAAGTGCTGGAGTCCCCCTCCCTGGCGGCGGCGCTGGTGATTTCCGGGCGGAAGCTCGCCGATTCGTGCCAATGGAATCAGGTCCGCAAGCATCTCTATGCCGCTTATGCGATGGATGCGAACCGCCCGGTGGGCGGAACGCGGGCCGCGGCCGCCGCGGAAAGGATTGTCACCGATAGAACCGGCTGATGCGGTGCGCGCCGCGGGAACCGGGCGCCGCGAATGTCAATTCGGCACCGACTCGGATGTGGCGCCAATCCGCCTCGGAACCATGCGCAGCCCGGCATTCGCTTCCCCACCGGCGCTGCCCGCCTCGTGATATTCGGCGTCCTGGTTCACCTGCCAGACATCCCACTTCCGCCGCTCCGCGACGATATTTTGCGCCGTGAGCATGGCGGTCATCATGGCATGATCCTGGTTGTTGTACTTGTGCATTCCGTTCCGCCCCACCAGGTGCAAATTGGGGTACCGCTCTTCGAGGGCTTGCCGCAGCGTGTCCACGTGGGTGGCGTAGTCGTCGTCGTAAACCGGATATGCCTTACGCTGCCGGATTACGCAGCCGTCTTCCACGTCGGCGGCCGCGGCCAGTCCGATTTTCTCCAGTTCGGTCTTCGCCAGTTCGATCAGTTGCGCATCCGGCATGTTCCACAACCCGTCGCCCTAGAAACAGAAATACTCCATCCCGTAACAACAGAATGCCGGGTCCGGCACCATCTCGGGAGACCATGATTTGTAGTTCTGAATCCGCCCTACCTTGACTTTCGGATCGTGGATATAAATCCAGTTGTCGGGAAAAAGATCGCGGTCCTTGAGGATCAACCCAACTGTAAGAAAATCGCGATAGCGCAGAGATTGTGCGGCTTTCATCGCTTTTTCCGGCAGGCACGGCTCCAGGCACTGGCCCAGTTCCCGCATGGCGATGGAGGAGATCACATGCCGCCCGCGCAGAACCTCGCGCGTGCCATCGGCGCCGGTGGCAGTCACCTCCCATGTTTCGCTGTCTCGATCGTAGCGGCATCCCGATACGCGCTTTCCCATCCGGATGTGGCCGCCCATGCGCTGGATTTCGCTGGCGCAGCGTTCCCACATCATGCCGGGCCCGCGGCGCGGGTAGCGGAACGTATCGATCAGCGTTTTGACCACGGCCGAACGGTTCTTGGGAGCGCGTTTCGGCAGCAGCGCGTTTTTGATGGCGGAGGCGAGCGAGAGTCCCTTGATGCGCTGCGCCGCCCAGTCCGCCGAAATCTCCTTACAACTCATGCCCCACACTTTTTCCGTGTAGGTCTTGAAAAAGATGCGGAACAGCCGTTTCCCAAAACGATTGGTGACCCAGTCTTCAAACGACTTCTCGTTGGCCATGGGCCGCGCTTGCGCCCACAAATAGGAAAGCATGCACCGCGTGGATTCCAGAATTCCCAACTTGCTTAACGCGTCGAAAGCGCGCAGCGGATAGGAAAAAAACTTACCGTTGTAGAAGATACGGGAAGACCGCGGCCGATCGAGCAGTTCGTTTCCCAGGATTTCCGTCCACAGGTCTTCCACTTCCTGCGATTTGGAGAAGAACCGGTGCCCCCCAATGTCGAAATGAAAGCCCTTGTACCGAACCGTGCGGGAGATGCCGCCGACATAAACGGGATCGGCCTCCAGAACCTCCACGGGAATTCCGGCCTTGGACAAAAGATAAGCGCCAGTTAAACCCGCTGGCCCAGCTCCGAGAACGATGACTTGTTTTTCTTGCACGTTTCCAATACCAGAAAAGGCGTTTGCTGAATGTGGTGATGTCTCGTTAAGCATTCCTATCACCATCGAATAGCGTACCGCCTCGTCGGAACATCCCGGTGCCGCTCCCGCCTTCATCCTCAACTGCTTGGGGGCGGCTGCGGGGAACTTCCGAGGGTTTCGGAAAGAGAGAAATTTTTTGGGTGAGGAGCGGGTTTATTACCGGTTTCCACAGGGCCGGGACGAAGTGGTAGGGGAAGTGCTCCTTCCCGCTCACCGGCAGGACGAGGGCGCTGAAGGCAAGGCTCGCCGGTCTGCATAAAATGCACTCGGGCGAACTGTCCAGAGATGGAGAAGGTGATTGGTTTCATCGGCGGATCCGCTAAAGAAAGCTGCGCCGGAGGAAGTGCTCTCCGGAACGGGCATCGGGATAGCGCATAAGTCCAGGGACTGGGAAACGATTCTGGTAGCTGCCCTCTATTTATGTGTTTGTCTGCTCGTGCAATGGATTTCTCATGCCAGCGAAGCCGCTTTTGGAAGCTATCCCGATGAACCTGCCCACTACGTGGGCGGATTGTTGATTCGCGACTACCTGGCTTCCGGCTTCCATCAATCCCCGCTGGCATTTGCCCAATCGTATTACCAGCACATGCCATATTTTGCCGTCGGCTACTGGCCCCCGTTATTCTATTGCATCGAAGCCGTGTGGGTGTTGTTGTTTGGCAGCACCAGAGCGGCTCTCCTGTGGTTGACGGCGGGTTTTGCCGCCGGATCGGCGTGGCTGATTTTCCATGCCGTGCGGCGCGAAGCCGGAACGGTGGCAGGAATCCTGGGCGGTCTTCTGTTTCTTGCCATCCCGGAGGTCCAGCGCGAGCTTTGCACCGTAATGGTGGATCTGCCGGTGACGTTCCTGACGTTGAGCGCTACCGTTTTCGCCGTGCGGTATCTTTCTTCCGGCGCGTGGAAGGACTCGATCGGTTTTGGCGTTTTGGCCGCCGCGGCGTGCCTCGCAAAATACAGTGCCGCTTATGTCTGCCTGGTGCCCTTCTTGGGGATCCTGGTGTTAAGACGTTGGCGTTGGCTGCGCTCCGCTACATTTTGGGCGCAGGGAGCCTTTGTTCTTGCCCTAGTGGCGCCGTGGGCCATCTGGACAGCTCACCTGGCCTCCACGGGTCTGCCGCCCGCACACGTCTCGATTTTTATCAAGCTCGCGAAAACCATTCTGGCATTCGCGCGAATGCTTCCGTGGCCCATCTGGATGGTTGTCGCGGCCGGGCTCGCCGGATGGGTCTGGCGGCCAGCCCGCTGGCGGGAGACGGGCGTGGCTTTCGCGATTCACGTGATTGCACTGATGGGCCTGTTGAGTCTTGCGCCCGTGGATCCCGAGCGGAGATACTTTGCCCCCGCCGCGGCGGCCATTCTGGTTGCCGGGCTATCCGGCTTTCGCTGGCTCACACCGCATTTCGGCAGGGCCGTGCTGACCGCCGCTCTTTGCCTATCCGTGGTGGTGACGTTCGGCCAGTCGCTGCGCGCCCGTCCGCGCCTGAGGGCCGACAACTTCCGCAGCGCCGTCGATCAGGTGATCGCCCAGCCCCGCTGGCGCGGCGCGGGAATTCTTGTCGCCGACGATGTCGAAGGTCCCATGATCGCGGAGTTTGCCATGCTTGATCCACGGAGACCCGGATACCGGCTCATCCGTCCTGGAAAGGTCCTCTCCCGGGACGACTGGTTCGGCAATGGCTACAAACCTCTGTTCCAAAATGCCGGCGAGGTGGAAACGGCTTTGGCCCGCTTGCATGTGCGAGTGGTCATCCTCCGCGCAACCCCCGGTGCTCATCCCAGGCCTCACGATGTGCTGCTCCGGCAGGCGATCACCACGCAGCCAAAAGTGTGGCGGCTCGTTTTCGACGGCGGATCGGAGAAATCGTCTTACGACGTGTTCGAAACCTACCCGCAAGGTTTATCCCAATAAGCAGGCGCGCGCTATCGGGCATCAGCCCTTCGCCGCCACCCCATCATCGGCAGCCAGATATACGCGCAAGCCAGGCCCGCGATTGTCCACATCAGGAGAGGAAAAAGCGGGGGTACGTGCATCCCCATGTCTTTGAGCCGGATCATCCACAGCAGGCTGCCGTGCCCGCGCCGGAACGTGGCGAGACAGGCACGGAAATTATTCTCGTGCCCGGCCGCCATAATCAGGCTCTGCACACCCGCGGCGGCGGCGAGCAATCCGCGAACGAAGCCCGGCAGCGCCTGGGCCACCGCAATCGCCAGCGGCGCCAGTGCCGCCACCACCGGCACCAGGTACCGGAAACCGGTCAGCGGCTGCAGCCAGGAATACTGATTGGCGGCGCAAAACAGCACGAATAAAACGAAGTACGCCAGCAGAATTCCCATTTCGCGCCGCGGAATGCGCCGGCGCACGCTGCGCAGAAACGGCGCCGCCAGGGCCAGCAGCAGCACCGGGCAATAGGCAAACAGGCCGAATCGCGCGTCGAAAAAGTTCGCCCACATCAAAGACAAAGACGGCCAGTCGAAACCGCGGTACCCGTGGGATGTGGGCGCCGTGGGCGTCATGTACTGTTGCGAAGGATGGTAGAACGATCCGAAGGCCCAGGCCTGGTACAGCATCAGCGCCGCAATCCCGGGCAGCACGCCGGCGCCGTACGCCATCGCGAGTTTCCAGCGTCGGCGCCCCGGCTGTTCCGCTCCGCGCAGCCACACATAAAGCCCCGCCACCGCCGCCACCACCAGTCCGCTGAAATCGCACAGCACCGCGTAACCGGCCAACAGGCCGGCAATCGTGGCCGCGCCCGCCGTCAGTGGGCGGCCCGCAGGGTTCCAGAGCAGCAGCAGGGCGGCAAAACCGGCATCCGCCACCAGCAGGTTGTGATTCAGGTGCGCCGCGCGGTACAGAACCGGAGTGGCCAGGCCATACAGCAGGGACACCGCCGCCGCATTCGGCCCGGAGATGCCCGCCTGCATCAGGCGGGAGCAGAAAAAACCAGCCGTTGCGGCGGTGAGCGGCGCCATGGCCAGCGCCACCGTCAGGAATTCCACCAGCAGGAAATAGACTGCCCGGCCCTCCGCCAGTGTGCGCCAGAATAATTCGCCATCGTTCCTGGCCGGCGCCGCATGCGGCACGCCGCGGCTCCATTGGTCCGCCCGCAGCAGCAGAGGCCGCAAGAGCAGCAGCGGAATTGCGCCCGTGAGCGATGCCCCCGGATTGTTATTGATGAAGGCACCGCCGGTGGGACTGCGAAAGATGTCTCCCGTCCAGCCCAGGTATCGCTCCACATTGAGGCTGCCCCGCTCCATGAGCGCCATCGCGGGAAAGTGCTCGCGGACCAGGTACGGCGTCCAGAAAAACGTGTACACCAGCCAGCACGTCAGAAACACCCGCCACACCCAGGGCCGCGCGGAAGGCATCGCCGCGGCCGGCATCAATCTTCCACCACGTGCTTTTCGAAATCGCGGCGGCAGGCGGCCCACGCGTCCCGGTCGAGCGAGCCATCGTCGCGCAGGCAGCCATCCAGCGCGTAGGCCATCGCCAGGGCGTGGTGGGTATTGTCGTGCGCGAACAGGCCCTGGCGTCCAAACGTGACCAGGCCGTCAATGCCGCTCAACCATCCATCGAGGAGGTCGAAACTCTCGCGGTACTGCCGCGTGTAGATCGGGTAAGCCTGCGGCAGCTTTCGGCTGGCCGCTTCGGAAACCGCGCAGCGCACCGGAATTCCGGCCCGTTCCAGCGCGCGCAGCACCAGTTCCTGAAGCTCCTGGTCCGATGCCCGCCATACCGCGTCATCCACCGAGCAGGGCAGCTCCGCGCACAAAACCGTGCGGCCGGGCTTGCCCGCAAGGCCGTAGTTTTTCGGCTCGGAAAGACGCGTGATCTGAATCTCCGCATCCGGAAAATAGTGGGCATCGAACTCCGTGAAGCGGTCCGTTTCGAGCACCAGGTAGATCAGGATCATGGCGCGAAATTGCAGCGCGCAGGCCGCTTTTTGCACCGCTTCGGGAGGCGCGGGCTGCAGCAGCCTGGCGAGCTGCGAAACCGGGATGCTGGATAGCGCCTGCCGCACTTCCAGCCGCCCGGAGCCCTCGGGCCCAGATGTATGCACCGCCCGCACGCTTCCGCCGGCGGCTTCAATAGCCGCGATGCTGGTTTTGAAAAGGAAGCGCGCTCCGGCGGCTGCCGCGCTCTTCCCATACGCTTCCGAAATGGCTCCATAGCCCTCCCGCGGATAAAAAAACCGCCCGCTGCCCTTTTTCTTGAGGCCCGGAACCGCATTCAGAATTTTGCGCGCCATCTTCAGCAGGGAGCCGGCCGCCACGCGGCGCCGCGCCTGTTCGGCATCGAGAAGCTCCGGATCGACGCCCCAGATTTTGCGCGCGTAGGGAAAATAGAAATCGTTGCAGATGGTGCGCCCGAGCCCCTGCCGCAACACGGCGGCGAAGGTGTCGCCCGGCGCGCGCGATGCCACTTTTCCCAGGCTATCCAGCGCCACGCCCGCCAGAAAAGAAGGCGGCAGGTGCGTCGCCAGGTCGGCCGGCTTGAGTGGAAAATGCACCCAGTGGCCGCGCAGGCGGATGCGCCCGTGCCGCGGCCGGTCGAGCAGCGCGTCGCCCAGCATGCCGCGGATATCCTGCAGAATTTCCGGAGCGCAGGAGGGATGCAGCCGGTGGCTTCCATAATCCACCCGAAGGCCGGCGAGTTCGAAACTGCCGGCATTTCCGCCCACTGTCGGGCCGCGTTCGATCACGGTAACTGCGAAGCTCTCTCTGCGCGCCAGCCGGTAGGCCGCGCCCAAACCGGCGGGTCCGGCGCCGAGAACGGCTATGGGAATACGCTTGGCCGTCATGGATGTTTGAATATAAGTCCTTGGCGTAAAAGGC
>Ga0335073_10016709_pt1 | contig 10256 bp, 10 predicted proteins | sample Lox_Sample_22_FD_207093 | JGI IMG/M metagenome (GOLD analysis project Ga0335073, IMG submission 207093) | Soil microbial communities from Loxahatchee National Wildlife Refuge, Florida, United States - Lox_Sample_2.2 | ecosystem: Environmental > Terrestrial > Soil > Wetlands | place: USA... | reverse complement strand
GCCGGCAAGACGGACCAGCAGATCCGCGACTTCATGGTGTCACGCTACGGCTACTTCATCCTCTTCAAGCCGCCCTTCGTCGCCAGGACCGCGTGGCTGTGGCTCACCCCGGGCGCGCTGCTCCTCATAGGGGTGATCGCCGCGCTCAGAGTCATCCGCCAGCGCGCGGCGCTCGCCGCGGCCGACCTCGAAGATAACGACCTGACGGATGCGTAGCGGATGATCGTCTTCATCGTACTTGCCGCGGTCCTCGCGGCGGTCTGCGTCGCGCTCATCACCGTGCCGCTGATCAAGCCCATGTCGCAGGCCGATTCGGCGCCCTGGACCGCCGTCGCGGCGGCGGGGGTGTTGGTCATCGGCTCGGCGGCGCTCTACGTCACCTGGAGCAACTGGTCGTGGCGCCAGTCCCCAGGCGTCGCCTCGCCCGAGGGAATGGTCGAGCGGCTGGTGCACCGGCTCAACGACCATCCCGACGATCTCGACGGCTGGCTGCTGCTCGGGCGCTCCTACGTGCAGCTCGAGGAATATCCGCTCGCGGTGCGCGCCTACGACCGCGCCGATCGCGTCGCCGGCGGCCGCAGCGCCGAGGCGCTGATCGGCGAGGCGAACGCGCTGGTACTGATCGACGACTCCGAGCTCACCGGTCAGGCCAGCGCGCTCATCGAGCGGGCGCTCGTCATCGATCCCAGCTCACCGCAGGCGCTCTTCTTTGGAGCGGCCGCCGCGCTGCGGCGGGGCGACCTGCCGCTCGCGCGCACCCGCTTCACCCGGCTTCTCGGCCTCGACCCGCCGGCCAGTGTCAAGGCGATCCTGCAACGGCAGATATCCGGAATCGATCGCCAGCTGGCCGCCGCCCGCCCTGACCCCTCTCCAAAGAGTCCCTGACGCATCCAACGGAAGTTGTAGGAACCGGATGGCCGGCGGCCCCCACTAACTGAGAGCGGGGTGTGCGGCCGGCATGGCTCTTGCTTCGTTCCGGTTGCTCGCTGGCCAGGATGTTCTCGACGAAGTCCTTGGGCCGCACATCGATTGCTGCCGCTGTGGTTGCCAGCGAGCCCAACGAAACCCAGCTTGTGTGAGGAGATAAGTGATGGCTCAGGTATCAGGTCACGACGGACGCCTCTCGGAGGGCCGAACTTCCAATCGGGGATTCGCCTCGATGAACGCGGAGCGGCAGAAGCAGATCGCCAGCATGGGCGGTAAGGCTGTGCCCGACGAGAAGCGTAGTTTCTCGCAAAATCGCCGACTTGCCGCCGAGGCAGGCCGTAAAGGCGGGCAAAGCGTGCCCGGCGCGAAGCGCAGCTTCTCGCAGAATCGCGAGCTTGCCGCGACGGCGGGCCGCAAGGGCGGGCAGAGCGTGCCGGATGAGAAGCGCAGCTTCTCGCAGAATCCGGAGCTGGCCGCCGAAGCCGGCCGCAAGGGCGGTCAGGCCAGCCATGGAGGTGGAGGCGACTCGCACCGGTCCTGAGGAGTCCTTCCCAGGGCATCGATTGCCGGCGGCCATCGCGCTGCCGGCTCCCTCTCTTTTTGCATTCTGTTGCAAAGATTGCCCTCCAGTTTGCAGTTCTTACCGATCCGCTAGCGTCCAAGGTGGTACCCCAAGGTATGCCTTGACCCCCCAGCACCCGTGGACTAGTGTTCCGTCAGCAGAAGACTAGGGGAGCCCCGACAAGGGGCTGAGAGGCCAATGGCGCCGGTAACGGCGCGGCGTGGCGACCCTCCGAACCTGATCCAGTTCATGCTGGCGTAGGAAAGTTCTCGGTCCGCCTTCCACTTTCTCACGACGGCCTGACTGGATCTTCCGCGGTCCCAACCGCTCGAGGAGCATCCACGATGAGTGCCGTCCCGCTGACCGTCGTCTCAGACTCGCTGCCCGCGTCCCGCAAGGTGTTCGCGGCCGGCCACATCCATCCGCAGCTGCGCGTTCCCATGAGGGAAATCGCGCTGCATCCGTCGGCGAACGAGCCGCCGCTGATCGTCTACGACGCCTCGGGCCCCTACACCGATCCGGCCGTGCGCATCGATATCGAGCGCGGGCTCGCGCGCCTGCGGGAAGACTGGATCCTGGCGCGCGGCGATGTGGTGGCGGGCGAGGGTCGACCGGTGCGGCCGGAGGACAACGGCTTCACCGAAATCGGCGCCGCCGCAGCGCCGACGTTCCCCGTGAGGCGCCTGCCGCTCAAGGCGCGAGGCGCTGCCGCCGTCACTCAGATCGCCTACGCCCGGGCAGGCATCATCACGCCGGAAATGGAATTCGTCGCCATCCGCGAGAATCTCGGCCGCGAGCGCCAACGCGCCGCCGGCGCGCGCGATGGCGAGTCCTGGGGCGCGGCGATCCCGGACTTCGTCACCCCGGAGTTCGTGCGCGCCGAGGTCGCCGCCGGCCGCGCCATCATCCCGGCCAACATCAACCATCCGGAGTCGGAGCCGATGATCATCGGCCGCAACTTCCTGGTGAAGATCAACGCCAACATCGGCAACTCCGCCGTCACCTCCTCGACCGCCGAGGAAGTGAACAAGATGGTCTGGGCGATCCGCTGGGGCGCGGACACGGTGATGGACCTCTCGACAGGACGCAACATCCACACCATCCGCGAGTGGATCCTGCGCAACTCTCCGGTGCCCATCGGCACCGTGCCCATCTATCAGGCGCTCGAGAAAGTGGGCGGCATCGCCGAGGCTCTCACCTGGGAAGTCTTCCGCGACACGCTCATCGAGCAGGCGGAGCAGGGCGTCGACTACTTCACCATTCATGCCGGCGTGCGGCTGCATTACGTGCCGCTCACCGTCAACCGCGTCACCGGCATCGTCTCCCGCGGCGGCTCCATCATGGCCAAGTGGTGCCTGGCGCATCACCGCGAGAGCTTCCTCTACGAGCATTTCGAGGAGATCTGCGAGATCTGCCGCGCGTACGACGTCAGCTTCTCGCTGGGCGACGGCCTGCGGCCGGGCTCGATCGCCGACGCCAACGATGCTGCCCAGTTCGCGGAGCTCGAGACTCTCGGTGAGCTCACCCGCATCGCCTGGCAGCGCGACTGCCAGGTGATGATCGAGGGGCCCGGCCACGTGCCCATGCACAAGATCAAGGAGAACATGGACAAGCAGCTCGCCACCTGCGGCGAGGCGCCGTTCTATACCTTGGGACCGCTCACCACGGATATCGCGCCGGGCTACGACCACATCACCTCCGCCATCGGCGCGGCGATGATCGGCTGGTATGGGACGGCGATGCTCTGTTACGTCACGCCGAAGGAGCATCTGGGACTTCCAGACCGCAATGACGTCAAGGTGGGCGTCATTACATACAAGATCGCCGCACACGCCGCCGATCTTGCCAAGGGGCATCCCGGGGCGCGCGACCGTGACGATGCGCTGTCGCGGGCGAGATTCGATTTCCGCTGGGGCGACCAGTTCAACCTCTCACTCGATCCGGACACCGCCTGCGCCTTCCACGACCAGACCATGCCGAAGGAGGCCCACAAGGTCGCGCACTTCTGCTCGATGTGCGGCCCGAAGTTCTGCTCCATGCGCATCTCCCACGAGGTGCGTGCCGAGGCGAAGCAGCAGGGCATGCAGGAGATGGCGGAGAAGTTCCGCGCCGGCGGCGGCGAGATTTACGTGGCCGCCGGCGAGCCGCAGAGCTGACCATGCGCGCCATCGTCCTCGGGGCCGGTGTCGCGGGCCTCGCCTGCGCGGTGGAGCTCGCCGAGCGCGGCCTGGTGGTCGAGGTGTTGGAGCGGGGCGAGCGCCTGGGTGCAGAGTGCTGTTCATGGTACGCGGGCGGCATGCTGGCGCCGTGGTGCGAGCGGGAGAGCGCGGAGCCGCTGGTGGCGACGCTCGGCACGGAGAGCCTCGCCTGGTGGGCGGCCAGATTCCCGGGGACCGTGCTGCGCGGCAGCCTCGTCGTGGCCCATGGGCGCGATGCCGGGGAGCTGCGCCAGTTCGCCCGCCGCACGGAGCGCTATCAATGGCTCGAGAGCGCCGGGATCGCGGCGCTCGAGCCCGATCTCGCCGGCCGCTTCAACCAGGCGCTCTACTTTGCGGACGAAGGCCATCTCGATCCGCGCGCGGCGCTCGCTGCCCTGGCGGCCCGGCTCGCGGCGCTCGGAGTTCCGGTCCGCTTTGGGGCCGATGCGCTCGCCTGTCAGAAAAAGACGCTCGCCGCCCAGGCGGCGGGCGGCACCGTCATCGACTGCCGGGGCCTCGAAGCACGCGATGTGCTGCAGGACCTTCGTGGCGTCAAGGGGGAGATGTTGGTCGTCAGGCTGACGGATGTCAGCCTAACGCGGCCCGTACGGGTGCTGCATCCTCGCTTTCCCGTATACATCGTGCCGCGGGGCGACGGTCATTACATGATCGGCGCGACCATGATCGAGAGCGACCAGCCGACGCGCATCACGGCGCGCTCCATGCTCGAGCTGCTCGGCGCGGCTTACGCCCTGCACCCGGCCTTCGGCGAGGCCGAGATCGTCGAGATCGGCACCGGCGTGCGGCCAGCCTTCCCCGACAATCTGCCGCGGGTGCAACTGATCGGCGGCACGGTCTACGTCAATGGTCTCTACCGGCACGGCTTCCTGCTCGCGCCGGCGCTCGCGCGCCAGGCGGCGGAGTGCGTGCTGGCGGCGGCAAATGCTCTGGAGGTGATGCGTGCAGATTCTCGTGAACGGCGCCTCGCGTGAGGTCCGCGCAGCGGATCTCGCCGGCGCGCTCGAGGAGCTCGGTTATGGCGGCGCCGTGGTCGCGACGGCCGTCAACGGCGAGTTCGTGGCCGCGGCGCAGCGGCCGGCCGCCCGGCTCGCCGAGGGTGACCGGATCGAAGTGCTCGCCCCGATGCAGGGCGGTTAGGAGCGGAAGCGGCCATGTTGCGACTCTATGACGCCGAGCTCTCCTCGCGGTTGCTGCTCGGGACCGCGCGCTACCCATCGCCATCCATCCTGACAGCGGCAGTAAAGGCGAGCGCGGCAGAGGTCGTCACCGTGTCGCTGCGACGCGAGTCGGGTGGCGAGCGTGCGGGACAGGGATTCTGGTCGATCATCCGTGACCTCGGCGTACGCGTCCTGCCCAACACTGCGGGCTGTCACTCCGTGAAGGAAGCCGTGACCACGGCACAAATGGCTCGGGAGGTCTTTGGCACCACCTGGGTGAAGCTCGAGGTCATCGGCGAGGACGAGACGCTGCAGCCGGATGTCTTCGGCCTCGTGGAAGCGGCGCGCATTCTCTGCAAAGAGGGCTTCGAGGTCTTCCCCTACACCACCGAAGACCTCGTCGTCGCGGAGCGCCTGCTCGAGGCCGGCTGTCGCGTGTTGATGCCCTGGGGCGCGCCCATCGGCTCTGGCCGCGGGCTCAACAATCCCTTCGCCCTGAAGACGCTGCGCGCACGGCTTCCCGGGGTACCGATGGTGGTCGATGCCGGCATCGGCGTCCCATCGCACGCCTCACAGGCGCTGGAGCTCGGATTCGACGCAGTGCTCATCAACACGGCCGTCTCGCAGGCGCGCGACCCCGTGGCGATGGCTGGCGCATTCGCGCAAGCGGTGGCGGCCGGCAGGGCTGCGTATGAGGCCGGGCCCATGGAGCCGCGCGATCTCGCGGTGCCTTCGACCCCGGTCATCGGCCAGGCACTGCTGCGATGAGGTTGGCGCCTGTCTACCCGATCGTCGACAGCGCTGCGTGGATACGCCGCCTGCTGCCGGCAGGCGTGCGCCTGGTGCAGCTGCGGATCAAGGATCGACCCGTGGCGGAGCTGCGAGCCGAGATCCGGGACTCCAGCGATTTGTGCCAGCGTGCCGGCGCGCAGCTCGTCGTCAACGATCACTGGCAGCTCGCCCTGGAGGAGGGCTGCGACTTCGTTCATCTGGGCCAGGGCGATCTCGACACCGCGGACATTCCTGCGCTGCGCCGCGCCGATGTCCGGATCGGCGTGAGCACGCACGATGAGGCCGAGCTCTCCCGTGCCCTCGGCCTGTCGCCGGACTACGTGGCGCTCGGGCCCATCTATCCAACTCTGCTCAAAGTCATGGCGTTCGCGCCCCAGGGGCTGGAGCGCATCGGCGAGTGGAAGCGCCGCATCGGCGCGATCCCGCTGGTGGCGATCGGCGGCATCACGCTCGAGCGCTTGCCAGGCGTGCTGGCGGCGGGAGCCGACTCGGCGGCCGTGGTGAACGACATCGTCCGCCATCCGGTTCCTGAGGAGCGCATGAGAAACTGGGTTCATCTGGGCGCGCTCGCATGAGCGGCCGGTACGCCCGTCAGATGGTCCTGCCCGAGGTCGGGCCCGAAGGGCAGCAGCGCCTCGGCGCGGCCACCGTGCTGGTAGCGGGCGCCGGCGGGCTGGGCTGCGCGGTGTTGCCGTACCTGTGCGCGGCAGGCGTTGGGCGCCTGCTCATCGTCGACCACGATCGGGTCGACGAATCCAATCTGCACCGCCAGCCGCTCTACCGCATGAGCGACCTCGGGGAGCCGAAGGCACGCGCGGCGGCGGCGGCCATGCGGCAGCTGAACCCCGAGGTGAGGGTGGAGGATGGGGTGGCGCGGTTGACCCCGGCCAATGCCGCGGAGTGGGTCTCGCGAGCGGACCTCGTCATCGACGCCGCCGATAGTCTCGCGCTGACCTACATCCTGAGCGACGAGTGTCTGGGCGAGGGCAAGCCACTCGTCAGCGCCTCGGTGTTGGGCCTCTCCGGATACGCGGGCGCGTTCTGCGGCGGCGCGCCCAGCTACAGGGCCGTCTTCCCGGAGATGCCGCGCCAGGTTGGCTCCTGTGCGCAGTCGGGTGTCCTCGGCACCGCGGTGGGAGTGATCGGGACATTGCAGGCGCACATGTCGCTCGCGCTTCTCCTCGAGCTCACACCGACGGTGCTCGGTCAGCTCGTGAGCGTCGACTTCCGCACCCTGCGCTTCAGCGGATTCTGCTTCGCTTCCGCCCGCGAGCCGGTCGCGCCGGCCCTGCGCTTCATCGCGCCCGAGGAGGTGCGTGAGGCAGATGTGGTGGTGGATCTGCGCAGCCTCACCGAAGCCCCGGTGTCACCGTTCCGTGGCGCCCTGCGGCTCGGCGTCGAGGATATCGAGAGAGCAGGGGTTCCGGACACATCCGCCTCGCGTGTAGTTCTCTGCTGCCGCTCGGGCATTCGCGCCTGGCATGCGGCGCAGGCTCTGCGCCGCCGGGGACGGGCCGACCTGGCACTGATCGCACTGGGAGAGTGAGCGCTTGAGGCCCCGGGCCGCCGTCCTCGTGATTGCCGGGTCTGACTCGAGCGGCGGCGCGGGCATCGTACGCGATCTCAATGTACTCGCCGACCTCGGCATCGACGCGCTCTGCGCCATCACCGCCGTGACCGCTCAGACGCATGATCACGTCGTCAGCGTGCATCACGTTCCGCCTGAGATCGTGCGCACTCAGATCCGCGCCGCGCTCGAATCGAGCGTCATCGGCGCAATCAAGATCGGCATGCTGGGCACGGGCGCAACGGTGAGCGCCGTGGCCGATTGCCTGGCGCGCGGGACGCAGGCTCCCATCGTTCTCGACCCGGTGCTCCTGTCCTCATCCGGCGGGGTGCTGCTGGATGAGGCGGGGCAGGCGGAAATGCGGGCGCGCCTGTTCCCGCTCGCGACCGTCCTGACTCCAAACATCCCGGAAGCGGCGAGTCTCTGCGGCACGGCACCCGCCGCCAGCCGCGAGGCGCTGCTCGAGCAGGCGCGCGCGCTAGCGGCGATGGGAGCGCGCTCGGTACTGCTCAAGGGCGGACACGGCGCGGGTGCCGAGGCGGTGGATCTGCTCATCAGCATGCAGGGTGCCCCGCAATGGCTGTCGTCACCGCGCCTCGAGGCTCGCTGCCGCGGCACCGGATGCGCGCTGGCATCGGCAATCGCGGCAGCCCTGGCGGGCGGTCAATCCGTGGAAGAAGCCTGCCGCAGCGGCAAGCGCTACGTGCATTCGCTGCTCGCCGCGCGCTCGTTCTGTTAAACGACCCGTAAACGCGTGGCGCCGCATCGCGTTGACGCGCGAACAACGATCGCACCGGCGCGAAAAAACCTCGTCAACCTGTAACAGATTGGTGCGCTCTCCTGTGGCAATGGCGGTTGCCCGACGCGTCGCCACAACCCGACAGGTGAGGATCCCAACATGACCAATCCGTTGCGCGCATTCGTGAGCGCCGCTCTCATCGCCAGCCTCGCCGCCTGCGGCGGTGGCGGCTCCTCCGCTCCCAGCTCGAGCGTCGGCAGCAGCCCGCCGCCGCAGACGAGCCAAATGGCCATGATCATCAGCGATGCCACCTCCGACGACTGGGCCACTGTTGGTGTCAGGATCCTGAGCATCGCGCTGATGCCGCAGGGCGGCGGCAGCCCGGTGACGGTGTACACGGCGCCCGCCAACCCTCCCATGGTCAACCTCGAGCAGCTCGATCAGATCGGCGAAGTGTTGGGTAACGTATCGGTGCCCGACGGAACCTACACCGGCGCGATCGTGACGGTCGGCGCCAATCCCGGCGACGTCGAGCTGGTCGTCGCCGCGCAGCCGCAGGCCGGATTCGCCGGTACGGCCGGGGAGGCGATACCGTCCTCGGACATCCAGGTCGTGGGCGCCCAGGGATCATCGGGCAGTCTCTCGGTACCGGTCGACGTCAACTTCGACCAGCCCCTGGTCGTCACGGCGAGCGGCTCGAACGCGCTCGATCTGGAATTCGATCTGTCTCATCCCGCCTTCATCGTGGCGCACAATCCCCCCGGCGCCGCCGCCACCCAGTGGGCGGTCAACTTCGTCGGGCCGGTGCGCCGCCACCCGATCAGCGACATCGCGCATCTGGTTCTGAGGGAGATGTACGGCGATGTCACCGCGGTAGCTTCGGACGGCAGCTCGATGACGGTCACCAAGCAGATGCCGCTCCTGCCGGTGGCCGATCCGGAAACGCCCGTCTCCACGGGACAGTCGTTGACGATCGCCGCGGATGCGACCAACGGGACGATCTTCTACGACGTCGATGCGGGGACCAGCCAGACGATAACCAATTTCGCATCAGTGGCCTCGACCCTCACCGGCGAGTACGTGCGGTTCACGGCGCGATATCAGGAGGATGGATCGCTCGTCGCCGTGCGCGTCTGGGCGAGCAGCGACTTCAATAAGCTGTGGCTCAGCCCGGAAGGGCATGTGTTGCACGTCGATCCGGCCACCGACACGATCGTCGTGGACAATGCCGCCGGCATCCCCGTGCCGATCACGGTGAGCTCCTCGACGCAGTTCTTCTTCCGTCAGCCGGCGAATCCGGCCGCCGACGCGAAGCCGATCGGGACGGGTCCGTCGTTCCTCGCGGACAACGAATTCGTGCGCGGCTTCAAGGTGCAGGTGAGCGTGGTCGATCCGCTCGGCAGCCCACTCGTCGCGCAGACGGTCGACATCGAGACGGCAGCCTACTCGGGACAGATCTCGAATGCGCTGCCCGACGGATCCGATTTCACCTATACACACGATTACCTGACCGCCACGGATGACTACAGCGTGAATCTCGCTTACATCTCGAGCTCCAGCGCCAACGGCAAGGACTCCAGCGGCAATACGATCTACGGCTTCAAATGGTGGAACTTCGCCTACCCGACGCTGCTCGATGACGGCGGCACCGCGATAGCGGACTTCTCCAGCGCCGTCGGCGGCGGCGCCTCGGGCGGCTTCACGTTCGCCGGCGACAACTTTTTCGCCTGGGGCCTGTCCGATGCGATCTGGGGCGATGCCGCCAACCCCGCCGGCTGGGCTGTGCCCTGGGCCATTCTGGAGCCGACGCCGCTGCCGCGCGGCACGGTGGTGACGGGGCTCGCCGCCAATGCTTTCACCATGACGCTGAGCGGCGGCACGACCCCCGGAACGGTGGCTGTCAGTACCGCTTCGGGCTCCGCCACCCTGGTCTACCAGGTGGACCGCTCGAACGGCATCGTGTCGGTCAGCCCGATCGACATCACGACCTCCAGCGGTCTGAGCACGCTGACCAGCGCGCTCGCGGCCGGTACACAGGTGAAGGTGTACGGTACACCGCAGACGGACGGTACATACAAGGCATATGTACTGATGTACTTCACGAATACGGAACCCGCTGACTGAGGGCAGTTGCGCAACACGGTCATTCGGCTATAGTGCCGCGACCGTTACAAGTGGACGGCGCCGCGGCGGGCCAGTTGGCCTTCCGCGGCGCCACGTTGCTCCGGGAGGCCGCGGTGTTGGGGGTGGGACGATCCTTGGCGGCGCGCATGGCGCGCTGGGTGCTGCCGCT
>Ga0335073_10016708_pt1 | contig 10256 bp, 8 predicted proteins | sample Lox_Sample_22_FD_207093 | JGI IMG/M metagenome (GOLD analysis project Ga0335073, IMG submission 207093) | Soil microbial communities from Loxahatchee National Wildlife Refuge, Florida, United States - Lox_Sample_2.2 | ecosystem: Environmental > Terrestrial > Soil > Wetlands | place: USA: Florida... | reverse complement strand
GGCGAGCTCAAGATCGGTGCCGCGGAAGGCGTTTTCGAGGCCATTGCGAAACAGCAGCTCATAGGCGTGCACCTGGCCGCGCAGATCAAGGATCGGCTGACGCGCCATATAGCGCAGCCCACCCGCCGTCGCCGGCGCTTCCTCCTGGGGTGTGGCCGCCAGAACCTGCGGGGTCATGGGTTTCCTCTCAGGAAAAACACTTTCCACTCATTTTATTGTGGCGTGGAAACATTTTCGGTGAAATCCCCCGAAAGTTACGCCCCAATAAACATGCCACCGTTGACGTCGAGGACCTGGCCAGTGATATAAGCGGCGGCCTCGGAGGCGAGGAAGGCGACAGACTGGGCGATTTCGCGGTCGGTGCCGGGACGGCCGAGCGGGATCTGGGCGATCATGGCGCTGCGCATCTTCTCATCGAAGCCGGAGGTCATGGCGGTTTCGATGTAACCGGGGGCGACGGCGTTGACAGTGATGCCGCGGGCGGCGACTTCGCGCGCGAGGGATCGTGTGAGGCCGATAAGGCCGGCCTTGGAGGCGGCATAGTTCACCTGGCCGGCTTGGCCGGTGCGTCCTACCACGCTGGAAATATTGACGATACGGCCCCAGCGGTTGCGCAGCATGGGACCTAAAAGCGCCTGGGTGAGCAGAAACGCGCCGGTGAGATTGGTCCGAAGGACATCGTCCCAGTCCGCGCGTTTCATACGCAGAACCAGCGTGTCGCGGGTGATGCCGGCGTTATTGACGAGGATTTCGACTTTGCCGAAGCGGCCGAGTATCGCTTTGGCGCCCGATTGAATGGACTCCTCACTGGCGACGTCGAGAGCGAACGGCGCAGCCTGACCGCCGGCGGCAGCGATCTCTGCGGCAACTTCGGCGAGTTTTGCTTCATTGCGGGCAGCCAGGGCGACCGTGGCGCCGGCGCGGGCGAGTTCGAGAGCGCAGGCACGGCCAATGCCCTGGGAGGCGCCGGTGACGAGGGCGATTCTGCCTTGAATGCTCATGGGATTCGATCCTTGCCTCTTATCGTTTTTTCGCAAATTAGAGAAACAGCGCGGGTCTCGCCCTCCGGAGCGGACGGGGAACCCTGTCGAGGGACATTATAGGGAGTTGGAAGGGTGCGCCCCTACCGCCGATAGCGGAAAGTGTAGGTGACGCCGCCCTGAACGATCGGGTAAATGTGAAACGGAGCGACGCGCTTGTTCCAGCTGGCGAGCTGTTCGTTCAGGTTGGTCTCGAAACCGGGGAAGGTCGCGGCGGGAACGCAGTTGTAGCCCTGGGCCTGGCACACTTCCCCCTGAAGCGCAAACGTGATTACGGGCTTGTTGATGAAGGCTGCACCGGCCTCAAAGGGGAAATGCCAGCGCTTCTCGTTGCGCGAAACATAATGACCCCAGCCGGTGGTGGCCACAAAGCCGCGTCCGCCCAGCCGGATGCCGCCTTCGCCAAAGACGGGGTTCGCATTGTCGGAAATATAAGTGATGTTGTTGAGGGTGAAGGTGGCGCCGGCGCCGGCTTGGAGCGAAGCGTCAACGTGGTCCGTGTTGTAGAAAACAAAGCCGGGGCTGAAGCGGAGCGATTTCCAGGGGTAGTAGTCGGCTACCGCGCCAGTGTTGGCCATGCGGATGCCAACCACGATGTAAAAGCCGCTCTGGGTCAGCTTCCAGTTGAAGGCAGTAATGTTGCCGAAGACCCGGGCGTCAATTCGGTAGGGAAGGTTGGTGGCGAGCGCGAAGCCGGTTCCGAGCGTGGAAGTGGTGCCGCTCACCGACATGCGCGTAAGATACCGGTCGGCGTAGGCCGCTGGTTCCACCTGGCCGCCGCCACCGAAGCCGTCTTCGAACGCGTCCAGCAGCGGCGAGCCGGTGAAGGCCGAGCTCGCAGCCAAGGAGCGCGAGAAGACGGTACCGCCGGCAAAGCGCTGAGCCGAAAGAACGGGCGAGACGGCGAGCAACGCGAACATCAGGCCGCGATGGATGCGCTTCAAATGTGGAGTCTCCGCATTCGTTCATTCCCGGCCCAGTTTGTCGAAAAACCCGCCGCGAGGCGGCGACTGCCGGCAACTGGCCCCAAATAGCCGGGTGATTGAGAGTTGCTGGCACGGATTTGTTTCACGGTACCACGGAGCAGCGGGCCCGACCGGTACCTCTTTGGTGCCATGAAGGAAGAGGTTCAGATCGGGAAAGTTCGTACCCGAATGTACGGCATCGAGTGTCCACAACCGTGCGCCGGTTCCCACTCATTTCATGCGAGTTGGACGGGGTTCGCAAACTTTGGATAGGCGCCGGCGGATGGCCAACGAAACGCGCGCGGTACGTAGGCGATGCCGTAAGCTGGGCCCATGGCAAAGATGCCCAGGCTGGATCGCGAATCGATTGCGACGCTGCGCGAGCGGCTGCTCGAGTGGTACGAGCGCAACCGGCGCGACTTGCCGTGGCGGCGAATGCCCAATCCGTACTCGATCTGGGTTTCTGAGATCATGCTTCAGCAGACGCGTGTCTCGGCGGTGGTGGAACACTACCGATCGTTCCTGAAGCGGTTTCCGACGATGATTTCGCTGGCTCTGGCCACGGAAGAGGAAGTGCTGGAGGAGTGGAGCGGCTTGGGATATTACCGGCGTGCGCGCATGCTGCACAAGGCAGCGCTGTTCGTGGCAAAGGAACTCGACGGCAACCTGCCGACCGCGGCCGAAGAGCTGCGCAAGCTGCCCGGGGTGGGCGAGTATACGGCAGCGGCGATTGCCAGCATCGCTCACGGGGAAGCGGTTGCGGTGGTCGACGGGAACGTGGAGCGGGTGCTGTGCCGGATGGCGGGGTGGGAGCTGGGCAGCCGGGCGGGCGGCGCGGCGCTGAAAAGGCAGATCGCCGCGCTGGCCGCGCAGCTTGTCGATCCGCTGCGGCCGGGCGACTCGAACCAGGCCATCATGGAGCTTGGCGCGACAGTTTGCCTGCCGCGGAACCCGCAATGCCGTCTCTGCCCGTGGTTCCACCCATGCAAAACGCGCGGCGAGCACAACACGCTGCCGCGGCCGCGCATGCTGAGCCAGGAGATCGCCCACGCCCTCTCAGTCCGCATGACACCAACTCCGGGCGCGCACGGGCGCGAGGTGCTGCTGGAGCAGCGCGCATCCACCCAGTCGGTGATGCCGGGCCTGTGGGAGCTGCCGGCGCTGCGCGAGAAGCATGTGCCCGAAGCCGACCTGCGCATGACGGTGCGCCACGCCATTATGCAGGTGAATTACTACGTGCGCATCCGCACGGTGTTTGAAGATGACGTGCCTGCGCTGACCGTGGCCGGCGGCGAACGGCGCTGGGTTCCGCTTACCGTGGCCGGCGGCATGGCGCTGACCGGGCTGACGCGCAAAGTGCTCCATCGCGCACACCTGCTGCCGAGGGCGCCGGTGGAATTGATCGCCGCCGCAGGCGAGCAGGGCGAGGTCTAGCGAGCGGTAAAATGCTCAATTGCCGACGTAAAGAGACCGTTCGCGCCCAGATGCGGGCCGGGCGAACTCTATGCCGCTAATTCGAAGCTTCCCTCGAGTCCTCCTCCACACGCAGCCTGCGCGCATTGGTAAGGCCGCTGTTGCCGAGCAGAAACAGCATTCCGGAGCTTTCTCTTTCCACTTGCTGCTTGACTCCGCGGATGGTAGCCATCGTCAACGGCCTTAAAGGATCCGACGCATTGATGATGTCGTAATCCCGCACCACCACGGTCGCCGGAGCCGGAGGTTGAGCGGCTATCGGCGAGCTAAGCAGTATCCCAGTTTGCCCCAGTTCCTGATGGGAAGCCGCTTGCGGGAGACGAGAGGCGTCAAGAGAAGGATGCTTACCGTGTTTTAAATCAATGATCGAAAATCCCGAGCCGTCCCTATATTTACTTCATACCGCTGAATCTCCTACGTCTTGAACGAAGTCATAAGCGGACGGCGCCGGCAGCATAACTTGCGCAACCGCTCGCGGAGCCGCCGCGTTTGAGACGTCGAGAATCGCAAGCTGCTTTCCGGCGTTTTGTTCGAGATAGAGCAGCGTCCGGCCATCGCCTGTGCTGTGCAGGTACATTGCCGTACTGCGCTGCTGCGCCTGCGCAGGCGAATCCGAGGGAAACCCGACGACAATGTTCCCGGAGCGGGAGCGGATCTCCGCCTGTGAGCTTGCGGCTGTGACTGCAAACAGAGCTGCCGCCATGAGTGTGCTGATTTGCTGTTTCATTTTTGGCTCCTTGACTTACATGGCTCTCAGAGATGCTCAGATGATGCGTCGAGTGGTTTCGGCTAGATACATGAGCTGCAAAATGGGCGGCGTTCAGAAATCAACTGGGCAAGGTTGTGCGGCAGATCTGCGACGATGGCGCGGGCAGCGTAGAATCAACGTGTTCCCAAAGAGCAGAGGCGCCAATTCGATTTCGTATCGTCGATTCACCATACCCCGCTCCGGAGACTGCATGCGACAAATCACGATACTGGCGGCGGCGATTCTGGCCGCGGCACCGATCCTTTCTCAGCAGCCCGCATCTGTGCCCGAAGTTTCCGGCCTGCCGGCCGCGGCGCACACGGCCGCTGCTTCCATCGATCCGGAAAAAATCCGCGCGCACGTGCGATTTCTGTCGCTCGACCTGCTGGAGGGCCGCGGTCCGGGCACGCGCGGCGCAGAACTGGCCGCCGAGTACATCGCGACGCAGTTTGCGCTGGCCGGGGTTGAACCCGCGGGGGACAGCGGCACATTTTTCCAGCGCGTCCCGCTCTACGCCGTGCACACGGTCGAGAACAAAACGAGTTTTGCGCTGGTGCCGGTGAACGGGCAGCCGGTCGATCTGGCATATGGGTCGCAGATTGTGGCCAAGGATGAAACCGGGCAGGCAAGCGCGGAGATCGATGCGCCGATCGTGTTTGTGGGGTACGGCATTTACGCGCCGGAGTACCACTGGGACGACTATGCCGGGCCGGATGGAAAAGATATCGACGTGAAGGGCAAAGTGCTGCTGGTGATCGTGAATGAGCCGCCGAGCGACGACGAGAGATTCTTCAAGGGCAAGGCGCTGACCTACTACGGCCGGTGGACTTACAAGTATGAAGAGGCGGCGCGGCGCGGCGCCGCGGGCGTGCTGATCGTCCATCGGACTGACCTGGCGAGTTATGGGTGGGAAGTTGTGCGTAACTCGCAGGCCATCGAGAAGAGCTATCTCGAGGGCGACCCGGATGCGACGCTGCGCGCGGCGGCGTGGATTCAGCACGATGTGGCGCAGCGGCTGATGACGATGGCGGGGATGGGCGATCTTGATCGCGCGATCGAGAGAGCGGGCAAGCCAGGGGCCTTCCATGCGGTCGAGCTTCCGGTGAAATTGCGCGCGCATATCGAGAGCCGCGTGCGGCGCTACCTTTCCGCCAACGTGGTGGGCCGAGTGGCGGGCGAGAGCGCGGGCGGCAACGCGGTGCTGTACACGGCGCACTACGATCATCTGGGCATTGACGCGGACGCCAAGGGAGACAACATTTACAACGGCGCGGCCGATAACGGCACGGGCTGCGGGATTCTGCTGGAAATGGCGCGGGCGTTCGCGCAGTCGCCGGCCAGGCCGCGGCACGCGGTGTATTTCGCGGCGGTGACGGCGGAGGAGCAGGGGCTGCTGGGCTCGCAATACCTGGGCATGCATCCGCCGGTTCCGGCGGGGAAGATCACGCTCGACCTCAACTACGACATGCTGCTGCCCATCGGCGTACCGCGGTCGGTTTCGCTGGGCGGGGCGGAGCGCATCGACTTCTGGCCGACGGTCGTGTCGGTGGCAAAGGAGTTCGACCTTGTGCTCAAGCCCGATCCGACGCCGGGCGCGGGGCATTATTACCGCTCCGACCATTTCTCGCTGGCGCGGGTGGGCATTCCGGCATTCTCCGTCGACCAGGGCGAGCTGTTCGAAGGCCACGACGAAGCGTGGGGACGTGCGCAGTTTGCCGACTTTGTGGCCCACCACTACCACCAGCCCTCCGACGAGTACCATGCCGACTGGGATTTCCGTGGCGACGCCAAGCTGGCGCGATTCGGTTTTGTGCTGGGGTGGCTGGCAAGCGCGCAGGCCAAGCCGATCGAGTGGCAGCCGGGCGACGAGTTCGAGGCGGCGCGCAAAGCGAGCGAGAAATAGGCCCAAGGGGCCGAGGGAAGTGCATCAAAGGCCCAGAGCCAGGAGCCAGGCGTAGAAGGTGGAGGGGGAAGACATGGCGCACAGTTCCAGAAGAGAGTTCATTCGGAGTGTTTCGGCGGGCGCGCTGTTGGCGGCTGCCGGACGCAATCTGGTTGCCGATCCGCTCGGGTTGCCGATCGGGTGCCAGACATGGCCGGTGCGGGACCGGATTGCGAAGGATTTCCCGGGCACGCTGAAAGTGCTTGCCGGCGCGGGATTTACGTCGATCGAACTTTGTTCGCCGGTCGGCTATGCGGATTCTGGATTTGCCGGGATTGGCAAGTACACTGGCGCGGAACTGCGCCGGATCGTCGGCGATGCCGGCCTCGCTTGCGTGAGCAGCCACTTCTCGATCGAAGAGCTGAGAAAGGACCAGCAAGGGCGCATCGCGTGGGCGAAGGACGTGGGCCTGACCCAGATGCTGGTGCCGAGCCTAGACGGCCCGAAGAACCCCACGATGAATGACGTGAAACGCGCGGCCGACGAATACAACCGTATGGGCGAGCGCGCCGCCGCGGCTGGGATTGTGCAGGGCCTGCACAACGAGGATTTCGAGCTGACCAAGGTGAATGGCAAGCGGACCTACGACATGCTGTTCGAGCTTCTCGATCCGAGATATGTGAAGTTCCAGTTCCAGGTGTCGACGATCAGCGATGGCTACGACGCAGCCGAGTACTTCACCAAATATCCGGGGCGGTTCATCTCGATGCATGTCCAGGGATGGTCGGCGAAGACACGCAAGATTGTCGCGGTGGGCCAAGGAACGCTCGACTGGAAAAGGATTTTTGCGGCAGCGAAGACGGGCGGAATCAAGAATTATTTCGTGGAGATGGACCTGCCGCTGATGAAGGCGAGCGTTCCGTATCTGCGCGAGCTGCGGGTGGGCTGAGGGCCCTCACTCCCTCATAGCCAGCGACATCCCCGAGCGGAAAGTGGTGCGCCTGTGAACGTCGATGTCTCGAGCCGCGGATCCTTCAACTTCGCAAGCCGAAAAAAACGCGGCTTGCTTCGCTCAGCATGACACGGCATTCCGGTTGCAGATTTCAGAGACGGTAGGCTACGGCATGGGTGCGATAAGGTTGGCGCGGTCGAGGACAGCGAGCAGCGCATAGTAGTTGTCGACGAGGAAGCCTTCGTAACCGTGCGCGCCGCCGTGCCAGTCTTTCCAGTCGTAGGTCAGGCCGTTGGGCGCGCGGCCTGAGAAGCCCTGCTTCGCGAAAGCACCGAGCATGGGAAGCAGGAGCCTGTCGCCCTGCTGCTTTTCGTCGAGGTGATAAAGCGCGGCGAGGGTGAAGTAGGCGAAGCAGGCGGTGGCGCCGCCATTCTCATACACTTGGAAACCGTCGCTGCCGTCTTCGCGCCTGGGACCGCCGAAGCGCGGGTCGAGATCGACGTAATCGGCGCGGCGCACAGGGATAAGGTTGCCCGGCAGTCCGAGCGAGAAGTCGCGGTAGCCGACAGCGTTGGCTTTGGCGAGGATGCGGTTCATGATCTCGCGTGCCTGTCTATCGTCGACGAGGCCGTAGCGCACCGCGATGCCATTCACGAACGGGAACCAGTAGTCGTGCAGCGCGCCGTCGCTGCTCTTCCAGCCGGCGAGCACGCCGGTGGCGGGATCGAGGAAAGTGGGAACGAAGGCGGCGCGGATTTTGTCGGCGCGGCCGCGATACTTCGCCGCGTCGTCGGGTTTGCCGGCGCGCTCGGCCAGCACCGCCATGCCGCGCAGCGCGCGATAGGCGAGGGCGTTGGAGTAGGCGTCCTGGTGGCCGAAGCCGATGGTGTCCCACCAGTTGGCGGGGCGAACCGTGATCTTTTTCGTCCAGGAACCGGAGTTGCCGCTGGCCGGGTATTCATAGAAGGGGCTGCCGTCGGCATTCCGCGCCATGATCGCGTCGGCCCACTGGCGCAGTCCGTTGTAGTTGGCGCGGAGCCAGCGGTCGTCGTGCGCGCCGTCGGCGTAATCGTAGGCGGAGATGAGCAGAGACGGATAGACATCGGTGAAGGTGTAGGGCTCCTGGTCGTCGCCTGGTTGGTCCGTATCGAAGCCTTTGTAGCCGACCATGCCATAACCGAGAAAGCCGGCGAGATAGCGGTCGAGGGTTTCGCGGACAAGATCGAGGGCTGTGAGACCAGGGGCGAGCTGGGGTGTGTAGCGCGCTACGTCGGCATATTCGTAGACCGTAAAGGCGCAGGCGTCGCTGGCGGCGTGGTTGGCCAGCACATGCATTTCGGCATTCTGCTGAAAGATGTCGAGGAAATCGCGGCGGAAGCCGTCAAAACGCGGATCGTTCTCGATGCCGGGGATGGCGGGATAGATTGCGGCGGTCTGAAGTGCGTATTCGACGGACTGGTTTTGGGCCGTCGCCGCGGGAAACGTGACCGCGACAAACGGCGTGCCAGAGCGGCGTGCGTCGTAATGGAGCGCGGCGCCGGTGTTGCCGGCCGCGGTGATGCGCATCGAACCCATGCCGGGCAAGTGCAGCAGCGCGGGAAGAGCAACATCACCCGCCGGAGTGACGTGGCCGAGCAGTGTGGCATGATCGACGTAGGGATTGAAGCGGAGCGTGAGGTCGTGCGTCGGCGCCGCGGCCGTGTAGTTGGTGCGCAGGGTGAGGACGTCGCCTTCGCAGCGCAACTCCCACACCGGATGCTGGGGATCGTTCGGGAGTTCGTAGCGAACTGATCCGGGGCGAGGCTCGACGAGATATCGAACGGATGGCCGGCCGGGATCGACGATCGGGCTGGAGCGGAACTCGCCGCGTTCGAGCGAATCGATGCTGAGAGCTGCGAGGCCCGGCTGCGTGGAGCTGAAGTCGAGCTGGATGGCCTTGCTCTGGCAGTGCAGCGAAGCGGCGGCTTCGGCAAGAGCCGGCCGAGCCAGCGGCGCGAAGGCTAATGCCGCGAAGAGTGTGACGAAAAATAGCGCACGAAAATGGGCGAGAGAGAGTTTTGTGGTGTCCATGGATTGAGCATTCCGTTTGCGGCACTATCATAGACGAGCCGCGCGGCGGAATGGGGTGGTTGGGGCGCATCGGGCGCAAAGGCAGGCGACGCAGCCCTCGTCCGACTCCCTGCCAGGCAAATGCTGGACCCCGGACCCACAGTCTGAATGTGGCATCAGGTGACTCAAGGGCGAGCGTCTAAGCGGCGGAAGCGCAGGTCCCACAACCGCGAATCGCCGAGGCTGATCCCGGTGACCTTGCCGCTGGAATCGCGCAAAAAGCGGATGCTGCCGAATTCGGACGCGAAGCCGCCGGTGTAAGTGGGCTTGAGTGGAAAAACACTGTCGGGGCGCTGATGGATTTCGAGGCCTTTGGGGGTGAGCACGACTTGGAACGCGGTTTCCGCCTCGTCGGCCACGTACTCGCCGGTCATCGGCTGCAACTCAGACTCGGTGGGGTGAGCGCGCTCAACCTTGTCGAATGTGTCCATTTCATATCCCATCGAGACCACGCGCATCCCGGTCACCTTGCCGGCTGCGTCGGTGGTGAGCTGATAGGTCGCGCTTTCAGGTCGGAGATAGAACGAGGTAGCGGAATCGGCGATCAGCGGGAGCTTGCCTTGCGCCAGAAGCTTGCCGTCTTTCAGCTCGATGGACAGAGTGGTGTGGTCGCGGCGGCTTTCGTAGAGGCCTTCGACACCCGCCATCAATGCCGGTTCCGTGCTGCCGGCAGCCCGAGGGGAAGTGTGGGGCAGATAGACGTCCGCGACCTGGTGACCGAGGGAGGTTGAGTCGGCTTCCGCGGCATTACAAAGCACGGCCACGGAGAGCTTTTGATCCGGATAGAACCCGAGCCAGGCGCGGTAGCCGGCCGTCGCGCCGGAGTGGCTGACCTCGCGCATGCCATGGTGATCGGCGAGCATGAGACCGGCGGCGTAGAAGAGCGTGCGGCCGTCGTTGAGTTTGCCGGGTACGAGCTCGCTCTGGACGAAGGAAGAGCCGCCCATGCTCGCTTCGCCGGAGCGGCCGGACGCGTCGAAGCGCTCATTCCAGCGCAGCAGATCGTCGACGGTGGTGAGCAGGCCGCCGTTGCCGTAGGCGTTCTCGAACGGCATGAGCTCGTGTTCCCTGCCTTCGGAAATCTCGT
>Ga0335073_10016705_pt1 | contig 10256 bp, 8 predicted proteins | sample Lox_Sample_22_FD_207093 | JGI IMG/M metagenome (GOLD analysis project Ga0335073, IMG submission 207093) | Soil microbial communities from Loxahatchee National Wildlife Refuge, Florida, United States - Lox_Sample_2.2 | ecosystem: Environmental > Terrestrial > Soil > Wetlands | place: USA: Florida... | reverse complement strand
CCATCACCTGTCCGGGCTCCTCGTTTTCATCGCGGGCCTTGCGATTCTGCTGCAGGACCGGATTCGTCCGTATTGGCCGGGAGTTCGATACGTGCTTTCGGTCTGTTTTCTGCTTGGTGGAATCTACCTCCTTGTATTCAGCGATACTGAAATATGGCCATTCGGACCTCAAACATTCTGGTACGCCATCACGCACAACCCGGAGGATCTGCAGCACAAAACGTTTTCCATAATCCTGTTATTCCTTGGCGCTGTGGAGTTTTCGCGAGTCAAGGGATGGCTGACCGCCGAGTGGGCCAAGTGGGCCTTCCCCGTGATGGCCCTCGCCGGCTCCGTGATGCTGCTCTTCCACAAACATTCACCCGGGATGCACGGAGCACACTCCATGGCCGTTATGATGCGGGTCAAGGCGGAGCATCGCGGTTTTGCCGCTGCCGGGTTTGGAATTGCAATCGGCAAAGGTCTAAGCGAGGGATTCAGATCCTGGCGGCCCGTCATGGAGAAGGTTTGGCCCCTAATGCTGATGATTCTCGGCGTTCTTTTGATGATTTATACGGAGTAGCGAGAGAAAAGAGCCCCCTTGGCGGTTGGTCGCTAAACAGCGGCAGTAGCTATGGGCCTAGAATTTTAGGCTTGAATGCTCAGAAAATTCCCGATGAAAAGCCTTCGTGACACTCCCGCATTTTGGGTCGAGACCTGGGCGCTGGCGCTGCAGGCCCTGCGGGCGAACAAAGTCCGCGCGGCGCTGACCATGCTCGGCGTGATCATCGGCAGCGCGTGCATCGTATTGGTGGTGACGGTCGGCCTGGCGGGCCGGCGTTACATCATCCGTCAGATCGAAGGTGTTGGAGCGAACATCGTGTATGCGTATTTGATCCGCTCCAGCAATTCGGAACACGTCACTCTGGCGGATCAGATTTCAGTTGATGACATGGAAGCGATGCGGACAGGAATCCCGCATGTTCGCCAGGTCGCGGGAACCAACAACATCCCGATGACCCTGGTCGTAGGGGGCGTGGAACGCCCGGTGAACCTGATCGGGGTCACGAACGGTTTCCAGCAGATTCGGAATCTGGTCATCGTCAGCGGCCGTTATTTCGATCCGGACGATATGGCCACCCGAAGCAAGGTTTGCCTGCTGACGAAGGATTTGGCGGAAGAGGTCTTCCCGGGCCAGGATCCTGTCAATCAGGTGATCCGCGTGGGCGAGATGTACTTCACCGTGATCGGAGTCTTCCGCGAGCGAGTCTCAACGTTCGGGCAGTCTGAAATCACGCGCGGGTCGCTTCTCATCCCTTTCCCCTTGGTTAAGGATTTTACGGGTGAGAGCTACATCGAGACGCTCTACGTTCAGGCGGACCGTCCGGACGAAGTTCCGGACGTCACGCACGCCGTGGCAGACATGCTGCAGAGCCGCCACCGCACCGGCGCTCAGTATTTTGTACAAAATCTCACGAGCCTGTTGGAAACAGCTCGAAGGATTTCCATGGCGTTGACGCTTACGCTCGTCGTCATCGCTCTCATTGCTTTGATTATCAGCGGAATCGGCATCATGAACATCATGCTCGTGACGGTGACGGAGAGAACGCGCGAAATCGGAATCCGCAAGGCGATCGGCGCGCCGCGGGACGCGATCCGCTATCAATTTCTAATGGAAGCGTTCGTCATCAGCGCCACAGGGGCGCTCGCAGGCATCGGAATTGCGACATTCATTCCCGTGCTGATCGATTATGTGGTCAGCTATTTTCCGGAGGTCGGCAACGTGGACATCCCGATTTCCTGGCTCTCGGTCATCGTGGCGTTTGTGGTTTCCAGTTCGACGGGGCTGTTATTTGGATTTTTGCCGGCCAACCGCGCTGCCAAAATGAATCCAACGGAGGCTCTGCGCTATGAATAGCCGCACGCATGCTTGCCTTGCCGCAGCGGCTCTCTGCGCCTTGCTGATCTCTCCGGCCGCGCGCGCGCAGGAACCGCAGACGCTGACGCTGAGGCAGGCTGTGACGCTGGCGCTGCAAAACAGCCGCGATCTCGCGCTGGCAAAGGTGCAATACAGCATCGCGCAGGGACAGGTTTCCGTCGACAAAGGCGAATTCCATCCCAATCTTTACACGGGAGCAGGAGCTGCATACACCAGTGGGTTCCCGGCCACTCCCGGAGGCAACGGGCCTTCCGTTTTCAGCCTCTCCTACACGCAAACCGTTTTCAACCTTCCGCTTTCAGGGCAGGTGAAGGCCGCCGAGGATCGCGCCGTGAACGCCAAGCTGGAATTGGACCGTGTTCGCAACGACGTGATCGTGCGCACGGCTTCTGTGTACCTCGATCTCGCCAACGTGCGGCATTCGCTCGAGCTGATGCGTTCCGAGCAGGCCAGCGCGGAGAGAATTCTGCAGGTGACGCAGGACCGCGCAAATGCGGGGCAGGAGCTGCCCATCGAAGTGACGCGCAGCCAATTGACGGCCGCGCAAGTGCAGGAGCGAATCCTGAAGCTCGAAGGCCGCGAAGAAAACCTGACCGAGCAGATTCGCAGCCTGACGGGGATTCCTGAGGACCGCGCGGTCGTGACCGACTCCGAAGAGCCGTCGTTTGCCACCGACCAGCAGGAAACAGATCTGCTCGGGATGGCGATGAAGACCGATCCGGGGATTCAGGAAGCGGAAAACGAACGCTCGGCAAGGCAGCACATTTTCCAAGGCGCCAAGGGCGAATATTGGCCGAGCATCAGCGTCATCGGGCAGTACGAAGTGCTGGCGAAATACAACAATTACTCGGAGTTTTACAATCACTTTCAGAGGAACAACATCACGCTCGGCTTTACCGTGCAAATTCCGCTGTTCAGCGCCAAGACGCGCGCCGATGTCTCGCTCGCTCGCAGCCAATTGAACGAGGCGCAACTGCTGGTGGGCAATAAAAAGGACGCAGTGCGCCAGGACGTGGAGCAAAAAGTGCGCAGCGTGCGCGAGCTGGATGCGGAACGCGAAGTGGCCCGGCTGGAGCTGAAGCTGGCGCAGCAGACGCTCGACTTGGTGGAGGCGAAATTCGAGGACGGACGGGCGACGCTGCGCGACTTGGAGCAGGCGCGGCTGGATGAAAACGACAAATGGGTGGCCTTTCTGGACGCGAATCTCGCCCGGCAGGAGGGTCAGCTCTCGTTGCTTGAGGCAACCGGGCAACTGGCGAAGGTGTTCCAATAATGGTGCTGCCTGGGAAAAGGCGGCTTTGGGCTGCCGGACAAATCAGGTAAACTGGATTGATTGAAAACACAGGCCCTTGATAGCGCTCTGACTTCTGAGGGGGAATGATAGATGCAGTCTGCAATGAAAACTCTGTTCTTGAATCCGCCGAGCTTTGAGAATTTCGACGGCGGCGCCAGCTCGCGCTGGCCCGCGACGCGCGAAATCGAATCCTACTGGTATCCGGTATGGATCGCCTATCCCGCCGGGATGCTGCCGGGCAGCCGGCTGCTGGACGCTCCGCCGCACAAAGTGACACCGGAAGAAACCGTGCGGATCGCGCAGGATTACGAATTTGTGGTGCTTTTCACCTCCACCGTGGGGTTCTTCAGCGACCTGCGCATGGCGCGGGCGATGAAGGAAAAGAAGCCGGACATCAAGATTGCCTTTGTCGGGCCGCACGTGCAGATCAAGCCGGCGGAAAGTCTGCTGGCGAGCCCGGACATCGACTTCGTCGTGCGCGGCGAATTCGATCATCCGGTCGTGGAGTTCGCGCAGGGTAAGCCATTGTCGGAGATCTCGAACGTCAGCTACCGGAAAGACGGCGAGGTGGTTCACAATCCGTCGCGGCCGCTGATGCAAACGGCCGAGCTCGACGAGCTTCCCTTTGCCACCGACGTCTTCCAGCGCGACCTGACGATTGAAAAGTACAACGTGCCATTCCTGCTGAATCCTTTCGTCTCGTTTTACACCGCGCGCGGGTGTCCGGCGCTGTGCACCTTCTGCCTGTGGCCGCAGACGCTTTCGGGCCATGCGTGGCGCACGCGGTCGGTGGAAAACGTCGCGCGGGAATTCCGCCGGGCGCACAAGATGTTTCCGCAAGCGAAGGAATTTTTCTTCGACGACGACACGTTCAACATCCGCAAGGACCGCGTGCTGGCGCTCTGCAAAGAGTTCCAGCCGGTGGGCTTCCGCTGGTCCTGCACGGCGCGCGTGCATGGCGACTACGAAACTTTGAAGGCCATGGCCGACGCCGGCTGCCGCCTGCTGATCGTCGGATTCGAATCGGGCGACGACCAGATTCTGAAGAACATCAAAAAGGGCTCGACGGTCGAGATGGGCCGCAAGTTCGTAAAGAACTGCAAGAAGGTGGGCATCCACGTTCACGGCGACTTCATCGTCGGTTTGCCGGGCGAGACCAAAGCGACTATCGAAAACACGATCGAATTCGCCAAGGAACTGGATTGCGAAACGATTCAGGTTTCCATGGCGCACGCTTATCCCGGCACGGAGCTTTACAACCAGGGCATGCGCGAAGGATTCTTGGCGGGCGAAGCGATCACCGACTCGCTCGGCCATCAGCTTCCGCACCTTGAATATCCCGGACTGAGCCGCGAGTACATGGTCGAAGCCGTAAACCGCTTCTACGACAGTTATTATTTCCGGCCGCGCGTGGCCTGGCGCATCGTTCGCGAAGCGCTGTGGGATTCGCACGAGCGCAAGCGCCTCTATCACGAGGCGGTCGACTTCCTCAAGCTCCGCCGCGACCGTTGGAAAGTGGCGCAGAAGGGCGTCGACAAGAAGGCGCTGGTCAGCGTTCCGGCAGAGACGCGGACGCCGGCCGGCATCGTCAGCGAATCGCACGGCGCATGAAGCTTCCCGCCAACCTGCATCTGAAGACGTTCATCCTGATTTTCCTGATGGCGTTGTTCGGGCCCGTGGGAGACGTCATTCTCAGCAAGGGGATGAGGAGCATCGGTCCGCTTGCGAGCTGGGCGCCCGCGGCGATGTTCGATTTTTTCTTCCGCGCGTTTACCTCGGGGATGGTTTGGCTCGGCATCTTTTCCCTGATTGCGTTCTTCGTTTCCTATACGCTGGTGCTTTCCTGGGCGGATTACACTTTTGTGCAGCCGGCTTCCTCCTTTGCTTACGTCGTCGTGGCGCTGCTGGGCCATTTCGCGCTGCATGAGACGGTGACGCCGCTGCGCTGGCTCGGCATCGCCATCATTTGCGTGGGCGTGCTGATCGTGGGCCATACGCCGCCGCGCACCACCGAGGCGCGCTCTCACCGCGGGCTAAACATGCGCGAATCTGAGGCAATCGAAACGCTGTCGCTGGACGAAGCGGGCATGGAACGCGAAGCGCCCGTAGCGGCGCAGAATCTGGAGCGCGTCTGATGCTTCGCGAAATCGTGCTGCTCTTTTTCATCGTCTTCGCCGGAACGGGCGGCGAAATCTGCCTCTCGCGAGCGATGAAGCAGATAGGCGAGGTGCACGATTTTCATCCCGCGTCGATTCTGCGCGTGATGGGGCGCGCGATGACGGTCGGCTGGATGTGGCTGGCGCTGCTGCTGATGGCCACGGGATTTTTTGCGCTGCTGGGAATGCTGTCGCTCGAAAACGTGAGCTTCGTGATTCCCGTTTCCGCGCTCAGCTACGTCGTCGGGGCGTACGGCGGGTCGCTGGTGCTCGGCGAGAAAGTGACCGCGCAGCGCTGGCTCGGCGTTTTGCTCGTTTGCCTCGGCGTGACCCTGGTATGGAAGGGCAAGGGATGATGGGGTGACGTTCGCCTTCGCGCTTCGCTTACTTCTGCTTCTCCTCGCGCTCTCCCCTTTCGCCTTTTACGTCCTCGCCATCGCCGCCGCCCGCCGCTTCTTTCGTAAATCCGTTTCATCGCAAGCGCCCGCCAATTTTTCTCCGCCGATAAGCATCTTGAAGCCGATTCACGGTCTCGACCGCGAGGCGTACGAAAATTTCGCGAGTTTTTGCCGGCAGGAATACCAGGAATTTGAAATTCTTCTCTGCGTTTCGGATGCGTCCGATCTCGCCGTGCCTGTGATCGAAAAAATCATCCGCGATTTTCCGGAGCGGGCGATCCGCCTGCTGACCGGCTCGGAACCCATCGGCGTGAGCGACAAAGTGAACAAGCTGTGCCGGATGGCGCGCGAAGCCCGCTACGACATTCTACTGGTCAGCGACAGCGATGTTCGCGTGGAGCCGGATTTTCTACGCAGCATCGCGGCGCATTTTGCCGATCCTGCGGTCGGCGGTGTCACTTGCCTCTATCGCGGGCTCACCGACGGCTCCCTGGCGGCGAATCTCGAGGCTGTCGGAAATTCCACCGATTTTGCTCCGGGCGTGCTCGTGGCGCGGATGCTCGGAGGCATCAATTTCATGCTCGGCGCGGTCATGGCGGTCACGCGCGCGCGGCTCGGGGAAATCGGCGGATTCGAGGCGCTGGCGGATTATTTCAGCGACGACTACGAGCTCGGCAACCGCATCGCCGCTCGCGGCGGGCGCATTGAATTGACGCACGAGGCCGTTTCGATCGTCTACCCCCGCCAGACGCTGGCCGAAGCGTTTCGCCACCAGCTTCGCTGGAACCTGAGCATCCGATTTTCGCGGCCGCTGGGGCACGCGGGGCTGCTTTTCTGGATGGGGTTTCCGTGGGCGATCCTCGCAGCCTGCGTTGCGCCGAATCCGCCAGTCGCCGTCGCGTATATTATCGGCTACGCCGTTCTGAGAGCGGCAGTCGCCTGGCAAGTGGGCGTTGTGGGAATGAAAGACGCGCTCGTGCGAAAGCATCTCTGGCTGCTTCCGCTTCGCGACGCGTTCGCCTTCCTGGTCTGGCTTGCGAGCTTTTTCCCGCAGCGCATCCACTGGCGCGGGCGGGAATTTTTCGTGCGTGAAAAACGCCTTATCGCCGCACCTCCACGCGGTTGACGAATTCCAGACCTCCAAGTAAAGTAGATGGAGGTCGCGCCTGCGGCCTTTTTTGTTGTCCTGGACCTCTGCTGGGAGGTCGTTCAATTGGTAGGACATCAGCCTCTGGAGCTGACTATCCTGGTTCGAGTCCAGGCCTCCCAGCCAATCTGCTCCCGCGAAAAATTTCGGTGTAATTTCCTGCACCCGCAAATGGACCTCCCTCATCATAGGGTGGTAAGCTTCGGCGCTTGATGCTCTCGCGATAGGCAATCGCAGTATTTCAAAGGGCGAAATTCCGCACGGCCCGCCAGGATGATACCGATGGAGTCTGAACCCAAGAGTGCAGGCCAGACGGCAAATGGCTTGCACGCGCTTGCTCAGCCTGTGGCCGCGCCGCTCACTCGCGCGGCAATCTTTCTGGTCGTCACGCTGAATCCAGGCCCGGAGAGCCGCGCGACCGTGCGGGCATTCTGCGCAGACCTCAGCGGGATTTTCCGTGCGGTGGAGATGCGCGATCTCGAAGCCGGGCTTTCCTGCATCATGGGGTTTGGTTCCGAGGTGTGGGACCGGCTGTTTGGGCTGCCACGGCCGGCGATGCTGCATCCGTTCCGCGAGATTCGCGCGGGCGAGCGGCACGCGGTCTCGACGCCGGGCGACTTGTTCTTCCACATCCGGGCGAAGCGAATGGATTTGTGCTTCGAGGTGGCGACGCAAATTATGGCGCGCATTGGAAGCGCGGTTTCACCGGCGGATGAAGTCCACGGGTTCCGCTACTTCGACGACCGCGACCTGATTGGCTTCGTGGACGGGACGGAAAACCCGAGAGGCCAGGCCGCGGTCGAGGCCGTGCTGGTCGGCGAAGAAGACGCCGCTTTTGCCGGAGGCAGCTACGTGATCGTGCAGAAATATCTGCACGATCTGGCCGGATGGGAGGCGCTGCCGACGGAGGCACAGGAGCGAATCATCGGCCGAAAGAAGCTGTCGGATATCGAGCTGGACGATTCCGTGAAGCCGATTTCGGCGCACAGCGCCCTGACGACGATTGTCGAGGACGGGAAAGAGGTCAAAATTCTCCGCGACAACATGCCGTTCGGCCGCGCCTCGCAAGGCGAATTCGGAACGTATTTCATCGGTTACAGCCGTTCGCCGCGCACCACCGAGCAGATGCTCGAGAATATGTTTATCGGGCGCCCGCCCGGGAATTACGACCGGTTGCTCGACTTCAGCCGCGCGGTCACCGGGAACTTGTTCTTCGTGCCGCCCGCGGCATTTCTGGACGACGTAACGGAAGACGAGCCCGCGGATGCCGAGATTTCGAGCGCGCCGGCGGCGGCAGATGAGACGTCGCCCTCCAGCCAGGCGATGAACGACGGTTCGCTGGGTATCGGTTCTCTCAAAGGAGACACCTCACATGAATAATCTCCATCGCGAGCTTGCACCCATTTCCGACGCGGCGTGGGCTCAGATCGAAGAAGAAACTTCGCGCACGCTCAAGCGCTATCTCGCCGGCCGCCGTGTGGTCGACGTCGAGAGACCCGGCGGCGCACCTCTCTCCGCCGTCGGCACCGGGCACCTGCGGAAGATCGCGGCACCTGGCGACGGCATCGTCGCGAGGCAGCGGGAGGTGAAGGCGCTGGTCGAGCTGCGCGTGCCGTTCGATCTGGATCGCCAGGCAATCGACGACGTCGAGCGCGGCGCGAACGATTCGGACTGGCAACCGGCCAAGGACGCCGCACGGCGGATCGCCTTTGCCGAGGACGGTGCGATTTTCGATGGCTACGCCGCCGCAGGCATCGAGGGAATTCGGGAAGGAACCAGCAACCCGAAGATGACTCTTCCCGCCGACGTGCGCGAGTTCCCCGACGCCATCGCGCAGGGCTTGACGCAGTTGCGGCTTGTCGGCGTCAACGGCCCCTACGCCGTGCTGCTGGGCGCCGACGCCTATACCGCGCTCGCCGAGACCAGCGACCATGGATATCCGGTGCTCGACCACGTCAAGCGGCTTGTGAACGATAAAATCATCTGGGCGCCCGCCATCGCAGGAGCTTTCGTGCTGACCACGCGCGGCGGCGATTTCGAGCTGCACATCGGCCAGGACGTTTCGATCGGATATCTCAGCCATACCGATGCCGCTGTCCGGCTGTACCTGCAGGAGACGCTTACGTTTCTGCTGCTCACCGCGGAGGCCGCCGTCGCAATGGCTCCGCCCGCGAGAGCGAAGAAGGGCTAGCGCGGTGCGTCACAAGCCCACATTCAGATAGACGTTGGATTTCTCGCGGCTATCCGCCGCCAGCAGAATTCGCTGCGGAGTTCTCAATCCGTCCGCCCTATCCCCAGCCAATCATATTTTTGTAAACTAGGATTTGGCGATGACATCCGCTGAATTGATAACGAGGGCGCCAGGCCCGCTCGATTGGGCGCATCCCATCGTGCGGGAATGGTTCGTGCGGAAATTCGCTACGCCCACCGAGCCGCAGGAGCAGGGCTGGCCCTCGATTCTTTCCGGCAAAACCACACTGATTTCAGCGCCCACAGGATCGGGAAAAACTCTCGCTGCGTTTCTTGCCTGCATCGACCGGCTGGTGCGCAAGGCGCTTGCCGGCGAGCTGGCCGACCGCACAGAAGTGCTCTACGTCTCGCCGCTCAAGGCGCTCAGCAATGACATTCAGAAAAATCTCGAAACGCCGCTGCTCGAAATTCTGGAAATTGCCGGAGAGCGCGGCCTGCTGATGCCCGAAATCCGCACCGCCGTTCGCACTGGCGACACGCTGATGCACGAGCGGCGCAAAATGCTCGACCGCCCGCCGCACATTCTGGTGACCACGCCCGAATCGCTTTACATCCTGCTGACGGCGGCAAAGAGCCGCGAGATTCTGCGGACGGTCGAGACGGTAATCGTCGACGAAATTCACGCTGTGGCAGACGACAAGCGCGGCGCTCACCTCGCTCTGTCGCTCGAAAGGCTGGCGGCGCTCGCCGACCGCCCCTTCGTGCGCATCGGACTTTCCGCCACACAGAAACCCATCGAAGTGATCGGCAGTTTTCTCTCGGGCAGCGGCAGGCCGGAGCCCTCGATCGTGCAAATCGGCCATCGCCGCGCGATGGACCTCGCCGTCGAGGTTCCATCGAGCGAGCTCGAGCCTGTCACATCGCATGAGATGTGGGATGAGATTTACAATCGCATCGCTGCGTTGGTCCGCGAGCACCAATCGACGCTCATCTTCGTGAACACGCGCCGGCTGGCCGAGCGGCTGGCGCATCATCTCGAAGAGCGCTTGGGCAAGGACGCCGTCGCGACGCATCACGGAAGCCTGGCGCGGCGGCTGCGCCTCGCGGCGGAAGCCAAACTGAAAGCCGGAGAAATACGCGCTCTCGTCGCCAC
>Ga0335073_10016704_pt1 | contig 10257 bp, 6 predicted proteins | sample Lox_Sample_22_FD_207093 | JGI IMG/M metagenome (GOLD analysis project Ga0335073, IMG submission 207093) | Soil microbial communities from Loxahatchee National Wildlife Refuge, Florida, United States - Lox_Sample_2.2 | ecosystem: Environmental > Terrestrial > Soil > Wetlands | place: USA: Florida... | reverse complement strand
GGCGAAATCAACACCATCTGGGGCAATCGCGCCCGCATGACGGCCCGCGCTGCCACGCTGCCCGATGAGCTGGCGCCCATCTTCACCCCCAGCGGCTCCGATTCCACCAGCCTCGACGAAGTCATCGAGTTGCTGGCCCGCAACGGCCGCACGGTCGCGGAAGCCGTACGCATGGTGATGCCGCCCGCCGGCAGCGGCCGCCGCTCCGCGTTTCTCGATTACAACAGCGACTGCATCGAGCCGTGGGACGGCCCCGCCGCGGTCGCATTCACCGACGGGCATCTGATCGGCGCCTCGCTCGATCGCAACGGCCTGCGCCCCTGCCGCTACTTTGTAACGGAAGATCACCTGGTCGTGGCGGGATCGGAAGCCGGACTGGTCGATCTTGATCCCGAGCGAGTGGTGCATAGCGGACGCCTCGGCCCTGGGCAGATGCTGCTCGCCGATCTCGAACGCCACACGTTTTACGAGGACGAGGATCTGCAGCGGCTCTTCGACGCGTCGGCGCCGGAATATGAGGCGCTGCTCGAGCCCACGACGCTCGATGGCGATGCGCCGGTAGCCACGCTCGACGCGGCGGAGCTGAATCGCCTGCAGCTCGGCTTCGGCTACACAAAAGAAGACGTCAACATGATCCTGAAGCCCATGGCCATGGAAGGCAAAGATGCCGTCTGGTCGATGGGCGACGATACGCCGATTGCGCCCCTGGCGCGCACGCCGCGGCCCGTGTACGCGTTTTTCCGGCAGCGGTTCGCGCAGGTGACCAACCCCCCGATCGATTCGCTGCGCGAGGCCTGCGTCATCCAACTCCACACGCGCCTCGGCCCGTGGCCGCACATTCTGGGAACGAAGCAGCGGTTGCCGGGGCTCTCGCTCCAATCGCCGTTCCTTTCGCTGGCGCAGATCGATGCGCTGCACAGCCGGCGTCATCGTCTGGCCGGCGAGCTGCCGCTGGCGGTGCTCGACTGCGTCTTCGCGCCGGGCTGCAATCTGGTCACGGCGATTGCAGACCTTTGCGACAAAGCCATCGAGCTGGTGCGCGGCGGCGCGGCCGTCCTGCTGCTCACCGATCGCGGCTGCGGCGAGCATGCCATGCCGATTCCCATGGCGCTGGCGCTCGGCGCAGTGCACCACGCGCTCATTCGCGCGGGCGAGCGCATCCGTGTCGGCCTCGCGGTCGAAGCCGGAGACTGCCGCGACCTGCATCACGCCGCCGTGCTGCTGGGCATGGGCGCGGGCGCGGTGTGCCCGTGGCTCGCGCTGGAATCGGCGCGGGCGATCAATCCCGAGCACGGCGAAGAGAACCTGCTGCACGCCTTCGATCTTGGCCTCGCGAAGATCATGTCGAAGATGGGCATCTCGGTCGTCGACAGCTACCGGGGTTCGCACCTCTTCGATTGCCTCGGCCTCAGCAACGACGTGGTCGAGCGCTGCTTCGAAGGCACGCCCGCGCCCATCGGCGGCATCGGCTTCCCCGAACTGGAGAACACGCTGCGCGAGCTCTGGCTCGGCGCGCACGGCGCAACCGAGCCCCCCGCTGATTCGCCCGACACCGGCGAAGGGGGCCCGCTCGTCACTATCGCCGCCGCCAAAGATCTTCCCGACTACGGATGGGTGCGCTTCCGCAAGGCCGACAAATCCGAGCCCCACGGATGGCAGCCGCAGACGGTTCGCCTGCTGCAGACTATCACCGGCGCGACGAAAGCGGGCGCAGCCGCGGCCGCCGACCAAACCGTCGCGTGGGCGGCCTTCGGCAGCCAGGCTACCGAGAAAGAGCCCGCGGTCCTGCGCGATCTGCTCGAAATGCGCGCCGCTGCGGAACCGCTGCCGATCGAAGCCGTCGAGCCGGCATCGAATTTCTATCGCCGGTTCATCGCCAGCGCCATGTCTCTTGGCTCGCTCAGCCCCGAGGCGCACCAGACCATCACCGCTGCCATGAACACGCTCGGCGGCCGCTCGAACACCGGCGAGGGCGGGGAAGACCCGGCCGTCTACACGCCGAATGTCGATCTGCCGCTGCTCAACGAGAAAGTGCCGTCGCACCTGCTCAACAACAAGGTCAAGCAGGTAGCCTCGGCGCGCTTCGGCGTGACGGCGCAGTACCTGATGCACGCCGAAGAGCTGGAAATCAAGATCGCTCAGGGCTCCAAGCCCGGCGAGGGCGGACAGCTTCCCAGCCACAAGGTGACGGAGCTGATCGCGCGCCTGCGCCACGCGCAGCCCGGCGTGCAGCTCATCAGCCCGCCGCCGCACCACGACATCTACTCGATCGAAGATCTGGCGCAGCTCATTCACGATCTGCGGCGGATCAATCCGAAGGCCGCGATCGGCGTGAAGCTCGTCTCCGAGTGCGGCGTGGGCACCGTGGCCGCGGGCGTGGCCAAGGCTTACGCCGACTACATCGTGATCGCCGGCCACAACGGCGGCACCGGGGCGTCGCCGCTCTCGAGCATCAAGTACGCGGGCAATCCGTGGGAGCTGGGCCTGGCCGAAGCGCAGCAGGTGCTCATCCGCAACGGGCTGCGCGGACGCGTGCGACTGCGCTGCGACGGCGGCCTTCGTACCGCGCGCGATATCGTCATCGCGTCGCTGCTGGGCGCGGACGAATTTGCGTTTGGGACGGCGGTGCTCGTCGCGTTGGGCTGCGATATGGCGCGGCAGTGCCACCTGAACACCTGTCCCACCGGCATTGCCACGCAGCGGCCTGATTTGCGGGCGAAGTTCCGGGGCAAGCCGGAGCATCTGGTGCGCTTCTTCGAAGGCCTCGCGGCCGAGATTCGCGCGCAGCTCGCCGAGCTGGGCCTCGACTCGCTCGAAGCCGCGACCGGACGCACCGATCTGCTGGAGCAAGTCCGCTTCGACGGTTGTCTCGATTTGCGCGCCATGCTCGCCGCTCCCACCGACGGCCTGCGCCACTGGCAGGGCAAGCGGAATCTTCGGCCGGAAGACCACGCTCCGATCGACGACGCGTGGGTGGAACCGGCGCTCGCCGCCTACCAGTCTGGCGAGCACTACATCAAAGACGCCCTCATCGCCAATGAGGATCGCACCTTCGGGGCGCGTCTGGCCGGCGAGCTGGCCATGCTGCAGTCCGCGGGTATCGGGCCGCGGGCGCCGCTTACCTTCCAGCTCACCGGAGAAGCCGGGCAGTCGTTCGGCGCCTTCGCCGTGCCGGGGATGCAGCTCATCCTCAAGGGCCTCGCCAACGACTTCGTCGGCAAGAGCCTATCCGGCGGCGAGATCATCCTGCGCGGGCAGGGTCGCGCTGCGCTCCAGTCGGAGCTGCACGTGATCCTCGGCAACGTCGCGCTCTATGGAGCCACCAGCGGCGCGCTGTTTGCGGCCGGCCGCGCGGGCGAGCGCTTCGCGGTGCGCAACTCGGGCGCGCTCGCGATTGTCGAAGGCGTGGGCGACCACGGCTGCGAGTACATGACCGGCGGCCTCGCCGTCATTCTCGGCGCAACCGGAACCAACTTCGGCGCGGGCATGACCGGCGGCGAGGCCTGGGTCTTCGACGAAGACGGCAAGTTCCTTGAGGAGCAGCGCTATCACGATGGCTTCCTCAGGCCCGAGCCCTACAACGCGCTCGACTCCGAGGCGAAGCAGAGCATCCTCGGCCTGGTGCAGCTCCACGCGGAAAAGAGCGCGAGCACGCGCGCGTTCTGGCTGCTTTCGAAGTGGGAGGAGCTGGCTCCGCGGTTTGTGCGGCTGACGCCAAAACCTCAGGCGTAGCGTGAAACGGCAACTTTCGCGGTCCCGCACGGGTTAAGATTTTTCAGCGGGATCGCGGATGGAACTTCCGCGTCACTTCGTCATCTAAATTGCGTCTCTGTCTTGTCGTTATGCCGACTCGCGCTTTTATGTTCCGCCGTTTTGCGGCTGGAGCGGCCTGCTTTCTCTTCCTCGCTCAGGGGTGCAGTCGCTTCGAGCCCCATGCAGCTCGGGAGTACGTCTACGTGTGGCCGAAGGAGACGTACCTTCGGGATCGGGTGGCTGTGGTCAGCAACCGCGTCGCAGAGGTGGTGAACGGTCAGCGCCTCGAAGTGGTCGAGCAGGGCCGTCGTTTTCTTAAGGTGAAAACAGATCGCGGCGAGGCGGGCTGGATCGAGGAGCGCGGGGTCATCGACCAGAAGGTCTACGACCAGTTCACGCAGATGGCGAAGGATCACGGCGAGGATCCCGTGGTGGGAACGGCGACTCTGCTGGACGACTACTGGCTGCGCGACGCGCCGGGCCGGGAGTCGGACCGGTTCTATCTGGTTGCGGAGAACGACAAGCTGCAATTGCTGGCACGGGCCTCGGTTCCGAAACCGGAGACGGCGCAGGCGCGGCCCGTTCCGAGGGACAAGGCGGTGAAAGCCGGCGCGCCCGTCACACCGCCTCCGCCTGCAATGGAAGACTACTGGCTGGTTCGGGACAAAGAGGGGCATGTGGGGTGGGTCCGCGCCCGCACGCTGGAAGAGGACGTGCCCGACTCCATCGCCGGGCTGGGCGAAGGCCAGAAGATCGTGGGGGCGTATGTGCTGCGTACCGTTGAAGATCCGGACTCCAGCGCCCCGGGCGGTCAGGTGCCCGAATACGTCTGCGTGATGTCGGCCTGGAAGGACGGCCTCCCCTACGATTTTGACCAGGTGCGCGTTTTTACCTGGAATGTGAGAAAGCACCGCTACGAAACTGCCTACCGCGAGCGCAACATTACCGGCTTCTTGCCCGTCACTATCAGTAAGCAGACTTTCGGCAACCAGGAGGAGCCCGTTTTTTCGTTTCGGGTGGCCTCAGGCGATTCGGTGGCGCTGGATCCGACCACAGGAATGGTGAAGCCCGGGGCGACGGTGACGGAGAGTTATCACATGGAAGGCGTGATCGTGCGGAGGATCGGCGCTGCGCCGCCGCCAGCGAACGGGGTTGCCCGCAATCCGGCAGGCGGCCGTGAAAAAGTGCGGAAGCGCCGCCGCGGCTAGCGGCTCAGCGGCGGAAGCATGGGATTGGCTGGAAACATCTGGCATCCGGGATTCATCGAACTGAAGGAGAAGCCCATTTGGAATTGTGGTTGCAGAAGCCAATGGGAAAGGCCCGGAGCGGGGGCCCGCTGTTGCACAAAAGGTTCACAAGCCCGTATGGTGGTTGAACACGCCATTGCGGTGGCTGCCGCGCTTCCGGTTTCGGTTTCGCTGCGATTTTTCCTGTAATTAGGCAACTTCACCGTTTTCGAATTGAAAGACAGCAAAGGAGATCGGCTCATGGAAAACAAGCCGGCGCAGAATATTCAGGACACATTTCTGAATACGGTTCGCAAGGACAAGACCCCGATCACGATCTACCTGGTCAGCGGAGTAAAACTGACAGGAAAGATCCGCTCTTTCGACAAGTATTCGGTGCTGCTGGAGAACAACAGTCAGGAGCAGTTGATCTTCAAGCATGCGATCTCCACGGTGGTGAGCACGCGTTCGGTGCTCCACGGAGAGCATCGTCCACCCCATGCGGCCCAGCCTGGTCCCGTTGCGGTAACACCGTCGACGGCGGCGCAGGAGGCTTCCGGCTCCTGAAGGGCCTCGCACGCGTTCGATGCCGTTCAATCTGGCGGGTTCCACGCGAGAACGAGCGCTGCTGATCGAAGTGGCGTTCGGCTCCGAGCGTGGAGCCGTGTCTGCCGTCGCCGCTCAGGCGCGCGGCGCAGCTCAGGCGGCGTCGAGCCTTCACGCGCAGGACGGGCAGGCGCGCGTCGAGGAATTCCGCGAACTCGTCACCAGCGCGGGCGCCGAAGTCGCAGGCGCGATCGCGCAGCACCGTCCCAAAGCCGATCCTGCCACCCTCGTCGGCAGCGGTAAAGTGGAGGAGCTCGCCGCCGTCGCCGCATCGGCCCGCGCCGACCTCGTGATCTTCGATCACGATCTCTCCGCCACCCAGCTCCGCAATCTTGAAGACGCGCTCCCCTGCCGGGTGATCGATCGCACCCAGCTCATCCTCGATATTTTTGCCCGCCACGCCCGCACACGCGAAGGTCAGCTCCAGGTGGAACTGGCGCAGCTTGAGTACATGCTGCCGCGGCTGACGGGGCGCGGCAAAGCCATGTCACAGCTCGGCGGCGGCATCGGCACCCGAGGCCCCGGCGAAACCCAGCTCGAAACCGACCGGCGGCGCATCCAGCGGCGCGTGCTTCAGCTCCGCTCCGAACTCGAGGCCGTCCGCCGCACCCGCGCCCAGCAGCGCCAGCGGCGCGAGGCGGTCCCTGTGCCGACGGTGGCTCTGGTGGGCTACACCAACGCGGGCAAGAGCACGCTGTTCAACGCCATCACTGCACGCTTCGGCGAGCCGGCCCGCAGAAGCGGCAAGCGCGCCGGCGTTCTCGAATCGGCGCGGATGTTTGCCACCCTCGACCCCAAGCTCAGCGCCATCCAGCTCGGCAGCCGCAGAAAAATTCTCCTGTCTGACACGGTGGGCTTCATTCGCGATCTGCCGCACACGCTGGTCACGTCGTTCCGCGCCACGCTCGAAGAGGTCCGCAAGGCCGAAGTCCTCCTCCACGTGCGCGACGCTTCCAGTCCGCTGGGCGAAGAGCACAAAGCCGAAGTCGAAAAGGTGCTCGGCGAGCTCGACGTGCTCGACAAGCCGCGCCTCGAGGTCCTGAACAAGATCGACGTGCTGAGCGAAGAGGAAGCCGCGCAGGCGGCGCGCACAGCCGGCGCAATCCTCGTCTCAGCGAAAGAGGGAACCGGCATCAACGCTTTGATGGAGCGGATCGACGCGGAGCTGATGAAGGACCCGATCCTCGAGCAGCTTTTCCAGATCCCGCAGTCGGAGGGCGATGCTCTGGCCGCTCTGGAAGCCGGTGCTCTGATTCGCGAACGCGAGTACGAAGGTAATTTGGTTCGGATGACGGTGGCCGGGCCGGCATCTCTGCTCGGACGTTACCGCCGGTTTCGCAAAACAGCCCCCAAATAGCACGAGCCGGATGCGGGAGTGGTGGGATCTCCGCGCATCCGGCTCGCCGACCCTGAACCGGGTCGAGGTGGTATTCTTAGTGTACGCCGGAACCCCCTCCGGTCAAGCCCTAAATGCAATGCGGGATGTCTTTTGGCGGCCCGCTCCGATATTATCTTCAGGAGATTGCGACTACCGGTCCCGGAGCCCTGTCCCGTAAGTGCCTTTCGTCATTTGACACCCATTTTTTTCGTCTGTTAGAACCAAAGGTTCCAGTTAAGCCTTTCTCGTTTCGTTCCCGACAGTCTTAGCCTGTCAACCTATGGATGAATTGCTGCGTCAACTCGGAGACCTGATGATCGGCGCGGTGCCGACGATCATCTTTTTTGTGGTTTTGGTGCTGGCTTATCGCTTTATTTTGTTTGGGGCGCTGCAAAAGGTGCGTGCCGAGCGGCACAGCCGGACCGTCGGAGCCATTGAAAGCTCCCGCCGGGCCATTGCCGCGGCGGACGTCCGCACGCAGGAGTACGAAGCGAAGCTCCGGGCTGCCCGGGCGGAGATCCTCCGCCACCGCGAGCAGCGAATCCAACAGCGCAACGCGGAAAAGGACAACGCTCTGGGAGCCGCTCGCCTCGCCGCGCAGCAGCGGGTCCAGCAGGCGCAGGCCGCGCTCGAGGCGCAGGCCGTCGACGCGCGCAAACAGATCGAAACCTCCTCGAGCCAGCTTGCAGCCCAGGTTTTGGCGGCGGTTCTGCCCCAGGCAGCGGAGAGTTCCCGTTGAAAATCATGCCTCGATTCCTCAGTTGCTTCCTGCTGCTCGGCGTGCTTTGTGCCCTCCCGGCCATGGGCCAGGATGCGCATCCAGCTCCAACCCAGGCCCAGCAGACTCGCTCGGCGATGGCCAAAACCGAGCACATGGATACGCCGGAGACCAACGCGGAGGTCGAGGGCTACCGGCACTCCGGCACCGTGCAGGCCATTGCCCGCCTGACCGGGCTGAGCGTCGAGACGACCGCGCAGATCGGGGAGGACTTCAACTCCGGCGTCCTGATCCTCACGATCGTCTATTTCCTCTTCAAGCTGATTCCGGGCATGCTCCGCAAGCGCTCTGAGACCATCAAAAAGGATCTCTCCACGGCGCGCGCGGCGACGGAAGATGCCAATCGCCGCCTCGCGGAAGTGGAATCGCGGCTGTCGCGCCTCGGCTCGGAAATTGAAGCCATCCGCCAGCAGGCCGAGCGCGATTCTTCCGAAGACGAAAAGCGCATTGCCGCATCGCTCGAAGCCGAGAAGGCGCGCATCATCGCCTCCGCCGAGCAGGAGATTGCCGCGACCCAGGCGGCTGCGCAGCGCGAGCTGAAGAAGTTTGCCGCCGACCTCGCCGTCGATTCCGCAATGCAGCGGATTCAGCTTTCCGCCGACACCGATCGCGCGCTGGTTCGCGACTTCGGCCAGGGCCTCGGCGACAAGACGGGAGGGCAGGCGTAAATGGCGAACTTCGCATCCCGCTACGCGCAGGCCTTTGCCGACGTCCTCTTTGAGGCGCACCTCAACGCGAAAGACGCCCTGCGGCAGCTCGGCGATTTCGGCGCCGCGTGGCATGAAAGCCGTGACCTGCGCGAGTTTTTCCTCGATCCATCGTTTCCCGTCGAGCAAAAGGTCGCCTTGCTCGACAAGCTCAACGCGAAGCTGGGCATGGCGCAGACAACGCGGAATTTCATCGCGGTGCTGCTGCGCAACGATCGCATCGGCGGCTTCGACGACGTGATGGCCGATTTGCGGCGCGAAATCAATCGTCGCCTCGGCGTCCACGAGGCGAAGGTCATCTCCGCGCGCCGGCTCGACGATCAGGAGCGGCGCGATCTGGAGAAGCAAATCGGCGGGCTGACCGGCGGCCAGGTGGAAGCGCAGTTTGAAGAAGACCGCTCGCTCATTGGCGGAGCCATTGTTCAGGTGGGCAGCACAGTGTACGACGGATCGGTGCGCGGCCGGTTCGACCGGCTGCGGCAGGAACTGGCGGGCGAATAGCCCGCGCACGAGAAAGACTGGCTGCCTGAGCGCAGCGCACGGAATCACGAGTTGGGGTCAGGAACAGAAAAGCATGGCGCAGATTAAAGCAGACGAAATTACAGCGCTCCTGAAGGAGCAGATTGCCAACTACGACGCAAAGATGCGCGTCGACGAAGTCGGCACTGTCATCACCCTCGGCGACGGCATCGCGCGCCTTCACGGGCTCGACAAGGTCATGGCCGGCGAACTCCTCGAGTTTCCCCACGGCATCGCCGGACTCGCCATGAGCCTCGAAGAGGATCAGGTCGGCAGCGTGCTGCTCGGCGACTACACCGAGATTCGCGAAGGCGATCAGGTCAAGCGCACCGGCAAGATTCTCAGCGTGCCGGTGGGCGAAGCCATGATCGGCCGCGTTGTCAATGCGCTGGGCCAGCCCATCGACGACAAGGGCCCGATCCAGACCTCCGACATGCTGCCCGTGGAGCGCCTGGCGCCCGGCGTCATCGATCGCCAGCCCGTGCGCGAGCCGATGATGACCGGCCTGAAGGCGATCGACTCCATGATCCCCATCGGCCGCGGCCAGCGCGAGCTGATCATCGGCGACCGGCAGACCGGCAAAACCGCCGTGGTGCTCGACACGATCATCAACAACGAGAAGAACGACCTGATCTGCATCTACTGCGCCATCGGCCAGAAGCGCTCGTCGATCGCTCAGGTGGTGCAGACGCTGGACGAATACGGCGCGCTCGGCCACACCATCATCGTCGCCGCTTCGGCTTCCGAGCCGGCCCCGATGCTCTACCTCGCGCCCTACGCGGCCTGCGCCATCGGCGAGTTCTTCCGCGACAGGGGCAAGCACGCCCTGGTGATCTACGACGATCTTTCCAAGCACGCCATCGCCTATCGCGAAATCTCGCTGCTCCTGCGCCGTCCGCCGGGCCGCGAAGCGTATCCGGGCGACGTGTTCTATCTCCACTCGCGCCTTCTCGAGCGCGCCTCGAAGCTGAACGACAAGCTCGGCGGCGGCTCGCTCACCGCGCTGCCCATCATCGAAACCCAGGCGGGCGACGTCTCCGCGTACATCCCGACCAACGTCATCTCTATCACCGACGGGCAGATCTTCCTCGAGACCGACCTCTTCAACTCCGGCGTTCGCCCGGCGGTCAACGTCGGCCTCTCGGTTTCGCGCGTGGGATTCTCCGCTGCCATCAAGGCCATCAAGCAGGTGGGCTCGACCCTCAAACTCGATCTCGCCCAGTACCGCGAGCTGGCTGCCTTCGCGCAGTTCGGCAGCGACCTCGACAAGGTGACGCAGAACCAGCTCAA
>Ga0335073_10016703_pt1 | contig 10258 bp, 2 predicted proteins | sample Lox_Sample_22_FD_207093 | JGI IMG/M metagenome (GOLD analysis project Ga0335073, IMG submission 207093) | Soil microbial communities from Loxahatchee National Wildlife Refuge, Florida, United States - Lox_Sample_2.2 | ecosystem: Environmental > Terrestrial > Soil > Wetlands | place: USA: Florida... | reverse complement strand
CGAAGCCTGGCAGCAGGCGGCGACGCGGGAGCTGGCGACCGGCCGCACGGCCGAGGCGCTGGCGCGCTACGAGCGGGCCGGGATGGTGACGGGGCACGCCACGCTGGCCGACGCCAAGGAGGCGATGATCGCCGGGTGGGATGCGGCGCGGCGGGAAAATCCGCAGGCGCGGCAGATCATGCTGGCGTACCGGCGCGACGACGTGCGCGACCTGAACGAGCGGGCCCGCGCGGTGCGGCAGGCGGCGGGCGAGCTGGGCGAGGATTTCTCCGTCGCGACGGAGCGCGGGCCGCGGACGTTTGCTGCGGGCGACCGGCTTTACTTCCTGCGGAACGAGCGCAGCCTGGGGGTGAAGAACGGCACGCTCGGCACGGTGGAGCGGATCGAGGGGCACGCGCCCGGCCAGGGCGACCGGCTGGTGGTGCAGCTGGACGATGGGCCGGTGATCGGCTTCGACGTGAAGGACTACGCGCATATCGACCACGGGTATGCGGCGACGGTGCACAAGAGCCAGGGTGTGACGGTGGACCGGGCGCATGTGCTGGCGACCAGCCACATGGACCGGCACGCCGCGTATGTTGGGCTGTCGCGGCACCGAGAGCGGGTGGACCTGCACTGGGGCGCGGACGAGCTGGGCAGCCGGGAACGGTTGACCCGTGCGCTTGGCCGCGAGCGGCTGAAGGACACCAGCCTGGACTATGGGCTGGCCGCGGGAACACGAGCGGAACCGGAGATTCGCCGCGAGTCGGCGGCCGACTCGGTGCGGGCCTACGCGGAACGGCGCGACCTGGTGCCGGAGAGCGAGATCGTGCTGCGCCAGCGTGCGGGGGCGGTGCAGCACGCCGAGCCGGCCAAGCCGCGGCGGGGGATGTTCGCCGGGTTGAAGCTGGACGCCGGCCGGCCCGAGTCGGCCCCTGTGCCGGCGGTCGCGCCGGCGGCGACCGAACGGGAGCGGGAGGCGGACCGGCTGGTGCAGTCGGTCGGCGTCTACGCCCGCGCCTGGGCGGACACCGCGCGGATGCGCCAGGCCGGGCTGCCGGTGCTGCCGCACCAGGCGGCGGCGCTGGCCGACGCCGATCGCGCGCTCGATGCGCAGCTCCCGCGTTTCGGGGAGGACCTCGATGCGGTGCTGACTCAGGCGCCGCGGCTGGCGCAGGGGGCGAGCACGGACTACGGCCTGGTTGTGCTGATCGAGGCCGGGCATACCGCGCGCGGTGCGCGAGAGAAGCTGGAGACGCGAGCGCGCGAGACGGTGCGGGCCTGGGACAAGTTGGAGCAGGCGTACGACCAGGCCGACGCGCAATACGACCACCGGACGCAGCGGGCGATCGGGGCGGAGATGGAGCGGTTCGCCCAGGCGCTGAAGCGGGATCCCCAGCTCGACAATCTGTTGCGGCAGCGCGGCCCGGAACTTGGCATCGCCGAGGGGTCGCGGCTGACGCTGGTGGTGCAGAGCGAGAAGCTCGATCGTGCGCTGACCCGCGAGCTGGGGCTAAGCCAGGGCCACGGCCTTGGCATGGGGATGTGAGCCCCGGCGATGGACGACGAGGCCGACACCGGCAGCGCGGAGCGGGCGTTCGCAGCCCTGCGGGCGGAGGTGGCGGCGCTGCGCCAGGCGGTCGAAGGGCAAACGGCACCAGACTACGCGCTGACCCTCGGGGCGATCGTCAAGGAACTGCAGGCGGTCGGTGCGCGGCTCGATGCGATCGAGGCCGCGCCGCCCATGCAGGTGACGCCGGCGACGATCGCGCAGCAGATACGGGACGAGGCAGTCCGGTTGGCAGACAGCCAGGCCCGGCAGATGCAGGCGGCGCGGGAGGGTTTCGAGCGGGGACAGGACACGCTGGGGCGCGTGGCGTTCTTTCAGCAGCGCGCCGACCGCGATCGGAACATCCTGTGGGCCGTTGGCGGCGGGGCGGCGCTGATCGGCGCCGTGCTGGGTACGCTGTTGTTCATGGAGGTCAACCGGCACGCACCGGATGATTGGGGATGGTCGGCGGACTGGGCGGCCTGGTTGATGCAGGCGAACACGTTGCAAGCCGGGTACCAGCTCATCGATCGGAACAACCCAGGTCTCGCCGCGGCGGTGAATGACGATATCCGGCTGGGCAACGCCTACGCCGACGCACTGCACAAGTGCGAGGACGAGGCGATGCGCATGGGGAAGGTAACGCAGTGCACGCTCACGGTGGCTCCATTGAAAGGGCGATGAGTTTTCCAGCCGCTCCGCTCTGCTGGCGCGACGCGAGCAGGCGCTACGGCGCACCCGCCGCAGATCAGGCTATTGTCAAGTCAGATCAGCCTGCGTGAAACTTTAACGCCGTATTCACGATTGTAGGATTGCCATGATAGTTTTGGCGTAGGATCATTCCACCAAATCCGGGTGACTAAGGCAACAGTCGAGCCGCCGAACCGTGCCCGCCAGCGAACCCTGGCAGGCCGAGAGGGCGGACTCCAGTCGATCTGATCTGCGTTCGCCTAAAGTCTACTCGGGAGAAGCGTTCCATAATGGGATACTTGCACGGCATTCTCCGATTCACGTCGCGAAGCGCGCCGGGACTGCGGTTTGTCTCGATTACCTTGTTTGCGGTAATGGCTTTGATCGTTGCCGGACGGGTGGGCGCCGATCCTCTCTTGGGCGTCGTACCGCTCCCGCCCGACAGGGTGCATCCCTCTCTGACCGTCAAGGTGCCGCCGTTCCCGCCGCAGCCGGGAACGGCACGCTACATCCTCTTCAACGACACCCTTGGTCCCGATCGGCAACCAAGGGCGCTCTACCTGCGGGTACCGCACCAATTCGCGGGCGATGACCGCGGCGCCCCCGTGCGCACCTGGGGACTAAATCTTTTGGTGCATTACCCGGACATGACAGGACCATTGAACCCAAATAATGCGGGAAAGCTGGGTGTCTGCGCCGGAGGATGCCCCGGTGAGATGATGGTATCCATATACAATCACATCGGCAACACCTTCCCGTTTGGTCCCAACATCAGAGCAGCGACCCTTGATCACGATCGCCGCTATGCTGAACTTCAGCACGAACATCACGACCCGATCTATGCTCTCGTAAGGTACTCGGAGGTTGCCTCAAATCGCTTTACCGAGGTAGTACAGGAAACTTTTGGCACTGATCCTAAGAACATAGGCGATAGGCTGTACTTCATCCAAAGGATGCCAAACGGATCGGTTAGATTTTTCGCCGACTGTACGTACAACACGGTCGTACATTTGTGTGAAGCCTACGGGGCGCTACCCAACGCCCCCGGCGTCGAGGTGGACTACGACTTCCATCTAGAAAACGTGGATGATTGGGCTCGCATTCAGGATACGGTGTTCCGCTTCGTCGATGGGCTCGTGTACGGGACATTCGACTACCAAAGAGGCAACCGACAGTAGCTACAATCTAACAAAACGGGGGCGGAAACCACAATGGCCGACATGATCACACCGCCGCAGCTTCAACAAGTTGAAGCTGCGCTAAAGACAGCGACGGCCTCGCCGACAGCAGCGAACATCGCCGCAGTCTGGCAGATGCTTTCTTCGTTCGGCGACACCTACGCCAGTGCGGCCTACGATGTGTTGGCCGAACCGACTTCGTTCTATGGAGAGGTAACAAGAAACGCATTTTCTGCCGTTGGCGCAAACTTCAACACCGACTTCACTACAGTCGCTTTGACGCACCTTACGACATACGTCGGTGATATTTCGAATGCACCGGATCCTCTTGGCAGCGGCAACTATCTGTTGCCGCTTTCAACGGACATCGAGAGCAGCTATTATAACGCGCTGGTGTCCAACGGGGTGTCGCCGTACGCTGCGATAGACCTTGACATGGCCGCCAGCCCCCTGCTGCCGGAGTGGTATAGCGCACCGTGGGTCGGCGTGACCCTGGACCAGAGCAGGATTGGGCCTACTGCGCCGCAGGTTGCGTCGATGAGCCAGTGGACGGCTTTCGAAACGTTCTCGGAGATCGCAGCCACAACGGGTGTCACCGAAGGGGAGACGCTGGGGGTCACCAATCTGCCGACGGGTATCTTACAGATGGAATCCGAAGTGGATAATGACCTCAATCATGTCTTCGGGCTGTCCGGCGTTAGCACAATGCGCATTGGGGGAATGACATTCTTCGAAGATACAGGCACAGGCAACCTAGCTGAGTTTGATCAGAGTGGTAACGGCGTCGCTTACATCAACGGTCAATGGCAGACCATCAGCCCTTCAAACTGGCAGTTCAATTCATCGGCAGGTGCGTACCAGTATCTCAATCCCAACGGTCAATGGCAGAACGCAAGCAGCACCTCCGGCAGTGTGACGAACGTAGGTACGGTTGCTCAGCTCTTTGCGGGTGACTTTCTGGCCAACTACGTTCAGCAGACAACTGGGCAGCCGGTCTCAAGTAGTGGCTGGTACCAAGTTGGGTCTGACGGTTCGACAGAATCCGGCTCTGTCACACTGGGTTCCGGTGATTCAGTGACCTCGGACGTAACCGGATATTCGTCGTCTGGTGCGGAAACATTCCAAACCGTCGGAACGGTTGGTGTGGGCCAATTCTTCGTCAACCTCGACACCACGGGCAACGGTACGTTCAACCAGACATCCGCCCTGGAAACGGCATCAGGCACCCCCGACAACTCACGGCTCTCTGACCTCGTGGTGAATCTCGGTTCGCTGGTACTTGGCCAACTGCCGGGGACTGAAGATCCGCCCGGTTCGGTTCCGAATAGCCAGATCCTCGTCACCGGCGATGCCAGCATCACGGTGCCCGACGTGAACGACAATGGCCTGCTCGACACCTCGATCGGCGACATCGTCTCGGCGGAATACCGGCCCGGCAACCAGATGCTGGAGCCGGATCAGTCCGATCTCGACGTTCTGCTGCCGGACGCCAGCGGCGCGACGCAGAGCGACACCGGCCTGACACTGACCCCCGACCTGCCGTTCATCAACCTGGACCCCGACAGCAACAGCTTCACCAACATCGACCCGCTGGTGCTGGACCTCACGGGCAACGGCATCAGCCTGTCCAACTGGATCAGCAACGACGTCTATTTCCAGTCCAACGTGGTGTTCGATCCCACGACCGGCCAGGCCGAGTCGGATGGCGCGCTGCATCACACGAGTTGGGTAAATGCGGGCAACGGCATCCTGGTCCTGCCGGTGAACGGCCAGGTCACCAACATCACCGAGACGCTTTCGGAGTATTTCGAGGGCGGCCAATACAACGCGACAAGCGGCACATACACACCCTGGACCGATGGCCTGGCAGCGCTGGCCTCGCTGACCACCCCAGGATCGACCGTATTCTCGGAAGCAACCTCGCTCACCGACACCGCGACGGGGGAAAAGTATTGGGACGAGCTGCGTGTCTGGCAGGACACCAACCAGGATGGGGTTGCCCAGCCGAGCGAGCTGGAATCGCTCGATACGCTCGGCGTCACTGCGATCGGCCTAGTCGGTTCGGGCAACCAGGGCGAACAGATCGACGGCAACGCAATCACCAACACCACCACCTATACTACCAGTTCCGGGACCACCGACGCAGTCGCGGCGGTCGATCTGCAGACCGACACCACCGGCGATCTCAGCACCACCGCCAGCGGCGGCGTCATCGTCACCTCTACGCCCGAGGGCGGGCCAGGGCCGACCAACACCTTCGTGGCACAGAATGCCGCGGGCCACACCTACGTGGTCAACGACGGCACGCTGACGGACCAGACGACGGGCACCGTGGTGAACAGTGGCACCATCCCCATCACGGGCATCTTCAGCACCACGCAGAACGACACCATCACGGTCAATGCGACGGACACCGGCACGTACTGGCTGGACGGCGGCAGCGGTGCCGACACGCTGACCGGCGGGGCGGGCACCACCGTCTTCCTGATCAACCCCGAGACCGTGGTGCATGGCGGTTCCGGCTTCAACATCGCCTACGTCAACAGCGCCCAGCCGGCCGACATCGACCTGAAGACCGACAACCTCCAGGAGGTGATCGGCGGCAGCGGCGGCGGGGTGTTCAACGCCTCCGGCACCAACTGGAACGTGTTCATCCAGGCGACTGCCGGCAACAACATCATGATCGGCGGCACGGCCGTCGATGCGCTGTCCGGCGGCTCCGGCGACGACCTGATCGAAGGTGGCCCGGGCGGATCGGTGATCCATGCCGGCACAGGCAACGACGTGATCTATGGCGGGTCGGGCACGAACGCGCAGGGCCAGCCCAACAGCGACATCATCTATGCCGGGCCGGGCCAGGACACGGTGGTGCTCGGCACCAACAATGCCGAGGTCTATGACGGGAGCGGCAGCCTCACCGTCGTCGGCAACGCGAATGGCTTCTCGGTTGTGGGCTTCCACGGCTCCTATGCCGACTACACCCTGACGCACAATGCGGACGGGAGCATCACCGTCACCAACATCAACGACGAGGATGGCGACGGCACGGTGACAATGACCAACGTCACCGCGCTCGATTTCAACAATATCGAACAGGTCAAGATTGCCAATGCGGCGGGAATGCCGGTCAACGACCAGCTTTCGATCAGCAATCCGGCGCAGGTGACCATCAGTGGCAATTCCTACGTCATCGCCGCCGCGACCCTGCTCGCCAACGACATCGACTACTCGGGCAAGACCCTCTCCATCCGTGCGTTGATCGACAACAACGGCGATCCGATCGTTCGGGGCGGGAGTGGGGTGGTCAATGGCGGCGTTGCCAGCCTGAGCGCCGACGGCGCGACCATCACCTTCACGCCGACACCCGGTTTCAGCGGGGTCTATTCCTTCCGGTACTACGTCGTTGACAGCAGCGGCAACGACGGACTCACCGTCAGTCAGATCGGCACCACCAATACCGCCGAGATGAGCGCAACGGTGTATCTCAATCCACCAAGCGTCCCGTCCGATCCGCTCTACGACAGCGAGTGGTTCCTACAGGCAGCCAACGTGCCGGCGGTGTGGCAGAACTATACCGGGGCTGGCGTTTCCGTTGGCATTTTCGACCCGTCGGGCAACGTGGATTTCAGCAACCCGGACCTCGCCGCGAACGCCGGTGCCGACGTGATGATCGACGGGCAGCCCGGCCAGCAACAGGTTGGCACCCATGCCACGCTGATCGCCGGCATCATTGGTGCGGCCAACGACGGCTCGGGCGCCGTGGGTGTCGCCCCAGGAGCCACGTTGGACAGCGAGGCCATCGGCAGTCCGACCAATGCCACCGGCGAGACGGCCGATATCGACGACGCCAACCTCATGGATTGGTCGAAATATGACGTCGTCAACAACAGCTTTCAGGTGACGCCGCCGTTCTCGGCGCAATACCTCTCCGGGAGCTCGGGTCCGACCGACCTCACCGCATTGCAGAATGCGGTGCAGAATGGCCGTGGTGGCCTCGGGACGATCGTCATTTTCGGCGGCGGCAACAGCCGGGCCAGCGGCCAGACCACGAACGACTTCACGGAAACCAATTCGCCCTATGAGATCACGGTCGGCGGCATCGACGCGCCGAGTGACCTTGGCGCGCTACAAATCTCGGGCGCACCGTTCAGCGATCCCGGCGCGACGATCCTGGTCTCCGCCCCGGCCAACCAGGTGACCTCGACGGGTGTCGTCTACACCAACCAGTTCGGCCAGCAATTCGGTGCCACCTATCAGACGGCCGAGGGAACGTCGTTCGCCACGCCCATCGTCGCCGGCGTCGTCGCGCTCATGCTGCAGGCGAACCCCAATCTCACATACGAGGACGTGCAGACTATCCTCGCCTACAGCGCGGACATGGTTGATCCGAGTGATGCCAACCCGTTCGCGACGAGTGCCCCCGCCGGGAGCGGCTGGACCTACAACGGTGCGACCAACTGGAACGGCGGCGGTCTGCATTTCAGTCAGGATTACGGTTTTGGCGAGGTGGATGCGCTGGCCGCGGTGCGTCTGGCAGAGACCTGGCAGACCGGGAGCGGCACCGGTACAACCATCGTGGGGTTGGCTGGCAGCAAGACCAACCAGTCATTGGCAGGCGGATCGTTCACCGACCAGACATCGAACAGCATTTCCTTCGCGACGCCGCCTGCTATCGAATATGTGCAGGTCTCGGTTGACCTGCAGAACGTCGTCCTGAACGACCTGGTTATCACGATCACGTCGCCGACGGGTGTCGTCTCAACCTTGATGTACCATCCTGGCGGCACATCGGGTAACGTCGCCAGCGATCCGACCGACTACGGCCTGACCTCGAACTTCGACTACACGTTCGGCACCGTTGCCGACCGGGGCGAAGCATTCTCCGCGGGCGCCTGGACCATCAGCATCAGCGATGACAACGCATCCGGCGAGGCGTCGCAGGCCTCATTGGTGAGCTGGGGCGTGACTGTCACGGCGGGGGCGGACACACCCGGCCAGACTTACGTCTACACCGATGCGTTTGGTGACCTGGCAAGCGATCCCAACAACGCCGCGCGCGGGACATTGGCGGGGACAGGATACGACGACACGCTGAACGCGGCAGCGGTGACGACCGGCAGCATCATCGATCTCACACCCGGTTCGACCGACAGTTTCATCGCCGGCCGGGGCCTCACGATCGGCGGCAACGCGAAGATCACGACGGCCTATGGCGGGGACGGTGACGACACATTCATTGCGTCACCCGCCACCAACGTCACGCTGCAAGGCGACCGCGGCGACGACACCTACCAATTCGACCAGGGCTTCGGCCAGGATGCGGTCGTCAATGGGTGGAGCACGAACACAGGACCATCCGGGCAGGTCATCCTTGGGTCCGGTCTGGACCCGGACAACCTATGGCTGTCGCAGTCGGGCAATGACCTGCTCATCCAGGCGCTGGGCACCACGAGCCAGATCACCATCAAGGGTTGGTATGCCAACGCCTACAGCCAACTGCAGGACCTGACGCTCGCCGATGGCTATCAGTTGACCACCAGCGAGATCGCCGCGCTGGCGAGCGCCGGGACCGCGTACCAGCAGGCAAATCCAGGCTTCAACCCGCAGACCGCGACCAGCCTGCCGAGCGGTTTCTCCTGGAGCTGGCCGGCCGTGATCACCGGCACGAGCGGGAACACCAATCTCGTGGGCACGTCCGGGGATGACGTTTTCGCACCAGGATCGGGCAACGACACCTTCACCAGCAATGGTGGCAACGACGTGTATCGGTTCGCCGCCGGGGCGGGGCAGGTCACAATCGTCAACGGAATCTCGAGCAACGCCGGTCCAACGGGTGAACTCGCGCTTCTTGGCTTGCTATGGAACCAGGTATGGTTCTCTCAGTCAGGAAACAACCTTGTCATCAGCCGATTGGGCTCCTCTGAGAGCGTTACGATACAGGACTGGTTTGCCAATCCGTATTCTCAGGTGAGTGAAATCGTCTTCGGCGATGGAGCGCATGTCACTGCGCAACAAGCCACGGCGCTTGCTATAGCTGCTGGGGCGTACGCAGCATTATTCCCGACGTTTAATGCATCCACGGCGATTTCACTGCCCTGGAGCCAGCAATTCTTCCAAATGGTGGCGAGCGGCGGTGCCATTGCAGGTCTAGGGGCTGACTACTACGGATCAGCTCAGGGCGAGCAGGACATCTATGTGATCGGGTCCGCGGGTCAGCTTGTACCTTGGGTCACATCTGGTCTGAACGTTGGGGGTGAGAACCTGCCTCTAGCCAATGCCTCGGGTGCTCAGACGATCACGGACCCGGCTGGCATCATCGTCGGGGCAGGCGGAGATATGTTCGCGTCCAATCAGCACGATCTGTTCCTCCGCTACGCTGATGGTCAGCTTCACGTCCTGCTCGTAAGCCCCTCCGGGCAAGTAACTGACGATGAAGGGCTGACTTTGAATGGTAGCGCATTGACCTTGCTCCCTACGACCAAAGTCGAGGGGGTCGGATGGAACTTTCTGGGCCTTGCAGGGTATGACGTGTTTCTGCGGTCGCCGAACAATGGCCAACTCTACGAGTGGGAGGTCAACGGCAGCGGCGCACTGGTGGGCGGCGTCGTATTCACGATGAATGGCGCGCCGCTGACGCTGGATGCAGGCACGCCGGTGATCGGTATCGGACAGAGTTTCCTGGGGCTTGGCGGACACGACGTGTTCATGCGGGCGGATACCACCGGCCAGCTCTATGAGTGGGAGGTCAACGGCAGCGGCGCACTGGTGGGCGGCGTCGTATTCACGATGAATGGCGCGCCGCTGACGCTGGATGCAGGCACGCCGGTGATCGGTATCGGACAGAGTTTCCTGGGGCTTGGCG
>Ga0335073_10016702_pt1 | contig 10259 bp, 8 predicted proteins | sample Lox_Sample_22_FD_207093 | JGI IMG/M metagenome (GOLD analysis project Ga0335073, IMG submission 207093) | Soil microbial communities from Loxahatchee National Wildlife Refuge, Florida, United States - Lox_Sample_2.2 | ecosystem: Environmental > Terrestrial > Soil > Wetlands | place: USA: Florida... | reverse complement strand
TTGCCCGGATCGTAAGGCGATGGTGACAAGACGGTCAATATACGATCCACGGGTGGTCACGGGCAGCGGCCGACACTAAAATCCGCCGCATGAGGGTCACCGTTGACGCGCTCTTGTGCGAGGCCAACGCCGTGTGCGCCGGCCTGGTTCCCCAGGTGTTCTCCGTGGACGAGGAGGACGAGCTGCACATCCTGACCAGCGAGGTCCCGCCGGAGCTCGCCGACGCGGTCAGGGAGGCCGTCCGCTCGTGCCCGAAGACGGCCCTCCTCCTCGAGGAGTAACCGGCCATGGCCCCCGGTGCCGGTGAGCGGGCCCGCATCGACACCAGCGTGGCGCACAGCGCCCGCGTGCACGACTACTGGCTCGGCGGCAAGGACCATTTCGCCGCTGACCGGGCCGCCGGCGACGCGGTGCAGGCGGCGTACCCGGCGATCGTCGAGTCGGTGCGGGCCAACCGCGCGTTTCTCGCGCGCGTGGTGCGTTTCCTGGCCGGCGAGGCCGGCATCACCCAGTTCCTCGACGTCGGCACCGGCATCCCCGCCGCGAACAACACTCATGAGGTGGCGCAGGCGGCGGCGCCGGGCGCGCGCATCGTCTACGTGGACAACGATCCTCTCGTCCTCCAGCACGCCCGCGCGCTGCTCAAAAGCGCCGCCCCGGGGACGGTCGACTACCTCGACGCCGACCTGCGCGACCCGGACGCGATCGTGCGGGCGGCGGCGCGGACGCTGGACTTCGGCCGGCCGGTGGCGATCATGCTGATCGCCGTCATGCACCTGATCGTGGACACCGACGACCCGTACGGGATCACCGGCCGGCTGACGGCCGCGCTGCCGCCGGGGAGCTACCTGGCGCTGTCGCAGGTCGCGTCGGACATCGAGCCCGAGCAGATGGCCGAAGCGGCGCGGCGCTACAACAAGCTCGCGCGCGAGACGCAGCGGCACCGCACGCACGCGGAAGTGACCCGGTTCTTCGACGGCCTCGAGCTGGTCGAGCCTGGCGTGGTCCCGGTGCCGCGCTGGCGCCCCGGATCCGAGGCGGAGGCCAGCGCCAGGTCCACGATGTGGGGCGGCGTAGGACGCCGCGGGTGAGGGAGGTGCGCTAGTGGACGTCTCGTTCGGCACGATCTGGGAGGCGATCGCCCGCGCGCAGCCGGAGGCCGTCGCGATCTCGGACCCGGAACGGGACTACAGCTACGCCGAATTCGAGGAGCGGTCCGCGCGGCTGGCCGCGGCACTGGCGGCGGCCGGCGTCGGCCCTGGCGACCAGGTCGCGTGCTACCAGTACAACGGCGCCGCCTACCTGGAGACGGTGTTCGCCGCCTTCAAGCTCGGCGCCGTGCCGGTGAACGTGAACTACCGCTACACCAGCGAGGAGCTGTCCGCGCTGCTGGCCGACGCGGACGCCGCGGCGCTCGTCTTCAGCGGCGCGCTGGCGGGGAACGTCGCGCGGGCCGCGCGCGACAGCGGCTTCCCGTCGCTGCGCCTGCTCGTCCGGGTCGGCCCGGCGGTCGGCCCGGCGGTCGGCCCGGCGGTCGGCAGGGCCCCGGCGGGGGAGGAGCAGGAACTGGCCGGGGTCCTGGAGCTCGAGGAGGTGCTCGCGGCGCATCAGCCCCGCCCGGCGGAGCCCCGGCCGGGGTCCGATCAGCTGTTCATGTACACCGGCGGCACGACGGGCAGGCCGAAGGGAGTCATCTGGCGCCTGTCGGACCTGATGCACTCCATGGAGGTGTCGGTGTTCCAGCGGCTCGGGGTGGCCGCGCTGCCCGGCACGCTGCAGGAGGCGGTCGCCGTCGCGGCCGCGGCCAGGGTCGCGGGCAAGACCCCGGTCATGCTGCCGGTCGTCCCGCTGATGCACGCGACCGGGCTGTTCAACGCGATGGGCGTCCTGCTGGCTGGCGGCCGGATCGTCACCACCCGCCCCGGCGGGCTCGACCCGCCGCACGTGTGGGAGACGGTCGCCCGCCAGCGCGTGCGCACGCTCGTGGTGGCCGGCAACGCGGTGTGCCAGCCGCTGGTCGACGAGCTCCGCGCCGCCGAGCGGGCCGGGCGGCCGTACGACCTCAGCTCACTGGATTCCGTCGTCAGCTCGGGCACTGTATTCAGCGACCGGCTCAAGCGGGCCCTGCACGAGCGCGCCAGCGTCACGATCACCGACGCCATCGCCTCGAGCGAGGGCGGCCCGTTCGCGTACGCGGTCACCAGGTCGGTCGATGACCTGCCGGCCCGGTTCTTCCCGGCCGCCGCCACCCGGGTGCTCGCCGGCGACCAGCCGGTGGCCGACGGCGACGGCCAGGTCGGCGTGCTCGCCTTCAGCGGGCCGATACCGCTCGGGTACTACAAGGACGCCGGGAAGACCACGGCCACATTCCGCACCGTTGACGGGGTCCGGTACACGATGCCGGGCGACCTGGCGGTGGTCGAGCCGGACGGCGCGATCCGGTTTCTCGGCCGCGGCTCGGGCGTCATCAACACCGGCGGCGAGAAGGTCCACGCGCAGGAGGTCGAGGACGCGCTGCTGGCTCACCCCGACGTGACCGACGCGTCGGTGATCGGCGTCCCCGACGAGACGTGGGGCGAACGCGTGATGGCCGTGGTGGCCACCGCCAGCACCGCGCTGACCGCCGCGGAACTGCAGGACGCGGTCCGGAGCCGGCTGGCTGGCTACAAGGTGCCGCGCGGCATCGTGCTGCTGCCCAGCCTGCCCAGGACCGCGTCGGGAAAGCTCGAGCTCGCCCAGGTCCGCCGGATCGTGGCGGCCCAGGCGCCGGAGGCGCCCGAGCCAGACGCCAGCGCCTAGCGGGTCAGGCCGGCTCGGCCGTGGCGGCCGACAGCAGGCTGGTTTCCTCTGGCGTCAGTTCCAGCGTGGCGGCCGGCAGGATCTCCGCCAGCTGCCCGGTCGTCCGCGCGCTCGCGATCGGCGCGGTGACGTGCGGGCGGGTCCGCAGCCAGGCGAGGGCGACCGCCGCCAGCGACGTCTGGTGCGCCGCGGCGACCTGGTCGAGCGCCTCGAGCGCGGCGCCCCCGCCCTTGGTCAGGTACGCGCGCGCCCGCTGCGCGCGCGGCGAGTCGATCTCCGGGCCGCCCGGCCGGTACTTCCCGGTGAGGAAGCCCATGGCCAGCCCGTAGTAGGGCAGCACGGCCAGGTCCCAGGCGTCCGCGATGGGCGCGAACGTGCGCTCATACTCCCGCTCGACGAGGTTGTAGTGCGGCTGGAGCGCCGTGAACTCGGCGAGCCCGAGCTCACGCTGCATCCTGAGCGCCTCGGCGAGCCGTTCCGGCGTGTAGTTGGACGCCGCGATGTACCGCACCACGCCTTCTTGCACGAGCCCGTCGAACGCGCGCAGCGACTCTTCGAGCGGGGTCTCCAGGTCGTCGTAGTGGGCGTAGTACAGGTCGATGCGATCGGTCTGCAGCCGGTCCAGCGAGGCGCGCGCCTCGCTGCGGATGTTGTCCGCGCGCAGGTTCCTGAGCCGAGGATCGCGACCGCCGCCGACCTTCGTGGCGAGCACGATCTGGTCGCGGTTGCCGCGCTTCTTCATCCACTGACCGAGGATCGTCTCCGACCGGCCGTGCTCGGTCAGGTACGAGTTCGCGGTGTCGATGAAGTCGCCGCCCGCCGCGACGTAGTCGTCGAGGACGGCGCGCGATTGCTCCTCGTCAGCGGTCCAGCCGAACACGTTGCCGCCGAGGCAGATGGGGAAGACGTCGAGATCCGTACGGCCAAGAGCTACCATGCTGCGAATTTATCAGGGGCCTCCGGCCCCGCCGGGGCGCCCCGCGTCACCAAGCGGGCTCCGCCCGGCGTGGACAGCACACCGCCGCTGGCCGTCCCGACAATGTCGGACAGGTTAGATCACAGGCGCAAAGGTCCGCTGCCAGGGCTTCCGCGACGCGGCGGGAGATCGCACCGTCAGTCACATGAGCCTCATCGGTCACAGTCGAAGATCAGTCAGCTGACCGATGTCTTGCACCGCAACTTGCAGAAGTATTTGTGCTGCAAGGCCACCCCGTACCGGATTACTGAAGGAACCGCATGAACGGGATTGCGACGAGCTTCTCGATCGACCTGCAGCGTTGCCGTTTCCTCGCCAGCGAACCCCTGGCCAGGGCCGTCGCGCACGCCGCGGTCGGTGGCGCTGTTTCCTGTGGCGCGCCCCGCGCGCTGACAGCGCCTCGTCCTCCCCGACGGTGCGGGTACGCACCCGGTCCGGGCCCTGGAGTCACTGGGCCAGATTCCGATGGTAGCCGGCGTTCCGCTGGCTGAGCAGGTCATATGACGTACCCCAGCGGGTCGCGCTGGTGCGGCCCGATGCCGCAACGGGCGGCCGGCGCGGCCCGCCGGGGTGCAGACGTGGGGCTGGTGAGCCGTAACGCCCCCGGCGGCTCACCGGACTCACGGCGCGCGCCCGTGCCTGGCGCGGCGCGGTCGCAGCGATGCCGCGAGGCCGGCACCGCACGCGGGCTCTTTCCGCCGGCCCGCGGCGGTTCCGATGCCAGCAGCGGCGGGGCTGTGGCGAGGCAGCAGCGGAGGGTCCCCCCCGGGCCATCGGGAAGGACCCTCCGCTGTTGTAGAGATTGAGAGCTGCTGGCAGCAGGTCGCTAAAGCGTGCTTTAGATGGTGACCTGCGTGCCGAAGGTGTCGAATTCTCCGTTCTGTGCGCCGCCAAGGAAGGCGTGCCACTCGTCCGGGGTAAACCGGAGGACCGGCCCTTCCGGGTGCCTGCTGTTGCGCACGGCGACCCCTTCGCCGAAGAGGTTGGCCACTTCGACGCAGTTGCCGTTGGAGAAACTCAGCGAGCTCTTAACCCAGTGAGAACCTGAACCCGGCCCTTCCTCATCCTTAGGCCTTGCCATGTCGCCCCACCTCACTGATTGGGAGTTTTTGCCCTGAATAATTTCGGAGCAATGACTACTGTACGTAGCCATTATACTACGGACAGTATCACTATATCCATAGGCTAGCAGACATCTTTGGTACCCTGAGCCCAAATCGTCTCAAAAGCCGCTAAGGCTCAATACGTGCACATCACAGACAACAAAACACGGCAATCACGATCAACAAGATGGGTCCCACAGAGGGGCAGAACGAAGCAGAACTAGGACTGCTTCACGCCCGACCAGCGTGATTCCGCGGTCTCGAGGATGAGCGCCCTGGATGCCTCCGGGTCGAGCGCCGACTCGGCGAGCGTCTCGAACGCGATCCGGTGCAGGTACGTCTCGCGCTCGCCCTCGAGCGTGAAGCCGCCGCGCATGTGCTCGGTGGAGACGACGTCCTGCAGCATGGCCTCGGTGTCGGCACCGAAGCCGAAGATGACGAAAGACTCGCCGAACACCCGGTGCTCTCCGTCGAGGGGGAGCACCTGCAGCGTCACCTTGGGCCGCTCGGCGATCTTCGCCAGGTGCTGCAGCTGCTCGTACATCACCGCGTCGCCGCCGATCCGGCGCTGCAATACCGATTCGTCGAAGACGACGGAGAGCTCCAGGTCGTCCCGGTCGAGCACCTGCTGGCGGCGCATCCTGACCCGGACCAGTCGCCCGATCATGCCGGGCGCGACGGGCTCGATGCGGCTGTAGCTGCCGATGATGTGCCTGGCGTAGGCCTCCGTCTGGAGCAGCCCGGTGACGGCCTCGACGTGCCAGACCGCGATGGAGTTCGCCTCGTGCTCAAGGCCGATGAACTGCTTGTAGTCCTCGGCCAGGACGTCGGAGGAATCCTCCCACCATCCCTTGTGCGTGGCGTCCTCGGCGAGCGCGAGCAGGAGCGTGCGGCGGGCGCCAGTGACCTGGTAGTAGGAGAGCAGCCGCTCGACCTCACGCGGCCGCAGCCCGGTCTTGGCCCGCTCGTACCTGCTGATCTTGGAAGGCGACCAGCCCAGGGCAGCGGCGACGGACTCCCCGCTCCTGCCTCTGGATTCCCGGATATCGCGAAGCTCGGCGGCAAGCCGGCGGCGCCGCACCGTGGGGCTGCCAGGTTCGGTCATCGGGCACCCCTTTCTCTCGGTGCCGCGCGGCGGACGCTGGGCCCTGCTTGCCAAGTCGTCACGCAGATTGCACGGAAATCCGCAATGAAACCGTTTGTACATCGTACACTCACCGAGCGCAACCGAACGGTTCTTTTGTGACATACGGCACCGGCGTGTCATTCAGTGGCGCTTGAGGGGCGGTCTTACCAAGGGTGCCTGCCGAGGCAGCGTGCAGCACTGTGCTGGCTGCATCGAAGAATGATGATGCGTGACGCCAGTGAAAGAATGAATCTCAAGTTGTCATGATCTGAGAGATCGGCGAGGGCGTTATCCAACTGAAATGCGCCTTTAACGGCGGAAAGCACTAACGGCCTGCCGCCGAACGGGGGCCTCGGCGGCAGGCCGTTAGCAGGTTGGATATTTCACCAGTAGATGAACCCGTTGGACGTGGCCGAAGCGGCCACCGGAGTGCTTGACGCGGTCGCGGTTGCCAATGGCACCGCCACGCCGGCGGCAATGGTTCCGACAATGCCGAGCGTCACAAGAGGGGAGATGATGGCTCGCCTTATGCTCATGATTCCTCCATGGCATAGTTGCAGGTTACAAGCCTTCGCCTGGCGCGTTCCGCGGCCGCAGACGTATCATCGTTGATGTCCTTAGTTGGCCAGTATTTGGCTTTCTTATGTACTACGATAAATGTCTATGAAGGCCACATCAATGGTCAAGAATCACGCGGGAACTTGCCTGGCGAGTTTATGAGACATATGCATCTATCTATGCGATAAAATTGTCGGCACTTGATGCTGTGCAAGCCCCCATGCAATTTGCAACGCACTATGCGAAGATGATCCAGGAAGATGTCTGCCGCAAAGATTTGCGGATACCGAATTCATATCCGAATTATTCGCCTGTCCCCGAGATGCCCTGGGTAGTAGAGTTTGTGGCATGTCCCCGGTGACCGCGGCTACCGCACTGGTCGGCCGTGACGATGAGCTGGTCCTGCTGGATGGGCTCTTAAGAGAGGCGGCTCGAGGCCGCGGGTGTGCCGTGCTGGTCGAGGGCGAGCCGGGCATCGGCAAATCCACGCTAGTGCACGCCGCGGTGACGGCGGCGACTGACGCTGGCTGCCAGCTGTTCTGGGGCATCGGCGACGAACTGGGCAAGGCGCTGCCGCTGCTGCCCTTCCTCGACGCGCTCCGGGTGCGCGAGCCGTCTGCCAACGCCAGGCGCAAGACGATCGTGGGCCTGCTGCGCGGCGAGATCGCCGCCGACCGCGGCGCGGACGTGCCGGCGATGCTGGCCGAGCAGTTGCTCGCGCTGGTCGCCGAGGAGTGCGCGGTACGGCCGGCGATCGTCGTCGTCGACGACCTGCAATGGGCCGATCCGGCCAGCATCGCGCTCTGGAGCCGGCTGGCGAGGACGGCGAGCCAGCTGCCGCTGCTGCTGATCGGGATGGCGCGCCCGGTTCCCCAGCGCGATGACCTGCTGGCGCTGCGGCGGGTCGTTGACGACCGCGGCCGGTTCCGGCTCGCCGGGCTTGCCGAGCCGGCGGTCGCCGATCTTATCGCCGTACTGTCCGGCGGCCGGCCGGACGACGGCCTGCTCCGGCTCGCCGCGGGCGCGGCGGGGAACCCGCTCTACCTCACCGAGCTGGTCGAAGCACTGGTTCGCGGCTCCAACCTGACCGTGACGCCCGCCGGCACCGCCGCGCTTGCTGACGGCTCTGGCCAGCCCGTCACCGGTGCGGAGTCCATGACTCTCGCGGACAGTGGGAGTCCCGCTGTCATGCCGGACGCCGGACAGCCGGACAGCGGTGCCTGGCCGGCCTCGCTATCCGCGGCGATCGCGGACCGCCTGGGTTTCGTCGCCTGCCCGGTGCGTGACGTGCTCCGCGGCGCGGCGCTGCTCGGCGTGGACTTCCAGATCGCCGATCTGGCGGTCGTGCTCGGGCGCGGCATACCTGATCTGCTTCCGGCAATTGACGAGGCGCGCGCGGCCGGCGTGCTCGCCGAGTCGGGCGCGGCCCTCGGCTTTCGGCATCCGCTGATCAGGGCGGCGCTCTACGACGAGATGGCGGTGCCGGTGCGGGCCGCCTGGCACCGGCAGGCGGCCCGCGCGCTCGCGGACGCGGGCGCGCCGCCCGACCGGGTCGCCCGGCAGCTGCTAGGCGCGGCCGGCGCTTCCGATGTCACCGCCGGGCCGGCTGACGACTGGCTCCTCGACTGGCTGATCCGCGTGGCGGACCAGCTGATCGGCCAGGCGCCAGGGGTCGCGGCCGAGATCCTTTCGCAGGCGGTCGCCGGCACCGTGCCGGGTACTAGCAGGCACGGCTGGCTGGCAAGCCGGCTGGCCGACGCCCTGTACCGCTCGGGTGACCCCGCGGCGGCCGAGGAGGTGGCGAACCAGACGCTCGAGAACACCGTCGAGCCGGACGTGTTCGTCGACCTGCACTGGACGCTGGCGCAGTGCCGCGGGCGATCGGGGTCGTCAGCGGAATCCCTGGCCACGCTGGACCGGGCGCTGGCCGCTCCCGGTCTTTCGGCCCGGCACCGGGCCCGGCTGCTCGCCATGGCCGCACGGACGCACAGCAGCTTCGGCGCGGTCGAGGTGGCCGGGCAGGTCGCCTCGGAGGCACTCGCGGCGGCGACCGACGCGGGCGACAGTTGGGCAATGGGCTGGGCGCTGTTCGTCCTCGCGCTGGTAACGGCCGTGCAGGGGCAGACGGCTGACGCGCTTCCGCTTTTCGACAAGGCGCTGACCGTCACGCAGGCCGACCCGGCGCTGACCGACCTGCGGCTGTTGCTCCACATCAACAAGGTCGTCATGCTGAGCTACCTCGACCGGTACGAGGAAGCCTTCGTCGTGGCCCGGCAGGCGCGGCACCTCGCGGACTTGGCCGGCACGGCCGTCCGGCTCGTGGCGGCTCATTGCGTCCTCGCGCAGTGCCTGTTCAAGACCGGGCACTGGGACGACGCGCTGGCCGAGATAGAAAGGCTGCCAGAGACCGTCCAGGAGCTCGGTGCGGTCTGCTGCGACCTCGGTATGGCCGCCGTGATCTGCTTCCATCGCGGCGAGGTGGCCGCCGCGCGGGCCCACCTCGTAGCCGCGGCCCCGTACGCCGAACGGCTCGGACACCGACTGGAGGGACCGCTCGCGCTCGCCCGCAGCCTGGATCATGAGCACGCGGGCGCGCTGGACGATGCGCTCGCCGCGCTGACGGCCGGGTTCGACGCGGGGGCGGAAGATCTCGCGGAGTTCGAGGACCTGTTCGCCGACGCCGTGCGGCTCGCGGCGAGGACCGGGGACCTGGCCACCGCTCAGTCCCTCGCGGACAAGGCCGCCGCCCTCGCGGAGGGCTCCGAGATCCCGCACCGTCAGGCCAACGCGCTCTACTGCGGGGGACTGCTCGCCCATGACGCGGGCGGCCTGCTCGCGGCGGCCGCGCGTTACCAGGACGCCAGCCGGCCACTGCTGGCCGCGAAGGCCTTTGAGGCCGCCGCCGCGGAGTTCCTCCGCGTGGACGACCGAGGCCAGGCGCGGGACGCGTTCATCCTGGCCGTCGAGGCTTACACGTCGCTCGGCGCGGCGGCCGACGTCGCCCGGCTGCGGGCCGCGTTCCGCGCGCACGGCATCCACCGCGGGCCGCACTCCAAGCACCGGCGGGCGGTCAGCGGCTGGGACAGCCTCACCGATACCGAGGTCAAAATCGCGGGGCTGGTGGCCGAGGGGCTGTCCAACCCGGATATCGCCGACAAGCTCATGCTGTCCCGGCGCACGGTGTCGACCCACGTGTCGCACATCCTGAAGAAGCTCGGCGTCGCCTCACGGACCGACATCGCCCGCGAATCCGCCCTGCGCACGGTATCGCCCCGGTAAGAAAGCACCGGTAAGAAGGCGCCCTTAAACCACTAATCACGCCGCGCGGTGACCGCGCCGTCCGCAAGCGCGGTCACCGCGGGCGTGTGTGGGAACGGGTGCCGTTGGGGGCGTACGGCCCCATCCCCACGTCTAATCCAGCACCGGCAAGTCGTCGGCCAGCGCGGTGTAGTCGTCGTCGAACACGAGCGTGAAGTACACGGCCTTGCCGGCCGGGGTCCGGTAGAAGCCCCACCCGGCCGCCAGGGTCGCGACGAGCAGGAGTCCGCGTCCGGTCTCCGCGTCCCCCGGGGCGACGGTCACCACGGGAAAGGAACGCGACGTGTCGTACACGTCGACTCGCAGGCCGCCGCGGAAGCACCGGATACCGAGCGTGACGGTCTCGCCCGTCTCGTGCATGATCGCGTTGGTCACCAGC
>Ga0335073_10016701_pt1 | contig 10259 bp, 9 predicted proteins | sample Lox_Sample_22_FD_207093 | JGI IMG/M metagenome (GOLD analysis project Ga0335073, IMG submission 207093) | Soil microbial communities from Loxahatchee National Wildlife Refuge, Florida, United States - Lox_Sample_2.2 | ecosystem: Environmental > Terrestrial > Soil > Wetlands | place: USA: Florida... | reverse complement strand
TGGCCGTTGCCGGGACCCTGATTGCCATGGCGGTGGTTGGGGCGATGGTCGGGCTGGTGCCGGCGATCCACGCCGCCAGCGGGCAGGGCACGCGGGGGACCTTCATCGTGGAACCCCAGTTGTGCGTTCACCGATGCACAAGGACGGCAGGGAGCTTCCGGTATGCGGATGGCGAGACCGTTCCCGATCTCGTCTACGCCGGCTCCCTGCCGCTTGATGCCCATCCCGGTACGACCCTGCCGGCTATCCGCCCAGGGGGGTCGGAATTCGTCTACCCGCCGCATGGCTCACTCAGCTGGATTTCCGATGTGGCGATCATGGTGGTCGTGGGCTGTGCCGTGGGGTTTCTCCTGCTGGCCAGCACGCTGGGGCTCCGCAGGCGCAACACGTCCCGCACCGGGCTCGCCTGACGCGGCCCCTCCGTGCAAAGAAGTCTGGCTGAGCTCAGGTCAGATTGAGATGCATGCGTTCCCAGTGTCCTGGGCGGTCTTCTGAAGGCTGGCTGTGGTTGCTGCTAACGAAGCCGATGCGCTTATACAGCCGGATCGCAGGCTCGTTGCCGTCCAGTACCCACAGGAAGGCCGTCCGCACGTCAGCGTCACGCAACCTGGCAAGGACGTGCATAACCATGCTATAGGCAACGCCTTTATTTCGAGCTTCAGGTGAAACCCAAAGATATTCTAGATTGCGCGCAAAGTCCGGTATGCTGACGTCACGAGTGCAGCCGAGCAAGCTTATTGAACGCCCGCCTCTCTCGCCAATATGCCATTCGCCCCGATTAAACTCGGCCCGCCAGTCAGATTCGTCAAATTCATGTTCGTCAGAATAGCTATTGAAAAATAGATCTGGCGAATCCCTCAGTGCTGCAAGCCTGATATCCCGAAGGGTCTTCCATTCATCCGGAGGAAGTGGCCTCATCTTGCACATAAAGCTTAATTTTGACACGACGCCACGTATGGTGGCAAGCAACGGCTCGCCCGGCCTGGAGTTATACGCTGTGTGTCTGCCAGACTCGCCCTGGTCACAGGCCCTCGACTATCATCATCACTGCCCAGTCCGGCATAAAGTAAAGTTTTCCAGAATTAGCCGCTCCTTAGTGAAGCCGAGTTCAGCGGCATACCGCCGGAGCCTCCGGCCGCCTCGGCACCCATTACTGGACGGAGCGATCCGCTGATCAGCCCCAGCACGCCGGTTCCCGACGCTACGCGCCGGGGCTTCAGCCGCTTCGCACGTGCGGCTGAAGCCCCCAACTCAGCGGTGCGCGAGGAATGCGACCGCAATGAGGATCGCGATCCCTGCGGTGCACAGGAACGACATGACGACAGCCGCTGCCCGCAGGAGTTCTCTGAGCACGGCGGCCATGCTGCGGACAGCTGACGACAGGGCCGCCACGAATAGGACGCCGAGCACCAGGATGACGAGCGGCATCACGCCCGCCGACGGAGCCGACCCGGTGATGGCTGCTAGATGGTGATAAGGGAACTGAGGTACGGCCGTGGTTGTAGACACGGAAGATGACGTGGCTATCCTGTTCATCAGGATCTCCTTCGTATGTGACGTGCGCAGGGGTTCTTGCAGTGGCCCGGGCACCCTTGTTGCAGCAGGGGTGCCTGCGTCTTTTGTGGAGGATTGGTGGGCCTGAGGCCATTCCGCGGGAGTTGACCTTCACTCTATTTTCTGAAGTTCAGCGAAGCTTTTCAGACTCTGCCTCCTTCTTCAGCATTCACTCTTAAGTTTCCCTTATTCTCTATGGGTCCATCAAGTCCGTTCGAAGCTCTGATGGATCTGAACCTGCGTGGCCGCAGCACAGCTGAGCGCGGCCGGGCTGTTCGGCATCTAGCTGGGAACTTGTGCGTTGCAAACGAAGGATTGAGGTGCTTGCATGGTCAGTGAAGTTCAGCTGAATAAAGGCAGGTTGACGTGGACGTGCAGGACCCCCGGCGGATACTCGCAGATCGGCTTCGCGCACTCAGGGAACATGGGCTGCCTGGCGGCCGTAAGATCACGCAGCCTGATCTCGCAGCGGTGCTTGGCAATGCCAAGCCGCTCAGCGTTCCGCTCATCTCGTCCTGGGAGTCGCAGGCCAACCCCCGGATCCCGCCAATGGCACGACTGGAGCGGTACGCGGCGCTGTTTGGCGCGCCGCGTGGCCTCGCGCTGGGCCAGCCCCGCATCCTCAGTCCGGACCAGATGACGGAAGAGGAGCAAAGGGACGTGGCTGAACTCAGGAAGGAACTGACGCACCTCCGCAACGAAGCTCAGCGGGCAACGGCACCCGGGGCCATGCTCAGCCCGCAGGCCGGCCAGACCGAGGAGTCCCTGAACACGGGGCCGTGGCGGTTCGCGGACGGCAACGACATCACGATCGTCTGCGCCCAGTGGCCACAGCACATGCTGGACCGGATGCCATACACCGACCGCGACGACCCCGACTACATCGACCTGCTGAACTACTCCGAGCTCGATGCGCTGTTCGAGCTGCACGGTCATGTGCGCGCGGCTAACCCTGCGAATCGGGTCAATCTGCGCATGGCGGGCGCGCTGACTTCGGACGACTACACCTCTCACCTGGCGTCCCTCGGCGGCGTGGACTGGAACACGGCGACGATCAACGCGCTTCGTAAACTGCAGCTTCCGGTTCGCCAGATCGCCGACTGGGATACGCCCGGAGGCCAGTACTTTGAGGTAGAAGTCGGCGACGGCGAGCTGGTTAGGCATCGTGCTGTTCTGGAGAGAATCAGCAGCAACGTCGTGGTTCCGGATGGTGCGACTGGCCGTCCGGACGGAAGTATCCAGCAGAGCGACGTCCTCGTCGAGGACGTGGCCCTTTTTGCTCGTGCCATTAGCCCCTGGAACAGGAGGCGCACTGTTACGATCTGCAATGGCATGTACGGCCGGGGCACGTACGGCGTCGTCCGTGCGCTCACGGATGCTCGTTTCCGCGACCGAAATGCCGCCTACCTGCAGTCCCGTTTTGGGGACAGCGATGCCTATTGCATCCTGACCCGTGTGCCTATCGTCGACGGAGCGACCTTGACACCAGATTGGACCACCGGCGAGTACACGCTCTTCGAGTGGTCGGGCTAAGCCCACGTGGCAGCCAATACCTCGCGGGATCACCATGGATCTCACGGCAGCCTGCTGTGTGCTGGTGATTCTGGTCAGACGGGCCGTATCGACGCGATCATCGTGCCGACGGTTCGGCATCCGGTCTCTCTCGCCCCGGCGGCAGAGCTGGCCGAGGCGCTGGGCTGCACGCTGGTGACACTGCACAGTAAGCGGTGGACGTCAGCCGACAAGGCGGCTCCATTCCTGCCCAGGTCGGTAGACCTCGTGGCGATAGATGTGCCGGAGATTGCCCAGCTGAATCTGCCTCATGAAACAGCCCGCTGTCTGCCGTTGAAGGTGTTCCCTCGGCTGCAGAACTTCCCGAGGACGGATCTAGCCGCGAAGCGGAACCTCGGCCTTGTCCTGAGCCGGCTCTTGGGCTGGTCCCGCATCATGTTCCTGGACGACGACATCACCGAGCTCAACCCGGATGACGTACGCCGGGCCAGCGGCTTGCTCGACATCCACAACGCTGTCGGCCTGCACGTCTGCGGATGCCATGATCATTCGATGGTCTGCCACGCGTACCGGGACGCGGGCGGTTCGCAGCAGTCCTTCATCGGCGGGGGAGCGCTGGTCGTGCACGCGGAACGCACCCGCTCCTTCTTCCCCGAGATCTATAACGACGACTGGTTCTTCTTGCTCGACGGAGACAAGGGGCTTCAGCCGGCCGCCGTCACCGGGAGGGTCGTCCAGTATCCGTACGATCCGTTCCGCCCCGAGCGGGCCCGCGCCGAGGAATTCGGCGACGTGCTGGCCGAGGGCATCTACTGGCTGCTCGACCAGGGCCTGCCGCTCGACCGGGCTGACCAGAAACACTGGACCACCTTCCTGAACATGCGCAAGCTGTTCATCGAGCGCGTGCTGGACATGGTTGCGCGGGATCCGAACCTCACGCTCGCCGAGAAGGGTCAGCGAAGTGAGGCGCTCAGGGAGTCCCTGGGCCGTCTCAGGCTTATTACTCCAGGGCTGTGCGAGGACTACATCCGTGCCTGGCACGCAGACCGGCAGACGTGGCAGGGTCACCTCGACAGCTTGCCGACTGGGCTGGACCGCACATCAGCTCTGTCGGAGATGACGCGCAAGGGTGCCCCGGCGCTCTACGCCCGGCACCGCGGCCAGGCCAGCCGCCCGCTCGCTGCCGACGCCGCACCATCGAGAGCGACGCGGATCGATCGGTCCTGTCCGCAGATCACCCCCGCGCCCGAACCTGCACCAGCCGGGGCTGAGCTGGCCGGCCATCTCAGCTAAGCAGGCGACTGCCCTCCAGCCGTCGTCCCACCCGGCAGCCGCCAGGTCGCAGCCAGCGCCATGAAGGCGACTCCGGCCGCGATGCCGAATGCTGCCGTGATACCGAGCCTGAGGTGGGCGCCGGCGCCGGCCGCGACCGCCGCACCTCCAGCTCCGATTCCGATCGCGGTGCCGAGCAGATCGGCAAGGTTAAGCGCCGCTGACTCGCGGCCTTCTCGGCCTGCTGGCGCCTGACGCAGAACCAGCAGGAGGATGGGCGAGTAGGCCATGCCCATTCCCAGGCCAGCTACGGTCCAGACAGCGACGGCCGCAGCAGCCGGCACGCCCGAGTACAGGACCAGGACCATTCCGGCGATGCCGGCGATGATGATTGCCAGCCCGGTACGGACGAGAAGACGCCCCTCCCAGGTGTCGCTGAGGTGGGCCTGGATCCACGCTCCGCACGTCCAGGCCACGGTCGCGCCCGTGACAGCAAATCCGGCCAGCAGCACGCTGTCATGGCGCACAGCAGTGATCGACAGGGTGACGTAGCTGTCCGCGCCGAAGAACGCAAACGTGAGAAGGCCGCGGCTGAGAATCGTGGCTGGCAGCCCGGCACGGGCAGTAAGGGTGCCGGCTGGCAGAAGGCGACGCAAGGCAGGCAGCGCCACCGCGACGCCGGCCAGGACGAGGCCGCCCGCTGCCAGCGCCGCATGAGCGCCGAAGCCGAACGTCAGGCCGGCCAGCATCAGCCCAGCTCCGGTGGCGGTCCTGATGGCGTCCACGATGCTGTGGCTGTCGCTGGAAACGACTGCCGGCCTGCCGGTGCGGGCCAGCGCTGGGACGGCTATCGCGCCAGCCACTGCGACGAGCGGCAGCAGGCCCAGGAAGACCCAGCGCCACCCGAATGCGTGTGCGACCTCGGCGCTGATCGCTGGGCCCGCGAGTCCCGGCGCGATCCACGCCGTCGAGATGACGGCGATCATCCGGGGCCGAAGCGAGGGCGGCAGGCTCCGGCCAATCGTGGCATAGGCAACGGACGGCACCACTCCTGCTCCGAGGCCCTGCAGCGCACGGCCGGCAATAAAAACGCCCATCGACGGGGCCAGACCCGCGATGGCCAGTCCCGACATGAAGACCAAAAGGCCGATGACGAACGGGCCAGCCGGCCCGTGGCGATCGGTTCCACGGCCTGCGGCCACGGTGCCGATCACGCTGCTGAGCATGAACCCGCTGAGCGCCCAGCCATAGAGCCGCAGCCCGTCAAGGTCACGCGCGACCAGCGGCATTACCGTGATGACGGCCAGCGATTCCGAGGCGACGAACGTGATGGTGAGGATCAGCCCTATGGTGAGCGCCCGCACCTGGGGATCCCAGAGTTCGCGCAGGCGGCCCTGGTTCACGTGGGGCTCTCACGGGCCGCGCGGCTCTGGGGCCGGCGTTCGGTGGTACCCGGGAACGAGCCCGCCGGACGAGCGCACGAGGCCACGGCGCTCGAGGAGATGGACGTGGGCGGCTGTCTCGGTCACTGCGTGGATGCGCATGCGGCCGCTGTAGGCGTCCCAGGGATGCGACCAGGTCAGCTGTCCGGCGAGCTCCCAGGGCGTGGCGCCGGGCATGCGCTCGATCGCACCCAGCAACTCCGCCAGGCGCCGCTCGTGGTGGGCGGCGATGGCCTTGGCGCGCTCGGCCAGGCCGCGGAACCTCCACTCATGAGCCGGGAAGACCTCGTCGACGTCCATGGGGCGGACACGGTCCAGCGACCGGAGGTAGTCGCGCAGCGGGTCGACCGGGTCGGCGCGCTGTACCGACACGTTCGGGGTGATCCGGGGGAGAATGTGGTCTCCGGCGAACAGGCGGCGGGCCCGCTCGTCGGCGAAGCACAGGTGCCCCGGCGTGTGACCGGGCGTGTGCACGGCCCGCAGCCGCCAGCCAGGCACGTCGGCGAGGTCGCCGTCGGAGAGCTCGCGGTCGGGCAGCGCCACCGAGCAGAACGGCGCGAACTCCTCCTCCGTCTCCACGACGTCTTCAGCTTCGGCGGCGGTGGCTCCGAGCGAGCGCAGGAACTCGGCCTCCTTCCTGACCGCCAGGGCCGCGTCCCGGTAATCAGGCCGCGCGATGGCCGCATGCTCGGCCGGGTGCATCGCGACCCAGGCACCGGATTCCTGCCGGATCCGTGCCGCCAGGCCGGAGTGGTCGAGGTGCAGATGGCTGACGAGCACACCCCGGATGTCGGTGACCGCCGCTCCGGCCGCCGCCAGGCCGGCCGTGAGCGCCTGCCAGGACTCCTCACTCGCCCAGCCGGTGTCCAGCAGCACCAGGCCCGCGCCGGTGCCGAAGGCGTAGCAGTTCACGTAGCGCAGCGGGTTGTTGGGAATGGTGACGGGGATGGACCACAGATCGCTGGCGAGCTGCTCGGCCGGCGGCATGACCCTGAGCTGCCAGGCGTCGTGCTGCGCCTGGCCGGTCACCTCCAGACCGAAGGTTGCGGGCATGCGGCAGGTCCTTTCCCGGGGTTGCCTAGCCACTGTGCCAGAGCGCTCAGGGATCATGGAAGCCGTGGGTACGGCGGGGGAGAGCCGGGTGCTCGGCCTGGACATCGGCGGAACCAGCACCCGGGCGCGGCTGGTCTCCGGCGGCGTCGTCGTCGGCGATGCGACAGCGGCCAGCGCCAGCCTGACGGCGGCCGGGCCGGAGCAGGCCAGCGCGGCGCTCGACGGACTGCTAGCTGGGCTGCCCGGCCTGGACAGGCCGCTGGACGCCGTCTGCGCGGGAGCAGCGGGCTCGCGCACCGCGCACGAGACCGCTGACTTCCTCCGGGCGCGCCTGGAGCCGATCACCCGGTCCGGCAACGTTCTCGTGCTCGACGACGCGGCGCTGGTTCTGCCGGCCGCCGGCCTCGCCGAGGGCATCGCGGTGATCTGCGGCACCGGAACGATCGCGGCCGGCACCTGGCGTGGCCGCGAGGCGCGCGCGGGCGGCTGGGGGTATCTGCTCGGTGACGAGGGCGGCGGCTACTGGATCGTGCGCGAGGCGATCCGGGCGCTGATCGCCCGGCGGGAAGGCGGCCTGCCCCCAGGCGACCTGGGCGCGCGCCTGCTCGGCACCGCCAGCGCGCCGGGCCTGGACGAACTGCGGGCCGCGTTCTATCGCAGTCCCGAGCCGGGGAGGTGGGCACGGTACGCGCCGGTGGTCCTGGACAGCTGCGATCCCGAGATCATCGGTCTCGCCGGGCGCGCAGCGGGCCACCTGGCGGCGCTGGCGGCACGCGTGGCAGGACAGTTCGCAGCCGAGCTGCCGGTGGTGCTGGCCGGCGGCCTGATGGCGAACGAACGGCTCAGCTCCGCGGCCGTCGCGGCGATCAGCGCCGAGGTTCCGGCCAGCTCGGTGCGCGTGCTGAGCGAGCCGCCGGTAGCCGGCGCGGTGCGCCTGGCTCAGGCCGCAGCGGCCCGCCAGCCCTAGCCGCGACGCATCGCGCAAAGGCCTGGGAGAATGGATGCAGCTGACCATCGAGGCATGACTCGCCGAAGGGCACGGAAGGGGCATTGTCATGGCGCCAGATCAGCCACCTGAGCTGGTCTTCGTTCCGGCACGGCCGCAGGTGAGCGGGGACAGCAGGAACGTCGCGTACGAGACGCGCACGCTGGCCGACGGCACGGTGGCGCTGCCCGTGTACTCCACGGTGACCAGGCTGGTGGCCGCGCTCGGCCACTATCAGCCCTGGATGTGCCTGCCGCTGCGCACCGTGCAGGCCGAGCTGAGCAGCGCTGGCGTGCACCGGGTCGTGCTGGACGCGGAAGTGGACACCACCGCGTGGCGCTGGCAGGAAGGCGGGCTCGGCCGGCTCGCCAGCGGCCCGGGCGGGCGGGAGTTAGCCGGCGCGCACGCCGGCCCCGAGGCTCAGTAGATGCGGGCCAGCAGCCCCCCGTCGACGACCACGTCGATGCCGGTGAGGTAGCTGGCCTCATCGGACGCCAGGAACACCGCGACGTTGGCCACGTCGCGCGGGGCGGCGAACCTGCGCAGCGGGTAGCGGTCGGTGACCTCTTTTCGCGCCGCGGCCGGATCGGGCTGGAAGTCGAAGAACTCCTGCAGCAGCGGCGTTTCGACGTCGCCCGGGCAGATCGTGTTGACCCTGATGTTCTCGGGGCCGAGCGACGTGGCCAGCGACCGGCACATCGCGCGCAGGCCGCCCTTGGCCGCCCCGTACGCCGGCAGATCCGGATCACCGACGATGCCGAGCAGAGACGCGGTGATCACGATCGAGCCGCCGCCCCGGCCCCGCATGGCGGGCAGGCACGCCTTGATGCCCAGGAACGCGCCGCGCAGGTTGGTCGCGTGCATCCGGTCCCAGTCGTCGCGCGGCCGCTGGAGGAGATCGGCCTCGAGTACTACGAGGATCCGTGCTGGGGGCACGCGGGCATGGCCAGGCTGAAGCAGCGGACCTGGCTGCCGCTGGCCACCAACACCTACGTCACCAAGCTGGACCACCTCGCCACGGCGGTCGCGATGCAGTCGGTCGACGTCGTCCTGGTCGACCCGCACTTCTTCGGCGGGATCCGGGCCGCGGTCACCTCGGCGGCCGCGTGCGGCGCGTTCGGCCTCGGCGTCAGCATGCACTCGAGCGGGGAGTGCGGGGTGTCCCTGGCCGCGATGCTGCACGCCGCGGCGGCCATGCCGGAGCTCGCGTTCGCCGCGGACTCGCACTACCACTACATGCTGGATGACGTGATCAGGGGCATACGCCTACGTCGGGGACCCGCGCCGGCCCTCCTGGGTTCCGATGATCCCGGAGCGGGACTGGCCCGAGCCAGACTGACCTGGCGGCGCGCTCAGCCCGCCACGCCGGGTACCACGCCGCGCGGCGCGAGCGGCATGGCGCGCAGGCGGACGCCGCACGCACTGAAGATCGCGTTCGCGATCGCGGGCGCCACCGCGATGATCGGCGTCTCGCCGCCCCCCGCCGGCGGCTGGTCGGGCCGGTCCAGCAGCACGACCTCGACGCGTGGCAGGTCCGGGAGCCTGGGCACCCGGTACGTGACGAGCGATGCGTTGCGGATCTGCCCGTCAGCGAAGTCGATCGCCTCGAACAGGGCACCGCCCAGGCCCATCATGACCGCGCCCTCGATCTGGTTGGTGAGGCTGTCGGGGTTGACGATGGCGCCGCAGTCGAACGCGGTGACCAGCCGGTCGACGTGCAGCGTGCCGTCGTCGTCCACCCGGACCTCCGCGGCGGTCGCGACCCGGCCGCCCTTCTCCATGCCGCAGGCGATGCCGGCCGCGCTTCCGCCGGCCCGCTCGGCGGGCCCCAGCGGCCGTCGCAGATGTGCGACGGCCGCGGTGAGCACCTCGGCGAGCCGACCGTCGGTCAGGTGGCGCAGCCGGAACTCCAGCGGGTGCGCGCCGGTCTCGTGCGCCAGCTCATCCATGTGGGACTCCCTGGCGAAGTTGTTCGCCGTGGCCGCGAGGGCACGGTAGGAACCCTGCGGCAGCGGCGAGTCGGCGGGCTGGTACGCGATGCGCTGATGCGGCACCCGGTACGGGCTCGCGAGCCCGACCGCCCCGGAGTTGACGTTCAGGTGCGCCCAGCCGGTCAGCTCCCCGGACGCGCTGGCGCTGCTGGCGACGTCGATGAGCGCCGCCGGGCGCAGATAGCCCCAGTGGAACTCCTCGCGGCGGTTCCACTGGACCTTGACCGGGCATCCCGCAGCCCGCGACAGCCGCGCCGCCTCAGCGGCGACGGTGCTGCCGTGCTTGCCGCCGAAGCCGCCGCCGTAGTCCGGCACGATGAGATGCACCCGTCCTTCCTCAGTACCCAGTGCCTCCGCGAGCTCGCGGCGGGCGCGGAACGGGGTCGAGGTGCCGGTCCAGACGGTGACGTGCCCGTCCCGCCATGCGGCAACGGCGGATCTCGCCTCCAG
>Ga0335073_10016700_pt1 | contig 10260 bp, 9 predicted proteins | sample Lox_Sample_22_FD_207093 | JGI IMG/M metagenome (GOLD analysis project Ga0335073, IMG submission 207093) | Soil microbial communities from Loxahatchee National Wildlife Refuge, Florida, United States - Lox_Sample_2.2 | ecosystem: Environmental > Terrestrial > Soil > Wetlands | place: USA: Florida... | reverse complement strand
CGAACGCGAATCTCGCCCTCCCGCGGCGGATCGAGCGTAAGCTCCTCGATCACGAGCGGTTCCCCGAATTCATGTAGGACGGCGGCGCGGATGGTGTCAGTCATTGCGGACGCGCACGGGGATCGATTTGAAGCCGTTGACGAAGTTCGAGCTCAGCCGCACCGGGGCTCCGGCGAGCTCGAACCGGACGTTCCGGGCGAGCATCTCCTCGAGCAGGATCCGGATCTCGAGCTTGGCGAGGAACGAGCCGAGGCAGAAGTGCGGGCCGCCGCGCCCGAACGTCGTGTGCGGGTTCGGGGTACGCCCGACGTCGAACCGCATCGGGTCCTCGAACACGTCCTCGTCGTAGTTCGCCGACAGGTACCAGAGCGCGACCCGGTCGCCGGCCTGGATCGGCACTCCGCGGATCTCGGTGTCCTCCACGGCGGTGCGCCGGAAGTAGATCAACGCGGATCCGTAGCGGAGGATCTCGTCGACGCCGGTGTCGAGCAGCGACGGATCTCGCGCCAGTCGCTCGAACTCGTCGGGGTTGGCCATCAGCGCGAGAATGCCGTGGGAGATCGCGGTGCGGGTCGTCTCGTTGCCGGCAAAGATGAAGAGCTGGAAGAAGTTCGTGTACTCGGCATCGGATAGGTGGTCGCCGTCGGCCCCGCCGTGGACGAGGCGGGAGACGAGGTCATCGCGGGGATGCGCCCGGCGCTCGGCTCCGATTCGGCGTCCGTACTCGAACACGGCCTGCGCGGCCGGCGTCCCGAACGGCAGCAGCCGGGGATCGATATCGCTCGGGTACTTGACCGGATCGGGTCGGTAATCCTCATCGGTGGCAGCGGCCATCTCGCTGGTCAGCTCCACCACCATCGGCACGTCCTCGGGAGGCAGTCCGAGAATCGAGATCAGGATGGTCACCGGCAGCGGCTCGGAGATCTCGCTCACCCAGTCGAACTCGCCCTTGGCGATCGCCGAGTCCAACAGCCCGCACACCGTCGCCCGCGTGAAGTCCGCGTACTCCTTCACCTTAGGTCGGGTGAAGGCGTCGCTGACCAGCCGGCGCAGCCGCGTGTGCTCGGGCGGATCGGTCTCGATCATCGACCGGCGGGCTTCGAGCGCGTCGGGCTCGCGGTCCTCGAGTGCGATGTGGCCGAGCTGCGAGGAGAACAGCTTCGGCTGCTTGCTCACCGCCACCACGTCGGCGTGCTTGGAGAGCAGCCAGAACCCGCCGCGCGTGCCCGGCCACGGATGCCAGTGGACCGGGTCGTGCCGCCTGATCGCGGCCAGCTCAGCGTGCGGTATGCCCTGCGCGTAGACCCTCGGGCTCGCGACATCGAGATGCGCGAGATCCTCGCGGACCGCCGACACGCGACTCCTCAGGCGTCCGCCGGGCCGGCGCTGAAGTTGGCCGTGTCGAGCACGGTCGCGATCTCATCGCCGAGCGCCGCGCAGAACGCCGCGTGCACGGCGTCGGCCGGCACCTGACGATCGTGATGCTGCAGGGCGGGGGCGGCGCACGCGTCGTCGATCAGCACCGGCTCGAGTCCGAGGTCCGCGGCCGCGCGCACGGTCGCGTCGACGCACATCGAGGTCATCATCCCGCAGAACGCGACCCGGCTCGCGCCGGTGTCCTGAAGGCGCTCGGAGAGATCGGTCTCGCGGAACGAGTTCGGGTAGTTCTTGACGATGACGGTCTCGCCGTCGGCGGGTGCGACCGTGGCGTTGGTCTCGGCGCCGCGGCTCCCGGGCACGAAGTACTCATCGCTTGACGGCTCTTCGTGGCGGATGTGGATGACCGGAATGCCGGACCCGCGCGCCGCCTCGATCGCGGCTGCTGCGCGCCGAGCGGCGCCGTCGGCGTCCGGCAGCGGAATCGCGCCACCCGGGAAGTACTCGTTCTGGATATCTATGACAACCAGTGCGTCGGCCATGCGCGGCAGTCTACGCAGGCGTCAAGCCGGGGCGGTCGCGTTGGTCGAAGCGCCGGGCTGCGCCGTGGCCGCCCCGGCCCCGTACTTGCGCTGGTAGGCACGCCAGGTGAGCGCCCACCGCTCCGGGTCGTCGTGCGGCTCCAGATCGAGCTTGTGAACGGTGCTGCGGTGCGGCGAGGAGAGGACCGTGTCGGGGTCCTCGTACGCCTCGCGCGCGACCGTGCCGATGATCTCGGCGTATTCGTCGAGGTCCGCGCGGGAGTAGGACTCCGACGGCTCGAGCGTCATCGGCTCGGGGATGACCCACGGCTCGTGGCTGGCGAAGTAGGTGGCCACCCCGAAGTCGGTCGTACGCCGGCCGACGTCGAGGGTGCCGACGCCGGTGTCCTGGAGTAGCTTGGCCAGGCTGTAGCGGATCTGCTCCAGCCGGCGGGCTGGATTCGTGTCCGCGAACGACACCGCCAGGCCCGGCACGTCGGCCAGTCGCGAGGCCAGATAGTTGTTGTTCAGGACCGCGGTCTGCGCCACCTCCCGCAGTCCCTCGGCACCCAGGCTGAGCACCCACGCGAACGAGCGAACGACCGTCGCGGGGACGCCGTGAAAGGCGCGGATCTTGCCGACCGACTGCGGCCGGTCGTACGCGAGCCGGTAGCGCGCGCCGTCGTACTCCACGGTCGGCACCGGCAGGAACGGCGCCAGCTCGGCGCGGACGCCGCAGGCCCCGACCGGCATGCCCATCGAGCAGTGCGGCGAGGAGAACGTCTTGTGCAGGTTGAACTGGCACAGGTCGAAGCCGGCGTCGCCGGCGCGGGTGATCCCAAGGATCCCGTTCGCGTTGGCCTGGTCGTAGTGGCACAGGCCGCCGGCGTCGTGGACGATCTGGACGATCTCGTCGATGTGCGGGTTGAACAGACCGGTGTCCTCCGGATTGGTGATCATCAGCCCGGCGGTGCGCTCGGAGACCGCCCGCCGGATCGCGTCGGGCTCCGGGTATCCGTCCTCGCCGGCGTACACCGTGATCACCTTGTAGCCGGCCGTCGCCGGGCCGGCGCCGTCGCAGGGGTGCGAGAAGATCGTGGTGATGATCTCGTCACGGTGCGCCTCCCCGCGACCGGCGTGGTAGGCGCTGATCATCCTCGCGTTTGCGTACACCCCCTGCGATCCCCCGGCTGGCTGGAAGGTGAAGCGGTGCAGGCCCGAGATCTCGCACAGCATCTGCTCGAAGCGGTAGAGGACCTCGAGCATCCCCTGCACCGTGTCCTCGTCCTGGAGCGGATGAAGGTCGGTGACCTTGTGAGAGCGGACCAGTTCCTCGTTGACCTTGGGGCTGTACTTCATCGTGCAGGTACCCAGGCCAAGGTGGAGGTTGACGTCGTTGCCCAGCGTCTCCTGCGAGAGGCGCATGTAGTGGCGCAGCACGCGCTGCTGGCTGAGCTCGGGCAGCTCGGGCCGGCGCGATCGCCGCAGCCCCGATGGAAGCCCGGCCAGCGGATCGCCTCCGTTATCGACGAGCGATGGCTCGAGCTCCGGCGGGATGATGCCCCGCTCGCCCGGGGTGGAGAGCTCGTGCACGATCGGCTCGTTCCAGCTCGCCTGGTGGAATGGGCGCAGGGTCATCGCAGCACCTCCGCGAGGTTGTCGGCAAATCGGTCGATGTCGGCTTTGGTGTGCACCTCGGTGACGCACACGAGGGCGCTCTGCCCGAGCTCGGGGTACTGCTCGGAGAGGTCGAGGCCGCCGAAGATCCCGCGCTCTCGCAGTGCGGCCCCCAACTCGGCAACCGTCCGACCGGTGTCGGAGAAGTCGACGACGAACTCCTTGAAGAACGGCGCGCTGAGCGCGGGAGCCCGCACGCCCGGCAGCGCGTCCAATCGCCCGGCTGCGTAGCGGGCGCGCGCCATGATCGTCCGCCCGAGCTCCGCGAGTCCGTCGGGTCCGAGCAGCGCCAGGTAGGCACCGGCCGCGATCGCCCACAGGTTCTGGGTCGTGCCGGTGTACTCCTTGGAGTCGCCACGCTGGATGTAGGACGTCCGCTCCCATACGACCTCGCCGAAGCCGTACTCGCCGGCCACGGCGGTCGGCCCCAGGCCGATCAGGAACATCGGGTACTCGGTGACGAACTCCTCGCTGTCGTTCGACGCGACGAAGCCCGCCAGTCCACCGCCGTAGTGCATGTGGATCCCGAGCGGCTGGATATCCCCGCAGACGATGTCGGCGCCGTAGCGCGGTGGGGCCTCGAGCACGCCGAGCGAGATCGGGTCGACGCCGACCACGGTGAGCGCGCCCGCCTCCTTGGCCAGCGCGGCAATGTTCTGCGCCTGCGTGTCGATCGCACCGAGAAAGTTCGGCATCTCGAGGTAGACGCACGCCGTGTCGCCGCTCAGGGCGTTCCGGATGCTCTCGAGCTCGAGCGCGCCGGTGGCACGGTCGAAGGGGATCGTCACGATCTCCACCCATGGCTTGCAGTAGCCCTCGATGATCGATCGACGCTCGGCGCCGATCGAGGCCGGGATCAGCGCGACGCCTCGGCCGGTGATCCGGGACGCCATCGAGATCGAGGTCGCGGCGGCACTGCCCCAGTCGTAGGTCGGCTGGCTCACCGCGTCGCACTCGAGCAGCTCGCCCATCATGCTCGCGTACTCGAACAGCGCCTGCATCTTTCCGTGGTCTCCATACGTATCGCCGTAGTAGGCGGTCAGGAACTCGCCCCGGTTGACGATCTCGTCGCATACGGCCGGGACGTAGTGCGGCCAGCATCCGCCGCCGAGAAAGCTCAGGCGCTCGGCGCAGCTCTGGTTGCGGTCGAGCACGCCGGCCACGTGACGGCGCAGTTCGTACTCGGAGCGCAACGGGTCAGGAAGGTTGAGCAGACCCGGATACCGGAGCCGGGCCGGAATCGAGCCATAGAGCTCATCGACGCTGTCCACGCCGACGGCGTCGAGCATGGCTCGCTTGATCTCCGGCGCCGAGTTCGGGATGTACGGGTGGGCGGATGGGCTCTCGCTCACGTGGTTGACTCCTCCTAGCCCGGTCAGCCTGCGACCGGATAGACGATCTCTCGGTTGTAGCCGACGACCACGCGGGTGTAGCCGGCCAGGCTCGCGTCCAGTGCCGGGTCACCCGTGTCGACGCGCAGGGGGGCTCCGCCGAGGCGCGCGATCTTCGCCTCGGTGGAGACAACGACGATGCGCTTGCGATCCACCTGTTCGATGACGCGAGCCGAGAATTGCTGGTTGCCACGGCCGAACAGGAAGCCCTGACCGCCGACGGGCGTAACGACGATGCCGCCATCCCAGTCGGGGGTCCTCAGCAGTTCCAGCAGCGATCGCTCGTCCGCGTCGGCGATCTGGCAGCGGCGTCCGCGCACCACATCCACGCCCAGCAACGTCTTCTCGAGTCCGAGCCGCGCCAGGACGACACCGGTGGTCGTGCCCGGACCGATCAGCCACGTGCCGTCCGCGAGGACGTGGTCGAGCAGGTGGTGGGCGATCGCGTCCTGGGCCGCCGCCTCTGAGCCGAGCGAACGCGCCTTCGCGCTCTGAAGGTGGCGGCGGGCGTCGGGGACGTTCAGGAACCCGTGCAGCCGGGCGGAGACCGCGCCGGTGCGAAGCAGCGCCTCGTCGACGTCCATCACCTCAGCCCGCCGCACGCTCCGCACGCCCTCCTGGGCGAGGGTGGCCGCCAGCTCGCCGGCGCTTCGCGGATTGACCGCGAACACGGCGGAATGCATCTTCACCCCCGCGGGGATGCCGAGCACGGGAATCCGGTCACCGATCGCCTCAAGGACGTCGACCGCGGTGCCATCTCCACCGGCGAACAGGAGCAGGTCGACTTCACGCTCCGCCATCGCCGCCGCCGCCGTGCGCGTGTCCTGCGCGGTGGTCACCGAACCGGTCGATCCGAGCACCGTGGGCGCCAGCTGCGCACTGCGGGCTTCGTCCTCACCCATCGCGCCCGCATACGCCAGCACCTCGACGTCACCGCCGAGGGCGGTGAGGCGCAGGAGCGCCTCGGTGGCCCGCGCCGGTGCGACCGCGAGCTCACCGCGCTCGCGCGCCGCGGCGACGAGCGCGACGTCATCGCTTCCCTTGAATGCCAGCCGCCCGCCCATGCCGGCGATTGGATTAACGACGAGGCCGAGCCGCATGTGTGTCAATACGCCTCGTCGGTTACGCGCCCCATTAGTGCCCCGGGACCATAACCCGGTGGTAGTCTGGCAAGCAAATGCAGCGCGTGCGCGCGATCATCGCGTGGGTCAGCCGGTACCTGCTCCTCGCCGGACGGAACTGCTGCGCCGGCCGGTCCTGGTGCGCCCTGGATCGAAGCCTCGAACGCCGGCAAACGCGGACCGACCGCTGATCAGTTGACGACCGTCGACGACAGCGCGTTCGCCCGCGCGCAGTTCCTCGCCAACCGCCCGATCAGCGAGGACAACCTGGTGCCCGAGGACCCCGCGCTCGGCCTGGTCGCGTTCTCCAGCCCGTTCGACCCGGAACCGTCCCTGCGGATCGAGGAGGGACGGATCGTCGAGCTCGACGGTGTCCCGGAGGCGGAGTTCGATCTCCTCGACGAGTTCATCGCGCGGCACGCGATCGACCTGGCGGTCGCCGAGGAGGCGATGGCGCTGCCGGTCCTCGACTTCGCGCGGATGATCGTCGACCCCGGCGTCCCGCGGACCGAGGTCACGCGGCTGACCGCAGGGATGACTCCGGCCAAGATCGCCGCCACGCTCGCGCTGCTGACTTCGGTCGAGATCCTTCAGGCCATCCAGAAGATGCGGGTTCGCCGGACGCCCTCGATCCAGGCACACGTCACCAACCGCGTGGATCATCCGCTGCTGATGGCTGCTGATTCCGCGGCCGCCGTCGCGCTCGGGTTCAGGGAGCTCGAGACGACGGTCCCGGTCCTGCGTCACGCGCCGTCCAACGCGCTGGCACTGCTGATCGGCAGCCAGATCGGGCAGCCGGGTGCGCTCACCCAATGCTCGGTCGAGGAGCGCACCGAGCTCGAGCTCGGTATGCGCGGGCTCACCACGTACGCGGAGACCGTCTCGGTCTACGGCACCGAGCAGGTGTTCGTGGACGGCGACGACACTCCGTGGTCCAAGTCATTTCTCGCCTCCTGCTACGCATCGCGAGGGCTGAAGATGCGCTTCACGTCCGGCTCGGGCGCCGAGGTGCTGATGGGCGCGAGCGAGGGCAAGTCGATGCTGTATCTGGAGGCTCGGTGCATCGCGGTGACACGAGCCGCCGGCTCTCAGGGCGTGCAGAACGGAGGCATCGACGGCGTGAACGTGACCGCCTCCGTGCCCGACGGCATGCGCGAGGTGATCGCCGAGAACCTGTGCGTGATGCTCCATGACCTGGAGTCGTGCTCGGGCAATGACACGCTGATGTCCGCGTCCGATATCCGGCGCACCGCGCACACGTTCCCGCTGCTCCTCGCCGGAGCCGACTTCCTGTTCTCGGGGTTCGGCTCGATTCCCGCCTACGACAACGCGTTCGGCCCGTCGAACATGAACGCGGAGGATCTCGACGACTACTTCGTCCTCCAGCGTGACTGGGGCTTTGAGGGAGGGCTCAGCTGGCGCGAGGACGATGAGCTGCTGGCCGTCCGCCGCCGTGGCGCGGAGGCGTGCCGGGCCGTGTACGCGGAGCTCGGCCTGGCACGGTTCAGCGACGAGGACGTGGAGGCGTGCGTGCACGCGCATGGGAGCTCCGACGTCCCGGAGCTCGCGAGCGACCTCCCGGGAGTCGCATCGGAACGGATCATGGACAACGGGCTGACCGCACTGGATGTGGTACGCGCGCTCCATACGAGCGGCTACGAGCTCGAGGCCGGGCGGGTGCTCGAGATGATCCGCCAGCGACTGCTCGGCGACGTGCTCCAGACGTCGGCGATCCTCGATGAGGAACTGAACGTCCTCTCCTCGCTCACGGACCCGAATGACTATGCGGGACCGGGGACCGGGTACCGGATATCGCCCGAACGCGCCGGCCAGATCGCGCGCGTGCGGCAGGTCTGGTCCGTCGCGGATCTCGCGCTCGAGCAGGCGGAGGCAGAGGGCTCAATCCATCTGCACGAGAAGGGCCCGGCGCTGATCGGCACCCGCGCCGATGAGGTGGTGATCGGCGTCTCGGCCGCGATGGCCCGGGAGCTCTGGGTCGCCCTGAACGGGATGACGGTCGCCGATGTCGTGCGCGAGCTCACCGGCGGAATCGAGGATGAAGGCCTCAGCTGGCGGGTGGTTCGCGTGCTTCGCTCGATCGACCTCGGCCTGATGGGTTCTACTGCCGCCCGGCTCTCCGGATCGGGAGTCGGCATCGGGCTTCAGGCCAAGGGAACAGTGCTCATCCACCGCGCCGACCTGCCGCCGCTGGCGAACCTCGAGCTGTTCTCGATCGCGCCGCGGATCACGCCTGAGCTCTACCGCCAGCTGGGCCGCAACGCGGCCCTGTACGCCAAGGGCTTTGATCCCGAGCCGCTGCTGCTGCCGGAGTCGAGCGAACCCCTTGGTCCCAAGTACCACGCCAAGGTCGTCCAGCTCGTGGCGATCGAGCGGCGGCTGTCCGAGGATGCCGACCCCGTCGAGCTGGTGGCGGAATGGCCGAGCTGAGCTATCCGCTCGCGGCCTCCTCGCGCGCGCAGGTGCGCAGCGCCTCCGAGAGGCCGGTCGACGAGATCACGCTCGACGCGGCCGTGTCGGGCGGCCTGCGCCCAGCCGACGTCGCCATCTCCGCCGACACCCTGCGCCTTCAGGCCGGCTTTGCCGAGCGCGGCGGGAACCCGCAGCTGGGCGAGAACCTCCGTCGGGCGGCGGAGCTGGTGTCGTTCGGGGACGACGAGCTGCTCCACTTCTACGAGATGCTGCGCCCGGGGCGGTCGTCGGCGGCCGAGCTCGACTCGCTTGCCGCGATGCTCGCGGAGCGCGGAGCCGAGCGCTGCGCGAGCCTCGTCCGCGAAGCGCGCGATGCCTATCTTCGGCGTGGGCTGATCACTTAGGATTGTGAGCCCTACCACCAGAGGAGACGGGTAGATGACACGGGACCAGATGCAGGCGCGCCGCCAGCTCGAGGCGCTCGCCGAAGATGAACGTGGCCGCCAGCTGCTTCAGCTCGCGCTCCGCGGAATCCAGACCTCCGGTCGGGGCCTGACGATCGGCTGCTGGGTCAAGCCCGGCGGCGGCGTGTCGGGCTGCGTGTTCCAGCACGCTTACTGGCAGGGTGTCGCCGAGGGCGTGTTCTCGACCACCGACGCCGCGTCCCGAGAGATCAAGCAACTCGTCGACGAACGTGACTTTCACGCCGTGATGGAGGCGATCAGGGCCCTGGACCGCCTCGGCAAGCACCGCTTCGTGCGCCGTCATGGGCTCCGGCGCGAGCTCGACGAGGCCGCTTGGCGTGACACCGTCGAGCAACTGCTCGTCGACGTGCTGGCGGAAAGCCCGCGCGCCGCCGGCCGCGAGTGCGTTTCCAGCTCGGTATAAGCCATGTCGACGACCGCCGCCAATGGGGTTGATCTGTATTTCGAGCAGGAGGGGGAGGGCGAAGACGTCCTGTTCATCTCTGGTCTTGCCGACGAGGGAGCGTGCTGGGTTGACCAGGTCGCCGGCCTCAAGGACCGCTACCGCCTGACGACGTTCGACAACCGCGGCGTCGGTCGGTCCTCGACGCCGGACGGACCGTTCCGGATCGCCGACTTCGCGGCCGACACGATCGGGCTCATGGACCAGCTCGGGCTCGAGCGACCCCACGTGGTCGGATCGTCGATGGGGGGCGCGATCGCCCAGGAGCTCGCGCTGGCGCATCCCGACCGTGTCCGCAGCCTGGTCCTCAACGGGACCTGGTGTCGTGGAGACCGGTTTCTCCACGAGATCTTTCGCAACTGGATGTGGTCGGCCCAGAAGGCCGACTCGATCCGCGACTTCCTGGTGACCGTCAACCTGTGGTGCTTCTCGCCGCGGGTCTGGAACGACGGGACCATGGACGGGTGGATCGACGCCGCCGAGGCGAGCCCGTACGCGCAGTCGGTCGACGCCTTCTGTCGCTCGTCCGAGGCGCTGATCGAGCACGACACGGCCGATCGCATCGCAGCCATCAGCGCGCCGACGCTCGTCACCGTGGGCGAGCTCGACCTGTGCCTCCCCGCGCGCTACGCCGAGGCGATCGCCGAGCGCATTTCAACCGCGCAGGTGGTCGTCATAGCCGACGTCGGGCACCAGCCTTTTCAGGAGGTGCCCGACGACTACAACCAATTGTTGACCGAGTTCTGGCAGTCCGTCGACTAACGGACCACGAGCACGTCGACCGTCGCGTGGTGCACGACGTTCGTGCTGATCGAA
>Ga0335073_10016699_pt1 | contig 10261 bp, 5 predicted proteins | sample Lox_Sample_22_FD_207093 | JGI IMG/M metagenome (GOLD analysis project Ga0335073, IMG submission 207093) | Soil microbial communities from Loxahatchee National Wildlife Refuge, Florida, United States - Lox_Sample_2.2 | ecosystem: Environmental > Terrestrial > Soil > Wetlands | place: USA: Florida... | reverse complement strand
CGATCCGGCCAGGAATCGGGCGCGGTGGGCGAATATGCCCATGACGGCCGACTGGCAGGAAGTGGGCGAGCGCAAACCGGGCGCGGTGGTGCTGCTGGAATCGGCTCCCAAGGGCCGGCGGAAGAATCCGCTGCTGGTGACGGAGAATTACGGCCGCGGACGGACCATGCTGCTTTCGACAGGCGGCGCCTGGCGCTGGAGGATGTGGCTGATGCACGACGACAACACCAGCGCCATGTTCTGGCAGCAGGTGTTCCGCTACCTGGTGACCGATACGCCGGGGCAGGTGTCGACCACCACGCCGAAGCAGATGCTGTCCGATACGTCGCGAGTGCCGATACGGGTGGATGTACGGGACAAGGAATTCAAACCGGTGGCCAATGCCAAGGTGCAGGCGCGATTCACCAATCCGGATGGGTCGACGGCGACGCTGGAGTTGACACCCAAGCCGCTCGAAGAGGGCGTTTACGTGGGTGAATACGACGCCGAGAAGCCGGGGACCTACGTGGCGGACGTCCTGGCCGGACGGGACCAGGAAGAAATCGGCCACGACATGCTGACGTTCCGGCGGGAAGACGGCGTCGCGGAAAGTTTTCACACGTCGCAGAATCGCGATCTGCTGGAGAAGCTGTCGGATCAGACCGGCGGCCGGTACTACAAGCCCGATCAGGCGTCTAAGCTGGCGGAGGACATTACGTATTCCGAGGCTGGGATCACCGCGCGCGAGACCCGCGATCTGTGGGACATGCCCGCGCTTTTCCTGCTGGTGCTGGCGATACGCGCCGCGGAATGGCTGTTGCGCCGGAAATGGGGCGTCGTATGAAGGCTCTGATTCTCCTGCTGGCGTCGGCGATGGCCGCCCCGGCGACTACTTACTTTGTGACCATCTCCGGCCTGGGCGGCGAGCCGGACTACGTGCAGCGCTTCAAGATGTGGGCCGACGACATCGACGGCAGCCTGAAGAAAGCGGGCGGCGACAGCAACGTGACCACCATGATCGCGCCCACGCGCGATGCGATCCGATCCAGAATGTCGCAACTGGCGTCGCAGGCCAAGCCGAATGATTCTGTCGTATTGATGTTGATCGGGCACGGTACCTTCGACGGGGTCGATTACAAATTTAATATCCCGGGCACCGATGTGACTGGCGCGGAATTGGCGGCGATGCTGGACCGGATTCCAGCCAGCCGCCAGTGCGTGGTGGATATGACGAGCGCCAGCGGGGGAGCGATCCAGTTTTTAAGGAAACCGGGACGGGTGGTGATTGCCGCCACCAAAAGCGGCACGGAAAAGAACGCGACCGTTTTCGCGCGCTACTGGGCCGAAGCGCTACGCGAACCAGCCGCCGATTCCGATAAGAACGAGTCGATTTCGGCGCTGGAGGCATACCTCTACGCGCAGCGGAAGACCAAGGATTTCTACGACTCGCTGAAGCGGCTGGCCACTGAACACGCTGTCCTGGAAGATACCGGCAAAGGCGAAGGCGGGTTACCGCAGCCTAATAATCCGGATGGCGAAGGGCGGCTGGCGGCGTCGTTTTCGCTGGTGCGGCTGGGAGCCAACGCCGCCGCGGCCAACGATCCGGTGAAGCGTCCGCTGCTCGAGCGGAAAGAGCAGATTGAGGAGGAGATCGACAAGCTGAAGTATGAGAAGGCGGCGCTGCCGGCGGACGAATACAAGAAGCGTCTGGCGGCGTTGCTGCTGGAGCTGGCGAAAGTCCAGGAGGCACTGGACAAGTAATGCGCTTTGGGGCCATGGGCTTTGTGGGGCAGGTTTTCAACCTGCGGCCGATTTCCAATCGGCCTTGGACGTTAGCGCTCGGAACTTCCCCGCGGGCTCTGCTCCGCGCGCGGAGTGCCGAGCATCGATCCCGAATCAGCCTGCCGGCGACCAGGCGGATTGGAAATCCGCCGCAGGTTGAAAGCCTGCCCCACAGAAATCACCTGCCTCCAAAAGTGCTGCTCGGATCAATATTCTTTTTCGCATGCCTCCTTCCCGCGCAGACTCTGCAACAGGCGGAGACGCTGTGGCATCGGCACATGCTGCAGGAATCCAACGACGCCTACCAGGCCGTGTGCGAGACGCAGCGGCCGAAAGATGCCGCCTGCAAGGTCGAGTGGGGGAGGATGCTGCTGGATTTCGGCTATTCCGACCAGGCGGCGGAGCAGTTCGGCAAGTCTCTGGATATCGACCCGAACAACGCCGGGGCAATGCTGGGAGAAGCGCTGATCCTGGCCGACGATTTCGGCAATGCCGCGCCGGTGGCGCACAAAGCGCTGGAACTCGACCCCAAACTGACGGAAGCGCAGGAACTGATCGCTCGCCTGGCGCTGGAAGATAACGACAACCCGAAGGCCATCGAGGAAGCCGACAAGGCGCTGGCGATGGATCCCAATTCGTCGGAAGCGAAGGCGGTTCTGGCGTCGATCGACTGGCTGGCGGACAAGAAAGAATCGAAGTGGGACCCGAAGACGGCGAAAGGGTATGCCCTGGTGGGGCATTTCTTCATGTTGAGCCGCCGCTACGACGAGTCCATCAGTTATTACCGTAAGGCGCTGGAGCTGGATCCCCAATTGGATTCGGCGCGGTCGCAGCTCGGCATCAATTTGATGCGCATGGGCCGCTTCGACGAAGCGTATCAACAGCTCGAAGCCGCGGCCAACAACCATTTCCGCGACCATGCCACGGTGAATTCGCTTAACCTGCTGGAAAGCCTCACGAAGAAGTTCAACACCTACACGACCGATCGCACCATCCTGCGGCTGGATAAAAAGGAAGGCGATTTCCTCGCCCCCTACTTCCAGTCGGAGATGAACCGGATCCTGAAGGCTTATGAGGTCAAGTACAAGTTCAAACTGACCAAGCCGGTGCAGGTAGAAGCCTACCCGGATCATGACGATTTCGCGGTGCGCGCACTGGGAATGCCCGGGTTCGGCGCACTGGGCGTGACCTTCGGGTACACCATCGCCATGGACAGCCCGTCGGGCCGGCCACCGGGTCACTTTCATTGGGCTTCGACACTGTGGCACGAGATGAGCCACGTGTTTACGCTCTCCATGACGGATTCGCATGTGCCGCGCTGGTTCACCGAAGGCATCGCCGTGCACGAAGAGACTTCCGTCAATCCGGAGTGGGGCGACCGGCTGGGTCCGGATGAGATTACGGCCATCAAGGAGCACCAGCTTCTGCCCGTGGCCGGGCTGGACCGCGGATTTATTCATCCCAACCGGCCGGAGCAGATCGTGGTGAGCTATTTCCAGGCCGGCCGCATCTGCGATTTCATCACCAAGAAATGGGGATGGGATACGATTCTAGCGATGCTGGGCGATTACGCGAAAGACGCCGATACGCCCACCGTGATTCAAAAGGAACTGAAGATCGACGCGGCGGAATTCGATAAAGAGTTTCTGGCCGATCTGGAAGCCAGCACCAAGACGACGGTGGAACATTTTGACGAGTGGAAGAAATCATTACTCGAGCTGGCGCAACTGACCAAGAAGGCTGTTGGGAGCAAGGATAAAGCCGATATCGACGCTGCGTTGAAGCTGGGGAAATCCATCGAGGGCTGGTACACGGAATACGTGGAAGACGGCAGCGTCTACACGCAACTGGCGGCGGTCGACATGGCGGCGGGCGATAAGAACTCCGCGATGGACGAATGGTGGAAATATGTGCGCGCGGGTGGGCGGGATCCGCAGCAGATCATGCTATTTTCGAAGACCTTGGCCGACGCCGGCCGCAAGAAAGAAGCCGCCGACGCGCTGGAGCGTTTGAACTATATTTATCCGATGATTCCGGAGCAGCATCAACGGCTGGGCGAACTCCTGCTGGACCTGGGGAACAGCGCGGGCGCGATCCGCGAGTTCCAGGCGGTGCTGGCGCGCAATCCCATCGATCCGGCGCAGGCGCACTATAATTTGGCGATGGCGTACAAGGCCAATCACGAGGTCGAGAAGGCCAAGGATGAAGTGCTCTCCGCGCTGGAGATCGCGGAGGGGTTCAAGCCGGCGCAAAAATTATTGCTGGAACTGAGCGGTGAAGACAGCCCGCCAATCAAAAAGCTACCAAACTAGGAAAACGAAACCACACATGTCCACATCCACGCCGCAGTTGGAGCCGGAAGTATTGAAGTCGCGCATCGAGCGCTTTCGCCGGGTACATTCCGATATTGTCACGCAGGTGCGCCGCGTCATCGTCGGCCAGGAAGAGGTGCTCGAACAGGTAATGATCTCGCTGTTCGTGGGCGGGCATTGCCTGATCACCGGTCTGCCCGGAACCGCCAAAACTCTGCTGGTGCGGACGCTGGCCCAGACGCTGGGGCTGATATTCCGCCGCATTCAGTTCACACCCGACCTGATGCCCAGCGACATCACCGGCACGGATATCATCGAGGAAGATCAGGCGACCGGCCACAGGACGTGGACGTTCGTGCCCGGTCCGATTTTCGGCAATATTCTGCTGGCGGACGAAATCAACCGCACGCCTCCCAAGACGCAGAGCGCGCTGCTGGAAGCGATGCAGGAACGAGCCTGTACCGTCCGCGGGCATAACTACGCGCTACCGGCGCCGTTCTTCGTGCTGGCCACGCAGAACCCCATCGAACTGGAGGGCACCTATCCGCTGCCCGAAGCGCAGCTCGACCGCTTCCTCTTCAATACGGTGCTCGATTACCTGAGCGCCGATGAAGAGCTGAAGGTGGTGGATCTCACGACGGTGACCAGCATTCCCTCGGCCGACTCCGTCACCAATGCGGAAGAGATTCTGGACTTCCAGCAGCTCGTGCGCATGGTGCCGATCGGCGAGAGCGTGGCGCGTTATGCGGTGGAAATCGTACGAGTGTCGCGGAGCAGTGACGCCAATTCGCCGGACTTTGTGAAGAAGTACGTCAACTACGGCGCCAGCGTCCGCGCGGCGCAATTCCTGGTGTTGTCAGCCAAGGCGCGCGCGCTGATGAAAGGCCGCTACGCCGTCAACTACGAAGACATCCGGGCGCTGTACATTCCGGTGCTACGCCACCGCGTGCTGCTGAACTTCCACGCGGAATCCGACCGGTTGAAGCAGGACGACATCTTGAAGCGCGTCCTGGAATGGAAGCCCGCGCCGCGGGATTAAGGCCGCGCGACTAGGAAAGGCCAATGCTGCAGCGATTCCTCGACCCGGCCACACTGGCGTCCATTTCGGGACTGGACCTCATCGCCAAGACGGTGGTGGATGGTTTCGTGGCCGGTTTACATCGTTCGCCGGACTTCGGGTTCTCCCAGGAGTTCGCCGAATACCGCGCGTATTCGGAAGGCGACGATTTGCGCCACGTGGACTGGAACGTGTTCGCGCGGACGGAGCGCTGCTACCTCAAGCGGTACCGGGGGGAGACCAATTCACAGCTCCTGGTGATGCTGGACACTTCGGCATCCATGTCGTACGGGTCGCATGAAGTTCACAAGATGGACTATGCGCGGTTCGTGGCGGCGTCGCTGGTATATATGGGGAGCCAGCAGCGGGACGCGGCCGGGCTGATCGTGTTCGACGACGAAGTGGTGAACTACGTAGCGCCATCGACGCGGCAGGGGCAGCTTTTCCGGCTGCTGCACGCCATCGAAGAGGCCAAAGTCGGCACCAAGACGGACATCGTCAAACCGTTTGTTCATTTCCAGAATTTTCTGCACCGGCGGGGCATCGCCGTGGTGATTTCGGATTTTTATGAAGATCCGGAGATGGTGGTGAGGACGATCGAGCCACTGCGTTACAAGGGCAACGAAGTGATTCTGTTTCATGTGCTGGATCCGCAGGAGATCAAGCCGAAGTTCAAGGAGCCGGTGCTGCTGGTGGATCTGGAGGAGCCGGCGCAATCGCTGGAAGTATCGCCGGAGTATGCGAAGAACGAATACCGGCAGAAGATCGATGCGCATATCGAGGCGTTATCGAGCAAGGCGCGGGGCGCAGGGTTGGATTATTTTCTGATGGACACGGGGCGTCCGCTGGATGAAGGACTGCGGGAGTATCTGAGTGTGCGGAAGGGAATACTGTGAGGGGGCATGTGGTGCAGGCTGGCAGGTTGCCAACCTGCCCCACGAATGCAGGAGTAAATAGATGGGGTTTCTGACACCGTGGTTTTTGGCGGGCGCAGTGGCGGTCGGGCTGCCGATCTGGCTGCATTTGCTGCGCAAACATAAGACCACTCCCCTGCCCTTCGCGTCGCTGAAATTCTTCGAGAAGCGGACGCAAAGCTCCATCAAGCACCGCAGATTGCGCTACCTGGTGTTGTTCTCCTTGCGCACGGCGCTGATCGTGCTTCTGGTGCTGGCGTTCGCCCATCCGTATATCCAGCAGCGGCTTCTGCCGATCGACCGGTCGGGCGCGGTGACCGTCGTGGCCATCGACAATTCCCTGAGCATGCGGGCCTCCGACCTGATGGCACAGGCCAAACAAATGGCGAAGACCGCGGTGGGCGGGCTGGGACCGGGACAGCGCGCGCAAGTGCTGGCCTTCGGCGCGCGGGTGCAGGCCATGGGTGAAGTCACCGACGACCATTCCACGCTGAATGCCGGAATCGACGCCATCGAACCTTCGGATTCCCGGACGTCCTTCGCCGAATTGTCGCGCTCCCTGCGATCCATCGCCAATTCCCTGCACCAGCCGCTGACCGTGCACGTCTATTCGGATATGCAGGAGAGCGGCATGCCGGCGAATTTCAACGATCTGCGCTTGAATGCCGATATCAAACTGGAACCGCACGCATTGTCGAAGAGCGCCGCGGCCAATTTCACGGTGGAGAACGTGGTGGCGCCGCGGCGGGTTTATGACGCCAAGAAACAACGGGTTCTGGCCACCATCGCGGGGTACAACACCCCGAAATCCATCTTGAAAGTGACGCTGAAACTCAACGGGCGCGAGGTGGAATCGAAGAACGTGGAAGTGGCGGAAAACGGCCGGGCATCGGCTGAATTCCTCTCGCTGGACGTGCCGTACGGGCGAAACCAGGGCGAAGTCCGCATCGACGGCCGCGACGCGCTTCCCGCCGACGACGTTTTCTATTTCTCGGTGGAGCGGAGCGATCCGCGCCATGCCCTATTCGTGCAGGAGCCGGGGGGCAACGCGGCGTTGCTCTACTTCAAAGCCGCGCTGGAGGCGTCCGGCCAATCGGCGTTCGCGCTCGACCCCGCCACGGCCGACCAGTTGGCCAATGTTTCGCCGTCGAAATATGCGTTCGTGGTGCTTTCGGACGTCGGCGCATTGCCGGTCGCATTTGAAAATCAATTGAAGGAATATGTCCGCGGCGGCGGGAATGTGCTGGTGACTCTGGGACATGCGGCATCGGGCCGTGGGCGAGTGGCAGTAGCCGATCTGCCCATTTCCGGCGCTTCGTACACGGGGGGCGAGGGCGAGCGATTTCAGACGGCCACTTCGCTCGACCCGTCGTATCCGGCCATCCAAAAGGACAATCACTGGGAGGATGTGAAATTTTACCGCGCGATCCGCGTGCAGCCGCTTACGGCGCGCATCGCGGGGCGGCTGGGCGACCAGATGCCGCTGCTGTTGGATGCGCAACTGGGCGACGGCCATATTCTTGTGTTTTGTTCCACTTTCGACAACATCGATAACGATTTCCCGCTGCACGCGTCCTTTGTTCCGTTCGTGGAGCAGACGGCGCGTTACCTGGGGCGGCTGGACCAAGGCCCACCGAGCGTGCAGGTGGGGTCGTTTGCCGAGTTGCGGGATTCCAAGGAAAAGGGCGCCGCCGTGGACGTAATGGATCCAAAGGGCGAACGAGTACTTTCGTTGGAGGAAGCCACAAAGGCACAAAACGTGCAATTTACGATGGCCGGTTTTTACGATATCCGCCGTCCGAATGGACGCAATGAGCTGGTGGCGGTGAATTCCGACCGGCGGGAGTCGGATCTTGCCCCGGCCACGCCGGACAGCCTGCAACTATGGCAGAATACAGCCAGCGGGACAGCAAACGGCGGAGGGGGGACGGCGGAGAACCAAAAACCCCTTTCTTTGTGGTGGTATGTGATGATTGCGGTGCTGGTGCTGGCGCTGGCGGAGAGTCTCCTGGGGAACCAACATCTTTCGGTTGATAAAGAGGCAGCATGAAATCTCTGGATCGGTTGTCCGAGTATTTAGTCGCCCTGGAACGGCGCCTGCGACTTCTGGCCTTGTCACGCGGCGCGGCGCTCACGGCGCTGGCGGCGGTGGTGCTGACCGTGCTGGCCGTGCTGCTGGCCAACAATTTTGCCTTTTCCGATAAGAGCGTTCTGGGCGCGCGTGTATTCCTCTTCCTGGGCCTGGCGCTGGCCATCGCGGCCGCCCTCATCATTCCGGTAATCCGCCTCAACCGGCGGCATGCCGCGCGCAAAGCCGAAAGCCGGTATCCGCAATTCGAAGAGCGATTGCTCACTTTCACCGAGAAGATGGAGTCCAATCCGCGCGATCCATTCCTGCCGCTGCTGGCGGACGATACGCTGAACGTGGCGCAACAGGCTCAGCCGGCAACTGTCGCCCGCACCTCCTGGATCGCAAGCTTTTCTTCGGCCGCGATCGCGCTGGTGCTGGGGCTGATCTGGCTAGGGACATCCGGGCCGGGATTCCTGGGATATGGAACTTCGTTGTTGTGGGCCGGCATGTCGAAGGGCGAGATCAAACCTTTTTACGAGATCCGGGTAGATCCGGGGAATCGGACCATTCGGAAGCGCGCCGATCAGGTAATCAGCGCGCAACTGGTCGGTTTTTCGGCGCCGCGGGTGCGGTTCTTCGCGCGCTATGCCAGCGCTTCGGCGTGGGAGCAGGCGGAAATGCGGCCGGGCGATGGCAGCACGTCGTACCAGTTCCTGATTGCCGGCGTTCCGGAGACGTTGGAATATTACGTGGAAGCGGGAGGCATCCGCTCGTCCACCTACAAGCTCAATGTGGTCGACCTGCCGGGCGTGAAGCGCGTGCGGGTGACGTATCACTATCCCCAGTGGTTGGGCATGAAGGACGTTGTGGAAGATCCGGGCGGCGATCTACGCGCGGTGCAGGGCACTGTAGCGGAAGTGGCGGTGCAGACGGATCGTCCGCTGGCCAATGGGGTATTGATGTTGGATGACGGGTCGAAGATTGAACTTCACGCCGGCGCCAACGGGATGCTGGCGGCGAATGTCCCCATTCAAAAAGACGGCCAGTATCACGTCGCCGCCATCGAAAACGGGGAAGATGTCCGGCTGGGCGAAGACTACTTCATCGAAGCGATGAAGGACCACGCCCCGGAAGTGAAGATCACGCGGCCGGGCCGCGATTTCCGCGCATCGCCGATCGAAGAGGTTACGGTCACAGTCGATGCCAAGGATGATTTTGGCCTGCGCGGCGTGGAACTCCATTATTCGGTGAACGGCGGGCCCGATAAGACTCTGCCGGTGATGCATTCGGAGGATGGCAAGACGTCCTCCGCCAGTACCGTGCTGGCGATGGAGGATTTCAAGGCCGTTCCAGGCGATATCGTGAGCGTCTACGCGGTGGCCAAAGACGCGCGGCAGACCACGACCACCGACATGTTCTTCATCGAAGCGCAGCCTTTCGAGCGGAACTACACGCAATCGCAGCAGGCCGGCGGCGGCGATGCGGGCGGCGGCGGCGATCAGAATAATCAGCAGGACGAGATTTCGCGCCGGCAGAAGGAAATCATCACTGCGACTTGGAACCAGGCCAAGGGCCAGGGCGCGGCGGGCAGCGAGGCGGAGAACGCGGCGTTCCTTTCGGGCGTGCAGTCCAAGCTGCGCGACCAGGCCAAGTCGCTGGCGGAGCGCATGAAGGCGCGCCAGTTGGAGGACGCGGGCGATTCGTTCAAGAGCTTCGTCGACGAAATGGAAAAGGCGGCCGCGGAGATGGAACCGGCCGCGGAGAAACTGAAGGGCGCGAAGTGGCAGGATGCCATCGCGCCGGAACAGCGGGCGCTGGCGGACCTGCTGCGGGCCGAAGCCACCTTCCGCGATATCCAGGTCGCCTTCGGACGGCAGGGAGGCGGAGGCGGAGGCGGCGGCGGGCAGAATGGCGCCACGCGCGACCTGGAAGGGCTGTTCGATCTGGAGCTGGATACCGAGAAGAACCAGTACGAAGGCAGCCGCCAGAACCAGTCGGCCGACCAGCGGCAGCGGCAGATCGACGAGGCCATGCAGAAGCTGCAGGAACTGGCGCGGCGCCAGCAGGAGCTGGCCGATCAGCAGAAGCGCGATCCGCAGCAGCTTTCACAGCAGCGCTGGCAGCAGGAGCAGTTGCGCCGCGAGGC
>Ga0335073_10016698_pt1 | contig 10261 bp, 14 predicted proteins | sample Lox_Sample_22_FD_207093 | JGI IMG/M metagenome (GOLD analysis project Ga0335073, IMG submission 207093) | Soil microbial communities from Loxahatchee National Wildlife Refuge, Florida, United States - Lox_Sample_2.2 | ecosystem: Environmental > Terrestrial > Soil > Wetlands | place: USA... | reverse complement strand
GCATTTAATTGTGGAAATGAATCTCGACCTGCGATCAGTGCAGTACGCCGTATTCGATGAGGCAGATAGACTCTTCGAAATGGGTTTCGAAGCGCAGCTCACCGAAATACTACATAAACTCCCACCTTCTCGACAGACTTTGTTATTCTCAGCTACACTTCCCGCATCTCTAGTCGAATTCGCTAAAGCTGGATTACAGGATCCTCTTCTCATTCGTCTCGATGTGGAACAGAAAATCTCAGAGGATCTTGAGACGGCGTTTTTCACGATCCAACCCATCGAGAAACAAGCTGGTCTTCTCTACATTCTTCAAAACATCATTAAGGTCCCTATTGGCAATCCCGATGCTATCTCTAACGACGATACCACCGCTTCTACCGAACGAAAGAAGCGGAAAAGGGACGATACTACAAAACTTGACATCGCACCTACTTCAACACTCATCTTCGTATCCACAAAGCACCAAGTAGAATTCATTTCGGCACTTCTCAGACGAGCAAATTACTCAGTTTCACAAGTTTACGGATCGCTAGATCAAGTCGCTCGTAAAGAGAACGTTGAAGCATTTCGTTCAGGTCAATCTTCAATTCTAGTAGTTACAGATGTTGCTGCAAGAGGAATCGATATACCCATCTTATCAAATGTAATTAACTACGATTTCCCTTCCGAGCCAAAAGTTTTTGTACACCGAGTTGGGAGAACTGCGAGAGCTGGACAGAGAGGATGGGCTTATTCTTTAGTCATTATTGACGATACATCGTATTTCGTGCAGTTAGTTGAGTTTCTGGGCAGGAAGTTAGTTTGGAATCGTGAGAAAGAGGTTAATTTTGCAAAGGATGTTGCTGCCGGAACGATTCCTAGAGGTGAATTAGAACGATTATCGGAATGGGTTGCAAGAGTTATTGATGAGAGTTCGGAATTAAGTGCGTTGAAATCAGTCGCTTCAAAAGGAGAGAAATTATATTTGAAAACGAGAGGAGCTGCGAGTTCGGATATGATTAAGAAGGCAAAGACTTTGATTCAAGAAGAAGGATGGAGAAAAGTAAATCCATTGGTTGCCGAAGACGAGAAACCTGATTTCGAGGATGCTAGGATGAAGTTATTGGAGACTGTTTCTGGATTTCGACCAAAAGAAACGGTGTTTGAAATTGGTCATAAGGGATCGAAGGGTAAGACCCTTGCAGCCGAGATCATGCGGACCCGACGGGCAAAGATCACCATCAAATCTGATGAACCGGAGGAAACGACGAATGGGAATACCGAACATGAAGAAGTCAAGCCGTCACTGGGAGCTGGCACATTCCGAGATCCTGAAAATTATATCGCTCATTTTGAGCCTGGAAATACGGCTGAAGAGAGAGGGTATGACGTGAATAGACCTACACATTCTTTTGCGGAGGCGTCTCGGGCAGCAGTCATGAATCTTCAAGATGATGACGGTGCTACATTTGCTCCATCACGACCGAAAATACGATGGGATCCCAAAAAGAAGAATTTCGTGAGTAGAGCAAATGACGAAGATGGTTCTGGCGAGAAAAGTGTGAAAATGATAAAGGGTGAAAGTGGTGTCAAAATTCCTGCCTCAATGAAATGTGGAAGGTGCTTGTTCTCTGCTGAATTTTGCTAATGTTCAGATTTGAGGAATGGCAGAAGGCGCATAAGACTAGTTTACCACAAGTTGGTATGAGTGAAAACTCTTCCAATCGGTCAGGTGCCGGGGGACGTAAGTTCAAGCATATGAAGAGCAAAGCCCCGAAGGCTCCGGATCGGTTTAGGGATGATTATCATGTGCAGAAGAAAAAATACGATCAATCAGCCGAGGCAAGGAAGGAAGGTGATAGATTGCGGACCCTGGATCAGATTCGGAAGGCGAGAGCACTGAAGGACAAGAAGAAACAAAAGAATGCCAGACCGACTCGGCGAAAGTAGGATGCAACTTCAATCAAATTATTTAAGGAATTTCCCAATGTTAATCATCCGTATCTTGCATGAGAGAATAAACGTAATTGTATCTAGTACCAACGTTTTACAAGGCACAAAATCAGTCCCAGCTAATATTGACTATCGCATTTTTCACGGATTCTTCTCCGATCCCAAACTTTGAGGCTTGAGGAGGGGATGAGTATAAGATGTGGTGACTTTTGGAATATTCACTCTACGCATGCTCTTAGCGCTTCCTTGTGATAAATATGGCGGGGGGATGATCAGCCATCCTTTGAACTCGTTATTATATTACGCCTGCCAGATATTGACCCGTTTTTCATCTGTCCCCATTCTCGTAATTTCACAATTGAAAATGGCACGCCTTTTTTGGTGACTCGAGGTGATGGACAACCATGCTAATAATTCAGTCCCCTTTGTCGACAGGCACTTCGAAGGTGTGCCTAGCGTTTAATGCATCAGCAACAGTTCATCTTCGTATGAGTCCCGGGAAACGAGAAGAAGTTACATATGGTTTTAGATGTGATACGAACGGCTCCGTTGGCAAGTGCCAGGAGGTTGTCACGCCGTTCTTGTGCCTTAATAAAGCGCGGACGGAATCCCTGCAAGAAGTGTTGTTTGTTTGTTTCAAAATCTCGATGAAGACAGCCGAGTCTTCGCTCTTGTTGCATGAAATATAAAGAAGATATAACGACTTTACGCAGTTGAGGGAGATGAATTTCCAGTTAGTTGGTGTGACTGAACGACGGTGCATTGCATTTTGCGAGACATTTTTGGCCAGAATGAAGAGAATGAAGAGACCTAGGAAGGTCTATTTCATGATGTTGTGAGATGGGATGGTAATCTGGATTCGGATGGGTCATCTGAAGAAACGTGAAAAGAGTCACGTGCAAGGTCTCATCCACCGTCAGAATCAAAATTGGCCGTTTCGCGATCTTCCGATGCGACAGACTCAGCAAAACATCAGCCAAAAAATGCAAACTTGATTAAGCAGAGTGCTTAACCGTACAGTGCCAAAGACATGAGGAGTCCCAAGTCACCTCCTTCTTTAGGTTCTTACCCAAATCCTCCCTCGACCGACCCTCTCTCCCTCGAACCTCATCAACAACTCCTTCTCGTTGCTCGTCATTCGCCATGTCTGGCTGAAGAATGCAGTTGCTCAGGTTGGAAACCAGGAACAACCAAGAAAACAGATTGTAGTCGGTGTGGACATGATCTTGAACATCATGGGATGCAAGAAGTTGAGGGTCTCGATGAAGAAGAAAAGGAGCGACGTATAAAAGTCGCCTCACGAATTGACGAATTACTCAACGTATCTTCCCAGCGGGATCATATTGATGGCAGGATGAAGGAAAGCTACTAGATTTCAATTATACAAATGAAGATATTGAGTCATTACGGAAGTATGTTTACTGTTCATCGCTCTTGCTAATGGCTCTAGACAAATGACAATTCCAGCTGAATCCTTCCCAGATTCGACTTTGGCTGAACATATGGGGGTCGCTCACTCCCCTGAAGCAAATGGACGGTCACTTAAGCGGCGACGAACAGAGAGTCAGTCTCCTCAAACAAATGGAAATGATATCCTCGTCCACGACACTTTGGAGATGCCTGGATTAGATCCCGATGACGAAATCGAATACAATGAAAAGTCAGCTGTTCTCGAGGAGCGCGATGGAGTGATTGAATTTCGCGTCGTCAATAACGATAATTCCAAGGAAAATATGATCATTTTGACGGGTTTGAAGAATATTTTTCAGAAACAGTTGCCAAAGATGCCTCGGGAGTATATTGCCAGGCTCATTTACGACCGAAATCATTTGAGTATGGCCATCATAAAGAAACCTCTACAAGTTGTTGGCGGGATCACATATCGACCGTTTAATCACAGAAAGTTCGCGGAAATTGTGTTCTGTGCAATCACAAGTTCTGAGCAAGTCAAGGTATACCTCCATTTATTAATCTCTGACGGAAGGGATACGGATCACATTTGATGAATCATTTGAAAGATTATGTCAAAGGATCCTCACCAATCACTCATTTCCTCACATATGCCGATAACTATGCAATTGGATACTTCAAAAAGCAAGGGTTCACAAAGGAAATTACTCTCGACAAACCCATTTGGATGGGGTACATCAAAGACTACGAAGGAGGCACACTAATGCAATGTTCCATGTTACCCAAAATCCGCTATCTGGATGCTGGTCGAATGCTCGCCTTACAAAAAGCTGTCATCATGCGACGTATAAAACAATTAACCCATTCTGATGTTATTCACCCTGCTCTCGATGTCGAACCAGGCGTCGCCATCGATCCTTTTTCCATCCCTGGAATAAAGGAATCTGGTTGGACGCCTGAAATGGATGAACTTGCCCGACGACCGAAACGTCATCCTCATTATGCCGCAATGCAAATGCTTCTCACAGAAATGCAAAATCATGCTGCTGCTTGGCCTTTCGTGCAACCAGTCAATAAAGAGGAAGTTCCTGATTATTACACCGTGGTCCAAGAACCTATGGATTTGTCAACTATGGAACAAAAGTTGGAGACTGATCAGTATACGACTCCTGATGAGTTTGTCAGGGATGCAAAATTGATATTCAATAATTGTCGGGCATATAACGGGGAGACTACCACATATTTCAAGGTATATTTATAAGAGGATTGCAACTAATTGTAGAATGCGAATCGGTTGGAAAAGTTTTTTATGCAGAAGTTGAAGGATACCCCGGAATTTTATGCAGCGCTTTCATCGACTTAGGTGGAGACCGTAGCAAGGTGTAGTTAGGTAAAGTTCTAGTCCATAAATTGAGGATCCCTTGGTTGAAGGTCCTGTCGCAATGAAGCTGTGGCGCATCGGCAGACGAATTTTTGCCTTTTTCCGTGATTGATCATCGGGTTTAAATTTTCTCTTGACTTTTTCGCAGCTTACATCGCTCGACAGGAACTCGAAATACCTCTATTCATGGCATTCTGTTGAGCAAATAAAGTCTATTAAAAAGCAAAGAACTCATCTGCCGTCATTATCCATTCCCCTAAAAGGCCATGAGCTGGTTATTTGGTCGTAGCTCACAATCATCCTCGCCTCCTCCAGAACACATTCCACCACCACAGACATCAGATACTCGACGAGAGCCAGCAGTCGAGGCGCCTGATATCGATGCAATCCTAGCTGCAAGCGATCCAGCAAAACTGCACCCTCTAGCAAATCTAGACAAACAAACACTAGACTACATCATCCTCGAAGAAGCACAAATCAAATCAAGAGGAGCACTTCCCTCAAGAGGTTGGACAGACGACCTATGTTACGGAACAGGAGCAACCTATCTGACAGGTTCTTTCCCTTTGAATTCAGCTTGCTAACCTAATAGCTCTTGCAGCAGGTGGAACATGGGGTCTCATTGAAGCTTTACGAAAACCTAGTGCCGCTGTAGGATCGCACAGTATGCTAAATCCTTCTTCCTCCTTAAATGCTACTGCGAGAGCTGCCGCTGGAGCTGCTGCAGATTCGCCGAACTTTGCTTCTGCTACTGCAGCAAATACTTCATACACTGCAACTCGACAGTCGGGTCGATTGTTCCTAAATAACGTTTTGAATCATGTTACTCGTCGAGGTCCGTTCCTCGGGAATTCAGCCGGTGTCCTTGCAATGACATACAATATTATTGATGCGTATGTGCCCTCTTCCGTTCTCTGGGCGTGGCTAATTTGACAACAGGATTCTTGAAGCATGGACCCCGATCCCACATTTGGTAACCCCTTATGTGTCGGGGTTCTTGGCTGGTGCCATGTTTAGAAGTACAAAGGGTCCTAGGGCAATGGTTATTGCTGGAACTTTGGTGACCGGAGTTGTTGGGGCGTGGCAGGGAATTAAGAGAAGTTTAGTGTAATGCAGACAAAGAGGTGTACTTGTGCTGAATATTAGAAAGTTAGAATCCCACTCATCACCAAATTGAAGTATAAGAACAGGCAGTATCGTAAATGGATATATCTTGATCTTTGTATTGGCTCGCTTAATGCAAAAGTCTCTCGGGTATCTCAGAGCTATGTCCCACTCCCTATTCATGACAAATTATAACATTATTATATTTGACATCGTGAGTAAATTCAATACTTATTCATCGCTGAATTCGTCCTCAAATTATACCTCAACTCGAGTTCTTTTCTTTCTCCTGGCCGGTTTCGTTGCCGAATGGTCCTTGACTGTCCATTCTGCGGGAATCTCGGTCACAACATAGATGGTTGGAAAGCCCAGAACGGTTCGGCCTTTGAGGTTCTCCAATATCGTCTTTTCTCTGTCTAAGAGACAGTAAGAATTATTATCATTTACCTGATAATCAGCGCCGCTACTTGCGAAGGGAGCATACCGAGTGCCGAGCATTTTTCATCAGGAACTGGGCCTTGCTATTCTCATTATCCAGCCTGCTGGCGTTGAACGCCTCTGCTAAGGTCCACCCATCGACGACACTACCGTTAGAAACTTGTTGAACATTGGCCAACTCGTGTTGCCATATTGTCTTAGTCTCTTGATCCACGGATATAATCCACTCCACGGTCCAAACAATAGCGTTCTTTTCCGAATCCCAATGAGTTCGATTCTTTGACGCTCGTTCAGTCCATCTCGGTATGTCCCTCACAATGATCCCCAACTCCTTCGCTTTCAACTTAGCACTTTCCCGATGCCGTCCCTTCTTATCTTTGCTCCAGCCAATAGCGTTGGCTTTCCGAGCCTCAGACTTAGCTTCCACACGAGTCCTCTCAACATCCTTGAGAAAATTAAAGTCCATATCGACGGTAGACGATTTCATTTCTCGTCTGGGGATGTATTTTGCTGGATCTCGTTTCCCGGAACATGAGGCGCGCTGTTTGTGTGCTTGGAAACATTCGAGAGAGCATGTTCGCATGGAACAACGTGGACAACAGTACTTTAAGGGATTATTGTAGCATATCGGACATAGTGTCGTCAGCACTGGTAACGTTGACATGATGATTTCTTATCCCTTCTTTGCGGTGACAGCCGCTTTGGCGAAAAAGTCTGTTGGACTTTGCCTTTGTTGATTGAAGCTTTTCGTCGATCGCTGATGATTTTTGATGGTCTCACAGTTTTAACAGCTGGCAGCTGAGAGACGAGACGAGTCTGACTCTGACGACGAAAGAGAGTTCGGTCAGGGCCAGGGTCAGGGTCAGGATTAGAGTTAGGATTAGCAGCAGGATTAGCAGCAGGATCAGGATTAGCCAGGTTTGTGTCTACAAAATTGCCCCGAAAATCGCACTTTTGTTCTCATTTTTCCAACTTTTTTGCCTCAAATTTTGAACTTGGGTATTCCAGCTAATAAAATGCTGCAGCCAATCACTGCCTCTCTCCTCCCTAAATTGTTTGCGACCATCCACGATTTCGAAGACTATCAATTAGTCTGTATTCTGGAACTCGAATTCAACGAATGTTCAAACAAACAAAGATGCTATGACGTCGTAAGACAAGATGCCATCTCTCGAGATGAAAGCCCGGAATCGTAAAAAGGGACGCTCGCATCTCCATGTTTCCTCAATTCCACCTCCCTCAACGACATCTCCAAATCCCTCTTCACCAGACTCTCTAAATCCCACAAACTCTACACAACCAAGTTCCTCCTCTTCAGACGAACGTAAATCACCAGACTCAATAAGTTCTAGCTCATTATTTGATGATGAACAATGGAAAAGATCAATTCGTCTGCGTCAGCGAATGGGACTTAAAGATACTGTTTGGTGGGGATATTGTTTATTAGGAATGACTTGGCTTATGTTCATTTTGGGAATGGGTGGAGTTTGTGGAGTTTGGGAATGGAGTCTGAAACCAATTCGGTCTACAAAGACTAGAATGGTACTGAGTTCACGATGTTGAGAGTGCTGACAGGTAGGTGATGAAGGGAGATGAGCCGTTGGCTATGAGTGGATATTATAGTTCTTTGATGGTTCTTACGGGAGCTGTTGTAGCATGGATATGGGTTGTACTCAACTGGGTAGGCATGAAATATTTTCGACATAATTAATGCACTCTCGGTACCGAAGCGGAAACTGTTTCACGCACAATTGTCAGTCAATGTGTCACTGCGCGACTTCAAATATCAAAGTTCCTCCCTTCCATGTTTGACTTTTCCTTGGACGAGAATTCATGAAGTTCTCTACAGTCATCGCGCTAGCGTCTTTGTTGACAAGCTCAGCAATTGCCTTGCAAAAGCCATACTCGGTGGAACGAGATGAATGGCATGACGACTACGAACCTCACATTTATCGTCTAAGCACAATTGCCCACAACGACCTCATTAAATCCATCGAAGGTTCTCCACAAGTCGAGACAATCTACGATCTAGTACAAGAGTCTGTAGCCAGATTCGGTGACAAGCCAGCCCTTGGATCGAGAACACTGGTAAAAGTACACGAAGAAGAAAAAAATGTCACGAAAGTTATCAATGGAGTCGAACAACAGGTCACTAAAATGTGGACTTATTCAGAGTTATCGCCATACTCCTTCCGCTCGTATCGACGTTTTGGAGACGACTTGGCAAATGTTGGTACGGGTTTGAGAAAGTTGGGTGTAAATCCTGGAGATAAAGTTGGAATTTATGCCGAAACTTCGTATCCTTCTCCTATAGCGGTGGATCTGACTTAGTGCTGAATGGCAAATTTTTGCACAAGGATGTGTGAGTCAATCGATGACTATTGTCACTGCCTATGCGGCGCTAGGACAAGAGGGTCTTATTCACTCGCTCAACCAAACTGGAGCAGTAGCAGTTTTTACAGACGCGCCTCTGCTTCCCAAACTCAAAAAGGCAATTTTGTTTCTTCCGAATCTAAAACAAATCATATATAATGGTACTCCAGACCAGAAAACCCTCCAGTCGTTCGGAAACATGTCAGTTATATCATTTGAAAAGTTAATCGACTTGGGATGGACAAATCCAATCGATCATGTTCGTCCGTATCCAAATTCAACAGCTTGTATCATGTATACTTCAGGCAGCACAGGTCGTCCCAAGGGGGTTGTCCTAACCCATGAGAATGTCGTTGCTGCGGGTATTCTACTTCTTCAATGCATGATCTGACGATTAGTTTCCGGTGTAGACAATCTTATGAAAAGCGATGAAACTGGTAAATTAACCATTACTTCCGACGACAGATTTATGTGTTTCCTTCCATTAGCACACATCCTTGAATTCGTTTACGAATTATATGCAATTCACATCGGTGCAACTTTGGGATACGGAAATCCAAGGACCTTGACAGCAGATTCTGTACGCAACTGTCAAGGAGATCTTCAAGAATTCAAACCAACTGTTCTTGCAGGGTACTATCCGTCCTTTTATCTTTTCGACCTCGTAAGTATGCGTGCTAATGTGTAAGGGTCCCTGCAGTATGGGAGAAAGTCAAGAAAAAAATCGACTCTCAAATCGCTGAGAAGAATTTCTTGGTCCGTGGTCTATTCTGGGGAACTTACAAACTCAAGTCGAAGTTGATGGAATGGGGATGGAAAACAGGTTGGCTGAACTTTGTGTTCAAGAAAGTCCGTGCAGCGACTGGTGGAGACGTCAGATTTTGCATCTCAGGAGGTGCCCCACTTGCTGTTGAAACGCAGAAATTCTTGACTATCACCCATGCTCCTCTTCTAACCGGGTACGGATTAACTGAATCTTCTGCGTATGTCCCCCGTGCTGTTGAGGGATTGTGTTGACAGTAGAATGGCGTCTTTGGCTAGTATTGAAACATTGGAATATGGAACAGTTGGAGTACCGACTACATCGGTTGAGATTAAATTAGTTGATATCTCAGACATGGGATATTTCAACAACAACTCCAATCCACAAGGTGAAATCTGGCTTCGTGGCCCCGTCATCGCACATGGATATTATGACAATCCCAACGAAACTGCAAAAGCATTTGTGGAGAAAGGATGGTTTAAAACCGGTGATGTAGGAGAATTCGAAACCTCTGGAACTTTGAAAATTATCGATCGCATCAAGAATCTTGTCAAAACACTCAATGGAGAATACATTGCTCTTGAGAAGGTATGTGAACATTTATGAATGAGACTGAAAAAAGCTTGAATCTGCTTATCGAACTTCCAAGTTTGTGGATAATGTTTGTGTTTATGCATCTGCTTCAAAGGCAAAACCAATTGCAATCGTGATGCCAGATGAAAAAACTCTCAGCAAGGAAATTGAGAAAAAAGATATTGTCGATCCAGATACGGTGCTTAACGAATTGACCAAGAATAAAGCTGTGGTGGGACTCGTTTTGGATGATATGTTGGCAGCAGGGAAAAAGGCTGGATTGCAGG
>Ga0335073_10016697_pt1 | contig 10261 bp, 9 predicted proteins | sample Lox_Sample_22_FD_207093 | JGI IMG/M metagenome (GOLD analysis project Ga0335073, IMG submission 207093) | Soil microbial communities from Loxahatchee National Wildlife Refuge, Florida, United States - Lox_Sample_2.2 | ecosystem: Environmental > Terrestrial > Soil > Wetlands | place: USA: Florida... | reverse complement strand
ATGAAGCACCACCGTTCCGGCAGCTGCCACCGCGGTATCCGGTCGCCAAGGAACGCCCGCAGCTCGTCGGGGGTGACCGGGCCGGCGTCCTGGCGGAGCACCACCGCGGCGAGCGGTCGCTCGCCCCACTTCTCGTCAGGCACCCCGATCACTGCCGCCTCGGCGACCGACGGATGGGCCATCAGCAGGTTCTCGAGCTCCATGGAGGAGATCCACTCGCCGCCGGACTTGATCACATCCTTGGCCCGGTCGGTGAGCCTGATGAAGCCCGCCTCGTCCAGCGTGCCAACGTCACCGGTGCGCAGCCAGCCGTCGTGGAACTTCTCCGGCGCGCTGTCCCGGTAGTAGGACCCCGTGACCCACGGCCCGCGGACCTCGATTTCGCCCACGGCCTTCCCGTCCGACGGCAGGAGCTCGCCGTCATCCCCGCCCAGCCGCCCTTCGATGGCGCAGAACAGGCGTCCCTGCGATGTCCGGTACTCCCACACCGCCTCTCCCGTGACGCCGGCGGGCTCATGAGCGATCGAGCCGAGCGGCGACGTCTCCGTCATCCCCCACGCGTGGGTCATGACCAGGCCGAACTCGTCGGCGTACGCACGCATCACGCTCTCTGGCAGCGCCGATCCGCCGCAGACCAGGGTCCGCAGCGAGGAGATGTCGCCGCCGACGGCGCGCAGGTGCGCAAGCACGCCCTGCCAGATCGTCGGCACGCCGGCGCCGACCGTCACCTTCTCGTTCTCGATCAGCCCGACGATGGCGGCCGGCGTCATGAACCGGTCGGGCATCACCAGGTCGGCACCGGACAGCAGCGCCGCGTACGCGAGGCCCCACGCGTTGGCGTGGAACTGCGGGACGACGGGCAGGATGCGGTCCCGTTCGGACATCGCGAACGCGTTGCCCAGGCAGGCACCCATGGAGTGCAGGTACATGGACCGGTGGCTGTAGACCACGCCCTTCGGCAATCCGGTCGTGCCGCTGGTGTAGCACATCGCCGCGGCGGACCGCTCGGCAAGATCCGGCCAGTCGAAGGAGGCCGGCGCGGCATCGAGCAGATCCTCATACGAATGCACCGCCCGGCCAGACTCGGCGAGGGACCGCACGGCGTCCGCGTCCGCGGGACCGGAGACGATCACGTGCTTTACGGTCTCCGCGAGCGGCAGCACCTTGGCGAACAGCGGTATCAGCGAGGCGTCCACGATCACCGCGTAATCCCCCGCGTGCGTGGCGATGTAGCCAACCTGGTCCGGGGACAGCCGGATGTTCAGCGTGTGCAGCACCGCGCCCATCGACGGGATGGCGTAGTACGCCTCGAGGTGTTCAGCGTTGTTCCACATAAACGTGCCCACGCGCTGGTCGCCGTCGACGCCAAGCGAACGCAGCGCGTTCGCCAGCCGCGCCACCCGCTCGCCGAGGGCCGCGTACGTCCGCCGCCTGGGCGGCGCGTCCCCTACGCATGTCACAACTTCTTTATCGCCGAACGCAGTAGTGCCGTAGCGCATGATCGACGTGACCGTCAGCGGGATGTCCATCATCGTGCTTTCCACGGCCGCACCTCCTCGTCAAGTCCCTGACGGTGATAGTGCCACGCGGACAGGGAGCACGTAACCCTTCAGTTACGGGGTTTATCACCACGAACCGTCCGAGCCAAGCTCGGCGTCTTCGCGAAGCTTGGCGACTGCCCTGGCCACCGTGCTCTTCACGGTTCCGACCGACACCCCGAGCATCGCCGCCACCTCCGGCTCGGACATGTCGTCGTAGAACCTGAGCATGACCGCGGCGCGCATCCGGCGCGGCAGCCGGTCGACGGCACGCTGCACCAGTTCCTGGAGATCGCTGTCACCCGTCTGATCGGCGGCGACGGCATCGGGCACCTGATCGGTGGGATACTCGTCAACTCGCCGACGTCGCCATCCGGAGATGTGCGTGTTGACCATGACCCGCCGCACGTAGGTGTCCAGGGCGGCCGGATCGGCGACGTTATCCCACGACTGGTAGGTCTTGACCAGCGTCGCCTGCACGAGATCCTCGGCGTCGGCACGGTTGCCGGTCAGCGCCTGCGCGGCCCGCAGTAGCGATCCGCCACGAGAGCGGACATAATCGCCAAAACCTACTGAGGGTGACATCGTCATAACGATACGCCTCGCTAAGTAACGACAGTCACCCCAGCCCCTAACCGCGAGGGGCCCACCAGGAGTTGTCCACAAGCGATGTATCTATCTGACTTCTCGGCAAGAGCCTGCTGAACCACTTGACGTGTCCAGCCGAATACGTGCATCGTCGGACATGACATTGGCGTTGGATGCAATCCCACGGAGAGCAAGTGCGGCGGAGGCCACGGTTTCGCGACGGTTGTGACAACGTGCTGGAATCCGCCACGCCAGGCAGGTTCATCAGAAGGTCTTTGCTCCGTGAGACGGTATTCGGCCCGCATGGAAACGCCCAGCTCGGCCCGCTGGACCGTCATCCCGTCGCCAGGATCTCGATCACCGGCACGGTTGTCGATGTCAGCCCGCACATCATCGACCTCAAGACCGCGGCTGGCGACAAGCGGCTCATCCTTTCGCCGCGGACGGTGGCCTGGCGCGGGTCCGCGGTACTGCCCGCCAGGCTGCGGACCGGAGACGTCGTCATCGTGCGGCACCTTCCCGGCCGGAACGTCGCCGAGCACATCTGGGCGCAGATCGGGCGGGTCACCGGGACGATCATCGAAATCGACGGCAGCGAGCTGCTCGTGGACGAGGGCCCTACTAGGAGAGGCCGCCAGATCGTCCGCATCGAAGCGGGCTCATTCCGCCAGATCCAGATGCGGTTTCCCCGTCTTGAAGCCGGCTTTCTCATCGACGTGATCGGCACGCGGCAGGAGGGATACCTGCGGGCATTCAAGCCCGCCACCGCGCAGCCGCCTTACCGCGCCGACCAGCTTCCGCCGGCGCCGCTGATCAGCGGGCATTTGCCTGAAGCGGCCGGCGGAACCGCGGTGTGGCACGAGCCAGGCGAGGAGACACCCGACTTGCTCGGGCTTGCCTACCCCGCGCTCGACCCCGAGACCAACTGCGGACATGCCGGCGCGGGGAAGGACGAGCCGTACGTCATCGATCCGCATGCCGCAGGCCCGGGATGTGTCCGGCTGCCGTACCTGTCGATCGGGAGTGCCGTGCAGATCCGCAACGAGTGCACGGAACTTTCCGCCACGCTGCCGGTGACGAGCTGCGGCGCCGCCGCCCGGCTGTTCTGTGACCGCTGCGTGGCGTGCGACACCTCCCCGCGGGGACGGGTCGCGGACCTGACCATGACAGCCTTCGTGGAGCTCGGCGGAAACCTCGAAGACGGCTGCTTCAACGCGACACTGAGGACGGCAGGCTGATTATGGGACAGGCCTGAGGGGCGGAAGATGAATTTGACGGGTATCGGCGTGCTCGGCATGGCGAGAGAAGTCCAGGTGCCGTTGCTCGCCGCCCTGCTTCTTGGCGGCTGCGCGGCCAAGTTGCGCCGGACGATCCGCACGCGCTCGATCGCGAGGGAAATGGGTCCGACCGCGCTGTTCCCTGTCCGGCTGCGCCGGCCGGTCGCGATCGTCGTATGCATCAGCGAACTCGCGCTCGGCGTGGGCCTGCTGGTCACGGCGGGCCAGTTCGGGGCCGGGGCGCCGGCGCTCGCGGTTCGCTCGCTGACGGTCGTCCTGTTCTGCACCGCGGTCGGGGCGCTGCACGTGCTGCGCACCAGGCGGCCTGCCGCCGGGTGCGGGTGCTTCGGCGACTTGAGCGACACACCGGTGAACTGGCGGACGCTGACCAGGACCGCGCTGTTCTGCGGGGCGGCGGTCGCCACCCTCGGCGCGCCCGCGCTGCACAAGCCGGCCCCGGCCGCGGCGGCGATGGTGGTGCTTGGCGTCCTAGTCGTCGAGGTGTCCGTGCTCGTCGCGCTGTCCCCCGAGTTCGCCGAGGTCATGATCCGGCTCGGCTACGACGAGCCGTGCGAGGTGCGCAGGCTGCCTGTCGCCCGCTCGCTGACCGCGCTACGCGCCAGCTCGCAGTGGCGCCAGTACCATCGCTACCTCATCGCCAAGGAGCCGACGGACGTGTGGCGCGAGGGCTGCTGGCGGTTCGCCGTGTTCCCCGGCATGCTGACCGGCCGGCAAGTCGAGGTCGTCTTCGCTGTCTACCTCAAGCCCCGGCGTCCGCAGGTCCGGGTGGGCCTGTACGACTCCTCGGCCGCCAGCCGCACGCTCCCGGCGATCCCGCGGCAGCGGCAGGCTGAGCTGCTGCCGACCCCAGACCCGAAGATTCTGCGGTTCTCTAGGCGGCTATAGGAAAGATCCAATACCGAGGAATAAAGGCTTAGGCCGGCTGACTGCGCAGGAACTTGCCGAAGTGCGGCACGGTGAACGCGATCAGGCCGCGTTCCGAGCTGTAGATGAGCCCCTTCTTAATCAGGCCGTCCCTGGCCGGCGAGAGGCTCGACGGCCTGCGCCCGAGCTCATCCGCGACGTTCGAGGTGGGCACCGGCTCGTCGCCGATCAAGGCCATGGCGCGCATGTACTCCCGTTCTGCGGGGGTCGCCCGCTCGTACCTGCTGCCGAAGAAGCCGACAGCGAGCTCGCCTTCCGCCTCCGGCGCCGCCACGGCGACGTCCGCCGCGGTGACAGGGCTTCCCGCGGCGACGTCCCAGGTCACCTTGCCGTAGGCCTGGACGAAGTAGGGGTAGCCGTCGGCCGCCTCGTACAGCGCGTCGAGTGCCTCCTGCTTGAAGATCACGTCTTCTCGCTCCGCGGGCGCGATCAGTGCCTGGTCTGCCGCCTCCCGGTCGAGCCTGTCGATGCGGGCGTAGCGAAAGAGCCGTTCCGAATAGCTCTTGCTAGCCGAAAGCACCGAGGGCAGATGCGGGAGACCCGCGCCAACGACGATGAGCGGCCCGCCTACCTGAGACAGCTCGTGGCAGGCGGCGCACAGCGCCGACACGTCGAGGGCCGGCACGTCCTGCATCTCGTCGACGAACAGCGCGATGCCGACGCCCAGGTCGGCCGCGACCGAGGCGGCGTCGGTGAACAGCTCGGTCAGGTCCACCTCGAGGTCGCCTGAATCGGCCCGCCCGCGGGCCGCGGGGACGTCGATGCCGAACTGCGCCGTGACCGAGGAGCCCTTGGGCGCCTTCGGGTCGCGGAGCGCGAACGCCTTGAGCACGCTGAGGAAGTCATCAATCCGGTCTGGGGCACGGTGCCGGGGGGCGAGTTCCCTGACCGCCATGTGCAGCGCGCTCGCGACCGGGCGCCTGATGGACTGGTCCGGCCGGGCCTCGAGCTTGCCGGTTCCCCACAGCCGCTGCAGTGCCATCGACCTGAACGTGTTGAGCAGCACTGTCTTCCCCACGCCGCGCAACCCGGTAAGTACCATGCTGCGCTCGGGACGAGCCCTGGCCACCCGCTCGAGCACGACCTCGAACTGGGCTATCTCCCGCTCCCGCCCGGCGAGTTCGGGGGGGCGCTGCCCGGCGCCGGGCGCGTAGGGGTTTCGCACGGGATCCACGAATCGGACTCTATGGCCTCCTCTAGCGAGAACCGTAGATTTCCGTAGACACCGCTACCGGCGTGTCGCGTCTAGTTGTTCCGGCCGATGAACCGCTGGTGTGCTTCGGCAAGCCGCAGGTAGGCGCGTGCGGCTATCTCGGCGCGGCGTTCCGCGTACTCGTGCGGCGCCACCTCGAACCTTTCGAGTGCCACCTGTACCGCAGCGAGTTCGGACTCGTACTCATCTTCGATCGAGAACGCGTCCTTGACGTATTGGCTGTCCGCCTTACTCGTGTTGCCGGTCAATGCTGCTTGCCTTTCATGCTCCGCCCTAGCGCCTAGTCAACATCGCCGAGCGGGCCCAGCGCGTTCACATGCCAAAACTCGTACATCGCAGCGGAAGCACGCTTAATCGCCCGCCACACGCGGCAATCGGATCGATGTGATCTAGGTCACTGTAATCAGGAACTCTCGGTGTCGCGGCTGGCGGGGCCGTTAATACGGGCGAGATAAGCGTTGTACGCGGCGAGCTGTTCGTCGTCCTCGTCCACGTTGGCGACTCTCGGCGCGGGCCGTGCTCCTGACGCGGCGCTGGCAGTGCCCGCGGTGCCTCCCGCGCCTTCGGCGAACCGGTCGGCCAGGTTCGCCCGGCGCGCCGTCTCCAGCCAGCCCATCCCTGCTGACGGCCGGCTCTCCCTGGTCCAGGCGAAGAACGTCAGCATGATCAGCACGAACATGATCGCGGCCCCGCCGATCCACATCACCGCGCCGCCCATGTGCACGTCCTCGAGCGTGGACGGCCCCCACGAGCGCGGCTCCGAGTTGGTGAACGGGGGTGAGGATTCTGAGCCGAGCACGACGCCGGTGAACGCGTCCACTGGCATGACGATGAACAGCAGGAACAGCCGCAGCGGGTACGACACCTTCCACCCGATGGGCTCGCGACCGATCAGCGGCAGGAAGTACAGATAGCCGACGACGAGGTACAGCACGTGCTCGGCGTTGTGCACCGCGTCGTTAGTCTCCACGAGGTTCATGAAGCCCGTCAGGTGCGTCCCCACGATCGTCGCCGAGTACGCGACCACGCCGAACACTGGCCAGGTCAGCCAGTGCACCGGCCAGGACCTGAGGAGCTTCTTCACCCACGTGTGCAGCGGGTTCCTGCTGGCGTGGAGCAGGAGGGTGATGGGCTCCCCGGCGACAAGCAGCGGCGGCGCGATCATGATCAGCATGACGTGCTGGATCATGTGATCCCAGAACAGCGTGTCGTCATACGTGCCGATGCCGCTCTGCGTCGCCAGGACCACGACGAACAGGCCGCCGAGGAACGCGGCACTGCGCAGCACCGGCCAGGGCCGGCTGGGATGCCGCCGGGCGACGCGGACGACGCCCCACAAGTACAGCGCCGCCACGACCACGGTGACCACGGTGACGACCGGGGCGAACTGCCAGTTGCTGACCGCTTCGGTCCAGCTGAACGGCGGCAGTTCGTCAGTCCTCATGAGGACGAGAGTACCGCTACGTCCTGTCGTAACCGCGTCCGGCGCTAGGAGGACGGCTTCGGCAGCGTGCACGCCACCTGGGGGTTCAAGCCGAGGTAGTTGAGCGGCCCGGCAAGAATCGTCACCCCGATCGTCGCCCCGTCGCTACAGCCGACGATGGCGCCGCTGTAATAGCCCCGCTGACCTGCGGCCGCGGCTCCGATAACGAGCCAGAGCAACAGGATCAGCGTCCGTCTTGACATGCCTGCTCCGCCCGTGCGCCATACATCCGCGATCACTACGTAGCGGAGATAATAGACCTACATACTCCGGTAAGCCCCGTTTTGCCCGCCCCGCCACGCCGCTAGCCGCCGGCTCGATCATCGTGCGGGTCAGGGTGGCGAAGTTGGCGGCGTCGACGGCGGCGGCGCCGTTCTGGTCATTGTTGAAATAGGCGTACACCGGTGCGGACTTAGGCCACGCCTTGGCGACGCGGTCCGCCCAGGTCTGGAGGGCCTTGTCCGAATAACGGGGCCATGGGTCGGCGGTCCCCTCGTGGAAGCGCACGTACCCCCAGTCGGCCGTGCGCCACAGCGGCGTCACCGGCTCCTCCGCGCGGTCCGCCCAGCACAGCGCCGCCCCGCGGGCGGTCAGCACGTCCTTGATCTCATCCGTCCACCACGACGCATCCCGTGGCTCCACGGCGACGCGCACTTCCGATGGGAACTGGCTGAGCGTGCCGTCGAGCAGCTCGGGATCCGCCTTCATGTTCGGCGGGAGCTGGACCAGCACCGGGCCCAGCCGGTCCCCGAGGCCTGCGAACGCGTCGAGCATCCGGCGGACGGGCTCGGCCGGGTCGCGCAGCCGCCGGATGTGCGTGAGGTAGCGGCTGGCCTTCACCGCCATCACGAAGCCGTCCGGTGTTCGCGCCCGCCACTGCTCGAACGTCTCGCGCGCCGGCAGCCGGTAGAACGTGCCATTGTTCTCGACCGTGCCAAAGCGCCCGGCGTAGTACTCCAGCCACTGTCGTTGCGGAACGTCCGCCGGGTAGAACGCACCGCGCCAGTGCCGGTACTGCCATCCCGAGGTACCCACATGACCAGGCACCCCAGTCACGCTACCCCGCCGTCCCGGGATTAGGCCGAAGGGAAGTGGATCCGGCCGGCGAGTCAGCCGGTGCGCATCGAGAGCTCGACGTCCTCGGCGAACGGCACCGAGGTGTACCCGTCGGACGCGGACCGGACGCGTCGCAGGTAGTCCGGGCTCCGGTCGGCGTTGTCGGCGACGATGAGCGCGCCGGGCCGCAGGTGTCCTTCGAGGAGCGCCAGGACAGCTGGGTACAGGCCCTTGGCGCCGTCGAGCAGCACGAGGTCGATCTGGCCGGGCAGGTCGCGGGCGAGGGTCTGCATGGCGTCGCCCTCGCGCAACTCGATGAGATCGGCTAGTCCGCCGGCGGCGAAGTTCTCCTGTGCCCGCGCTGCCTTGGACGGCTCGAACTCGGTGGTGATGAGCCGCCCGCCGCCGTTATCCCTGAGCCCGGCCGCGAGGTGCAGGGTGGAGACACCGAAGGAAGTGCCGAACTCGACGATCGAGCGCGCGCCGACGGCGCGCACGAGCATGTAGAGCAGCCTGGCGGTGTCGCGTGAGACGGCCAGGTAGTCGTCCCTCGCCAGACCGTAGAACTCGCGGTAGTCAGCCTCGCCCGTGCTTGCGCTCAGCCGGCGGCGCTCCTCCGGCGTGAGCTGCGCGAAGGCGGCACTGAGCTGAGGCGAGGGCGGCGCTTCCGCCTCGGCGAACATGCGCTCAAGCAGCGGGGCGAGTGGTGCGGTGGTGAGTGTTGTCATGATGACTCCAGGTAGGTGACGGCTGCCGCTCGGTGGGGGGCTGGTGGAAGACGACGGCGGCGGTGAGCAAGACCAGCACGGCTCCGACGCGGAGTCCCAGCCCGGTGCCGCTGGTGAACGCCGCCTGGGTCGCGTGCACAAGCTGTGCCCTCGCGTCCGGGTGTCTCCTGTCGCGTCGCTTGCCTGCTCACGGATCACCACTGTAGACGCAACGGTTCGTCTTGTCTAGACGGACCGTTGCGTCTCGTTCGGCACGGTCCTGGGTGCGCTGGACAGGCGGCGGCAGCGAGCGCACGGATTGGCTCAGGCACTCCACGGCGTGGCGGCGGGATCGGCCGAGCGGACGACCCGGGCCGGAGAACGGCTAAGTTCCGGGTTCCCGTTCCGGCGACGACGCCACGGTCGACCGCTCCGCTCACTGAGAGCACCCACCACAGGCCCATGGACTCCGCCTGGCCGGTCGCCTGACCAGGCGCGAGATCCTCCCGGTACAGGTACAACGGCCACTTGCCGTAGGTCACCTGCAGCGCGCCACCAGGGCGCCGGACCGTTCCCAGCAGAGCCGGGTCGATGCCGGGGCCGGCCACCGGCCTGGTGACGGACTTGGGCAGCAGCAGCGGCGGCCAGTTGGTCGCGCAGGCAAGGAAGCAGACCGACGACCCTTGATCATCCGGGACGTACATGTACAGCGTCATGCCGGCGCCATCCGCCAGGATCGTGCCCAGGCCCTTGATGGCAGTGGCGCGAACCTCGTATGCCGGCGCCCTGCTACTGCCAGCCGCCGCAGAGCCGCACGCGGTCACGGCCAGCACGCCGCAGCCGGCCAGCAGTGCACCAGCCGTCCGGGCGAGCGATGCACGCATCACGGCACGCGGAACGACCATGTCGGCAGTCCTCGGGCAGCCGGGCAGCCGACAGGCTGCGGGCCGACTGTCATCAGTGGGGCGGTCAAGGAACCCTCCGCGTCCCAGTCTTATGTCGGCTGATCACGCTATCAGCCACCCGCATACCGCGACCTCTGCATCCCTGCTATCGGGCCAGGGCCCCCCGAAGCGGCCCGCCGAGCGCCCAAAGCGTCGGCTGAGCTCTCGTCTGCCGCTTCCTCGTGGATCACCACCGTGGACGCATCGTTGCGTCTCTCGTGGATGTGACGAGACGCCGCGTTGCGCTAGGATGGGCGCCGCGATGTCAGCTGAGACACGCCCTACGAAGGGACGAGCCCCGCACCGGCGTGACGAGAATGCACGCCTCGCGGTGCTGCACGCCGCCGATGACCTGCTCGCCGAGCGTGGCTTCGGCGGCGTCACGATCGAGGGGATCGCCGCTCGGGCCGGCGTCGCCAAGCAGACGATCTACCGCTGGTGGCCCTCCAAGGCCGACGTCCTGCTCGACACCCTGGTCGAGGACGCGAGCCGTCAGCTGGCCGTCCCGGA
>Ga0335073_10016696_pt1 | contig 10261 bp, 9 predicted proteins | sample Lox_Sample_22_FD_207093 | JGI IMG/M metagenome (GOLD analysis project Ga0335073, IMG submission 207093) | Soil microbial communities from Loxahatchee National Wildlife Refuge, Florida, United States - Lox_Sample_2.2 | ecosystem: Environmental > Terrestrial > Soil > Wetlands | place: USA: Florida... | reverse complement strand
CGCACCGATCCCGATGCTCCCAAGCATCGCGGGATCTCCTACATCCTGCTCGACATGAAGAGCCCGGGGGTCAGCGTGCGTCCGCTGATCACGATGAACGGGCATGCGCATTTCAACGAAGTGTTCTTCGAGAATGTCCATGTGCCGAAAGAAAACCTCGTTGGCGAGATAAACGAAGGTTGGAAGGTCGCGATGACGACGCTCAGCTTCGAGCGCAGCTTCGCCGGCGGTGGCGGTCACGGCTCGCAGATAACTCGCCTCGCGCAGCTCGCGCGGATGGTCACGATCAACGGCAAACTCGCATGGGAGCAGAACTGGGTGCGCCAGCAGATCGCGCAATTCGCGATCGAAAACGAGGCGCAGAAGTATGCGCGCCTCAGATCGTTCACGCGCCAGTTGAAGGGGCTGCCGCCTGGGCCCGAAGGTTCGATGCTCAAGCTGTTCGGCTCGGAGCTGGGCGTGAGAATCGCGCGCTTCTCGACCGAGTTGCTGGGCGGCTACGGCCTTATCGGCGAGACCACCGGCACGGTTCCCGACGCGCCGCGATGGCTGAATCGCGTGCTGAGTTCGCGCCAGTACACGATCGCGGGCGGCACGAGTGAGATTCAGCGCAATATCATCGGCGAGCGCACGCTCGGATTGCCGAAGGGCTAATCCATCTTCAAGCCTGTTCTAATATTAGAGAATTGAGATTCGTTTTTTGGCTCTGGATCGATGGAGCCAATCGAAACGCGTCCTGTTTCCGATCGCGCCAATTTTTGGTCGCTTATATCCGGGCGCCGCGAATGAAGTGCGATCATTCCTCGGATAACTTAGTTCGTATTCCGCATAGCTAAGCCAATTTTTCCTTCTCTCCCAGCGCTTATCTGAAATGCGCTGACGTGAAGGGCATGGATGTTGCACAACGTCCCGGATGCCAAGTGTCGTCCGTTGTCTTGGACTGCGGCGGATATCGGTAGCGCACTGCGTCCGGCCGCCTGCTGAACCGATTTCAACTGAAGGGAGAATTAAGTGATTCGCAAAACGATAGTGCTGGGCTCGTTGACTGCGTTGGCAGCGCTTACCGTTGCGCCGTTCGCGTTCGCCGCCGACATGGCTGGCGCCAAGCAGAACTACGATACGTTCTGCGTAAAGTGCCACGGCGCCAATGGCAAGGGCGATGGGCCGGCGGCGGCGACGCTCAGCACCAAGCCGCGCGACTTCACCGATTGCGCGCGGATGTCGAAGATTTCCGACGATACGCTGTTCGGCGTGATCAAGAATGGCGGCGCCTCGGCCGGGCTCAGCAAGGACATGCAAGCCTGGAGCTCCGGCTTCGAAGACGATGAAATTCATGATCTCGTCACGTATGTAAGAACTTTCTGCAAGAAGTAGGGACGCGGAGTACGCAGATGATCGATGCGAAGCCGCGCGACCTGTGGTGGTTCCGGCGCAACGTGCCGTGCCTCGACGCGTGTCCCGTCAAGACCGACGCGGGGCGCTACGTGCAACTCGTCGCCGAAGGCCGCTTCGCCGAGGCCTATCGCGTGGCGCGCTCGCCAAATCCGATCGCCTCGATCTGCGGCCGCGCCTGTGGCGCGCCCTGCGAAGACGCATGCCGCCGCGGCAAGATCGACGCGCCGGTGACGATCCGCGCAATCAAGCGTTTCCTTACCGATCACTTCGGACCCGAATCGCTCTCGAGCAAGAGCATCCGCGAGATGATCGCGGGTCCCGATGGTGGTGGCAGCTTAACTCCCGGTCATCTTGAAGAGATGAACGCGAAGAATGGCGCGCGCAAGGTCGCCGTGGTCGGCGCGGGACCTGCGGGCCTCGCCTGCGCGCACGATCTCGCGACGATGGGTTATCGGGTGACCGTGTTCGAAGCGATGCCCCATCCGGGTGGGATGTTGCGTTACGGAATCCCGACTTATCGGCTGCCGCGCGACGTTATCGACGTGCAGGTCGGCGAGATCGAGGCGCTGGGCGTTGAATTTCATTACTCGACACCGCTGCGTGCGGGCTTCGGTATTCGCGAGCTCAAGGCCGACGGCTTCGAGGCGATCTTCCTCGCTGTCGGCGCCTCGCGCGGACGCGCCGTGCCGATCGAAGGTAGCGACACCGACGGTGTCATCAAAGCGATCGACTATCTGCTCAACATCAATCGCGGCTTTCGCGTCCCGCTCGGCGGCAAGGTCGTCGTGATCGGCGGTGGTCTGGTTGCGATCGACGCGGCGCGCACTGCCGTTCGCGCGATGATTCCCGGCCTCACGATGGCGGCCGAGGACGAAGCGCTGGTCGAAAGCGGCACGATGCGTGTCGCTCTCGATGCGGCGCGCGAGGCGCTGCGCCGCGGCGCTCTCGACGTGACAGTCGCGAGCCTCGAGTCCGAACCTGAGATGCCCGCGATGAAATCGGCGCAGGGCCGCGAGGAGATGGACATCGCGCGCGACGAGGGCGTGAGCTTCCTGCCGGGATGGGGTCCGAGACGCGTTGTCGCGCGCGATGGACGCGCGGTCGGTATCGAACTCGTGCGATGCGTCCGCGTGTTCGACGAATCAGGGCGCTTCCGGCCGCAGTTCGATGAAAACGATCGCCGCACGCTCGAAGCTGCGACGATCATCCTTGCGATCGGCCAGGCGCCCGATCTTTCTTTCGTCACGCCCGACGATGGCCTCGCGATCACTACCGCCGGCACGCTCAAGATCGATCCGGTGACGTTTGCGACCGACGTGGCGGGCGTATTTGCGGGCGGTGACTCGGCCTTTCCACCCTCTTTGCTCATCACCTGTGCGCAACACGGCAAGCTCGCCGCACGATCGATCGATGCGTACCTGAGCGGCGCTGCGATCGGCGAGCCGAGGATGCGAGTCACGGTCGAAGAACTTCCGACCGACTCCTATCAGATGGTCGAAAACTACGAGCTGAAGCATCGCGATATCCCGCTGCTTCCGCTCGCGCGGCGCAGTGGAATCACCGAAGTCGAAACCACCTTCACGGCGGCCGAGGCTCGCGAGCAAGCCGAGCGCTGCCTCTATTGCCATATCCATCCGATCTACGACGGCTCCAAGTGCATCCTGTGCAATCGATGCGTCGATATCTGCCCCGAGCATTGCCTGCATTTCGCGCTGAGCGACGAGGTTGCCGATCGCGAGCGCGTGTCGGGCGCGATGCCCGCCGCCGGCAGTGCGTTTCTCTACGACGAGGCCAAATGTATTCGCTGCGGCCTGTGCGCGATCCGCTGCCCCACCTCCGCAATCAAGATGGAGCGGTTTCAGTTCGAGGAAACCAGCAGTTAATGGACAACGATCGTCGCAGAATTCTGCGCTTTCTCGGCAAGGGGTCGGTGCTTGCCGCATTTGTCGCGCAGCTTGGCGCCGCGGGCCGGGCGTTTTTTCCGAACGTGCTTTATGAGCCGCCGAGCCGCTTCAAGCTCAAGCGGCCTGACGACTATCCCGACGGCTACACCTTCGACGCGGCCAATCGCCTGTTCGTGATTAAGCAAGGCCCGTCGTTCCACGTGATCTCCGCGATCTGCACGCATCTCGGATGCACTGTGCAATGGAAGGACACCGAGTTCGATTGTCCCTGCCATGGCAGCCGCTTTCGTCCTGACGGCACCGTGATCTCCGGCCCTGCGCCGCGCCCGCTCGAATGGCTCTCGACCATGCTTTCGCCCGACGGATTTTTGCAGGTCGATAGCGGCATCGAAGTTGCCCGCGGCTTCCAGCTCGTCGTCGGAAAAGGAAAGGCCTGAGCGTGATCGATTATCTGACCCGCCTGTGGCGCAAGGCTTCGTGGTCGTGGTCGCCCGAAAGTGACCGCGAGTCATCGGAGGCGATCGTGCGCAACCTGTGGTTGCATTGGTTTCCGGCCAAGGTTGCGCGGGCGAGTATCGATTGGAGCTATTCGTTCTGGCTCGGCACCGCGTCTGCCTCGCTCCTGCTGATTCTCACCGTGACAGGCGTGATGCTGATGTTCTTCTACGTGCCGTCAACCGAGCGCGCCTACGGAAGTATCAAGGATCTCGAATACGCCGTGAGCTTCGGCCGCCTCCTGCGCAATCAGCATCGATGGGCCGCCGAGGGGATGGTCGCCGTCGTGTTCCTGCACATGGCGCGGGTGTTTTTCACCGGAGCGTATCGCGGCTCGCGCGCCGCCAACTGGGTCGTCGGGATCGTGCTCTTCCTTGCGACGCTGTTGCTCTCGTTCACCGGCTATTTGCTGCCGTGGGATCAGCTTGCGTTCTGGGCGATCACCGTCGGCACCAGTATCGCCAAGCAGGCGCCGATGGTCGGTCCGACGATCCAGATGGCGCTGCTCGGTGGTCACGAAATCGGCCAGCAAACGCTGCTCCGGTTCTATGTGCTGCACGTGTTCTTCCTGCCGGCTTTCATCTGGATCATGTTCGCGTATCACATGTGGCGGGTGCGCAAGGATGGCGGCCTCGCCGCCGTTGAGCGCGTGCGCAATGAGCGCGCGATGGCTCCCAAAGCGACGCCCACGACCAAGAGCTATTCGCTGTTCGGCCTGACGCCCGGCACTTCGGTGCAGGTGATGAGCTCGACCGGGCTCGAGGAGCAGGACCAGGTATTTTCATCGCCCAACGTGACGCGGCGTCTCGCGCTGGTCTTTCTGATCGTTTTCAACGTGACGCTGGTCGCGGCGCTGCTCTTCGACGCTCCGCTGGAAGGCATCGCAAACCCTGCCGTGACGCCGAATCCCGCCAAGGCGCCCTGGTACTTCGTCTGGCTCCAGGAGCTGGTTGCCTCGACGACGGTTCATCTCGGTCCACTGGTAGTTAGCGGCGCGTTTCTCGGCGGCATCCTGATTCCCGGCTTTCTGCTGATTATCCTCACGCTGTGGCCGTGGCTCGATCGGACTCCGCTCACGTCGGAAGGGCGATGGTTCCCGCCGGCGCGCAAGCGGCAGAACGCGACCTTCCTCGCCGCCACCTTCGCGATTGTCGTCCTGATCATCATCGGCGTTTACCTGCGCGGTCCCTACTGGCACATCTACTGGCCCGGGCAGCCTCGCCCGACGGCGCCGCGGCTTTACTGAAATGGCGGAGCGAAAAGAATCAATCGAAGCGCGCGACTTCGGCTGGATGGTCGCGATGTCGTTCGTGTTCTTCGCGCTGGTCGCCTATGGCCTCTACCGCGAGTTCCGCACCGAATGGCGCCCGTACCAGACGCAGTTCGTCGCACTGCTCGGCCACTACGGGCATGCCGACGACGCGGCCAGCTTCCATCCGGGAATCCATCAAATCTGGAATCCCAAGATCGGCGTCACCGATCGATGCATCACGTGCCACTTGGGCTACGAATGGTCTTCGATATTACCCGCGACGATCGCGGAGCCGCTGACGCCGCATTCGACGAACGATTGGCTGGCCAAGCATGAGTTCGCGAAGTTCGGATGCACTCCCTGTCACGGCGGAGACGGCTGGGCGGTGACGGCCGAAGGCGCGCATATCGGCGGCAAAGGTTGGGAAGATCCGCTGCTGTCGTCAGCGCTCGCCGCAAGCAACGGACTGACGATGAACGAAATGATGCAGATGCGATGCAACTTCTGCCATCGTCACGACGCCGCGACACCCGGGATGGAGATGATCAACCTGGGCAAGCAGCTCTACAAAAAGAAGAAGTGTGTGCTCTGCCACGTCGTGGAAGGGCGCGGCGGCTCAACCGGTCCAGAGCTCACGTACTTCGGCGATAAAAATCCTGAGCTGCTGAACTTCGCCTACGTCACCGGGCCGCGCACGATGTTCAACTGGAATGTGCAGCACGTGACGCACGCCGGAGTCGTTTCGCCGAAAACCCAGATGCCGGATTTCAACTTTGAGCCGCAACAGGCGCGCGCTCTCACGCTCCTGCTGCTGAGCTGGCGCCGACTGAGCTATCCTGCTGAATACATTCCCGATCCGGATGCTGCCGTCGCCGCGATGGCAACGCCGAGTCCGTCGCCAGCGGCAACGCCGTCAGCGGCGCCGTCGCCGGTCGGGGCGCACTAGAATTTCTCTTTGAAGGGCCGCACTTCGAGTTCCATCGTCCAGGCGCTGCGATGTTGATGTGCGAGGTGCCAGTAAGTCTCGGCGATCGCGGCGGGCTCGAGCATGTCTTCGGGCTTGAGCCCGGGGATCTTGCGCGTGGGGATGTCGATGGCGCCATCGACGTTGATCCAGGCGACGTGAATGCCTTTGGGGCCGAGATCGCGCGCGAGCGATTGCGCGAGCCCGCGCATCGCGAATTTTCCCGGTCCGAATGAAATCGATTTCGGCCCGGCCTTCACCCCGGCGGTTGCGCCCGTGAACAGCATCACACCGCGGCCATTCCCGACCATGTCGGGAGCGCACTCCCGCGCACATACGAACGCGCCGAAAGCGTTGGTGCGCCAGCTTTCCTCGAATTGTTCGGGCGTGACCTCGGCGATCGTTCCCCACGCTCCGCCGCCGGCGTTGTAGAGTAGTACATCAGGCGCGCCGAGCTCAGCGCGGATTTTCTTGAAGGCAGCTTCGACCTGGTCGCGCTTGCCGATATCGGCCGGCAGCTCGAGCACGGTTGCGCCGGTTCGGCGAATCTCCTCCGCCAGCGAGTGGAGATATTCCGCGCGCCGCGCGAGGATCGCGATCGCATATTCGCTCGCAAAGCGCCGCGCCAGCGCCGCTCCGAGCCCCGGGCCGACTCCCGTTATCACTGCGACTTTCTTTTTTGTCTCAGCCATGAATCTGACCTCGCCTGCGAACTGACTATTGGACTTTCGGCATCGCGCCGTAAGTATTCAATCGCACCAGCCCCGGGGTCAGCGGCATCTTCGGCGGTACCGGATAATCGCCGGGCGTGCGTGGCCATACGAGCGGTGTTAACTGACTGTCAATCAAATCCCCCACCTTGATTCCAGGCCGATCGACGCAGGGGTGGAGATGGGCTGTCGTCCGGCGCGCACCGTCACGAAAATAGATCATCGTATGCACGCGGCGCATGCGATCGGTGCGATTCGGTCCCGCCATGTGCACTGTCAGGCCGTGATGGAACGCGACCGCGCCGCGTGGAACCTCGACGTAAACCGGCGCGATGCCGCTAACGGCGGGTTCCTCGAGGATTTTCACCTTCTCATCCGCCGTGAAGATATTGACGAATTTCTTGAGTCCCGCGCGATGCGAGCCGCGAAGGTAGCCCATGCATCCCGCGGCGCGCGTCGAACCGTCGAATGGAATCCAGGCGGTGAGCGTTTCAAGCACGTCCATCGGCCAGTAAGGATGGTCCTGATGCGGCTCGGTGTAGCGTCCGCCGGAGGCCTTGTACAACGCCTGGTCATGCCAGAGCCGCAGCCTTGGTTCGCCGATCAGCGCCGCGGCAACCTCTGATATGAGAGGATGAAAAGTGAGAGGAAGGACCTCGGGATTGTCCTCCCAGAGATTCATGCACTGCGTAAACGATTGCTCGTAGAGCGACTTTTCTTCCAGCGGCCGATGATCATCGCGGCCGCGAATGGCGACGGCGCGATCGACGGCGGCGCCGAATCGTTCCAGCTCGGCCGGAGTCAGCAGATTGGGGACCACGACAAAGCCGTCGCGCCGGAATTGGTCGATCAATTCGCCGCTTATCGATGATTTGACCGTCATCAGCTTAGCCGCGGCGAGCGGCGAGCGGTTTGGGACCGATGAAATTGCCTTTGCCGGGACTTGCCGCCGTCAAAGCGATCGCCGCGCTCGCGAGCGCGCGCAGATCCTGTTTCGCGCCGTCTGCGAGCTGGCCGTCCACGAAATCCGCCGAGCTCAGATAAACGCTGGTTGGCAATACGAGCGCGCCGAACCAGGCGAGCACGTCGCGCAGATGCCAGTCGGCGCCGAGAAAGTGATGATTGGTCGCGCCCATCGCTACGATCGCGACCGGCTTGCCGCCGAGCGATTCGATCGGCAGATGGTCGAGCAGATTTTTCAGTGCGCCCGTGTACGAGCCGCGATATACCGGGGTCGCCAGAATGACTGCATCGGCGTCGAGGGCACTGCGAACAATTGATGCAGTATCATCATTGTATTGCTCGGGCGGACGGCCGTCGGCGAAGGCGACGCGCTTTTCGCCGAGGTTTATCAATTGAGTATTGAGGTCCGGGCGCGATTCCCGCGCGTCATCGATTAGCCATTTCGTCGCACTGACTAGTCGACCCGGCGGCGTCACGCTTCCAACGATCGCAACCAGATTCATCGCAACTTACACCTGTCCTGCTGCGTTGCGAGGCGCGTCGGCCTGCGCGTCGCGGCGCGCGATCTCGCGCCGCACGATCGGAATCAACTCGCGGCCGTAGTCGATCGCGTCTTCGAGCGGATCGAAGCCGCGGATGAGAAAAGTCGTGACCCCCAGGTCGTGATACTTGAGCATCGACTCGGCGACCTGTTCCGGCGTGCCGACCAGCGCCGTGGTATTACCGCGCGCGCCGGTGGCCGCTGCGACCGCCGTCCAAAGGCGAGTATCGAGCACCTCGCCCTGCGCCGCGGCTTCGAGCAATCGCTGCGATCCCACGGCCTGCGGCGCCTTTTTCCCGGACCCGAGCATCGCCTGGCCGCGAATCTCGCGAATCCTTTCGATGATCTGTCGGGCGCGCATCCATGCCGCTTCTTCGGTCGAAGCCAGAACAGGACGGGTCGAGAGACTGAAGCGCACGCTCCGTCCATAGCGGGCGGCCGACGCGCGCACGCGTGCGATCGTTTTCGCCGCCTCCGCAAGCGGCTCGCCCCACAGCGCGTATACATCGGCATGCTTTCCCGCGATCGCCAGTGCCGCGTCCGATGAGCCGCCGAAGTAAATCGGGATGTGCGGTTTCTGAAGCGGCTTCACGTCGGAATAGGATCGGCGGAACTTGTAGAAGCGGCCCTCGTGATCGACGGGTTTATCCGCCGTCCAGATGCGGCGCAGGATTTCGACGTACTCGTCGGTGCGCGCGTAGCGCTCGTCGTGCGAGGTGTAGTCGCCGTCCCTGGCCTGATCGTCGTCGTCGCCGCCCGAGATTATATGCACCGCGAGGCGCCCGCCGCTGAAATGATCGAGCGTCGCGAGCTTGCGCGCCGCCAGAGTGGGCGCGACGAATCCTGGCCGATGCGCGAGCATCAGGCCGAGCTTTTGCGTGACGAATGCCGCATAAGATGCGACGACGAATCCGTCGGCAGCATTCGAGAAATAGCCAATCAGGATGCGATCGAAGTCGGATTGCTCGTGCGCCTGACAAAAGCGCCGCACGTAGTCGATGTCTATCGCGGGGCCTTTGGGCGGATGAATCTCCGAGGCCGCCTGCGTGCCAATCATGCCGATGAATTCCACGCTCATGGGCCGCTCTCCCGTGCGCTCGGCCGAGCCGCTCGCATCCACGGAGAATCTACTTCCTGACGCAGCGCCGCACCAGTCAATTTGAAGCACGTCGTCAAGTTGCGTCAGGCGCTCAAGGAATGGCATACGGCTAACGCCGCGTTGAGGACGGCGTCGATATGACTGAGCATTTGAAATTTCGCAGCGCTGACGGGCTGAGCCTGGTCGGCGATGTTTACGGACCGGCCGATGGACCGGCGGCGCTGTTGCTTCATGGATTCGGACAGACGCGGCAATCGTGGGGAGAAACCGCATCGAAGCTTGGCGGCCAGGGATGGCGCGCATATGCCATCGATCAGCGCGGGCACGGCGACAGCGAGAGATCTCCCAACGCCGCGTATGACTACGTCAATTATGCTGCCGATGTTGTCGCGCTGTGCGAGGCGGTGGGTGGGCAGCCGCTTCTCATCGGCGCGTCGATGGGCGGTGTGGCCGCGCTCGTTGCGCAAGGAACTGCGGAGGCGCAGCTTTATCGCGGCCTCGTGCTCGTGGATATCACCCCTGATATCGACATGGACGGTGCGCGCCGGATCCTTTCCTTCATGTCGGCGAATCCTGACGGCTATGCAAATCTCGAAGATGCTGCCGAGGCGATTTCGGCGTATCGAGGTGGACGCGGAAAGCCCTCGCCGCGGGGGCTGACCCGAGTACTGCGGCAGGGTGAAGACGGAAGGTGGCGTTGGCATTGGGATCCGCGCGCACTCGATGCGCGCAAAATCTGGCTGTCCGATCCCGACGCGGCGCTGGCGCATCGCGAGCAGATGCGAACCGCGATGACCTCCGGTGTACAGAACCTCGTCGCGCCGACGATGCTGGTACGCGGCGGCAGCAGCGACGTGGTAACGATCGAGGCGGCGCGGGCGCTGATCGAGATGCTGCCGCATGCGCAGTTCGTCGATGTTGCCGACACCACGCACATG
>Ga0335073_10016695_pt1 | contig 10261 bp, 10 predicted proteins | sample Lox_Sample_22_FD_207093 | JGI IMG/M metagenome (GOLD analysis project Ga0335073, IMG submission 207093) | Soil microbial communities from Loxahatchee National Wildlife Refuge, Florida, United States - Lox_Sample_2.2 | ecosystem: Environmental > Terrestrial > Soil > Wetlands | place: USA... | reverse complement strand
GACCCCCTCATGGGAGCGAGCGGCTACCCGCTGCTCTTCCAGACGGGCGAGACGGCCGACGGGCGCGTGCCGCTCATCGATCGTCAGCACCCGCACAACCTGCTGATGGAGGCGTCCGCGACCTATAGCCGCGACCTCTCAGCCTCGAGCTCGCTGTTCGTCTATGCGGGTCCTGCCGGCGAGCCGGCGCTCGGACCGGTTACTTTCATGCATCGCCTTTCGGCGCTGGACGATCCCGAGGCGCCCCTCACGCATCACTGGCTCGACTCGACGCACGTCTCCTATGGCGTCGTGACGGCCGGCTATGTCTTCGGGCAGGTGAAGCTCGATGCCTCGGCCTTCAACGGCCGTGAGCCCGATCAGCATCGCTACGACGTCGAGGTCGACGCGCTCGACTCGTTCGCGGCGCGGCTCAGCTGGAATCCGTCGGCGGACCTGTCCATGCAGCTGAGCACGGGGCATCTGGTGAGCCCGGAGCAACTCGAGCCCGGTGTCGACGTGAAGCGCACCACGGCGTCCGTGACCTACAACGCGCCCGCGCCGGGCGCATGGTGGCAGACGACACTCGCCTGGGGACGCAACTCACCCACACAGGGCAGGGCCAGCAGCGGCTGGCTGCTCGAGTCGTCGCTCAACGTGACGCTGCGGCAGACGGTGTTCGGGCGGGCCGAGCACGTGGCGAAGGACGAGCTGTTCCTGCCGGGGGCGCGGCTCTACGGCGCGAGCTTCATGGTGAACGAGCTCACGCTCGGCTACCTCTGCGATGTCGCGCAGCTCGGGGCTGCGGCCGTCGGCGTCGGGGCGCTGGTGAGCACCTACAGCACGCCGGCCGCGCTCAACGCCACCTATGGATACCGGCCGACTTCCCTCATGGTGTTCGCACGCGTGCGGCTCTAGCGCGAGTGCACGGGTGACCGGTCCTTCGGCCACCCGTGCGCCAGTACCGTCCCTGTCGCGCCCATTCCCTGGGGAGCGAGCCCCTCAGCCCTGGCGGGTGCGCTCGGCGTAGAGCGAGGCCAGCATCGGGCTGTGCACGTCGCGCACCGCCCTGGCGATCGCGCGCGCGCGGCACGCGCGCGCGGCCGCGACGGCGTGCAGGTCGCGGATGTCGTCGGCGACGCATACCTGCTGGGCGGCGGCCACGATGCGCCCGTAGAGCGCGAGCGAGCCCGCCTGCGTGTCGAGATTGAGGTCGGCGTAGCGCACGGTGAGCGCGGGTGCGGCGGCGGCATCGGTCGCGGCATGAGCCGCGCCGGTGGCGCCGACGGCGAGGCAGGCGGCGAGCACTGCGAAGGCGGACGCGGTGCGCAGCCGCGCGGCGACGTTGAGCGTTGCAGAGGTCATGGGCGTCTCCTGAAAAAAGTGCGTCACGACCTTCGCGACGCTGATGATCAGATTCCCAATTTACGGCCACGGTTTAAAGGCGCCGCCCACGCGTTGATCCCTGCGCGCGACGGCTTCGTACCGCGCGCGGCGCTTTGCCCGGAGCGGCGCGGCATGCGACTGCGCGGGCGGCGCAGCGCGCCGCGGATTCGTCCCGCCGACCGACGGAGTCGTCCCAGCGCGCTGGCGAGCGGCACGCGAGTGGCTTTGGGCGTAGGCTATGCTCGCAGCGAATGAGCGCCTCTCCCCTCGAACGGATGACTCCCGCCTTCCTCGGCGTCGCGCGCGCCGGCGATGCCGAGGGTGCGCTGCGCGCGGCGCGCGCGCGCCGCAACTTCTGGCCGCAGCTCGCGGTGCTCTCGGGGTTCTGGATCTACGTCGCGCTCTCGAACCTCATGTATGCCAACACCATGGGCGAGAGCCTGAAGTCGCTCAACGTGACCGACTTCTTCGCGCCCTGGGACGCGCGGCTGATGCAGCACCTCATTCTCTATCCACTCTTCATCCTGTGTGCGTGGACCTCGTTGCGCATCGGCTGGCGCCCGCTGTGGCGCACGCTGCCCATCCAGCTGTCCTGCGCGCTCGGCTTCGCGGTACTGGCGGCGCCGGCGCTCGTCATGGGCGAGATGGTCATGGGGGAGTGGCACGGCACTCTCGGCATCACGCACGGCATGGCCCACACCTACGAGAGCTGGCAGGAGTTCTTCGCCGGTCCCGCCGTGCCCACCTGGATCGCGAGCGCGACCAGCTTCCTGGTCACCTACGGCTTCGGGCTCGCCCTGATCAGCAGCTTCGGCTTCTATCAGCGCCTGCGCGACTCGCAATTGCGCTCCGCGGCGCTCGAGCGCGCGCTCGCCGCGGCGCATCTGGCGGCGCTGCGCATGCAACTCTCGCCGCACACACTCTTCAACCTGCTGCACACCATCCGCGGGCAGATCGCCTGGGACCCGCCGGCCGCGCAGGCCATGGTGGTCCAGCTCGGCGACCTGCTGCGCCGGCTGCTGACGGCCGGGGAGCGCGAGTTCACGCGCCTCGGCGAGGAGCTGCAGTTCGTGACGCTCTACCTGCAGCTGCAGCAGCAGCGCTTCGCCGACCGGCTGAGCATCGCCGTGCCCGCGCGCGAGAGCGCACCGCACGCCTGGGTGCCGAGCCTGATCCTGCAGCCACTGGTCGAGAACGCGGTAGTGCACGGGCTCGCCGGACACGACGGCACGGTGAGCATGCGCGTCGAGGTGAGCGTCGTGGGCGAGACGCTGGTGCTGCGCGTGCTCAACGACCTGCCCGATTCCTGGCACGGAGTCCACGCGCCGGGTATCGGACTCACCAACGTGCGCGAGCGGCTCGCGGTGCAGTTCGGGGAGCGCGCCGTGTTCCACTCCGGCCCGGGCGCGGATCGGCAGTGGGTGGCCGAGATCCGCATGCCGCTGCTGCGCGACGGTCCCGATGCCGCGGGGCGCGCGCCGCCGGATGCCGACCAGTGATGGAGGTCGTCATCGTCGATGACGAGCCCGCCGCGCGGCGCGCGGTGCGCGAGTGCTGCGAGCGCGAGGGCGATCTCAACGTGATCGGCGAGTATGGCGACAGCCGCGCCGCGCTCGAGGCGATCCGCGCGCGGCCGCCGCGGGTGCTGTTCCTCGACATCCAGATGGACTCGCTGAACGGCATGGCGCTGGCACGCGCCCTCGATCCGCAGACTCTGCCGCTCATCGTGTTCGTGACCGCCTACGATCACTATGCGCTCGAGGCCTTCGAGGTGAGCGCGGTCGACTATCTGCTGAAGCCTTTCGACGACGCCCGCTTCAAGGCGACCGCGGCGCGCGTGCGCCGCCGTCACGAGAGCGAGAGCGGCGGTGAGCGGCGCGCCGCGCTCGCGGCGCTCCTCGAGCAGCTCGAGCGCGGTGTGCGGGCGCACTCCGATGCGCAGCCGCGCGTGCTGGCCGAGTCCGGCAGCCGCATGCACATGCTGGACGTGGCGCAGGTGGAGGTCGTCGAGGCCGACCGCAACTACGTGCGCCTGACGATCGGCCGCGAGACCTTCCACGCGCGCAGCACGCTGCAGCAGGCCGAGCGCTCCTTCCAGACGCAGCCGATGCTGCGCATCAGCCGCTCGTGCCTGGTCAACATGAGCCACGTGAAGGAGGTCTGCCGCACCCCGCGCGGGGACTTCATCCTGGTGGTGGCGGGCGGCACCACGGTGACGAGCAGCGAGGGCTTTCGCGAGCCCGTGCGGGCCTATCTGGAGCGCCTCAAGCTCGCACCGGCCTGAGGACGTGGCGCGCGCCGTGGCGTAAAGTCCTGCGCGGGCCACAAGCTTGCGAGTCTCACCTTGGTAACTGCGACACCCGGCCGGCGCGCCGCCCTCTGGGCACTCGGCGTTCTGACCGCGATCAACCTGCTCAACTACCTCGATCGCTACGTGGTCTCGGCGATCGCGGGCCCGCTGAAGGATGCGATGGGCCTCACCGACACGCAGCTCGGCTGGCTCATGCCGGCCTTCATGCTGGTGTACATGATCGCGGCACCCGCGTTCGGCTCGTGGGGGGATCGCGGCTCGCGCACCCGGCCGATCGCCCTGGGGATCTTCGTGTGGAGCCTGGCGACCGCGTTGTCGGGGCTGGCGCACGACTTTCCGCAGCTGCTCGCGGGACGTGCGCTGGTCGGCATCGGCGAGGCGGCCTATGTCGCCATCGCGCCGGCGCTGCTCGCCGACTGTTTTGCGCCGGCGCGCCGCGCGCGCGTTTATGCGGTTCTCAACATGGCGATCCCGGTGGGAGCGGCGCTCGGCTACATCGTCGGCGGCCAGGTGAGCGAGCATTTCGGCTGGCGGGCGGCGTTCTTCGTGGCCGGGGTCCCGGGTCTGGTGCTGGCGCTGACGGTGCTGCGCTTGCCGGACCCGCCGCGCGGCGTGCAGGAGCGCGCGCCGCAGGAGGCACGCGCCGGCGGCAGCGCGCTCGCGATCTACGCGCGCCTGCTGCGCAACTGGCCCTTCATGGTGGTGGTGCTCGGCTACGCGGCCTACACCTTCGGCCTCGGCGGCCTCGCGTTCTGGATGCCGAGCTTCCTCGAGCGCGCGCGCCACGTGCCGCACGCGCAGGCCACCACCTCGTTCGGCCTGATCGTGATCGCGACCGGCTTCGTCGGCACCTTCTTCGGCGGCTGGCTGGGGGACTGGCTGCTGCAGCGCAATCGCCAGGCGTACCTGTGGTTCTCCGGCGCCGTCACGCTCGCCGCCGCACCGTGCGCGCTGCTGGCGCTCACGGCGCGTGACCCGGGCATCTACTATCCGGCGACCGTCGCGGCGGAGCTGCTGCTGTTCATGTCGAGCGGGCCGATCAATGCGGCGATCGTCAACATCGCCGGACCGCTCGAACGCGCTTCCGCGGTCGCGCTCAGCATGTTCGCCATCCATCTGCTGGGCGATGTGCCATCGCCGCTCATCATCGGGCGCGTGTCGGACCTGAGCACGCTCGGTGAAGCGGTGCTCATCGTACCGCTCGCGGTCGCGATCGCCGGCATCGTCTGGCTGCTCGCGGCGCGCGTCAACGCGCGCGCGGCGCCGCCGGCGCGCGTGTGAGCCGCCGGCGCGGCGCGCTCGCGGCGAGCCTCTCGCCGGCGACCCGTCCGCTCGCCGCGGCGCCGGCTGCGGAGCTCGCCGCGCTGTTCGCGAGCGCGCTGCGCAGCGGCGACGGCGCGGCGGGCGCGCACTGCATCCACGAGCTGTGGATGCGCGGGGAGTTCGCCGCGCGGATCGAGGCGGCACTCGCGCAGCTGTGGCGGGTCGCCGCCGCCTCGATCCCCGAGTGGCTGCCGATGCGCTACATCGACTGGCTGCCGATCGCCTACGAGGTGGCGCTCGGGCTGCGGGCCGCGCGCCGCGGCCGCAGCAACCTCTATCTCGTGTTACTCGACTTCGAGGACCGGCGGCGCGGTCCGTACGGGGTGTACGTCGGCATGAGCCACTACCCACCCGCGCAGCGCTTCGATCAGCACAAGGCCGGCATCCACGCGGCCGGCAGCGTACTCAAGCGCGGCCTGGAAGTGCTCACCGGCCCGACGCTGCATCTGCAGCACATCGCGCGCGCCGAGGCGCAGCGCCTCGAAGGCGAGCTCGCGCTGGCGCTGCGCGATGCGGGGCTGCTGGTGGAGGGCGGTCACTAGCGGGTGACGAAGGCCCGCTCGATGAGGTAGTCGCCGGGTGCGCCGCTGCGCTCGGAGACCTTGAAGCCGCGCGCATCGAGCAGCCTGGCCGTGTCGCTCAGCATCGCGGCGCTGCCGCACACCATGACGCGATCGGTCGCCGGATCGAGGGGCGGAAGATCCAGATCGCGCATCAGCCGGCCGGACTCGAGCAGCGCAGTGACCCGTCCGCGGTGCACGTAGGGCTCGCGCGTGACGGTCGGGTAATAACGCAGCTGCGCCCGCACCTGCGCGCCGAGCAGCTCGTGGCTGCGCAGGCTCTCGATGCGGCTGCGGACCACGTCGGTCTCGCGCGCCCAGCGCACGCCGTGCACCAGTACCACCGTCGCGAAGCGCTCGTAGACTTCCGGGTCGCTGATGAGGCTCATGAACGGCGCCGCGCCCGTGCCGGTGCTGAGCAGGTAGAGCCGTTTGCCGGGGTTCAGGTCGTGCAGCACCAGGGTGCCGGTGGGCTTGCGGCTGACCAGCACGATGTCGCCGGGAGCGACGTGCTGGAGCCGGGAGGTCAGCGGGCCGTCGGGCACCTTGATGCTGAGGAAATCGAGGTGATCCTCGTAGTTGGCGCTCGCGATGCTGTAGGCGCGCAGCAGCGGCCGGCCCTCCACCGGCAGTCCGACCATGACGAACTGGCCGTTCTCGAATCGCAGGCTGCGATCGCGCGTGGTGGTGAAGGTGAACTGCGTGTCCGTCCAGTGATGCACGGCGAGCACGCGCTCGCTGCCGATTGCCGCTGCCACGAATCCATCACTCCAGCTGCCCTGTCCGGCACGATGTTAGCTTGCCGTGCGGCGCGCGCTCTGCGTATTTGTACGCATGCCCTGAGAAGTGTTGGTTATGACCAGAGCCGCGCCTGCCCGAGCGCCCAGGCGCACAGCCACACGCAGCCGAGCCCGACGGCGAAATACAGCCACGCCATGTGCCGCTCGCGCTGCTCCATGCCTTGCGGGCCGCGTGGCGAGATGAGGAACGGGCGGCCGTCGGCGGGCTCGGAGATGACGCTGGTGCGTGCGATGCCCGACTGGAGCTTCTCGGTCTCGCATTCCTGCGCGGCGGCGGCGCGCGCCGCCTCCCATTCCGCGGCGTTGAGCTGGCCGTCGTGGTCGAGGTCGAAGCGCGCCAGCAGCGCCGCCTGGTCCTGCTTCCACTCGTGCAGCCGCGCGCTGACGGCGGCGGCGAGATTGCCGGTCTCGGAGTGCGAGCGCAGCTCTCCGACCACACACACCTGCGCGCCGACCTCGAGCAGGCTCTCGGTGTAGCGGTACGGTCCCATGAAGAGCGCCGTGTTCACCGGCGGCGGCCCGCCGAGCGGACGCGGGGACTCCCCGTACCAGGTGTTGAGCTGCGAAGGCGTCACTTCCGCCTTCACCGGGCCCACCAGGCAGTCGGCGTCGTCGTCGGCCAGCACGAACAGCTCGACGCTGGTCGCGCTCTCGACGGTGCGCCATTCGCTGCGCCCGCGCGCATCGCGCTGCTGCTCGGCGACCTTGAAGTCCCACCAGACGCACGGGCGGCCGCTGAGCGGGGCGGCGATCGGCGCCGGCCCGGCCGGGCGCGCGGCGCCCGCCACCTTGACGTAACCCTGCGCCGCGGAGCGGATGCGCATGAGCGGCGTGCCGGCCAGCAGCCGGTCGCGCCGCAGCCGGCGGAAGAAGCCGTAGAGACAGAGGAGGGCGCCGGCGCCGGCGACCGCGGCGATCACCTCGGGGTTGTGGGCGCCGGGCGTGATCATGCGCGCGCGCCGCGCCCGCTCAGCGCGAGAAGGCCGCCTTGAGGTCGACGTCCGCCTTCTCGTCGGACTGGAAGTGCAGCAGCTGCGCCTCGGGGAAGCTGCCGAGTCCGGCGACCAGCACGCCCGGGAACGAGGCGATGGCCACGTTGTTGGTGTTGACCGCGTCGTTGTAGATCTCGCGCCGGTCGGCGATCGCGGTTTCCAGACCGCTGATGCGATCCTGCAGATGGCGGAACGCCTCGTTGGCCTTGAGCGCCGGGTAGTTCTCCGCGACCGCATACAGCCCCGCGAGCCCGGTGCGCAGCTCGCGCTCCGCGGGACCGAGGGAGGCGACGTTGCCGGAGGTGCGCGCGGCATCGACGCCGGCGCGGGCCTGCATCACGCGCTCGAGTGCGCCCGGCTCGTACTGCATGTACTGCCTGCAGACCTCGACCAGCTTCGGCAGCTCGTCGTGGCGCTGCACCAGCAGCACGTCGATGTTGGACCAGGCGAGCTTCACCGCGGCACGCACCTGCACCAGGCCATTGTAGGTGCCGACGAGATAACCGCTGAGCGCCAGGAACAGGAACAGCGCTACCAACAGACCGAGCATCTGACTACTCCTCGGAAGCCGACGGGTCAGGGCTGACGCAAAAGTCGGGGCGCAGCATACCCCTTACAAGATGCGCGCATTGTGAACGCCTCGGCATCCCCCGCGGGCGTGACGCGCGTCACACGGCGGGCGTGACGCGCAGCGCAAGGTCGATGCCGGCAAGCTCGTAGCCCCGGCGGAAATCGCGGATATGTCGCGCCATCCAGTCGTGCGCCTGCTGCGCGTCGTGCGCCGCGAGTGCCTCGACCAGCCGTCCCTGCGCGGTCGCGATGCGCGCGCGGCCCTGCGGCACGCGGTCGATCATGACCGCAAGCGACGGCTCGAGCAGCTGCAGCAGGGGCTCCTGGGCGAGCCCGAGCACCGGGTTGTGGGTGGCGCGGCCGAGGCAGCGGAAGAACTCGGCGCAGCGCTGCACCGCCTGCGGCGCGACCGCGCTGTGCGCGCGGAAGGCGGCTGCCGCCGCCGCGATGCGCTCGAGGTCGGCGGCGCTGCGCTTGCGCGCGGCGGTCTCGGCGAGCGGCGGCTCGAGGATCGTGAGTGCCTCCCACACGTCGCGCACCGTCACATCGTGCAGCAGCAGTGCGTGGCTCACGCCCGCGGCGACCGCGGCGTGGTGCGGACGGCTCACCGACATCAGCTTCGAGCCCGGCCGGCGCTGCACCAGGCCGCGGCTCTCGAGCTCGCGCAGCGCCTCGCGTACCGTCGAGCGGTTCACGCCGAACTGCCGCGCCAGCTCCGTCTCGGAGGGCAGCCGCTGGCCCTCGCGCAGCGCGCGCGACAGGACCCGCTCGCCGATGGTCGCCGCCACCTTGCGGTAGGCGGGCTCCAGGTTGAGGGGTGCGAACTCGACGCTCACGCGGCGGCCTCGAACAGCTCGCGGCCGATCAGCATGCGGCGGATCTCCTGCGTGCCGGCGCCGATCTCGTAGAGCTTGGCGTCGCGCAGGAGCCTCCCGGCGGGGTAGTCGTTGATGTAGCCGTTGCCGCCGAGCGCCTGGATGGCATCGAGGGCGGCCTGCGTGGCGCGCTCGGCCGCGAACAGGATGCAGCTCGCGGCGTCGCGGCGCCGCACGCTGCGGGCATCGCAGGCGCGCGCCACGCTGTAGACGTAGGCGCGCGCGGCGTTGAGCGCGGCGTACATGTCGTAGGGCAGCACCACGTCGAGTGCCGCGGCGTGCAGCCCAAGCGAGCCGCCGGCGAGCACCACGCGCTCGTAGTCGAGGCCGCTCATCAGCACGCGCACGCCGCCGTTCTCCTCGCCGACGAGATTGGCGGCGGGAATGCGGCACTCCTCGAAGACCAGCTCCGAGGTGCTCGAGCCGCGCATCCCGAGCTTGTCGAGCTTCTGCGCGCTGCTGAAGCCGGCAGTGCCGCGCTCGACGATGAATACACTGATACCGCGCGAGCCGGCCGCCGGGTCGGTCTTGGCGTAGACGAGCAGCACGTCCGCGTCCGGCCCGTTGGTGATCCACATCTTGCGGCCGTTCAGCACGTAGCAATCGCCGCGGCGCTCGGCGCGCAACTGCATCGAGACGACATCCGAGCCCGCGCCCGGCTCGGACATGGCGAGCGCGCCCACGTGCTCCCCGCTGACGAGCCTGGGCAGGTAGCGGGCGCACTGCTGCTCGCTGCCGTTCAGGCGCAGCTGGTTGACGCACAGGTTCGAGTGCGCGCCGTAGGAGAGGCCTACGGCACCGGAGGCGCGCGAGATCTCTTCCATGACCACGACGTGGGCGAGGTAGCCGAGCCCGGCGCCGCCGAAGCGCTCCGGCACGGTGATCCCGAGCAGGCCCTGGGCGCCGAGCGCCGGCCACAGGTCGCGTGGAAATTCGTTGCTGCGGTCGATGTCGGCGGCGCGCGGGGCGATCTGACCGGCGGCGAAGCGCCGGACCTCGCGGCGGATCTCCTCGAGCTCGGGGCCGAGGCCAAAGTCGCTGTCGGTGCAGTCGAGCACACTCATGTGGGCTTGCCTCTCCTTGGGCCAGATCGTATGATTGTCGGACAAACAGGCAATCATGGCAAGCACCGCATGCCCCGCATCGCCACCCGGGTGGACGTGAGCTCCCGGGAATTCCAGGACAACGAGCGCGCCATGCGCTCACTCAGCGAGGAGCTGCGCCGCGAAGTGGCGCGTGCCGCGCGTGGCGGCCCCAGGGCGGCCCTGGACCGGCATCGCGCGGCGGGCAAGCTCCCGGCGCGCGAGCGGGTGCGCGTGCTGCTCGACACCGGCAGCCCCTTTCTGGAGTTCTCGCAGCTCGCCGCCCACGGCATGTACGGCGGCGACATCGCCTGCGCCGGCATCGTGACCGGCATCGGACGGGTGAGTGGGCGCGAGTGCGTGATCGTGGCCAATGACCCGAC
>Ga0335073_10016694_pt1 | contig 10261 bp, 8 predicted proteins | sample Lox_Sample_22_FD_207093 | JGI IMG/M metagenome (GOLD analysis project Ga0335073, IMG submission 207093) | Soil microbial communities from Loxahatchee National Wildlife Refuge, Florida, United States - Lox_Sample_2.2 | ecosystem: Environmental > Terrestrial > Soil > Wetlands | place: USA: Florida... | reverse complement strand
TGACCCCGCCGATGACGGACCCGTCACCACGGCCCGCGAGCCGCGACATCCGGCCTGCGGCACCGCCCAGCGTGGTGGCCACGCGGGCCCGGATCGGAAGCTTGCCCATGGCCGACGATGCTATCCGCCCCCAGCGCCAGGCAGGCACGGTCCCACCGTCTGCGCGGGCCGCGGAAAGCGGCGCCGGCCGCGCCCCCACAATTCGTGATCATGACTTTGCTGTCGTCTGGACGACAGCAAAGTCATGATCACGAGCTAGTGATCAGGGTCGTTGGGCCACCGGGGCCGGGGGTCGGGCAGCGGGGCCAGGTCTGGCTCTGGTTCGGGGCCGGCCGGCGACGGCACCGGCCCCGGCGCACCCATCCCGCCCGGGCTGGCGGCTGCGGCCCGGGTCACCTCGTCCAGGGTGTGCAGGGTGGCGGTGCGCAGGCCGAGGATGCCGGGGTTGGCGTCGGCCAGCACCACCCGGCGGCCAGCCGGGGACGCGTAGCTGACGATCACCGCGCTGGGCGGCAGTTGCTGCAGTTCGTGCTGTTCCACCAGGAACTCACGGGACCGCTGGCTGGCCTGGGCCAGCGCGCGGTTCGTGCCCATGGCCAGCGCGGTCTGCTGGCCCCACGAGGTGCCCCGGTTGATCCCTTCGGTCAGCGAGACCGAGTCGCCAGCGGTGGCCGAGTAGCTGGTCTCCCCGTGCGCCGACGCGGTCCGCGGCGCGAACGGTGACGGTCCGGCCCAGCTCCGGCCTCGCCCGCCGCTCTGCCCACTGCTCTGGCTGGCCGACCTGGACAGCGCGGCCGAGGACGCGGTGCCGACCGTGCTGGTGTACGCCTGGCCGGTGGTGTCGCTGACCGAACTGCCCACCGTGTCGGTGAGCTGGGCCACCACGAACCGGTGCTCGGTGCCGATCTGCTCGCTGGCCGCCCGGGCGTCATCCGCGTTGCCCAGCCGCATGAACGCGACCGCCGCGTTGCCCCGGCCGAGCCGCCCCCGGACATGCGGCGGCAGCGACCGGTAGGCCAGCACCAGCCCGGTGCCGGTGGCCTCGCACGCGCCGGCCAGCCGGTCGAGCACGTCACCGCGCAGCGTCTCGGCCCCGCTGACCAGCACGGTGTGCTGCCAGGGCGGGCCGGGTCCCGGCTGGCCACGGAGCAGGCAGGTCAGCGCGGCGGCCAGGTAGCCGCCGAGCGTCTGCGCTTCGGCCAGGCCGGCCGCCGCGTCCACCGCCACCACGCGCAGCCGGCTCGGCGGCAGCCGGACCGGGGCGGTGCCCAGGCTGGCCAGCTTGCGCAGCTGGGCCTCCAGGGCCAGTGCCCGCTCGGTGACCTGGCCGGCCGCCGCCCGGCCGTATAACCCGGCGATCGACTCGGCCTGAGCCTCGCTGAGCAGCCCGGCCCGGATGTCCTGGTGCGGGTCGCCGACCTGGGCCAGCGCCCGCAGGCCGGCCACCAGCTCAGCCACGCTGGGCTGGTCCCGCAGCACCCCGGCGATGCGCTCCAGGATGGCCGTGTCCTGCGCCACCCCGGACGGGTCGGGCGGGCTGGCCGGGTCGCCGCCCGCCGCCGCGGCCACCGCCAGCACATCGGCCAGCGCCGCCACCGGCAGCCCACGGCCCAGGTCGAACCGGGGCAGGTCGGCGGGCAGCACCCAGACCAGCGGGCCGGCGCCGGCGCTGGCGGCCGCCCGGAGCAGGTCCTGGGCAGCCGCGCCCGCGCCCAGGTCGAGCACGGTGACCTCGCCACCCGCCGCCAGCCGGCACCCGGCCAGCATGGTCAGCAGCGCGGACCAGCCGGCCAGCGTGCCGCCCGCCACGTCCACCCGGTCGAGGTCCGCGGCCAGCGCCACCCCGTACCACCGCGGCTGATCCTGGAACCGGCGGCCGCGGGCCTGCCAGTCCCGTAACCGGCGGCCGTGCTCCTGCTGCCAGCCGTGCCAGTGCCGGTCCTGCACCGCCCTGGCCCGGGCCACCCGCTGCTCTTCCCGGGCCACCAGGGCACGCAACTCCCGGCGGCCGTGCCACAGGCCGCGGGCACACCAGCCGGCCAGCAGCAGGAAGCAGGCCAGGCCCGCCACGGTCAGCCCGGCGTTCAGCACACCGAGCAGGCCCAGCGCGGTGGTCAGCCCGGCCAGCCCGAGGCCGGACCCGCCGCCCAGCCGCAGCGGCCGGCTCAGCCGCCGCTCCTCGCGCTGCTGCGCGGCCAGCCAGCCCGGATTGAGCTGCTCCGGCCCGGGCAGCGCCGGGCGCTGCGGCGGCGGCCCCGGGTCCGGCTCCAGCTCGGCGTACTCCCAGCCCAGGTAGATCCGGTCGGCGCGGGGCGGCGGCCCGGTCACCGGACTTCCCCGGGGACGAACCGGCAGGCCGGGCGCACCTGGCCGGGCGGCCCCTTGACGGCCAGCACGAACTGGCCGGGCCGCGCCGGGCCGGGCAGGTCAAGCTGGCCGGCCAGGCCCGGTTCCTGAATGACCAGCACATTGGCCAGCGCGGCCAGCCGCCCGGCCAGCGCCACCGAGGTGGTACCCAGCACGGTGGCCAGCCCGGCTGGGCCGTCCGGGCCGAGCAGGCCGGCCAGGGCCGGGCCGGCCAGCCGTTCGCAGCGGCCGAACCAGGCCAGCCCGTCCGCGCCGGTCCCGTACCGGGCCGACTCGGCGAACACGGCCGCGATGTCCAGCGCGGCCAGGTTCGCGATCATCTGCGCGGCCCGCCCGGGCCGCGGCTGGTGCAGCGGGAACAGCACCACCGCCCGGTCCCGCACCGCCGCGGCCAGGCTGATCTGGTCCTCGCCGGGCGCGGCCGGGCGCAGCCAGCGGCCCAGCGGCGCGGCACGCAGCCCGGCCAGCTCACTGGCCAGGAACGCGCCGGTAGCCGGGTCCGCGGTCAGCAGCCCGGCCGTGGTCCTGACCCGCTCGGCCAGCCGGGCGCGGCGCGGGTGATCCGGCGGCACCTGGCGCAGCCGTGCCCACAGCGCATCCGGGCTGAGCAGGTGCACGAGATCATCCAGCACGGGTATCCGCGGATCGCCGGGCGCGGCGGCCAGCACCGCGAACAGGTCATGCAGGTAACCGGCCCCGGTGCGGCGGGCCGGATCCGGCACCGCGGCCCAGTCGAGCATGCCCAGCACCAGGTCCGCGTTCCGGGCCGGCCCACCGCCGCCGCGCAGCGGCTCGTAGCAGCCCCGGCCGGCCGCCCCGAACACGTGCAGCGGTGCGCCGGCCGCCGCGCAGACAGCGGCCAGCGCAGCGGGCAGGCCGGGGGCCCCGGCCAGGTCGGCGACGAGCACCGGCTTGCGCCGCCGGACCGCGGCGTGCACGAACCGGAAACCGGCCACGGTCACCTCCCCGGCCGCGCCACCGGCCACCAGCACGCCGCCCTCGGCCGCGCGCCAGGGCACCTCGGCAGCGCGCCCGGTCGGCCACTCCACGCCCAGTACCGCACCGGCTCGCCCCACAACCCCACCTTTCTGAACGCTCCATACGGTGAACTGCCGCCGCGCCAGTGCGGCGAGTCCGGGGCGAGGTGGCGCGGCCGCGCCGTCGCCGCGGCGCAGCCGGCGCAGCCACCCGGCCAGTGCGGCCTCACCCGCCGCGGCCAGCCAGGCCACCGGCGCCTGCCGGGGCAGCCAGCCGGCCAGCCCGGCGTAGGTATGGGCCAGGTGCGGCAGCCGGGCCGGATGCCCGGCCGCGGTGGCCAGGTACCCCAGCACCTGGCGCGGGCCAGCGGTGAAGCCGGCCAGCGCGGCCCGCGGGCCAATGGCCAGCACCCAGATCAGGCCGGCCGCGGCGGGCACCGCCAGCCACCCCTGCCGCCACCGGGTGGCCCGGCCGATCAGGCCGAGCAGCACAGTCAGCAGCAGGGTGAGCTGGGCCAGCAGTAAGTGCGCGGCGATCCAGCCCAGGGCCAGCGCAGCCGCGACCTCACCGCGGCGCGGGCTGTCCCTCGGGATCAGGTAGCGGGGCCGCGATGGCTCGCGGTCTACTACGTAGTGTGCTGAAGTCGTCACAGGAGGCATGTCGGGTCAAGGGTCCCAGCCCTCCCCCGGGCGTGTCCAGGAATCCGCGGAACCCCGGAGCGCGCACGCTCAGCCGATCCGCTCGATCAGGTTCCTGGCGATGGTGGTCACGTTGACCGGCAGCGGCCGCACGTTCACCGTGCCGAGGTACCTGGCGCTACTTCCCGGGGTGATGCCGCCGAGCAGGAACGCCCGGATCGCCGCGGCGAGAGCCGGCGACGGCTGCGGCCTCCGGTCAGGGCGCCCAGTCCTCCGCCGCGTGGGTCCAGCTGCCTGGCGGGCCCTCGGGGCCAACCGTGGGCGCCGGGACGCCCGGCGACTCCACCACTATCCGGAACAGGTCCGGCCGGAGCACGGCCACGGTCAGCGCGATCACCTTGCGCCGCACGGCGTCGTCGAACCGGACTGTGACGGTGACCGCCGGTTCGCCGGGCGCGAGACGCAGCGCGCGCGCCACCGACGGCGCGGGTGGCGCGAAGTCGATCTGGAAGGCGCGCGGGCGCCCGTAGTGCAACGGCGGCCCGGTGGGAGAGGTGGCCGTCGCAAACTCATTCACCAGCGCCTCCATCTGGGCAGGCAGGTAGCTCACCGAAAACGCGCCGGGCTCGCCGCCCACGGTCCACAGACAACGGATACCGAGTAGTTCCTCCCCGGGAGGTGCGCCGAGCGCCCGGGCCACATCCTCGGCCGCCCGCCGCTTGACGATCGTCCGGTTCTTGCAGGCCAGGGTGCCGCCCATGGGATCCACCTGGGTGGCGAAACCAGGCACACTCTCCAGGGCGACCCGGTACTCGGCCGGGCTGGCCCGGAACACCTGCCCGTCCGGCAGCTTGGTCAGCAGGTGCCGGGCGGCCAGCAGGCTGATGGCGGCCTCGATCTCCGCGGTGGTCACGTTGTACCGGCGGGCCAGCGCGGTCAGCCGGGGCAGCCGCCAGCCCGGCTCATGATGCAGCAGCGCGGCGGCCATCCGGTCGGCCAGCACACTCGCGGAAAGCGGCCGGTCGGCGGCGGGCGCCGCCTGGCCATCCCTCTCTCCGCGGAGGTCGGTCATTCCGCATGTCGCCGGGAGTACGCGATGACCACCCGGCCCAGGATGATGATCAGCAGCACGAAGAGCAGCAGCAGGAATGCGGCGTCGTAGGACAGGTCCTGGGACTCCTTGCCGTACTGGTAGAACGAGAAGATGGGGTAGGTAAGGTAAGCGACCGGCGAGTGAGTGAGCTGCAACGTCGGGTTCTGGTCACTCCAGCCGGCCGTGGTCAGCAGCGGCGCTGTCTCGCCCACGGCGATCGCCATCGCGACCAGCAGTCCGGTCACGATGCCGGGCAGCGCGGACTTGAGCACGATTCTGCGCAGTGTCCAGCTAGTGGGGATGCCGAGGGCCTCGGCGCCGTCCCGGTAGGAACTCGGCACCTGCCCGAGCGCTGACTCGGTCGCCTTGGCAATGTAGGGAATCGAGATCACCGAGAGCACCAGCACCGCCGCCAGCAGGGAGAACCCCCAGCCCAGGCCGATGACCAGGGCCACGTAGCCCACGTAACCGAGCACGATGGACGGGATGCCGGAGAGCACTTCGTAGGCGCCACGCAGCACGCCCCGGTGCCGCCCCCTGGCGAACTCGCTCAGGTACAGGCCGGTGAGGATGCTGACCGTGCCGCCGAGGATCAGCACGCCTACCGCCAGCAGCACGGTGCCGAGAATCGCGTTTTCCAGCCCGCCCGTGGTACCCGTGGTTTTCGTGGTCAGTACGCTGAAATGGAAGTTCGGCACCGCCCGGACCACGATCCCGCCCGCCAGCCAGACCGTGGGCACGACCACCAGGGCGAGGGCGAGGAAACACAGCCCCCAGAAGATGGCATTGCCGATCTTCCGGCGTGGCGAGATCGCCGGCCAGTCGGTGCTGCTGCCGGCGCCCGGTGGGGCCGGGACCGCGCTACCGGTTTCACTCATCTGTCACAACCCCCTGCCGACCGGGAGCGCGGTGCCGGACACCTTGCGGACCATGTACCTGGCCAGGACGTTGGCGGTCAGCGTGATGATCATCAGCACCAGCGCCAGTTCGGCCAGCACCCGGACGGTGAACTTGCTCGGGTCCCCGAACGCGGAGTCCAGTTCGTTGACGATCGTCGCGGCGATGGTGGTGGCCGCCCCGTAGATGTTGCCGGGAATCGCGCCGAGCGCAAACCCGATGGTCATGGCCACCGCAATGGTCTCGCCCAAGGCCCGGCCCAGGCCGAGCACCACGGCACCGATGATGCCGGCCCGGACCCAGGGGATGGTGACCTTCCTGGCACACTCCCAATCCGACATGCCCAGCGCGATGGCCCCCTCACGGGGCAGGATCGGTACCCCCCGGATGAGGTCGCGGCTGGTAGCGGCCACGATCGGGATGACCATGATGGACAGCACCAGAGCGGACACGAGCAGCCCCTCGCCGTTGCCGGTTGGCGGCCCGAAGTACTTGAACGGCGGCACGTCCGGCATGGCGTTGGCGATGGTCGGGAAGACGTGGTGGGCGAGGAACGGCCCGAACGTCAGCGCTCCCCACAGGCCGATCACGACGCTGGGGATGCCCGCCAGCAGCTCGAGGAAGCCGCCGATCAGGTTGGCCAGCCAGCGGGGCAGCCGTTCGACGATGACCAGCGCGGCGCCGACGGCAACCGGGACCGCGATGATCAACGCGATCGCCGAGGTGACTACCGTGCCGAAGATCTCAGCCAGCACCCCGAACTTGGCGCCCTCCAGGTGCTTGACGCCGTCCGTGGTCACGATGGCGGCGCTGTAGCCGCCCTGACTCCAGACGCTCGTGGTGAAGAAGCTCCAGCCGTTGTACCTGATGGCCGGAATCGCCTCGACGGCGAGCGTCACCAGGACGAAGACCAGCGCGGCCGCCGGAAGCAGGGCGAACACCAGGCCCACCCAGCGGATCCAGCCACCGCTGCGGACGAAGGAACGCAATGCCGTACCGACCCGGCGGGGGAGCGGAGCGGGCCCCGCTCCCCCTTCCGGCCTCAGCACAGGTGCCGGGGCGGTCATGAACTCAGCTGCCGATCTTGGAGATCTGTGCGTCCGACTGAGTCACCACGTGGCCGGGCAACGGCTGGAAGTTCACCGGGTCCAGGTAGGTGGTGGCGTTCTGGCCGTCGTGCACGATCCAGTGCAGGAAGGCCCGGATGTCCTCGGCCTGGGTCGCGTTCGGCTGCTTCGTCTTCACGATCGCGTACTCGTAATTGATGATCGGGTACCCACCCGACGCCGGGCCGTTGATCAGCGAGAGGGTCCCGTTGGCCGGGGTCTTCGCCGTCAGCGCGTCCGCCGCCGCCGAGATCGTCGTGGACGTGGGCTGCAGGTACTTGCCCGAGGCGTTCTTCAGTGACGCGGTGCCCAGCCCGGCAGCCTGCGTCTTCTGCAGGTAGCTGATACCGATGTAGGCGATGCAGCCCTTGTTGGCCGCGCAGCCGGCAACCATGCCGCTGTTGCCGGTCTCGGCCAGCGCACCGGGCACGGACGGCCAACTGATGGACGTGCTGACGTTGGACGACGGCCAGCCGCTCGGGTCCTGGGCGCTCAGGTAGCTGGTGAACAGGAACGTGTCACCGGAACTGTCCGCCCGGTGCAGCGTGATGATCTTCATGCTGGGCAGTGACACACCCGGGTTGATCGCCTTGATGGCCGCGTCGTCCCAATTGGTGATCTTGCCTGCATAGATCTGGGCCAGCACCGTGCCGTCCAGGTTGAGCTTCTTCACGCCGGGCAGGTTGTAGTTGATCTGCTGCGCGGAGATCGCGAGCGGAATGTTGAGCAGCCCCGGATACTGCGACATGTCCGCGCTGGACAGATAGGCGTCGGACGCGCCGATGTTCACTGTGCCGGTAGCCGCGTCGGTGATGCCGGTGCCCGAGCCGGTACCGCCGGTCGTGATCGTTATCCGGCTGGGGCTCGACTTGGGGTCATAGAGCTTCTGGTAGTCGGTCGCCCACGAGCCGAACAGCGGGAACAGCAGCGTGCTGCCGGTCTCGGTGAGGGACGTATTGGCTTTCGCCGGCGCCGTCGGCAGTGCGGGACCGACCATGGCGGCCGCAGAGGGCGACGATGTCGACGAAGGCGAAGAATTCCCGCTGCTGCTGCAGGCCGCCACCAAGGCGACCGGGGCCAGAGCGGCCGCAGCAAACACCAAGCGAATCGGTTTGCCCACCGAGGGTTACTCCTTTACTAACCGCATGCGCAAGCATGCGCCAATAACTTAACGTACGCGGTTGCGCACGTTATGTGACCAAGCACGGCGGGCGTGCGTGGTTTTCTGCACGCTGGAGCGTGCGTTACGCGGTCCCGCCCGCCAGTGCGTGCGGTCCCCTGCCTCCGCCGGGCAGGCCAGGTAGCCGGACCGGGGAGGAAGCCGATGCTCAGCCGAAGCGGCCAGTCACGTAGTGCGCTGTCTCCTCCTCAGCCGGGTTCTCAAAGACTTGCGTGGTCTCACCGTGCTCGACCAGGCGGCCCTTGTTCAGGAACACGGTCTGGTCCGCCACCCGGCGCGCCTGGGCCAGGTTGTGCGTCACGATGATCACCGTGATGCCCGGGGTGAGCGTCCGGATGAGCGCCTCGATGGCTTCGGTGGCCATGGGGTCGAGCGAGGACGTGGGCTCGTCCAGAAGAAGCACCTCAGGGTCGACCGCCAGGGCCCGGGCCAGGCAGAGCAGTTGCTGCTGACCACCGGACAGCCGGAACGGCGAATCCTTGAGGCGGCCGGAGATCGCATCCCACAGTCCCACCTCACGGAGCCGGCGCTCGCAGATGCTGTGGTACTCATGCCGGGGGGCGAGTTTGTGCGCCTTAACACCCGATATCACGTTCTCGCTGATGGACATGGGGAACGGGTTGGGCCGCTGGAAGAGCATGCCGACCCGGCGGCGCAGTGCCATCAGATCCAGGCCGTGCCGGAAGATGCTGTTGCCCTCAAGCTGCACATCGCCCGAGTGGCGGTAGCCGGTTACCTTGTCGTTCATCCGGTTGAACGTCCGCAGCAGGGTGGTCTTGCCAGACCCGGTCGGCCCGAGCAATGCGGTGACCACGCCCTGCTGGAAATCCAGCGTGATGTCGCGAAGAATATCGCGCTGGCCGAACCCGAGGGTCAGGGTCACCGTGTTGATGGCCGTGCCGGATGATGGCCGGCTTGCCCCTACCGCCTGCCCGGTCGCGGCCGCCTGGCTTCCGGATTGCTGCTGCGGCACGGGTTCTGCCGGATCAGCCTGAAGAGACACTCGTGAGCCCCGCCCTGATCGCCGTGATGGTCGGCGGGACAGCACCGCCTGCCCCGCCATCCCCTAATTCATAGGGAGCAAAGGTGACGCGCAGGTGAACAAAAAGGGAAGGGAAACCTGACGAGCAGATGAACATGGCGGGGATCTTGGAAGTGATCCGCTGGCCAGCAGCTGAGGGACAGGCCGGCCGCCTGTCCCTCAGCTGGGTATCTGCCTGACCTGGCTCAGACGCTGACCTCGACGGCGGTGATCTGGCCATAGTCGGCGGTCACCGTCTGGTCGGTATGCACCCCGCCCGGGGCCAGCACCCGTACCGTCCAGGTGCCCGGCGCGGCGAAGAAGCGGAACCCGCCGTCCGCGCCCAGCGGCACCTCGGCGACGAACTCGCCGCCGTCGTTGAGCAGCCGGGCGTACCCGGTCTGCACGGCGGCGCCGGCCTTGGTCACGTGGCCCTGCACGATCGCCTGATTGCCCGCGTCGGCGGGCAGTGCAGCCCCGCCCACCGGGGCGCCGCAGCCGTCGCTGCCCGGTGCGCCGGTCACTGGCCATCACCCAGCTCGATCGGCACGCCGACCAGTGAGCCGTACTCGGTCCACGAGCCGTCGTAGTTCTTCACGTTCGGCTGCCCGAGCAGTTCGTGCAGGACGAACCAGGTGTGCGCGGACCGCTCGCCGATCCGGCAGTACGCGATGGTGTCCTTGCTGAAGTCCAGCCCGGCCTCGTCCCGGTACAGCGTGGCCAGGTCGTCGTCCGACTTGAACGTGCCGTCGTCGTTGGCCGCCTTGGACCACGGCACGTTCTTCGCGGTCGGGATGTGCCCGGCGCGCTGGGCCTGTTCCTGCGGCAGGTGGGCGGGGGCGAGCAGGCGGCCAGCGAACTCGTCGGGCGACCGGACGTCGACCAGGTTGCGCTTGCCGATCGCCGCCACCACCTCGTCGCGCATGGCCCGGAGCGTGGCATCCTGCTCGGTGGCCTGGTAGCTGGTCGCGGGCCGCTCGG
>Ga0335073_10016692_pt1 | contig 10262 bp, 9 predicted proteins | sample Lox_Sample_22_FD_207093 | JGI IMG/M metagenome (GOLD analysis project Ga0335073, IMG submission 207093) | Soil microbial communities from Loxahatchee National Wildlife Refuge, Florida, United States - Lox_Sample_2.2 | ecosystem: Environmental > Terrestrial > Soil > Wetlands | place: USA: Florida... | reverse complement strand
TTAAGAGTCTCCACCCCGGTTTCGCTCGTGTTTCTGAAAAGTATGCTATTGAATGTCATCGCGCATACCCTGATTTCGACTGAGTTAGAAGTGCGGAATTGAGCGCCTGCCATCACCAGCCCGAACATCTCGGTCGAAGTGAAGCGACAAGCAGCACGCCGCAATCCTCGGATCACGTTCCACGCTTTCAGTTTTGGTAGGGGAATACAGACTCCTACCAGACCGGTAGGAATCATCAGCAACTCCGTTTCGGAGCGCGGTTCAAGGCGGATTCCTTCGCCTTCTTCAGTTTACCATTCCCTTTGTTCCCCTATTTGGCTCTGGCAATACCGTGATTTTCGGCGTCGTCGCGGTCCGTGGTAAGGGCCTCATTCTGGTGAGGCCCCTTACCCAGCGCCAGGAGGTCAGCGAGCCGATTATGCTTTCACGAGTTCAAGATTCGGATCGCTCACCTTGATCCCATGCCTAATGACATCTTTGGCTGAGGTGATCGCCGCGAGGATGGAGGTGATTAGTCCCAAATACCCTCCCAGGACAATGATCCCGTGGGCGCTGGTCCAGTTCCCGATGGCCAAGGCAAGCAGTGTCAGCCAAAGCCCCAGGAGAAAGAGCAACCTTGGCAGCCCGCTCTTGAAGGAGCCGAACCAAACGTAGCAAAAGAAGACCGCCCAGACGAACGCGTACCACCCTGTGTAGCTGGATGGGTCGATCGAAGCCGGAGAGCTAGCCGCGACGTAATAGGTGTAGTCGGACCAGAAAAGCCCTGCCCCGCCAAAGAAAATGATGGCGTCGAGGGCTCTGTTCTGAGTGAAGCTAAGAATACCCATCACCACAAGCACGATCGCCAGGGGATAGGTCATTGCGGCCCCATGGCCATAGAGCTTCGAGAACCAAGCTGCGTTCGGCATCGAAAGCATCCACCCTGTCAAAGCAAGACACATGTAGCCTACAGTCGTCGTCGCAACAGACTTAGAATTGATGTTCATTGTGATCCTTCTCCTTCGTGGTTGGACACGTACGGTGACTGAATCCTCCGAGGGAAACCGGAGGTCGAATTCGAAAAGCAATTGTTCGACCGAGGTGGACTCCGATCCAGGCAAAGTACTGAAGAGACTTCGGGGCAGGCGCGCAAAAGTTGCGACCTGCGATTTTGTATGTTGGGAATTAAGACGAACGAGAATGATCGTGTCCGCCAGTAGAAGGAATGCTGACGGCCTTTGGCTTCAATCACTAGAGAGAAGGCTTGGCTGATTCGAATCGGTACGCGGGGATGTGATTTGCCGCTGGAAGGGTCAGGTATAGGCGACCAGCGCTGGCACCGGGCTGAAGAGAATCGGCTCACCGCTTCGGAATCCTTTGCGGCACGCTGAAATCCGTGACGCAACGTGAAACGCGGTAGAAGCCATCAGCCTTTCGGCAACCTGGGGAGCTTCATCCCCGGAGGAAAACGTCTTAAATATAGGCCCGCGCCGATTTTTCCGTCAAGCTCCGTCGGTTCAATACGGGCACAAATACCACTACTTGGGACTCTTCCAAGGCCGCTGTCCCGATGGCCGACGCCAGTGGGGACCCCTCAGGATTCTGCGGGCCCCACATTTACCTTGCCCTTCCAGACCGTGACAGATTTGACCAGGCGGAGCTGTAGTTTGCCGGATTTGCGCAGCCTCATGTGACCTGACCCATGATCTTCATAATGGTCGTAAAGGATCCGCCCGTCTCGCAAAATTACGCGCAACGGTGTGCCGCGCTCGAAATGTGTATGTGGAGTTCTCAAATAGAACAGCCCGATGACATGCGAGACGCGTCAAGTATAGACTGAGATCAATCGACGGGTGATGAAGTCCACCCTTAACCGCCGGCATTGATCGATGCCTGGATGATGACTCCTCGGATCTCAACAGGAGTCATCGCATGCCCGCGATTTTGCCATCTCTATCGCCTGGACCGTCAATACACCACTACACTCCGACGGAGAGATTCGTCGCCAACTTGGTTGGGCCAAAATGTGCCCAAGGCCGGACTTCGTGCGACAAGCCTGGCGATGCGAGCCGCGACGCGCACAAATATGCCCATATTCGGCGCCCCCGATATTTCAACACTCTTGAGATAGCATTCAATGCCTTACGTACAGAACACGTTCGGCGAAGAGCGAGCTCGCCAGATCGCGAGGACGGGCAGCCTCTCCGGGAAGACCTATCACCCACGACCTTGGTGGCCCGAGGAGATCTGTCAGAGGATCGACAAGATCGTATGGATGGTCTACTGCCTCGGCGAACCGGGAGAGGAGTGGCATCAATTCACAGCATATGACGCTCGGGGAGAGGTCCTCGGCGTCCATCGCATGGACGGACTCTGATAGGCGTGAGACCGGTGGCGCAAATGCATTGTCAAAGGGTCTACGATCTCGCAGCGCGCGATTATCGTGTGCGGTATGCAATCACTGTGATCTTGCGCGACCGGGTGACGAACGAGGGCGCTTTCAATTGCTGTTTCGAAATGGGCGATGAGGACGAGGTGCGGCGGACCATCCTGAGGCGCGGGCTGAAAAATAAGAGGCTTAGGGATGCGCTTGAAAGAAGCCATCTCATCGACATCACTCATTGGCTTGCCCGCTATCCGGACCTTGCCGGGGCCTACTATGCCGACCCTCCATCGACCTCAAACCGCCGATGAGCTATAGAGTTCGCGAAGTTTTATACTCGTAAAACTTTGAAACGTGGCTCCCGCTACATCCTGTGCCGAATAGCCGGCAACTTCATGTGGCACTCGCAATTGATCGCATTCGAGGCGGGAACCAATTGTTCGAGCCATTGGTCGAAATCTGCATGTTCTTTGGGGCCGCGAGCCGTGCGAGCTGGATTCAGTTTGCCCCATTCATACCACTTACGGCTGAGCCATGAAAGATACGGGAGCAAAAGGCTATCAGGGCAGACTTCGCGATCGTGAGCGCGAATCTGCTCTGGAGTCATGCTATGGTCGCGCGCATAGGCGCGATAGCGAAGCTGTGTGTCTCCGCTGAACTGAATTCTGCTGCGACGGATCTTCACCGTCTTGAACCTCTCAAAGGGGCGCACTCCAGTGGGGAATGGAGCGCGCCCGGCTTCAGCAGAAAAACAAACGTCTCAACTTCGTTGGGCTCAGTCCTCCCAACTTAGCCCAGAGCGGCCAAAGTGGCCATAATTCGTCGTTCGGCGATAGATCGGCGCAAGTAGACCCAGCCTTTCAATGATTGCCGATGGCCGGAAATCAAATCTATAAGCGAACTCGCGTGCTTCCTGGGTGTCTCCGGTGCCGAATGTCTCGACTTTGAGGGAAATCGGCTTCGCGATGCCAATCGCATACGCGACCTGAATCTCAGCTACCTCCGCAAGGCCCTGTTTGACGATCTGCCGTGCGACGTAACGGCAGAAATACGCAGCGCTACGATCCACTTTTGAGGGATCCTTGCCACTGAAGGCGCCGCCTCCGTGCCGCGCTGCGCCGCCGTAGGTATCGGCGATGATCTTTCGGCCAGTGACTCCGCAGTCTGCTGAGGGTCCACCGAGGATGAAGTTCCCGGTTGGATTGACGATGAACTGTATGCCGCCGTGGCACCAATCGCCAAGGACTCGGGGCGCTAGGTCGCCTCGCACGTAGTCAGCGATTTCCGGTTGTTCGATCTCTGCGCCGTGCTGTGTCGAGACCAGCACGTCCGTCACCGCGACCGGTTTGTTGTTCTCGTAAAGTACGGAGACCTGAGATTTGGCGTCCGGGCGCAGCCACGGATATTTCCCGGATCTCCTATCCTCCGCGAGACCGTTCGTTAGTCGATGGGCAAGGAAGATTGGGAGGGGCATCAACTCGGAAGTCTCACTGCACGCATAGCCGAACATGATTCCCTGATCGCCAGCACCCTGTTCATGATTCGAGTTGCTCTCGGCGTCCACGCCTTGAGCGATGTCCGCGGACTGCCTGGAAATGAACTTCAGTACCTGGACTCCATCCGCGCTGAAAGCAACGGCCGGGTCGGTATAACCGATTTGGCGTATCGCTTCACGAACGACTTCATCGTGGTGGACATGACCCCGGGAACTGATCTCGCCTCCGAGGACGACTGTATCGTCCTTGCAGAGCACTTCGCAGGCGACCCTCGATGAGGAATCTTGCTCGAGATACGCGTCGAGTACGGAATCTGCAATGAAGTCGCATACCTTGTCAGGATGGCCTTCCGATACAGATTCGGAGGTGAAGGTATAGGTTGAGGATTTGGGAAGGGAGGAAGGGGAAACCGCTCTCGCCTCAGGAAGGACAGTTGCCATAAGATGCACGCTCCATTTTGCAGCATGCATCAGGAGTTCCCACGAGCGCTCATTCGCATGAACCCTTGAGGGCGGAGACTCTGTTCGGAAAATCCATTCCGCGCATCGGGCTTTCGCCCAGGCACCGTACGTCTCCAGAACCGGTTGCCGGACTCACCTGTCGGATGAGTCACTCCTGATGCTTCAGTTCAAGTCTACGGGCCGTATAGAATCGCTGTCAATCAAGATCAACAGATCCTTATCAACGGAGGGTCGGCTCTGCATTTTGAGCAGCGTTGGTTGGCAGCCGCCCGGAACTGGCGCCTGCACTAAGAACCACTCCGAGCAAACAACGAGCTGGGAAGTAAACGGCTTGCTCCTCCAAAGGGCTTTGTGCTAATTATTACTTGGCGAAGGAATCCGCCTTTAAGCGCCTACCGAAATGGGACGGCTGATGACTCCTACAGAGATGTAGGGGTTTTTGTTTGCTCGCAGAAAGGCCAGGAGGTCTTTTGCACTTTATTGTCCCTCCCCAGAACGTCGATCCGCCGATGAGGCCGCCGGGTACAAACCGGCGGACCTTCGGCGGAAGCTAAAGGCAAGTTCGGATCTGCGATTGCCTCTATGAAGCGGGCGATGGCATCATGATGAGTGGCGATGGAATCCGCCTTTAACTGCCCCTGAAACAGGCGGCTAATGACTCCTACGAAGCGTAGGAGTGCGCAACCTGCTCCTGTGCTTTTTCGTTGCAAAGGAGCAGAACGATGGACTACCTCGACCTTCCCATTGGCAAGAATTCTCCCGACATTGTTGCTGTCGTAATTGAAATCCCTCTCGACGGCACCAACAAATACGAATACGACAAACAGCTTCACGTCTTCAGGCTCGATCGAACTCTGCATTCGCCCGTACACTACCCCGGCGATTACGGCTTTATTCCTCAGACGCTCGCCAAAGACGGCGATCCCCTGGATATCCTGATCCTTGGCGACAGCGGGACTTTTCCCGGATGCACGTTGAGCGCGCGTCCGATTGGCTTGTTCGAGATGTTGGATCAAGGCGTGCCCGACGAAAAGGTTGTCGCTTACGCGACCGGCAATCCGCGATTCCAGGACGTTCAAAGCTACATGGAAGTGCAGCCGCACATTCTTCGTGAGATCGAGCACTTTTTTTCGGTCTACAAAGACCTGGAGGGCAAACGCACCAAAGCACTCGGGTGGAAGGATCGTGACGTAGCTCAGGAGGTTATCCGTTCGAGCCATGAGCGGTTCATGGAACAGAAAGCAGGCTAGGCCTTCCTAGAGAAAGGGTTCAGCCTCATGCCCACGTCTCCTGCCCGCAATGATCGTTCGCTTGAGTATGCGGCTTATGTCGAGCGCGAAGAGGAATTGGAACGCCTCGAGACTCAAGCAAAAGCTCGGAAATCGCTGCTGGTCTTTGGACCGCCAGGCGTGGGAAAATCGCGTTTGCTCCAGGTGTTCGTGGCGCACCAACCGCTGGCTCTCTACGTACCGCAGCTGCATTCACCACGCGAGCTCCTCCATGGTTTGCTCGAAGCTCTGCGTTCGGCCGACGCCAAGATCAAGCTGCCGGCGAACGTAGAGGCTCTGTCGTCTTCTTCGCTCAAAGGCGTTGTCCATCGCGCGCTCGAAACCAAGCCTTATCAAATGGTTCTCGATCACCTCGAGGGCCCCTCGCGCGTGGTAACGGGCATCATCAAAGACCTTCACTACTTTGGCCGCACGCCGGTCATCTTTGCGTCGCGATCACCCCATATGGAGGATATCGGCGCGCTGCAACCGCTTTGCGCCCTCAAATCCGAGCGCGTGGAGATGAAGAACTGGCCACATTCTATTGCTCTTCAGTTTGCGCAGCGTGAAGCGGAAAGCGCCCAACTAGAGGCGACGAACCTTGGCTCGGTCTTGCCATCCCTAGTGGAGTGGAGTGATGGCAATCCGGGTGCAATATTGCAGATGCTGAAAATGGCGCACAAGCCGCAATATCAGGTTGGAGATCAGATAAAGGGGCATGTGCTGTACCTTGACTTCCGCATGGGTCGCTATTGAGCCACCGGATCAGAGAATCGTGTCGACAGCCCAGGGCGCGTTCACACTCTTGTGGCCGGCAAGCAACAACAACGCAACCTGAGATGCTCTGCGCTCTTCCTCGCTTGTCAGGTATCGGCGCAGTGCGTCATGTCGGAGGGCATAACGTTGCAAATCTTCGGCTGTCCTGTCAAGCAGACAGGCGTGCGCGTGAAGCAATGTCTTAGCTGCCTCTCCCGGACCCAATGCCGTAATGACTGCCGTCAGGTGTGGGAGGCAACTGGCGCCCAGCACGCCCGCGCCAGCGGATGTCGCTTCGCGCGCCGCAACTGCTGCTGATCTAACCGCTCTTTCCTCGGACCTGATTCGTACTTCGCAGACCTTGCAGGTTTTCACTGTGGCGAACAGGTCTTTCATCTCAGATGCCGGCAACCCTGGTTCTCCCTCGGAGACCGCAATCTGTTCGAGTTCGCCAGCGATACGATGAACAAGTTGCGGATAGGAAGTGCATACACCATAAGGCGAAGAGATGTTCTCATATTGCCACGTATGGAGGGGACAAAATCCACCTCGCATTGCGTGTTCGCTTTGTGCTTCAGGATTGATGGTCAGTTCGTACTGATACTTGCTGAGAAACTGGAAAATGTCATTCAGGACGCCGCCGCAAATCCTGCATCCGCCTCGCTGTTCGAATTGAAGAGACACGGAACCCTTCGAGATCTCTTTACCGATGGAGGATGCCTGCTCGGTATCTGTATCGATGTTCGCTTCTCGAAGGACCCTTAACCGTTCAACGAATGGAAGAAATGGATCAACTTGCCCCGGCTTTTGCATTCGCCTTGACCACTGCGCCAGCAATGTTCCAGTCCGGGAATACAGATTTGCCAGAAAGGCCTGAGCCCTCTCCTCAGTGAGGAACCTCAGCAGTTCATTTTCGAATGAGGGAAGCCCGCTCGCTTCGAGTGCACCTTTGTCAGTGGTCAGCTTCGCCTGAAGCGCTCCACGCGCCGAGAGCGAGAAGATCTGGGGCGCCTCGGAGAATGCGAATCTCTTCAAGCGTTCAGCGACAAACGCGAGCGCCTGATCCCGATCCTCTTTGCGGGCAGTGTCTTGTTTGTTCACCACCACAAAGAGGCGCTTGTTTGTGACCCGTATCCGATGAAGAATGCGATCTTCCTCTTCGGATAGCGGGCTGTCGTAACTTGTCACAAGGACGAATGCATCCGCCTCTGGGAGGAATCGTTCTGTAGTCTCTGTATTTTCGACAATAGATGATCCCAGGCCGGGACTATCTACGAAGAAGTATCCGCGCCGAAGGATTTCGACCGGCAGTTCGATCTCTGCGTAGGCAAGGTTTTTGACATTACCGGGGTTCGACTGCTGGGTCACGTATTCCGCAAGTTCCGCAAGGGGAACATCACGCGTTAAACCGCGCCCATTGAAGTGGAGGACAACTTGCTTTCTACTTCCGTAGCGGACGGTTGTGATAACGGACGTAAGCGGGACAATTCCAGTCGGGAGCAGTTCGCCTCCCAGGATTGCATTCATCAGGGTCGACTTGCCGCGGCTGAATCTGCCCACAACCATTAGGTTGAAGCGATCTTCCGCGAGCCGCGTGAGCAGATCGCGGCATTCATGGGCCAGATCCGCATCCTTGGTATCGACAGCCTGCGCCGACCGAATAATGTCGGCGATGGCAAATTTCTCTTGCTCGTACTCTTTTAGGTCCATGTGCCTCCATCGCGCGCCAACCCAAGAGCGAATTCATGCTTTCCGGGCGGTAGGCGATCTCGTTTCGAGCGCCCCACCCAGTGCATGATTGAGGAGCCTCCAGAAGGGAGACAACCAGTGCGGCTTCCTTCCGCGGCCCTGTCTCTCCTTCGCAATTTCCATAGCAACTCGTCGAGCTGCCACCGCGTGAGCATCCAGCAACTCTTCGATTTCTTCCTCATCGAGGGAGTTGGCCTGGCCTGCGATCCTGAATAAAGCTTCTATGATTTCGGGCCATTCAGCTTCGCTCGTCTCGACGAAGCCGATCCTGGCCGCGGCTACTACCGTCGATGCATCTTCCACGCGTAGATATTTGCGTAGATCCAGCCACTCACTTGTGCTTACTCCGACTTCAGCGAGGAGCTTCACAGTGGCGCGCCGTCGACGGATGGCGCCTGGACCATCGAGAGTAACCCCGGTTAATCCACGAACCGACAAGATCCCGAACTGACGGACCGCCTCGGGAAGTTTACGCAGGCTCTTCATGGCGTCTTCTCGGCAGAAATCGTCTTCGAGAACCTCGAAAAGAAGCGGCACTGCCTCCGGACGATGAAAATCGCCAAGGGCGAGGACAAGTCCACCAGTGGCGCGATCCCGAGCCGCTGCCAGCAATACCTGGAAGACTTCAGCGGATGGATACCGCGCCAATTCTTGTGCGCACGCGCTGCGAACGGCGTCTTCGGCGAAGAGCACTGCGCCATCTTGCGGGCGTACATATTGCTTGAAATAGGCAATCAGGGTTGAGCAGGCGCCAAGTTCACCTAGGGCACGAACTGCCCGACACCGCGGCAGTGCGATTGTCCGGGGAGGGCGATTCAACAGGAAGTCGGAGAGACGCGGTATTGCCTTCTTTCCACAAGCAACCAACATGTCGACCGCATGATCGCCGTCTTGTAGCGAGCCGAGAGACTCGACAAGATCATCGATCCGTTGTTCGGACGTTTGGTTCAGCGGAGCGCTCACGCTTGCATCTCCAATTGAGGTGAGGCGCAGCCGTACCAGTCCTCTCGCGTGAGAGCTCGCCGAACGCGGTCGCGGCTTGATCGAGCGAGCAGGATTTGGTAGACGCCGATATCCCCTCGGTGAAATGCGGCCGCAGAACCAGCCATATAGAGAAGCCAAATCCGATAGGTCACTTTGGGAACGTACTTCAAGATCTCTTCGGAGTTCTGGCGCAATCCCTCAACCCACTTACGCAGAGTAAGCTCATAGTGCTCTCGAAGGTTCTCGACGTCCCTCACTTCGAGGCCCTGAGACTCAGCGGCATTGATGGCCTGGGTCAGCGTGACGAGTTGGCCATCCGGAAAGACGTACCGGTCGATGAAGGAGGACTTTCGAGTCGGTGAGAGAGCCGAACGCGCGATTCCATGGTTGAGAAACACGCCTCCTGGTCTCAGCAAGCGCTGAACGGTTCCGAAGTATTGACAGAGATTCTTCAGACCGACGTGTTCGAACATGCCAACGCTGGCAATTTTGTCGAAGGACGGCGTGAGCGACTCCAGCGTTCGGTAGTCTCTGAGTTCCACCGAGCATCGCCGTTCCATAGCCGCCATCTGGATGCGCTGTTTTGCGATATCAGCCTGTTCCTTGCTTAGGGTGATTCCTTGCGCGTAGACCTGATGATTGGTTACCGCATGCAGCAAAAGACTGCCCCATCCACATCCGATGTCGAGAAAGCTCTCGAGCGGCTGGAGCCGCAGTTTCCTGCAAATGAGCTCAAGCTTTTGCTCTTGGGCAAGATCGAGCGTATCGTTTGGACTGCGAAAATAGGCGCAGGAATATACGAGAGATCTCCCGAGCCAAGGGCGATAGAATGCGAACGGCTGGTCGTAATGGTAAGAGATCGCAACCTTGTCTCTGCGCATGGAATGGCGCCCACCATGCCGCAAGCGCTGGCCTATCCCAAACAGAGTTCGCACCGCACCTTCTTGGATCTTCTGCCGCAAGCTGCGTGGGCGGTTGAGCAAATGCTCCCCGATCGAAAACACGGAGAAGATGTCTCCTTCCACGTCGAGATCCTGATGGATATAGGCTTCACCTAGCCCAATTTCATTGGGATCGGCGATTAACGAGTTCAATGCTCGCGAATTCCGCACTACGATCGTGCAGACCGGCCTCTCGGCAACCAAGGACGACCAATGCCACCCGTTCCAGAGTTGGATACCGAACG
>Ga0335073_10016691_pt1 | contig 10262 bp, 9 predicted proteins | sample Lox_Sample_22_FD_207093 | JGI IMG/M metagenome (GOLD analysis project Ga0335073, IMG submission 207093) | Soil microbial communities from Loxahatchee National Wildlife Refuge, Florida, United States - Lox_Sample_2.2 | ecosystem: Environmental > Terrestrial > Soil > Wetlands | place: USA: Florida... | reverse complement strand
TCGTCGCATCAGCCGAGCTTCGAAGCAAGAGGATTGGACATCCGGCGTGCTGCACAACCCTCTCCGCGACACTGCCCACGAGGACGTGCGCCAGTCCGGTGCGCCCATGCGTCGACATGAAGATCAAACTTGCATCTACTTTTTTCGCCGCGTCAACGATCGCTTGGAAGGGTACGCTCAATTCTACTAGTGCCCGGCACTTGACGCCGCGCGCGGCTAAATTTTCGCGGATTCCCTCCAGCTTCTCTTGCGCCGCTCGCACTTCTTCTGCGACAAGCGCTCCGGAATTAGGTACCGACGCTAGCGACTCGTAATAGTTATGTTCGACGGCGCAAAGCAGGATGATTTCGGCTCCGTACGGTTGATTGAATTCGACTGCCTCGTCGAGTGCTTTCAACGAAGGCGCAGAGAAATCGATCGGCACCAAGATTCTCTTAATCGCCATCATTTTTCGGGTCTCCTCGCCGATCTCTGATGCGTCGAAAAGCCTGCGTCGTAGTTTCTCTTTCACGCTCGGAAGCTCGGCTCGTTCGCACATTCGCAAGTCGTTGCGGCTCATGTATATCTCGCGCGCAGGCGCCAAAGTGTCAAAGCGTCAGAAGCACCACGCAGAGAAAAAGAAAACGGCCTTTCGATCCGTCAGTGCGGGAGGCTGTTTTTGACGCTCCCGAATTTGAAGAAGCCGCACGCAGCGTTAAGATCTGACACTTTGACGGATCGAAACGCCGGATTGACCGCAGCCAGCGACCGACTGTCGATCTTCGAACGTCCTCTGCTCGTTCAAAACCAGAACCTGACGAAAAGCTTCAACTCCTACAGCGCGGAACTGCTCTCGCACCGATCGCGCCGACGATTCGCATATTCCTGATCTGCCGAAGCCGCGTAGCTAATCCGTTCCGGAATGTAACTGCCCGCGGTGAGCGGATGCGCGCGCCGATGAATTTCGGACAGATGACGCCGTGCCAAGTGGGTATAGATGCGCGTCGTTTCGAATGATTTGTGTCCCGGACGCGCGTCTTAAAGTCGAGCCCAAGGCGAGATTTGAATGTTTCAATCAATCGCAGATACGATGCTGCCAATGGTTTCGCGCAAGGAGCACCTCAAGCGCGCGCGTTCGGCTCGATGGAAAGGTAAAACGAAGGACGAGAAGAAAGAAGCCGCCGGCGCGGGCCGCTAAGGCCCACTGGGCCGGTATGATGCCGGAGCTGCGTTCAGCCGAGATGAAGCGCCGCGCTACGAAGCGCCAGCGCAAACGGGCCAGCAAGACGTGAGCTCATATCCGGAAAGGAAAGAGCTGGCCGAGACCGCAATCGGTCTCGCGAACCAGGCAGAGGCGCAACCGCCCTATCGCCGTCCTCATCGCAGGGCGGAATTCGAGTGTCGGCAGGGGATCATCCGTCACGTTCTGACGCGCCATCGTGAGCCGCCGCTCCTGGCCCAGCGGCCGAAGCCGTGAAGGTTTCCATTAAATCGGCGATCGCCGACGCGACACCGGTGATCAAGGTGAGCGAAACCGTCAAATTTCTCTGCGTCACTCGATTGACGATTCGCTCTCTGATTCGCAACGAAGGACTGCCAGCGTTCAAGATTGGGAGCGCTTCAGGCCTTACCAGAGTATCCAGAGCGGAAACTGTAACGATTCATAACGATGAGTGTTGCCAGTTTGGCCGAATTCGGTGTTTAGAATGTCGCGCCTACCAAGGTTCCGGCGCAGAAATCCGGGCCGAACGCCCAACTCCAGCCGCTTAGGGAGAAACCGAAATGGCAGTGATAAAGCCCCCCGGCGTCTATATTGTCGAGAAAGACGCCTTTCCCAATTCCGTAGTCGAGGTCGCGACTGCAGTACCAGCGTTTATCGGTTACACCGAAAAGGCGGATGACAAGGGAAAGTCACTGAAAAACGTTCCATGGCGGATCAGCTCGAGGGCGGAATTTCTGACCTACTTCGGCGGATCGCCAAAGGCTACCTTCAATGTCAAGCCAATCGAACAACCGGCGGCTTCGGCCCCCGCTCAACCCGCGGCGCGCGCACCGGAGAAGGCGTTTTCGCTAGGCGACATAGACTATGTTGTCACCGCCACGCAGAAGAGCGAAGAGCGCTTTCTCCTGTACTACAGCATGCTGCTGTTCTTTCAGAACGGCGGCGGCCCCTGCTACATAGTCTCGGTAGGGACTTACGATGAACCTATCACGGCGAAAAAGTTAACCGATGGCATAACGCTTCTGCTCAAAGAGCAGGAGCCGACGATGGTGGTGATTCCGGACGCGGTCCGTTTGGATCGGGCGGGTTGTCAGGATGTGCAGGCGGCTGCGCTGATGCATTGCGGCAAGGACACGCAGAGTCGCGTCGTCATCCTCGACATCTACAATGGCTTCGAGGACTGGCATCCGAACGAAGAGGACTGCGTCACGCAATTTCGCAATGATATCGGAACCAATTACCTCGATTTTGGCGCAGCTTATTTTCCCTGGCTGCGCACCAGCATCGTCGCGGACACGGATCCTGATTTCGACTACAGCTTAGTGAACAGTACCGATCTGACCGCACTTCTCACGGCCGAAGCAGTAGAGGTCGCGCAGGAGCCGAATGGCAAGCCCTTACGACCCAATGTCATCGCGGAAGTGAAGACGTTGACGGAAGAGTACAACGCTCAACTTCTCCATAAGACCTTGGTCGAATCGAGCCCCGTCTTCAGCAAACTTCTCAGCGAGATCAAAAGGCAACTTAATCTGTTGCCCCCGTCGGCGGCGATGGCTGGTATCTATTCAATGGTCGATGGCACCTCAGGTGTATGGAAAGCACCGGCGAACGTCAGCTTGAACTCGGTGATCGCACCGACAGTGAATATCTCGCCCGAGCAACAGCAAGACCTCAACGTCGACGTACAGGGCAAATCGATCAATGCGATCCGTCTTTTCAGCGGTGAGGGAGTGCTGGTCTGGGGCGCGCGCACGCTCGATGGCAACAGCGTCGATTGGCGCTACATCAACGTGCGCCGCACGATGATCATGCTCGAACAGTCGATCAAGCTGGCGGCCAAAGCCTATGCCTTCGAACCCAACGTCTCCACTACCTGGGTGACGATCAAGAGCATGATTCGCAACTTTTTGATCGAAATCTGGAATCGTGGCGGTCTCGCCGGCGCGACCCCTGACGACGCCTTCGCGGTTTCCTGCGGGCTCGGAGAAACGATGACGGCCGACGATGTCGTCGAGGGGATTTTAAGGGTGACGGTGTTGGTCGCGGTTACGCATCCCGGGGAATTCATTGAGATCACGTTCCAGCAACAGATGCAGAATTCCTAGTTCAATTACGAGTCCACAAGGAAGCAGAGCGCGACCACGCTCTTCCGGGTGTTGCACCTCCTGCCCTTAGCCGGGCTTGAATTCGAGGTGCAGCGCCTTCAGCCCCCGCAATATGAAGCTGGGCGTGTGGGCGAAGTCATTCTTGCCGGCAGCGATGCGGAGGTCGGGCAATCGAGCCAGGAGCCTTTCGAGAGCGACCCGCGCCTCGAGGCGAGCCAGTGCGGCGCCGATGCAAAAATGCTCGCCCTGACCGAACGCGAGATGATCCCTCGCGTTGGCGCGGCGAACATCGAAGCGATCCGGATCGGAAAATTCGGCCTCATCGCGATTTCCCGAAGCATACATGACGACCAACCGCGCTCCTTCGGGAATCTTCACTCCCGCGATTTCGGTGGCGCTCTTCGCCAGCCGGAAAAGACCCTGCACCGGAGACTCGAGGCGCAGTGCTTCTTCGATCATGTTCGGGATGAGCGAGGGATCGTCGATCACAAGTTTCATCTGATCCGGATTGCGCACCAGCAGCAGCATCGCGCTTGCGATCAGATTGGTTGTGGTTTCGTTCCCAGCGACGAGCAATTGTTGAATGATGCTTAACATCTCCGCGATGTCGAGCGACCTGGTCCCCTCGAGCCGGGCATTGAGCAGATCGGTGGTCAAATCATCGCGCGGCGTGGCCATTCGTTCCTCCAGCCTGGCCTCGAAGTAACGTTGGAACTCGATATAGCTGCGCGCGCATTCGAGCTGCCGCTGATGATCAATCATCCCTCCCAGCTGAGCGACCGCGTCGTCCGACCATCGCTTGAAGGCTTCCATGTCGGAATGCGGCACGCCGAGAGCGTCGGCGATTACCGTCAGCGGAAGGCCGATCGCAAATTGACTTAGCAGTTCGACCTTTCCGGCGCCGATAAACCGATCGATCAGCGCATTGGCGATCTGTCGTACTTTGGGTTCGAGCGTTGCGACCCGGCGAGCTGAAAATGCCTTGTTGACAAGAGCACGGAAGCGCGAGTGGGCAGGCGGATCGTTGGTCAGCAGCGTGTCCATCGGAGGATAGCCCTGTGCCAGAATTTCCATCACGGCCTCGGATGGTCTCGGATTGACCCCCGGCGGCTGACGAGAACTATAGATCTCGGGATGACTCAGGACGTGATGTATGTCGCCGTAACGGCTGACGATGAAGAATCCTACGCCGGGCACTTGGTATACCGGCGCATGTTGGCGCATTGCGCGATAAAAGGGATAAGGGTCCGCTACGTTCTCTGGTGAAAGCGGATTGAAGTCCGACGGCAATTGCGACTGACCCGCGACGGTCACCTCATGCTGCTTTCCTGACAGTAATTCAGCCATGATTTTCCCCGCGGTCGTGCCAAGCCCCGGGCCTTGACCGGATCAAAACCGAACGGTTCGTGTAGCAATCGGAGTCGGCCATTTGCGTGCCGGGTCCTTTTTCGATCTGCAGGACGTCGTTAACTGCTATGGCGAGTATGGAACCTTTGTCATTATTTGCAGGACTTCCTCCTCCAGAAGCTCTGGGAGGTGAGTAGCCCACTGAACAAAGTCAGTGTCCTTACTGGCCGCCGCGAGCGTGGAAGATACTGCGTTGGGATCGGCGATCTCCCAGAGATCGATGATAGTGTTCAGTCGACCAATTGAGTTTTCGTATGCTCCGAGCAGCTTCCATCCCGACCTTTCAAGCACCGGCTTGAGATGGCTCATCACTTCGTAGAATTTCCGCTGCTGCCCGTACTTCACCTTTAGTGTGGCTAAAAGGTAATAGCTCATGGGGCACCTCACCATGTCGTATATTGATGATTTGCGCGCTCTCAACCCAGTGTGCGTACCTCGTTACTGCCGTCCCAACTGTGGTTAATCGCAAAGAAGGGTCCGGCGCCTATAGTCTTCGTCCAAAAGCGCAACGCCTGGTCGAGGTCCGCAGGTACATAAGCCATCTGCATTACGTCTCCCAGTTTCGCGATCGATGTCGATGTGGTCATCGGTCCCTCTCTGGCGCTTGTTTGGCCCAGCTGATCCCGCGACGTAGTAGTTCGTAGAACACAGGCAGGTTCCAGGCTCCGCGCTCGATCTCTGGATACCAGTTCATCAGCGGGCGCATGTCGTAGTGACCGCGACAGTGGCCGAGCGTCAGATAAAGCACCCCGCCCTGACCCAGATGGTTGACGTAAAAGACCGGGTGTCGGGCTCTTGGCCAATTACGCCTTACAAAGCCGCTGGCTTCACCGTCGAATTCCGTGTCGAGGAGAACGTGCAGCTTGCCGTAGGTCTTCGTGAGGTAGAGTTCGTCCGTCGCATCGAAGGATTCGATGCCCGCCACCAACGGATCATTCGGATCGGCAACCGCCACGCGGTAGGGCCCGATCGGCGGATGAGCGATGAACATCGAGCCGAGCGTCTGCATGAAAAGCGGCGCCCAATCGGGACAATCGACCTCTCCAGACTTCAGAAAGCGCAGGATCGAGTTGGTCCCATGCAGCGCAAACCAGCGTCCGCCTCGCTCCACAAAGGATCGCAACTGTTCCTGCTCTTTCAGCCCCGGAATGACGTCGCACGTGTAACTGAGCAGAAAGTCGGCCGCGGAAATAGCATTGATATTTGCGTAGTCTTCGAAGACTCGAACTCGAATGCCTTGATCCTCCGCCAGCAACTTCAGGAACTCGAGGCGGGCAAAGTCAATATCGTGGTACTTGCCACCCACGATCAGGACACAGTTCGCGAGCTCGTGTTTTTTTTGCGCCGCCATCGTTGCCCTGGAACCTCTGGCTACTTCGTCAACGAGGAAATCCGCCAATCGTTTGGCGATCTCCTGCATCACCGCTTGGGCGGATAGAAGATAACTCGCCAGAGCCCTCGTGCGCTTTCGCGGCTTCAGCTGCGTCGAGGTAATGCTGAATCCAGTCATGCATGCGGTGCAGCCCTAACTCGTTCCGGCCGAAAACGAAATCTTTGTTCCCGCCGCTCGATAAACCGCGTTGGATCTTCGCGCAGACCCAGTTGTCCTCGTTCTGTACCGCGCTGATGAACAGCGCGACGGCGGCATCCATCATCGCCCGTTCTTCGTCGGTCGCCGGCGCTTTCGGATAGATGTGGTTCTGGATGGTGCGCGACTTTTCGGGACCCGGCCCCGGGAAGAGTTGCGAAACCATTCCGCCATGTTTGGCCGAAATGGCGAATGACACGTTAGGAAAAACAGTGCGGACAACGGTGATGCCTTCCTCGAGCTCCCACTCGTGGGGAGATCTGTTCCTGAGATCGGTAATCTTGTGGGTGGGAAACCCAACTCGCTGGTGCGGACCGAATGAATCATAGGTCATGATATTGGTCATGACCTGTCGCGCGATCGTCTGCGGATGGAGAACAGAAAAGTGATAGCCCTCGAGATAACCGTCGTGCGCTACCTTCCAGTTGGAGGTCGGTAGTTCGTTTTGCTTGTAGAGGTGCCAGTTCTCCATGCCGAATGACTCGAGTTCTGCAAGCATGCCGCCGAGGTAATCCTCGAGATCGATCGTTGCGCCGGCCGCGAGAGATACGAAGATAAGTCCGGCGCGTTCGGCCGCTGGCAACTCGGTTAAAGCGCGAGAACCTGCGTCAATTTCGCCGAATTTGCGGCGGCCTGCGACTCCCACGAGCGTGCCGCGATCGTCATAAGTCCAGCCGTGATAAGGACACGTAAATTGCTCGCAGCGGCCCCTACCCTCTTCAGTCAGCGTTGTACCGCGATGAGAGCACACCCCGATGAATGCGCGCACGCGACCGTCCTGCCCTCGCACAATGAGAACGGGGACGCCAACGACCTCCACGGACTTGTAGCTTCCCGGCTCCCGCATCTCGCACGTGAAGGCAAGTAACAGTGGCAGCCGCTTGAAGATCGCGTCCACCTCGCGCTGCCATCGTACTGGATCGACGTAGTTTTCAACCGGGATGTACCTGACGTTGTCTGCTGAATCAGTCGTCCCGTTGTTAACATGCGCGAGCAACCGCGTCGCAAGGTTCAAGTATTCGGAACGCCTCATAGTATGGCTCCTATGGTACCCGGAGACTGACTATCTTTGGATTCAGGAGGCAGTAGTCATGAAGATAGCTCGTCATCCGCTAATCCCGAGCTGTCCCATCTTTCGTCCGTCGAACGTGATAAAGCGCTCGGGCGTGACACGCATCACGATCCGCCGTGGCGAATCGAGCATTCGCACAAATCCGGCCTGCTGTTTTTCGTTACCCGGAATCAGGGCTGCGGCGAGCGCCGGATAGAACCAATGCTTCGTTTCGAGATCGTCGAGAATTGCGCAGCGGCCTTTTATGGTTACGGTTGCCGCCGGCATTCGCGTACCGGCGCTGGAGATCGCCACGGAAACTCGATCGTCGCGGCGCACCGCTTTGACCCGAGGCCGCTGGCTGCTCGCCGTGAGCCAGACCTTGCCGTCGCACCAGACGTAGCTCATCACCACCCCGATCGGCCATCCATCCGCGGTGCGCCAGGAGAAGACGCATTCGTTTTGGATCTTCAGGAGCGCGTCGCGATCGGCGTCCGCCAGAGTGAGATCTGAAACTTCCTCGTAGTTTTCCATGGTCAGCCTGATTGTGGCCCTCTTGGTACGACTCAGTCGCCGCGCTCGAGCCACCGGGAGAGCGTGTCATGAAAGGCGCGAATCTTGGTCTCCTGGTAATTTGCCAGCGTTACCGTCTTCTTCCGCGTGGCCTTCAGTCCTAACTGCACTTTCGACAAATTGAAGGTGTCCTGATTGAACACGCGCGCGAGGAAGCCAAGTTCGGGGGCCTCACACCAATCGTCGTCGGGCCCGAGCATATGGACAGGTGCCGAGGGGGGCCGTTCACCCGGCGGATAGGGCGAAAGATACATGCATTCCATGATTGCCTGATCTAGCTCGGTCCCGTTGGGCCGGAAGCGATAAACGATCCGGTTGTATGCGCCCCAGGGATGAAAGTTCGGGAACAATGTGTAGTAGAAGCTGTCGACCAGTTCGGCGTCGGACAATTCGTCGACGTGAGAGCCGAGCGTCGGCCGCAGCAGCTCGCGACCGCCCATGGCAGCTGCCGAACGTGCCGTCAGTCCGCCGCCGATTTCCACAAGCGGCGGTTCGTCAAGGCGCCGATCGACCATCGCGTCGAACATCTCCTGTTCAGTCGGCTTCCAAGGGAGGTGCGGGCTGGGAGTGCCGTTCGCGGTGATGGCGCGCGAAAAGTTGCCCCACACGTCGTACTGGGAATTCGCGTCGCCAATGCCCGGCAACAGCTGCGGATGGGTCGCGACGACGTGGAACGCCTCCATGAATGCTTCCTGCGCGACTTTCCAGTTACAGCGCAGGATTTTCGCCACGTGAGCCTGCTTGTAGCGACGCTCGAGAGGCCAGCGCCGGAACTGATCTGTCAGTTCCGGTCCGATAAAATCGTCGAGCGATTCGGCTTGTTGATCCGGATTGATGAAAACAAAGCCGCCCCAGGTCCCGACCTTTGCCTCGGGCAAACACCATTCGGATGCTCGAATTTGAGGAAAATCCCACTGACAAGGCACATGCTTGAGCGTGCCGTCGATATTCCATGCGAAGCCGTGAAACGGACAGCGCAGTTCGGTCGCGCGAAGGCTACCCGACTCGCGCAGCAGACGACCGCGATGAAGGCAGGCATTGTAAAAGGCCTTGAAGCTGTTTACGGCGCTCCGCACCACGATGAACGACAGTCCCGCGATGTCGTACACGATATTGTCGCCGACATGCGGAATGTCCTCTTCGCGACAGGCCATTTGCCAAACCCGCTTCCATAACTTTTCCACTTCGAGATCGAAAAAGTCGCGCGATATGTAGCGGTCGATGGATATTTCAGACGGCGGCAAATCGACAGGATTAGCCCGGCGCAGGAACTCGGGCACTGGGTGGGTATCGGTGTCGAGCAGCGCCTGATAGCTCAGCCAGTTCGGCCGATCGTCCGCAGCATCTTTGGCAACCGCCATATCGCTCTCCGGCCTGGCCTTTCTCAGGGTTATGATTCAGGTCTTCTCGCGATCCGATCGCGCTTGGCGCAAGCGTGACGAACGATCACGGCCGCCGATCCAGCCACAGAGGTGAGGATCGGCGAAATAGATTTCCCCGCTGATATATGTTCCGTCGGCGCGAAAGAGTCCCGTTCTGCCATCGCGCCCGGTCACCCGAATCGTGTCGTTTGTCTCGAGGTCGTACAAAGCACCGCTCAAAGGATGTCGAATCGATCGCATAGATTCATATCAATCCTTCGTAGTTGAGCGATCGTTTTTCCGTTCCCCTTGCCCGCGCCTGACGAGTCGAACCCTCGCACGGCCGTGCGCGATAGCACGTCGCACCAGGATGCGGGCAAATTCGAGAAATTGCGCTCGTTCTTCAGGATCGGCGGGTTTGCTCCAGTAGAACGTGTCGTAACCAGTCATCAGGGCGAGCAACGCGCGAGCGTGGCGCTCCGGATCTTCTGCGCCAGCGTCGCGTAGCGCCTCTGCAATCGGCTCGCTATAGCGAAACTGAACCTGCGTATAGAATTTATCGACCGTTCCCTTGCGTACGCACTCTGCCCAATATTCAATGAATGCCAGGGAAGCCTGCCAGTCCTCGGTGGTGCGCGTGAGGTAGGTTTCAAGCAGGCGATCGATTCGTTTCACCGGATCCGATTCGGCAGCGCGGATGTGGTCGAAGACCCTCAGCATGCCATCGAAAAGATGCTGCATCACGCACTGCATCAGTTCGCTTTTATCTCTGAAATAGTAATGCAGGTTCGATAGCGGAACTTTTGCCTGCTTGGCAACCTGGCGCAGAGTGGTGGCCGGAAATCCGCGCTTGCAGACGATTCGCAGCGCCGCCAGCTCAATCTCCTCGCGACGGATCTGATGGACGGCGACCTTGAGTTTTGGATTGGCGTATCTAGGCATTCACTTTCACTACCACGAACGAGCGTCCGGGTAT
>Ga0335073_10016690_pt1 | contig 10262 bp, 10 predicted proteins | sample Lox_Sample_22_FD_207093 | JGI IMG/M metagenome (GOLD analysis project Ga0335073, IMG submission 207093) | Soil microbial communities from Loxahatchee National Wildlife Refuge, Florida, United States - Lox_Sample_2.2 | ecosystem: Environmental > Terrestrial > Soil > Wetlands | place: USA... | reverse complement strand
CCGCCGCCCGGCCGACGATTCTCACATCCAATAATCCGGATACTCCGGCGTCCCGGCACACGACGCCGTGGTCTACGACAGCGACCCGCGCGCCGACCTGGCCCAGCTCGACCATCCGCGCGCGCGGGCGGCGCCTAGAGCGCCTCGCTGACGTCGAGGTCGAGCCGGTACTTGGCGACCGCCTGGCCGAGCACCTCGGGCTTGACCTCGCCGGTCTTGACCAGCTGGCTGAGCACGGCCAGCGTGATCGACTCGGCGTCCACGTGGAAGAACCTGCGCGCGGCCGGCCTGGTGTCCGAGAAGCCCCAGCCGTCGGTGCCCAGCGAGGTGAACGGCGCGTTCACCCAGCGGGCGATCTGGTCGGGTACCGCGCGGATCCAGTCGCTGACCGCCACCACCGGGCCGGAGTTATCCCCGAGCGCGCTGGCCAGGTGCGCAATGCGGGGCTCGGCGTCGGGGTTCAGCAGGTTCCACTCGTCGCAGGCCAGCGCGTCGCGGCGCAGCTCGGTCCAGGACGTGGCCGACCACGCCTCGGCCGCCACGCCCCAGTCCTCGGCCAGCAGCCGCTGCGCCTCGAGCGCCCAGCGCACCGCCACGCCCGAGGCCAGGATCCTGGCCCTCGGCCGCTCGGCCGGCTCGGCGGGCTGCGGCGCGTCGGCGTACCGGTACAGGCCGCGCAGGATGTCCCGCTCCAGGGCCGCCGCGCCGCCGGGGTAGCCGGACGGTTCGGCCGGCTGCTGGTAGGGCTCGTTGTAGACGGTCAGGTAGTAGAAGATGTTCTCGCCCTCGGGATGCTCGGGCGATGAGCCGTACATCCGCCGCAGCGCGTCCTTGACGATGTAGGAGAGCTCGAACGCCCAGGCAGCGTCGTACGCCACGCAGGCTGGGCTGACCGAGGCAAGCAGCACCGAGTGGCCGTCGTTGTGCTGCAGGCCCTCGCCGGTGAGCGTGGTGCGGCCCGCGGTCGCCCCGAGCAGGAACCCGCGGCCGAGCTGGTCGCCGAACGCCCACATCTGGTCGCCGGTCCGCTGGAACCCGAACATCGAGTAGAAGATGTAAACGGGGATCATGTGCGTGCTGTGCGTGGCGTACGCGGTGCCCGCGGCGATCGTCGACCCCATCGCCCCGGCCTCGCTGATCCCCTCGTGCAGGATCTGGCCCTTGGGCGACTCCTTGTAGGACAGCAGCAGGTTGCGGTCCACCGCCTCGTAGGTCTGGCCGTGCGGGTCGTAGATCTTCGCCGTCGGGAACAGCGAGTCCATGCCGAACGTGCGCGCCTCGTCCGGGATCACCGGCACGAACCGCCAGCCGATCTCCGGGTCCTTCATCAGGTCCTTGAGCAGCCGGACGAACGCCATCGTGGTCGCGACCGGCTGCTTGCCCGAGCCCTTCTTCAGCTCGGCGTAGGGCGCGTCGCCTGGCTGGGTCAGCGGCCGGGCGCGCACCACGCGCCGGGGCAGGTAGCCGCCGAGCGCGGCCCGGCGCTCCTTCATGTACTGGATCTCGTCGGACTTCTCGCCCGGGTGGTAGTAGGGCGGAAGCTCGGCCTCCAGCGCGGCGTCCGGGATCTCCAGGTACAGCCGGTCCCGGAACTCCTTGAGCTCGGCGACCGTGAGCTTCTTCATCTGGTGGGTGGCGTTGCGGGCCTCGAAGTCGGGGCCGAGCGTCCAGCCCTTGATCGTGTGGGCCAGGATCACGGTCGGCTGGCCCACGTGCTCCTGTGCCGCCTTGAACGCCGCGTAGACCTTGCGGTAGTCGTGGCCGCCGCGGGCCAGGTTGCGGATCTCGTCGTCGGACAGGTGCTCGACCATGGCCCGCAGCCGCGGGTCGCCGCCGAAGAAGTTCTCCCTGGTGTAGGCGCCCGACTCGACCGCGTAGGTCTGGAACTGCCCGTCCGGCGTGGTGTTCATCTTGTTGACAAGGACCCCGTCGGTGTCCTTGGCCAGCAGCGGGTCCCAGTCGCGGCCCCAGATGACCTTGATCACGTTCCAGCCCGCGCCGCGGAACGACGACTCGAGCTCCTGGATGATCTTGCCGTTGCCCCGGACCGGGCCGTCCAGGCGCTGCAGGTTGCAGTTGATCACGAACGTCAGGTTGTCGAGTTCCTCCCGGGCGGCCAGCCAGATCGCGCCGCGGGCCTCGGGCTCGTCCATCTCGCCGTCGCCGAGGAACGCCCAGACGTGCGACCGGCTGGTGTCCTTGATCTCCCGGGCCAGCAGGTAGCGGTTGAACCGCGCCTGGTAGATCGCGTTGATCGCGCCCAGGCCCATGGACACGGTCGGGAACTCCCAGAAGTCCGGCATCAGCCGGGGGTGCGGGTAGGACGGCAGGCCGCCGCCGGGATGCGACAGTTCCTGGCGGAACCCGTTCAGTTGCTCCTCGGTCAGGCGGCCCTCGAGGAAGGCCCGGGCGTAGATGCCAGGGGCCGCGTGGCCCTGGAAGAACACCTGGTCACCGGACTCGCCGTGGTCCTTGCCCCGGAAGAAGTGGTTGAACCCGACCTCGTACAGGCTGGCGGCCGAGGCGTAGGTGGCGATGTGCCCGCCGACGCCCAGGCCCGGCCGGTTGGCCCGGGACACCATCACCGCGGCGTTCCACCGGATGTAGGCGCGGATCCGGCGCTCCACGTACTCGTCGCCGGGGAACCAGGGCTCGCCCTCGGGCGGGATCGTGTTGATGTAGTCGGTGCTGCGCAGCCCGGGGACGCCGACCTGCTGCTCGCGGGCGCGCTCCAGCAGCCGGAGCATGACATACCTGGCCCGGGCCCGGCCGCGCGTCCTGACGACGTTGTCGAACGAGTCGATCCACTCCCGGGTCTCGTCGGGGTCGATGTCCGGCAACTGGGTGGGCAGGCCGTCGCTGATGATCGAGAAGCGCTGGCGTCCTGATGCCACGGGGTGTTCCTCGCCTTCCCACGGGCAGCCCGGCCGTCCCGGCCACGGCCCCCGCTGGTATGTGTTCTGCCTGGCAGCACGCTGCTGCCGCGTGTCGTCCTCTGCTCTTTCATTCTCATCCTGGTACGCGGGTGCCCGGAACGCATCTCTACTGTTCGGTAACCCGGGACGGCCCGCGGGGACGGAGGGCCCTTCACGGGACTGTTTGCCTATGCCACGCTGGGTACACCAGGAGCTAGCAATCGGTGAAGGAGGTGCATGAATGCATGCTGTAGTCGGCGACCGACTGCACGTGCGCGGGAACGTCGTCGGGCATCCGGAGCGGACCGGGGAGATCCTTGAGGTCCGCGACTCTGGCGGTGCCCCGCCGTACCTGGTGCGGTTCGATGACGGCCATACCTGCCTGGTCTACCCTGGTCCGGATGCCGTCGTTGAGCACCCGCAGAAGAAGGCCAGGGCCGCCCCCAGGCGCAAGACCGCGAAGGCCTGAGTCCCAGCTGACCGCACCGGTCCGGAGGGTGGCGGTGCGTTCAATATGAAGACCGAAGTCTTCCGGGTGCACACGGGCGGCCGGGACGTCGTGTTCGACATCACGCCGCAGTGCGCCGATTTCGCGCGTCAGGCGTCCGGCGGTGGTGACGGCCTGTTGCACGTGTTCGTGCCGCACGCCACCGCCGGGGTCGCCGTGCTCGAGCTGGGCTCGGGCAGCGACCGGGATCTGCTGGCCGTGCTGGCCGGCCTGCTGCCCGCCGACGACCGCTGGCAGCACGCGCACGGGTCGCGGGGGCACGGGCGCTCGCACGTGCTGCCCGCGTTCGTGGCGCCGTACACGATCGTGCCCGTGGTGTCCGGCCGGCTGGCCCTCGGGACATGGCAATCCGTGGCAATTGTGGACCTTAATGTTGATAATCCGGACAGGCAGGTGCGCCTGTCGCTGGTCGGATAATCCGGCTGGCCACGGGGGAAGATCAAGTCATGACCGGTGTTTTGGCTCTGTGTACGAATTGTGACTTGCGCGCCGGGCCCGCCCAGTGTGAACTGTCCGATCAAGAGGTGACGGCGCGCACGGCGCCGCATCTGACTACGACCGCCGCCGACGGGCGCGGTGCGGAAGCGTCCGCGCGGTGCCGGGCAGGGGGAAAGGACTCGGGAGGACGTCAGTGAGCGCGACCGCGGGCCAGGCGCAAGACCAGCGCGACCTGGCCGGGCGGCTCGGCATCAAGCCGGGCCAGGTGGTGCAGGAGATCGGGTACGACGACGACTGCGACGAGCAGATTCGCGACTCGATCGCCGCGGTGCAGGATGTCGAGCTTGTCGATGAGGACTTCGACGACGTCGTCGATGTGGTCCTGCTCTGGTGGCGGGACGGGGACGGTGATCTCGTGGACGCCCTGATGGACGCCCTGACACCGCTCACCGACGGCGGCTACATCTGGCTGTTCACGCCCAAGGCGGGCCGGGACGGCCACATCGAACCCAGTGAGATCGGCGAGGCCGCGCCGACCGCCGGGCTGTCGCAGACATCGACCGTGAGCGCCGGGCGGGACTGGTCGGGCACGCGCCTGGTCGCGCCCAAGGCGCGCCGCTGAGCCTGGGCGCTGAGCCGTGCCGGCCGGCTCTTTGCGGGCTGCGCACGGCAGCGGCCGGGGGCGCGGCGAGAGTGACGGATGCTGGTGGCAGACTGAGCACGTTCTGTTGCACGCGGGCCCGTTCTGCGGCCCGCCCACCCTGGATTGAAAGGACCAGCGATGGCGGTCGAGGTCGGCGACAAGGCCCCGGATTTCGAGCTGAAGGACCAGCACGGCACGCCCGTGAAGCTGTCGAGCTTCGCCGGCCGCAAGAACGTGGTCCTGGTGTTTTATCCGCTTGCGTTCAGTGGTGTCTGCACCGGCGAGCTTTGCGCGATGCGCGATGAGTTCCCCGAGGTGACCCGCGACGACGTGGAGCTGCTCACGGTGTCGGTGGACTCCACGTTCACCCACCGGGCCTGGTCAGATGCCGAGAACTTCTCGTTCGGGCTGCTTTCGGACTTCTGGCCGCACGGTGCGGTGGCGAAGTCCTACGGCGTGTTCGATGAGAACCTGGGGATTGCCACGCGCGGCACGTTCATCATCGATAAGAATGGCGTGGTGCGGTGGAAGGTCGTCAATCCCGTACCGCAGGCACGTGATATCGCCGAGTATCAGAAGGCGCTGGCGGAGCTGGACTAGCAGCTGCCGGAGCGTTCTGGGGGAACGGCAGAATCGGAAACAGGCAATGCCCTGCTATCGCTGTGGAGTACGGCAGATCGACCCGGACAAGGGGGAGAGCCCCTGGAAGCGAGGGGTCCGGGCCGACCGCCAGGTGCTCATCTGTCCCGCCTGCCAGGCGTCGTCGGACTGGACGGGCGAGCTCGACCGCTGCCCGGTGTGCTCCAGCCTGCATCTGGTGCGCCGGCTGGGCGAGGTTGAGTGCCGCGACTGCGGTTACGTCGGCGAGCCCGCCGCGGTCGCGGGTGCGGGTATTCCCGATGTGGCCGCTGCCGCCGCGGAGGCGGCGACCGGCGGTGGCGGTGGCGGGATTCCGGGTGCGGGTCCGTGCTCCGCGCCCGACGCCGGGTTCGGGGAGACGCCCGGGCTGGCCGAGGAGGTCGAGCTGGCGCTGGAGCGGGTGCTGGGCCGGGGCGGACGGCCGGCCCGGATCGGGTAGCCGCGCGTCGTCTGGCGGGCGGCCCTCGCCGGCCGCGGAGCGGGTACGCTGGCCCGAGTTGCGGCACGCTCGCGCCCGGGCGACCGGGGGAGCGGCCCGGGTGCATAGCTCAGCGGTAGAGCACTCGCCTTACAAGCGAGGGGTCACTGGTTCGATCCCAGTTGCGCCCACCAGCGGTCGGCGCTGGTTGTCGAACACGGCGGGGAGCCCGCGCAGCCATTCAGGCCTGCGTCGCCGAACTCCACTCGCCTGACGTAGGGGTCGCCCGTCGGGAAGGTCCGGAGCGGGTCGTCAGGGTAGTCGATGACTTCCGCCATAGCATCGATGAGGCTGTCGAATACGGGCCCGGGAAGCCCGTGCATCTGTTTCAGCGCCCGGCCACTCGGTTCGGCCCGGTAGGTCACCGCCGGTGTCGCGCCGCAGCGGCTCGTTCCGCAAAGTCCGGGACCGCTTCGGTGACTGGTACTGTCGTGGCCGTTCCCGCGCGTGTGGCTGCGAGCTCCTCGTAGTAGCCCGGCTGGCCGACGGCGATCGTGGTCAGGCTGATCCGCTGGTGATCCTAAGAGACCTGCCTGAAGTAGAGCGCCAGGAATTCCTCCGGCAGTATCACCGGGCGGTGGATGCTGCGCACGACCCTGCCGGTTACCAGCCTCGCAATGCCTGCATGCGCTGGGGTTGCCGGGGAATCGCGTCTACGCTCGTGGCGTGGCGAAGATCGAGTTCGAGGAACGGGACCTGCATGCCCAGGTGCCCGACCTGGCCGCGGGCGGGGCATGGACCCGCGTGCGGCTGCGCTGGCGGCGGGACCCGCTGACCGGGGCCAGCGCCCGGATCCTGACCGGGGTGAAGCTCCAGCCGGGGACCCGCCCGGACCTGACCGGGCTGACGGCGAAGCCCGCGTTCTGTCCCTTCGACAGCGAGCACCTGGAAACGGCCACCTTCCCGTTTCCCGCCGAGCTCACGGCCGAGGGCCGCATACGCGAGGGCCGGGCCGTTGTGGTGCCCAACATCCTGGCGTACGCGACGCACAGCGCGGTCGGCATCTACGATCCCGGGCGGCACTTCCTTGACCTGGACGAGCTGACGCCGTCCCTGGTGGGAGACACCCTGACGGCCATGGCCCGGCACGCCCGGGCGGTGCGGCACCTGGACCCGGCGGCGGCCTGGAGCTCGATCAACGCCAATTACCTGCCGCCTTCCGGCTCCTCCCTGGTCCACCCCCACGTGCAGTCGGCGCACGACGCGTGCGGCCTGACCAGCCAGCGCTTTCTGGTCGACCGTGCCCGGGCGTGGCAGGCGAGGAACGGACCGTACTGGGCGGCCCTGGTCGACCAGGAGGCCGCGGGACCGCGATGGGTAGGGCACATCGGCCGGGTCGCCTGGCTGACCCCGTTCGCGCCGGGCGGGTTCCACGAGGTCTGGGCCGTCGTGACCGGGGCAGCCGACGTGACCGACCTGACCGAGCAGGACACCCAGGCGCTGGGGCAGGGGCTGTCGCAGGTGCTGGCCGCCTACCGGGACTGGAACCTCGCGTCGTTCAACTTCGCCGTGATCGGTGGCGGTCCGCGGGCGCGCGAGCACGGGCACCAGGTCGTGCTCAAAGTGATCAGCCGGTCCAACCCGGACCCGGTCTACCGCAGCGATGCCACCTACTTCGAGCGCCTGCACGCCGAAGCGCTGATCGACCTGAGCCCCGAGGAGGTGGCGGACGGCGTCCGGCCCAGATTCTGACCGTGCACGCAGCCCCGGCCGAGGGCGGCAAGGCTCTCGGAGATGCGCGCGACCGCCTCGGCGTCGCCGAGGATCTCGAGGGTCGTCTCCAGCCCTTCCAGGTCGTCGACGAGACCAGGACGGCCTCGGGCTCTAGTTTGCGGGGCAGGGTGTGTCACACGCGCGCCCACGCAGCCGCGGGGCGGTACCGGTCATCGGCTCGGCAGGGACAAGACCGGGGGGCACCGCACCGTGTACATCATCACCGGCGTGGCGGCTAGGCTCTAGGGCTATGCCGGATGATGAAGCAGGCCTTGATTCTTCCGGCGGTTCCGCGTCGCCCGGCCGGCGAGCGGATGCCCCGCGGGTGATAGAAACCCTGGGTGAGGCCGAGTCCATGGAACTGCTCGCCGGCGGCGGGCTCGGGCGCCTTGTCTACGACGGCCCGTACGGGCCCATGGCGTTGCCCGTGACCTACAAGATCGACAAGGGGTCGATCGTGCTGGGCACCTGGGACCCGGTCCTTTTTGACGAGGACCTGCGTACTGGCATCGCGCACGCCGAGTACCACGTCGCGGTGGAGGCCGACCAGATCGATGTGGAAGCGCGTGAGGGATGGTTCGTGCTTGTCCGCGGGGCGGCGCATCATCTGGATACCGAGGCCGAGCGCGCGCCGTTCATCGATGCCGGGCTCGAGCCGTGGATCGAAGGCGTGCCTTCGCACTTTATCCGGGTGAGTCCCGTCAGTGTCTGGGGCAACAGGACCCGCCGGGCATGATGCAGGGACTCGTCGGACTTCGTGACAAGGCCGGCCGCCTCCTGCAGGTCCCGTCCGATGGCTGACGTGAGCTCGGTCTGCCGCTGATTCGCCGTGCAAGGCGATCCTCGCTTGGCATCCTTGGTTAATATGATTAACTACAGGTTATTCGAATTAACTAAGCGAGGGAGAGCAGCCATGACCACGCAGACGCAGACAAGTATCGCCGCGCCGGCGCAGGGCAGCCGCCCGGGGATGGCACCGGCCGTCATCGGCGTCGCCTACACGATTTCCTGGATCGCCGGGCTCGCGGTCAACGCGCCCAGCCCCAGGCTTGGCGCATCGGGAACCGGGATCATCTCGCAACTGACCGGCCACGCGGCCAGCGAGGTCGCGAACTTCGTCCTCTGCGAGGGGCTGCCCGCCGTGGGCCTTGCGGTCGTGTCGGTTGCTGTCGCCCGGGCGATCCGCGGCTCCGGTGCGACACGCGCCGGGCTGATCGCGCTGATCACCGGTGCGATCGCGGCGGCCATCTCGCTCGTGCAGTGCTTCCTGGGCGTCGCGCTCGCCCGCGCGAGCGCACCAGGCAGCGCCCACCTGCTGTGGGAGCTGGTGGACCGGCTGGACGGGCTCAAGATGTTCATGCTGGCGATCCTGGCGCTGGCCGCGGCGGTCAGCACGGTACTGCCCAGGTGGATGCGTTACGTGAGCGGCGCGCTGGCGGTCTCGATCGCGGGCTCTGGCATCGCCTACCTGTTCCTGCTGAACAGCCTGGCCATCCTGGCCTATGTTGCCGGAGTGCTGCTGCTCGTCTTCATCCCGGGTGCGGCCATCACGCTGCGCTGGGCAGGCGCGCGGTAAGTGCCACGGGCAGGGCTGACCCGCGACCGGGTCATCGAGCACGCCGCGGCCGTCGCCGACGAGGTTGGCGTGGACAACCTCACGCTGGCGGCGGTCGCGCAGCGGTGCGGCGTCTCGCTGCCGGGACTGTACAAGCACATCGAAGGCCTGGACGCGGTCAAGCGCGACATCGCGCTCATCGCGGTCCGCGAGCTGACCGCGACGCTTGCCGCCGCGACCGTCGGCGTCGCGGGCCGGGACGCGCTGCGGGAACTGACCACCGCCTACCGGTCGTACGCGAGAGCTCATCCCGGCCACTACAGCGCGATACTCCACGCGCCGCCGGCGGGGGACAGCGAGTACGCGGACGCCGGAGCGGCGGCGGTCTCGGTGATCGCCTCCGCGCTCAAGGGGTACCAGCTCGAAGGGTCCGAGCTCATCCACGCGATCAGGATGCTCCGGGCCGCGTTCCACGGAATGGTGTCGCTGGAGGAGGCCGGGGGCTTCGGGCTGCCCGAGTCGGTCGACCAGACCTGGGGGCATCTGATCGACGCGCTCGGCACCGCGTTCCAGACGGCAGCAACCGGCCGCGGGACCGCGATCACCGGCGGCCCCGCGGGCCGGGACACGCAAACATGAGGAGGAAGGTTGTCATGCAGATCGCCAGCGGCCTGTACCGGGTCGGCTCGCCGGTCGTCAACAGCTACCTGATCGCCGGCCAGGACGGCGTCACGATCATCGACGCCGGGCTGACGGGATACTGGAAACTGCTCCAGGCCGAACTGGCCGCGATCGGCAAGGGCCTTCCCGACGTACGCGCGCTCGTCCTTACGCACGGGGACAGCGACCACATCGGCTTCGCTGCCCGGCTGTACCGCGAGACAGGCATCGCGGCGTACATCCACGAGGCGGACGTCGACCGTGCACGCCTGAAGGTCAAGAAGCCGAACTCGGGCTGGGGGCCGGTCAAGATCGGCCCGCTGGCCGGCTTCCTGTGGTACTCCGCCCGGCGCGGCGGGCTGCGGCCCCAGCCGGCAACCGAGCTGGCGACCATCGCCGACGGCGACGTGCTCGACGTGCCTGGCTCGCCGCGGATCATCCACACCCCCGGGCACACGCCCGGCAGCGTCGCGGTGCATGTCCCGGCCGTGGACGCGCTGTTCCTCGGCGACACGATGACCACCCGCAACGTCCTTACGGGGGTCACCGGTCCCAAGCCGGCGCCGTTCACCCTCGAGCCGGAGCAGGCCGTCGCGTCGCTCGACCGGCTCGAGGGCGCCGATGCCACCTGGGTGCTGCCCGGGCACGGGCCAGCGTGGGACGGCGGCGTGCGCGAGGCGGTCCGGCTGATCCGCGACGCCGCCGCGGAATCC
>Ga0335073_10016689_pt1 | contig 10262 bp, 8 predicted proteins | sample Lox_Sample_22_FD_207093 | JGI IMG/M metagenome (GOLD analysis project Ga0335073, IMG submission 207093) | Soil microbial communities from Loxahatchee National Wildlife Refuge, Florida, United States - Lox_Sample_2.2 | ecosystem: Environmental > Terrestrial > Soil > Wetlands | place: USA: Florida... | reverse complement strand
CATCGACCTGCTCCCGGCATTGGCACCCGACTGGCGAGCCGATCCAGCCATCACTGTTGAACAGCTACTAGGACAGATCGCCGGTCTGCGGGAGACGCTGGACGGCGCTGCAGTGGCTGCGCTGGGTGACGGACCTGACGCGATCCAAGAGGGCGCCCGCCTAGTCGTCCGGGCCGGGAATGAGCGTGCGCCAGGCGAGCGATGGTCGTACTACAACGGCAACTACTTCCTGGTCGGGGCGATCCTCGCAGGCGTTACCGGGCTCAGCTACGAGGACGCGCTTGTCAGGACCTTGCTCCAGCCCTGGGGCCTCACTCGCACTGGTTTCGAAACTCCGGCGACGGCAGTCGGGGGATGGGACGGCCAGATATCGCTGCCTGCCGGAACATACCCGCGGGGGCGGCGGCCTAGCGGAGGGCTGTGGTCCTGCATGGACGACCTCCTCGGTTTCGCCGAGCACCTCTTCAACCACGCTGCGCTCCTCGGCGAAACCCGCCTGCCCCGGACTCGAGCCGATGACCCCATGAGCTACGGACTAGGCTGGGCCCTCGGCCCGTCCGGGCAGATGTATCTCAACGGTCGCCTGCCTGGCTACCGGACCGCTGCCCTTCTGATCCCGGACCGCTGCTACGCCGCCGTCGCGCTGGCCAACCGCACAGACGCACTGCCAGAGGTCGCCCGCTTGCTTAGCGACCTCCAACACGCGGTCACAGGAGATGATCTGGCGACGCAGATCGACGCCTTCGCCGCCTGAGGCACTCCGACGCTAGAAGTAGCGGCCGAGCTTGCGGATGTTGCCGAGCCGGGTCGTGAACTCGGCGGCACTGAGGTGCTTCAGTCCATTGATGACGCCGATGAACAGCCCGATGAACAGGAACAGCACGGCGATCCACACCCAGCGCCCGCCGGCGGAGTCGGCCCAGTGCAGGATTCCGTACGACCAGCCCAGCGCGACGATGTCGAAGAGCATGACCAGCGATCTGATCAACGGCGGGGTCAGCATGGCGACGACCCCGACGAGCAAGCCAATCGCGAACCAGTGCGTACCGGACGAGGCCGCTGATGCAGGTCCATGTGGGGGCGTCAGCGCAAGCACGGTATGAGTCACGGGCGTAACGTCCCATAACGGCGCCCAATCGGCAAGAATGACACACCGGCTGTCCAAACAAGAATGGACATGGCCTGAGTAACTGTGCTCATGCGCTGGCTACAGCTGAAGTGACAGCGTTCCCAGCGTGACGAACTCACTCACTGGGGCGCGGAGCGCTCGTCCTTTCGGTCGCCCTGATGGCATCGGCTACGTTCGCCCTCCTGGTACATGCGGCAGTCGGACAACACACGCGTGCTGCTGCCCAGTCTCGAGATGCACGGTCTTTGAGTGCACAGTCTCCGGCCGCACGCCAGGCCCGTACCGGGGCTGGGGCCTGGCGCGTGGCCAGGACCAGCTCGATGCGATTGGTGCGTCGTCGAGCCGGAACGTGTGGGCCTTCACCGCGGCGGGCACCTACCTCCGGCTAACCGGGAATCGCTGGCAATTCGGCCGGATGCCAAAGCGCGTCATGGGAAGCCACGATGTTCTCGAGTCCGCCGAAGTGTTGAGCCCGACGAACGTATGGGTATTCGGCAGCCACTACATCGGCTCCATCGAGAAGCTCAATTTCGTTCCCTTCGCGGCCAGGTTCGACGGTCGTAGCTGGCATGTGGTGGGAGGCCATGGCATTGGCAGCATTGGTCCGGTCAGCGTCATCTGACCGTCCAGCATGTGGGCGCTCACCGGTGGTGTACTGCCAGGAATCGGGCTGCCCAATCACCCGCGAGTGGTGCACTGGAACGGCCGCGCCTGGCGGCCGATGACCGTGCAGCCCCGGCTGCCCAGGCACGCCACGCTCACCGGGATGCTCGCCGAGTCGAAGCGGGATATTTGGCTCGGCGGCAGTGTCCCGAACGACAAGACAGGCACCTCCGAACTGGCCTTGCACTGGAACGGCAAGTCCTGGGCGAACGTGAGCCCTCCGGCCACCGCATCGGAGGACGACGAGTTCCTGCACAGCTTGGTACCGGACGGCAGCGGCGGAGTCTGGGCCGTTGCCGAGGGGATACCCGGACCCGCGCGGTTCTGGCACTACACCAGCGGAGCGTGGGCGCCACCCGTCGCAGTCAGGTCCGACTGGCTCTATCCCGGGCTTGCCGCCGTGCCTGGCACCACGTCGACGTGGGCGATCGCAGGGAGTCCGGGCCTAATCCGCGGCTTGATACTCATTCACGGCGCACTGCCGCGCTGACTGGAAGCCGCGCTCGGTCTCGCTGATTCATTTGCGCTGGCAGCGGCGAGGTGATGCTAGCTTCGCCGCATCCGGCCTGATTCATAGGAAATTGGCCATTGCCTTTCGTGGTGCGCTCGGAGATGCTATGGCGAGCCGACACATCAGGAGAAACAATGGCGGATCGCCCAGCAATGGCGTTATCAGAAACTGCCCACCTTGAGACGGCGGAGCTCCAGCCCGACGCAATCGGGCCCGCCCAGGACACAGTTATTGGAATGGCGAACGCTGCCCCCGCGGTATCGGTCGGACTGACGCTGGCAGCGCTCGCCGCTGCGGCTGCCTATGCTGTCGGGCCGATCATTATCCTCACGGCGATTCCTATGCTCATCATCGCCAACTCTTATCGCCGGCTGAACTTGTGGAAGGCTCAGTGCGGCGCCTCGTTCGAGTGGGTGGGGCGCGCGATCGACCCTTATCTCGGCTTCCTCACGGGATGGTTGATGATCGCCGGCACGCTCGTCGGATCGATCTCCGGCGTCGTCGTTCTGGCCCCGTCGGTCCTGGCCGTGTTCGGCTCCAGTTCGACGAGCACATGGCCAAACATCCTCATCAGCACGGCCGTCATCCTGGTTATGCTCGTGATCGCGATCGTCGGCATCAGAATCACAGCCCGCACCCAGGTCGGCCTGGGTCTCATTGAATACGTCATCTTGGTCGGGTTTGCGATAGCCGGCTTGGTAGTGGTTCTCAGCCACCATCACGGCACCTTCGCCATGACCACAGGGTGGTGGAGCGTCAGCGGAATCGGCGGCCATGGCAGCCTCGCGGCCGGGTTCCTCATTGCGGTGTTCATGTACACCGGCTGGGATGCCTCGATATACGTCAACGAAGAAACAAAACACCGAAACCTTAACCCGGGCAGGGCCGCAGTCATGGCGGTCGCCCTGCTCGCCATCATCTTCACGGTGTCGGAGGTGGGCCTGCAGGGCGTAGTGTCACCGGCCAGACTCCAGAAGAACTCGTCGTCGGCGCTCGTCTATGTCGCTCAGGCGCTGGGCGGGGGCGGATGGGCCAAGGTGATGGCCCTCGCGCTTGCGCTGTCGGTCATCGCCTCGACCGGCACCGGAATTGTGGTGCTCGGCCGGATGATCTTCGGGATGGCGAGAAGCCGAGTGCTCCCGCCGTTCCTCGCCCGCGTGCACACCCGCTTCTCCACTCCTGCGATCGCCACGATCATCATCGGTTTCATTCTCATCGCGGCCACCTGGGTCTACCTGCTGTCCGGCTCGATCGCAAACGCCTTCACCCAGCTCATCGACGTCACCGGCCTGCTGTACGCCGCCTTCTACATCCTCACTGCGATGAGCACCATGGTCTACTTCCGGCGTCGTATCCTCAGCAACGCCTGGGACCTGCTGCTTGTCGGCGTGCTTCCCCTCGCTGCCGCCGTCTTCCTCGGCTGGCTGCTGATCAAGTCGCTGCTGGCGGCGCCCGCGCCGCAGCTCTGGTCGGTGGTCGGCATCGTAGTTGTCGGCGTGGTGCTCGTGCTCGTAGCTCGATTCGCCCTGCGATCGCCGTTCTTCCAGATCGAGCGGGAGAGCGCGGGCTAGGCATTTGCGGACCCGGCAGCCGGGACTGTCTTCGCCGACACTGTGACCTGCGTGCCGAGTTCTCCGAACTCGGCACGCAGGTCGGACTTACGGACCTTTCCGGTGGCGGTCTTCGGCAGCGACGCCGCGAATCGGATATGCCGTGGCACCTTGAAACCCGCTAGTCGCTCGCGGAGCGCCGCAGTGATGACGCCGGGATCCCCGGGGCCGTCCGGCGACGTGACCAGAATGGCCAGGCCGACCTCGCCCCACTGCTCATCTGGCACGCCGATAACCGCGGCCTCAAGGACGCCGGGTAGCTCGAGCAAGGCCGACTCGACTTCGGCAGGATAGACGTTCTCTCCGCCGGAGATGATCATGTCCTTGTACCGGTCGCGGATGTAGAGAAATCCCTCGGTGTCGAGGGAACCCGCGTCCCCGGTGTGATACCAGCCGTCGATGAGGACTTCGGCGGTGCGCTCCGGCTCCTGCCAGTAGCCAGCCATGATGTTGGGGCCGGACACGATGACCTCGCCGACCTCGTCCGGCGCCGCGCTGGTCCCGTCGGGACGGATTACCTGCAGGTCAGTGAAGAAGACCGACTTGCCGGCCGAGCCGGCTTTCCGCTCGGCGTCGGCCGAGTCCAGCACGGTACAGCCGGGCGCAGCCTCCGTCATGCCGTAGGCCTGCTGCACAGTCATCCCGCGGGCAAGCCACGTGCGCAGCGTCGGTAGCGGCAACGGCGCGCCGGCTGCCGCCACGGTGCGCAGGGCAGACAGGTCCGCGGTCGCGAAGGCGGGCTCGCGCGCCATGGCGTCGAGCATGGCCGGGACTGCGAAGAACGAGTTGATGCGCTGCTGGACGATGACGTCAAGCGTGGCGGCTGGGTCGAAGCGACGGACGATGACAGCGCAGCCGCCACGCAGCAGAGTGGGATTGACCGTGCCGTTCAGGCCGCCGATGTGGAACAGCGGTGCAAGCGCCAGCGTCCGCTCCTCGGGCGTCAGGTCGAAGCCGAGGAGCTGATTGACCGCGTTCCACGTCATGTTGCCGTGTGTGAGCACGGCTCCCTTGGGCCGACCTGTAGTGCCGGAGGTGTACATGATCAGGCACGGGTCGTCCAGGCTAACTGGCTCGTCCCTCGGGACGGCGTCCGCTTCACCAACAAGGCGCTCATACGACAGGAGTCCTTGCGCGGCAGCGGCCTCGCCGCGGGGTGGCTCGATGGTGATCCACGAGCGCCCGGCTGGTGCTCGTTCGAGCAGGTCGCCTGCGTGCACCGCCTGTTCCGCTCCGAGTACGACCGCTGAGGCTCCGGAGTGGCTGAGTATGTACTGGACCTCATCGGTGGTCAGCCGCGCGTTCACCGGCACCCAGATAGCGCCGAGCTGACCGCAGGCGTACAGGGTCTCCAGTGCCGATGGATGGTTGGCGCTGAACCACGCGACCCGGTCACCTGGCCCAACACCGAGACCGGCTAGCGCAGCGGCGACGCGACGGACGCGGAATGCGAACTCGCCATGCGAGACCGTCGTGCCCTCGAACCAGATCGCGTCGCGCTCGGGCGTCATCACCAGGCGGCGTTCCGGCCACGAGCCCAGCCCGGCGTTACGCATTGGCGCGCTCCCCAATGGTCATGTCTCCGACAACGCTAGGCCCTTGACGATGGCCCGGGCTACCGGCGCTGGATCGGAGCCGTCCTAGCACAAAGCCGGCGGGCCGTTGACCGCGGGCTGAGCGATCATCCGTGGCGTGGTGCCGCGGTGCGGCCAGGTCGCGGTGTGCACCATGAACGGGCGGCACAAGAAGGCGTCACCCGCCTTCCCGGTGGCGTGTGCGACGGTCCTGCAGAGCGTGGGCGGCCGCCAGAACTCGGCGTCAGCGTTTGTGCCCGCCTCGCCGTAGGGTGCCAGGAACTGCGGGACGGCCAGGTGCGAGCCGCACAGCAGCCGGGTGGGTGCGTCGTCCCAGCCGACATCGGTGAACAGGATCAGCACCAGCAGCCCGCGGGCCCTGGACCGGACGTTCACCCAGAAGCCCTGGCCACCGTCTGGCGCTGCGTACCTACCCTCGATGTGGTACCCGGCGTTGGCCCGCTCGTCTTCCGCGGGGACCGGACGACGACTGTCTCTCCCAGATCGGCGGGGCTCACCGAGCGCAGCCACCGGCCCGGTCCGATCAGCTCGTCGTAAACCCCGGGGAACGGGACGGTGCCGGACTCAAGCGGAGAGACCGCGTACTCAGCGCAGAGACAGTGCCGCCAGGGCTGCGTTCACGATCGAGCCTGCGTCCAGGTCATGCGCCCGGTACAGGTCGGCGACGGCGCCGGACTGGCCGAAACTGTCCACGCCGAGGCTGACGGCGGGAACGCCGAGCGCCGAGCCGAGCCAGCTCATCGTGTGCGATGCCGCGTCGTGCACCGTCACCACCGGCGCGCGATCGGGGAAGGCAGTGCGCAGCGCGCCGGGGATTGATGGCGCGGTCGCGGTACGGACGCCCTGGCGGAGTGTGCGCTGCCAGGCGCGGTAGAGCCGGTCCGCTGACGTGACGTCCACGACGGTCGCCGCGATTCCCTCATCGGCCAATTCGGCCGCGGCCTGCAGAACCTCAGGGAGTACGGCGCCGCAGCCGACCAGGTAGACCGGCGGCGCGCCATCAGTGGCCGTCTCCGTCGCGTCCACCAGGCGGTAGGCGCCGGCTAGCACCTGGCGGCGCAGGATCGCGTCGCCGAGACGGTCGCGTGCTGCCTGGAATGGCTGCTGGTCGATCCCGCGAGTGGTGAGCCGGAAGTAATACGAGCCGGTCTCCGTTGGCGGGCTGCCTGCCACGCCGGTCCTGCCGACCTGGGCGCCCGCGGCCGCGACCGACTGCAGTGCACCGCACAACAGCCAGTCGAGCGCGACCGCGTAGGCCGGCTCGATGAACGTCACGTTCGGCAACTCGATCCCGACCGACGCGGTGATCGTGGACTGATGTGCCCCGCCCTCGGGCGCCAGTGTGACGCCGGACGGTGTGCCGGCCACGACGAACCGCGCACCGGAGTAGACCGAGTAGATAAACGCGTCAAGTCCGCGCAGCACGAACGGGTCGTAGACGGTGCCCACCGGCAGCAGCGGCTGATCGGACAGATCCCAGGTGAGGCCCAGCTGCCCGAGCAGCAGGAAAAGGTTCATCTCGCTGATGCCGAGCTCGATGTGCTGCCCGTCGGGGCCCTCGGCCCATTTCAGCACCGGATCGGAGCTCCAGGCGCGACGCGGTACCGGGCTGAAAACTCCGGTCCGGTTGATGAAGCCGGCCAGATTCGTGGAGGTCGCCACGTCAGGCGCTGTCGTCACCAGGTACGGGGCTACCGCGTCAACGCGCGACAGGTCGACAAGAATCCGGCCGAATGCTTCCTGGGTGGAGATGGGCCTTGCGGCGCGCAGACCGGTGGCATCAGGAACGACTACCCCGTTCCCGGCATGAGAACGAGGTGCCCTGGCCAGCTGTTCCCGGCGGGCGGCTGCCCATTGCCCGGCAGGTGTCATGGGGTCGAGGCGGTCCCATTCGGTCGCGGCAGTCAGGCCAAGCTGCTCTCGCATCTGGTCGATCTGGGCCGTGGAGAGCAAGGCCGAGTGATTGCGCGGGTTGCCGGCAATCGGCAGGCCCCAGCCTTTAATCGTGTAGGCGAACAGCACGCTCGGGCGAGAAGTCTCCGCATCGCACTCAGCGAACGCGTCGAGCAATGCGCCGAGGTCATGCCCGGCTAGATCGGTGACAAGCGGGGCCAGCTCGTGATCGGGGATGCCGGCGCAGAGCTGCTGCACCTGCGGAGGCGCTCCGTCCAGAAAGCGCTCGCGCACCGCGGTCGGCTCGAGGCCGAACAGTGACTGGTACTGCTCGTTCGGCATCGCGTCGATCCAGGCCCTAAGGCTGTCACCGCCGGGCTGGACGAAGGCTTTCTGCAAGGCCTGACCGTACTTGGCCTCGACGACGTGCCAGCCCGCCGCGCTGAACTGCTGCTCCCACTGGGCGATCCTGACGCCGGGAACGACCCGGTCCAGGGACTGCCGGTTGACGTCGACGATCCACAGCACGTCGCCCAAGCCGTCGGTGGCGGGGTCGGCGACTGCCTCCCAGATGTTCCCCTCGTCCAGTTCCGCATCGCCGATCAGGGCGATGAACCGGCTGCGCGGCCTGGGGCCGAAGTGCGCGTCGACATAGCGCCTGGCCGCGGCCGCGAACAGCGGAGCGGCAGCGCCGAGCCCGACTGAGCCGGTGGAGAAGTCAACGCCGTCAGGGTCCTTGGTGCGGCTTGGGTACGACTGCAGGCCGCCGAATGCCCGGAGCGTGGTCAGGTACGAGCGGTCCAGGTTGCCCAGCAGGTACTGGATCGCGTGATACACCGGCGAGGCGTGCGGCTTCACGCTCACCCGGTCCGGCGCGTCCAGGTAAGCGAAGTACAGCGCGGTCATCACCGTGACCAGGCTGGCGCTGGAGGCCTGGTGGCCCCCGACCTTGACGCCGTCGCCGGTATCCCGGTCGTGGTTGGCCGCATCGACGATGCGGGTGGCCAGCCACAGCACCCGCCGCTGGATCTCGTCCAGGATCGCTGGATCGCAGCCGGCTCTCGGCGGTGCGGTCCTTGCGGCAGTCCTGGTGCTGATCGTGTCGTCCATGCTGCTGGCTCCTGGCGTGCTAGGCGCCGCGGACCTCATCGTCCGTCAGTCGCGCCGTCGCTGCAACGGTAGCCGAACCCGGGCCGGACCCCTTGACGCCCAGTCCAGACGGGGCTAACGTCACGGACGAATCAAATAGGAAAGTTTCCTATTTGATTCGCATAGCGCTGGGCTGGCCGCGTCGTGCCCCCTCTCGTCGCGGTCGGCTTCTGTCCCTGATCGCCGTTCTGCACGAGCTAAGGATCCGCGCATGAGACGACTCACCCCCCTGCTGGCAGCGCTGGCCACCGGTACAGCTGCCGTGGTCGCCCTCGGATTTGCCACCACCGGCGCGAGCGCCGCCGTCTCGGCGAAGGCCGGCGGCGGCCCGGTCGCGAGGCCGCTGCCGCACCAGGTCTTCGCCCCCTACTACGAGACCTATGACACGAGCGGCGACCTGGCCGCGCAATCACAGCAGTCAGGCGCCAAGTTCCTGTCGCTGGCGTTCCTGGAGACCGCGACGGCAGGGTCCTGCACCGCGTACTGGAACGGCGATACCAGCGAGCCGATCGCTGCGTCGAGTTTCGGTGCAGACATCGCCGAGATCCAGCGTTCGGGCGGGAACGTCATACCTTCGTTCGGCGGCTATACCGCGGACACGACGACTACCGATATCGCCGACAGTTGCACGAGCGTTCCGGCGATCGCGAAGGTCTACGAGAGCCTGATCACCACCTACCACGTTCCGCGCATCGACCTGGACGTCGAGGCGGACTCGCTGACCAACACCGCAGGGATCAACCGGCGGAACGAGGCCATCGCGATGACCGAGGCCTGGGCGGCCGCGCATCACCAGCGGATCCAGTTCTCTTACACGCTGCCCACGTTCCCGACCGGCCTGACCTCCACCGGCCTGGCGGTGCTGCAGAACGCGGTCGCCGACGGCGCGAGGATCTCGACCGTGAACCTGCTGACGTTCGACTACTACCTCGGCACCCAGCAGGACATGGTCGCGGACACCGAGAGTGCCGCAGATGGCCTTTACAGCCAGCTGCAGTCGCTGTACCCGACGGCCACGCCACGCCAGCTGTGGCACATGATCGGGGTAACGGAGATGCCAGGCATCGACGACTTCGGCCCGGACGAGACGTTCTCCACGGCCGACGCGATCACGGTGCTGCACTGGGCGCAGCAGCAAGGGATTGGGCTGCTGTCCTTCTGGGCACTGCAGCGCGACAATGGCGGCTGCCCCGGCACGAAGGGCGCAGGCACCTGCTCGGGCGTAAGCCAGCCGGAGTGGTACTTCAGCCACGTGTTCGAGCACTTCACCCGCTGACGCCTGTCAGGTCCCCCTCGCGCTCAGTGAGTGCGAGGGGGACGGCGTCGGTGCGATCGCCGACGTGGGCGAGGCAGCCGGTGTCCGTGCGCGCGTCTGCGAGGTGCTCGGCGACGCCGTCGGCGTCCCTGCCGGACTCGGCGTGGGCGTCGGCATCCTGCTGGGTGCCGGACTTGCGGTCCGGCTAGGCGGATGGGCCGCGGGCGGGACCGGTACCGGGTGCCTGGGCGCGGACTGGGCCGCGAGCGCTGCGACCGCGATGATGACGGCAGCCGCGCACGCAGCCGCACAGTTCTTGATCACTCGCAGCCGGCGCCGCTTGTCACCGAGTCGCATCACTTCCGCCGCGGACATCGGGTGCGCGTCATCGGCCGCCTGCTCGGCGATGCGGCGTAGCTCGTCGTCAAGTTCAGCCATTCGGCACCCCCCGTCCGCC
>Ga0335073_10016688_pt1 | contig 10262 bp, 6 predicted proteins | sample Lox_Sample_22_FD_207093 | JGI IMG/M metagenome (GOLD analysis project Ga0335073, IMG submission 207093) | Soil microbial communities from Loxahatchee National Wildlife Refuge, Florida, United States - Lox_Sample_2.2 | ecosystem: Environmental > Terrestrial > Soil > Wetlands | place: USA: Florida... | reverse complement strand
CAGACCACCTATCCGAGTTGGGGCTACATGATCGACCAGGGAGCTACGACGATTTGGGAACTGTGGCAGAACGTCACCGGTCCTTCGATGAACTCGCACAATCATCCGATGTTCGGCAGCGTCGGCTCATGGCTGTACACGGCGCTGGCGGGAATCAATACCGATCCGCAGCGGCCGGGATATGAGCGCATCCGCATCGCTCCGGAAATGACGCGCGATTTGCACTACGCGTCGGGGTCGATCGACACGGTGCGCGGGCGGGTGGCGTCGGAGTGGCAGAGAGAGCCGGGACATACGAAACTCGAGGTCGCGGTGCCGGTGGGCAGCACGGCGGAGGTGGATTTCCCGGTGCTCGCGCTGAGCCACATCGTGGTGCAGGAAGGCGGCCGGACGGTCTGGAAGGAAGGTGCTTTCGTTCCGGGCGCGCCGGGAATTTCGGGCGCGAAGCTAGCCGGGGGCCGGATCGTGTTTGAGGTCGGATCGGGCGGTTACTCGTTCGAGGCGCGTGACGGAGCGGTGGAATGAGGCGGCGGTCGTTCCTGGCGCTGGCGGCGGGAGCGATTGCGGAGGCGCAGTCGAAGAAGCCCGCCGCACCTGCCGCGCTGGACGCGGCGAAATTCCAGCATTACGTAATTGATTTCAACCAGACCTTCCCGGAGGAAGTGATCAACTACATTCCGGATGCACAGGCCTGGGAGTGGCTGAGCAGCAACATCCCGCTCTTTACCTGTCCGGACGCGTCGATTGAGGAGCTCTATTATTACCGCTGGTGGGCGTACCGCAAAAACATCAAGCAGACGCCGGTTGGATTCCTGGTTACGGAATTCCTCAAGCCCGTCAATCATGCGAGCGAGTACAACGCGCTGAGCTGCGCGCTGGGCCATCACATTGCGGAAGGGCGCTGGCTGCACGATCCGCAATTCATCGATGGCGATGTTCATTTCTGGCTGCGGACCGGCGAGAACGGGGGTATTCGCAAAAATCTGCACCAGTTCAGCGGATGGGTGGCAGCGGCGCTCTACGACCGGTGGCTGGCGGACGGACGAACGGACGCGATGACGCCGTATCTCGATGCGCTGCTCGCCGATTATGCCGCGTGGGAGCAGGAGCGTCTGACCGACTCCGGCCTGTTCTGGCAGCGCGACGTGTCGGACGGCATGGAGAGTTCCATCAGCGGCGGACGGAAGGTGAAGAATATCCGGCCGAGCATCAACAGCTACATGTATGGTAATGCCCGGGCGATCGCGACGATCGCGGAAATGGCCGGGAAGGCGTCGGTGGTTTCGGAGTATCGGGCGAAGGCCGCGAAGCTCAAAGATCTGACGGCGCAGAAGCTCTGGAACAGCGATGCCGCCTTCTTTGAGACGCGACTGGAATCCGGCGAATTCGCTCCGGTCCGCGAAGAAATCGGATACACGCCGTGGTATTTCGTTCTTCCCGATGACAAGCCGGAGTACGCGGTCGCCTGGAAACTGTTGATGGATCCGCAAGGCTTCTACGCACCGTATGGACCCACCACCGCCGAGCGGCGCAACAAGGATTTCCAGGTTCCCTACCAGGGCGACGACTGCCAGTGGAACGGACCCAGTTGGCCATTTGCGACCACGATCACGCTACGAGCCGTTGGCAACGTGCTGAACGCCTACAAGCAGAACGCGATTTCGAAGAGCGATTATTTCGAGACATTCTCGATCTACTGCAAGAGCCAGCATCTGAAGTTGCCGAACGGGCGCACCGTGCCGTTCATCGACGAGAATCTGAATCCGCTGACCGGAGAGTGGCTGGCGCGCGCCATGAAGATCCGCAAGAAGACGTTCTACGGCCGCGGCGACCACTACAATCATTCGGGTTTCGCGGATTTGGTGGTTACGGGAATTGCGGGCTTGCGTCCGCGGCCGGATTCGACGGTGGAAGTGAATCCGCTGGTCCCGGTCGGAAGATGGGAGTGGTTCTGCCTGGACCGCATCCCTTATCACGGCAAGCTTCTGACTATCCTGTGGGACCAGACGGGCACGAAATTCGGCAAGGGCAAGGGGCTACGCGTGCTGTCCAACGGTAAAGAGGTCGCGCACTCGGCGGGACTCGGGCGCGTCACGGGACAACTGGGATGAAACGGCGAACTTTTCTGAATAGCATGGCGGCTGGTCCATTTCTCGCGTCGGCGGCGCCGGCCGTGGCGGACGAATCTGCTCCGACGCGCTGGGAGATCAGCGCCGCACGCAAGCGCGATTTGACCAAGGGCGTCACGTGGTTCAATCACGAGGATCTGGCGTTCCTGCTGCGCCGTGGCGGCAATCCCGAGGACGTGGTGGAGCACTACGAAGCCATGCACGATTCCGACAACATCCGCCGCATGGCCGCGGCCGGCTGCCGCTACGGTCGCATCCATTTTTATAAGGGACTCGGATTGCAGGCCGAAGGGCCGGAGATCGAGCGCACCCGCCGCACGGTCGCGCTGATGCACCAACTCGGGATGAAGGCCAGCCTGTACATGGCCGGGACCATGTTCGTCGAGACCTTTTACCGCGAAGTGCCCCAGTCGAAGGATTGGGAGCAGCGCGACCAGTGGGGGAACTGGGTTCCCTACACGCAGACGCAGACGTATCGCCATTATCCATGCCCGAATGAGCCGCTGTACCGGCAGTATCTGCAGCGCGTGCTGGATATCGGGGTGAAAGAACTTCGGGCCGACCAGATCGTTTTCGACAATGTGATGCTGCAGCCGGAGCCGAAATCGTGCCATTGTCCGCGATGCATTCGCGCGTTCCACGAATTCTTGAAGGCTCGCTATGCCACCAAAGAAGCTGCCTATCGACGGTTCGGGATTGCGGACGTGGAGTGGCTGCAGGCGCCGGAATGGGACAATCCGGCCGCGCCGGACAGCATCACGACGGTGGACGATCCGGTGATGCAGGAATGGATCCGCTTCCGCTGCGAATCGCTGGCGCATCACGCGGGCGCGTTGAACGACTACATCAAGAAACTGAATCCCGCGGTATCGGTCGGGTTCAATATCAAGGGTCTGTACAGCTTCAATCGCACGTGGGTCAACGCGGTCTACCATCCGCTGTTCGCCGGGCATCTGGATTTCCTGACGTTCGATACCAGCGGCTACAACGCACGTATCGACGCCGCCACAGGCGCGCTGGTGTCGCAGATCCGCTCCTACAAGATGGCGCGGAGCTTTGAGATAGGGACGGAGGAAGGGCTGGGCGACGAACTGGCTGCGGCGCTGCACATGGCCTTCAACTACGAGAAGCCGATCGCCGGCTTCGGTGTGCAGGGCGGGCCCTTCATGTCGTACAACCTGTTCACGCCGTTCATGGAGTTCTTCCGCGAATACAACGACCGGTACTGCACGGCAGCCGACAGCGTGGCCGACGTGGCGATGCTGCGCACGTGGGCTTCGATGGCATATAGCATCAGCGCCAACTGGATCCCGGCGACGCTGGTCGAGCAAGTGCTGATTCAGTACAAGGTGCCGTTCGACCTGCTGCACGAGGAGCAGATCGGGCGAATTGGCAACTATCAGGCGGTGATCCTGGCCGGCCAGGACGCGCTATCGGACGTACAGGTGCAGCAGTTGCTCGACTACGTTCGCAGCGGCGGAACGCTCGTGCTGGCGGGCGCGGCCGGCGATTTCAACGAGCGGCGGGAGCGCCGGAAGCGCAATCTGCTGCTGCCGGCACGGGCGGAAGGCCAGGGCCGGATCGTGCGCATCGAGCCAGTGGTTCCCGGCGATGCGGGACGCGCGGCGAGATCGGATGGCGAACTGGAGATCACGGCGGGCGTAGCGCCGCGCAATCCGCGATTCTCGCCGCCGCAGTGGGTGCTGCCAAGGAATCACGCCGCCATCTACCAGACCATCTTGAGTGCGCAGACGAAGGGGCCGTCGCTATCGACCGAAGCTCCGCTGACTACGGTGATAGAGTTCTATCGCCGGTCGGAATCTCGCGAAATGATCCTGCATTTCCTCAATTTCGATCGCAAGGCCAAAGCCTCCTCCTTCGCGGCCACGGTTCGCAAACAGTTTCCAGGACCGGTCAAAACGGTGCAGCTTTTCTCACCCGACCTCAACGATCCCGCGATGCTGAAATTTCAGGAATCGGGCGACGCCATCACGTTCACCGTGCCGGCCACGCGGCTCTACTCCATGGTCGTCATGGCTCAATGAGATGACGCCCGCTGCCGATCTCGATTGCCTGGTGATCGCGGACGACCTGACCGGCGCTTGCGATGCGGGCGCGCCGTTCGTGACGAGGGGGCTGCGCACTGTGGTTCCGCTTTCCGCCGATGCCGCGGCCGGAGACTGCCGCGCAATCGCCGTGAGCACCGACAGCCGCGATCTCGAACCGTCCGAAATCCGGGAGGCGATGCGGGATGTTTCCCGCCGCGTAGCCGGAAGATCCGCCCGGATTATGTTCACCAAGATCGATTCCACCTTGCGTGGCAGCCCCGGTTGCCAAATTGCTGCCGCCATGGAAGAGTTCGGTTGCCGTGCGGCGGTAGTCTGTCCAGCTTTTCCAGCCATGCGGCGGATCGTCCGCAATGGGTTTCTTGCAGTGGAAGAATCGCCGGAATTCGCGCCGGTCCGCCTAGCCTTGCGGATTTCGTCGGTGCATGTGACGTTGGGTGAATTGGCTTGGGCCATCGAGCACGGCGCGCGTATAGTATCTCTGGACGCGGACTGTGACGATGACCTGGACCGGATTGCCGCCGCAGCTTTCGTCTTGGAGGGCCCGATTCTGTGGGCCGGGTCGTCGGGTTTGGCGGCTGCAGTGGCGCGGGCGATGGGTGGAGCCCGCGTCCCTTCGACGCGCCCGTCCGGCACGGGCCCTGTACTTTTCTGCATCGGGTCGGATCATCCGGTGACACTGGCACAGCAGAAGACTCTGGTGGAGTCGAGGACCGTGGTCCGGGGCGCGCTATCCAAGGCAAACTTAGATATTCCCGCGGCGCTGGCGCGAGGTGAGCACGTATTGCTGTGCATCGATCACGATCTTGGCGGTGAAGCGGTGCGCCGGAGGATCGGAGCCGCTGCCCCGGCCGCCATGTTGCTCTCGGGCGGTGATACGGCCGCATTGGTTTGCCGAGCACTGGGCGTGGAAGCTATCGAGTTGTGCGACGAACTTCTGCCGGGCATACCGCTTGGCAGCCTGCGCGGCGGAGATTTCAACGGAGTCCCGGTGGTTACCAAATCGGGTGGCTTCGGAACAAGCGATACGCTGATCCGGATCGCGGATTATTTTTCATGTCCCAATTCATAGATACTCGACCGGCCATTGTGCTGACCATGGGAGATCCCGCTGGGATTGGTCCCGAAATCGTCCTCAAGGCGCTGGCCGATCCCGCCGTCGCTCCACTAGCGCGCTGGATCGTCGCGGGAGATGGCGCCGTTCTGGAGCGCGCTGAAGCGGTCACCGGCCTGAAACTGGCCTCGGCCGAATTGCGCGACGTGCGGGCGTTAGATCCGAATGACGAGTTCTCCTTTGGCCGCCTGGACGCCCGCTGCGGAGCCGCCGGGCTGGAATATGTTCGGGTCGCCACCCTGATGTGCCTGAATGGCCAGGCGTCGGCGATGGTCACGGCTCCGCTGAATAAGGAAGCGGTGACGCTTTCCGGACGGGCTTTCACGGGGCACACCGAGTATATCGCTAGATTGTGCGGGGCCAAGGAATCGCGCATGCTGCTGTGGAGCGAGCGCTTGTCAACAGTCCATGTGACGACGCATGTGGCGCTGCGCAAGGCCTGCGAAGTGGACCCCAAACGGGTTCTGCGGACCATCGAACTTGGAAACGAGGCGATGAGGCTGCTCGGGTTCGAGCATCCACGGATCGCGGTTTGCGGACTCAATCCGCATGCCGGGGAGCATGGCCTGTTCGGCGAGGAGGACCAGAACCTGATTCTACCGGCCGTGACCGCGGCGCGCGATCGCGGGATCGCCGCCAGCGGACCGCACGCTCCCGATACGGTTTTTCTGCAGGCTGTGCGCGGCGCATACGACCTTGTGGTGGCGATGTACCACGACCAGGGCCACATTCCGATGAAGCTGGTGGATTTCGAAGGCACCGTGAACATCTCGCTGGGCATTCCGATTATCCGGACCTCGGTGGATCATGGAACCGCGTTTGATATCGCCGGCGCCAATCGCGCCGATGCGCGGAGCATGAAGCAGGCCATGCGGGTCGCGGCCAAGATGGCGGCGTCGCGGCTGGCGGCGGGCAAGCCGGATTCAGGACATTAAGATGGGCGCCGTCCGCTGGATCGATCTGGTGGTGATCGCCGTTTACATGGCGATCCTGGTTTTGTTCGGCGTGTTCTTTTCGCGGCGGCAGACGTCCACGGAGCGGTACTTCGTCGCCAAACGCAGCATTCCCGCATGGGCGATGGGACTATCACTGCTGGCGACCATGATCAGCAGCGTCACGTTCATCGCCTACCCCGGCTCGGCTTATGCCGGCGATTGGGCCAACCTGGTGCCTGGTTTTATGGTGGTGGCGGTGCTGGTAGTGGCGGGGCTGGTGGTGATCCCGTTCTTCCGACACGTGGTGGGGATGAGCGCGTACGAGTACTTCGGAAAGCGCTTCGGCTACACCGCGCGCGTGTATGCGTCCGTGGCCTTCGCCGCGAGCCATTTTTCGAAGATGGGCTTCGTGTTCTATCTGCTGGCGCTGACCGTAACGAGCATGACCGGGTGGCCGACCGAACGTTTGATTGTGGGTGTTGGCGTGGTAACGGTTGCCTACACGCTGCTGGGTGGTATCGAGGCCGTAATCTGGGCGGACGTGGTGCAAGGCTTCGTGCTGTGGGCGGGGATCGCGATTTCGATTGGGTCGCTGCTGTGGGTGCCGGCGGGCGGACCGTCGGCCGTCCTTCATCTGGCGTGGAGCAGCCACAAGATCGCGCTGGGAAACACGGCGCTCAGTTTGAAATCGCCGACGTTTCTGGTGCTCTCGCTCTACGGATTTTTCATCTATCTGTCGCAGTACACCGGCGATCAAACCATCGTGCAGCGATACCTGGTGGCAAAATCCGATCGCGCGGCGCTTCGGGGAATCGCGCTGGGCGCGTCTTTGTGCGTGCCCGTTTGGGCGCTGTTCATGCTCATCGGGACGCTCTGCTGGTCGTTCTACCACATCACGGGCGAGACGTTGCCGCCTTTCGTGAAGAAGGCCGATCAGGTGTTCCCCTATTTCATTACGACGCATATTCCGGCTGGATTGGCCGGCCTTTTTCTGGCGGCGCTATTCGGCGCAGCGATGGCCAATGTATCGAGCGGGCTGAACAGCATCGCGGCGACCGGAGTGGAAGACTACTATCGCATCCTGCGGCCGGACTCGAGCGAAAGACAGCGGCTCGGTGTGGCGAGGTGGATTGTCGGCGTCTGCGGAATGCTGTGCGTCGTAATCGCTCTGGCGCTGGCGCAGACCAATGGCACCGCGCTCTCGCTCTGGTATACGGTATCGGCGATCGTGGGCGGCGGCGTCGCCGGATTGTTTTTACTCGGCTTTCTGTTCGAGCGGGCGAGCCGGATCGGAGCCAACACGGGAATTGCCGCAAGCCTGCTGTTCACCGTCTGGGCCACGCTGACGCTGAACGGTGGCAAGCTCTGGAACCTGGGACGCTTCAATTTTCCATTGCACGATTACATGATCGGAGTGATCGGCCACCTCATTCTCCTGGGGGTCGGGATCGCCGTGAGCGCAGTCTTTCCGAACCGCGATGCCGCTTCGCGGCGTCTCACTCTCTGGGAGTGGCGCCGGCTGGAGCACGATCGAAAATCTCTTCATACGGAACAGGTGACGCAATGAAATGGTATGTTGCCGCATTGATGGTAGTCATGCCGCTGGCGGCCGATGACTCGGGATTGCCCGCGGACGGGAAATTTCGCGCGTCCGCGACTGCCGGACTGGAGGAGGCATACCTCGCGCCGATCTTCCCGTCCTCGCATGCCGCCAACCTGCTCGAACTGAAAAATGGCGATCTGCTGTGCGCCTGGTTTTCCGGCAGTTGGGAAGGCGAATCCGACGTCGCGATTGTGCTGGCGCGCCTCCGCAAAGGGTCGTCGCAATGGAGCAAGCCGATGGTGATCGACCACCATACCGGCGAGTCCTATCAGAATCCCGTGCTGTTCGAATCTGCCGATGGCACGATCTGGATCTTCCACACCACGCAGGGCGCCGGACAGGGCGAGTCCAACGCCAAGGTGCTGGTGACGCGCTCCACCGATGGCGGAGAGCGTTGGAGTGCGCCGGCGGTGCTGTTCGATACGCCCGGCGCCTTCACGCGCGAGCGGCTGGTGGTGATGCCCGATGGCCGATGGCTGCTGCCGCTCTACATTTCCGCGGACAATTCGTCGGTGATGGAGATTTCGGGCGATGGCGGCGCGCATTGGAAAGTGTGCACCGTGCCGGAGTCTAAGGGCTACATACAGCCGGACGTGGTGCGCGTCGGCAACGAGTATATCGCTTGGTTCCGCAGCCGCGCGGCCGATTTTATCTATCGAAGTACATCGGCAGACGGCTGCGCCTGGACCGCGCCGCGCAAAACCGAGCTTCCCAATAACAACGCGTCGATTCAATTGGCGCAGTTGTCGAACGGTCACCTGGTGCTGGCGTTCAACAACAAGTCGAAAGCCGGTCTGCGGCGGCCGGTTTCGGTGGCGCTCTCGAAGGACGGGGGCGCGAGCTGGGGATGGGTTCGCGATCTGGAAACGGGCCGCGCGGTTCTCGATCCTGGCAAAGATCCCAACCGGAGGGATCCGGGCCGCGAAGAGTATTCCTACCCGTCGGTGATTCAGGCAGCCGGCGGCAAGATTGTCGTCGCGTTCACATACCGCCGCGAGACCATCAGAGTGGTCCGCTTCGACGAGAAGTGGATCGAAAGCGGCGGCACGGTGGGAGAATTTCAGCCGCATCGATGATCAGCCATCGTGTATGAGCAGCATCCCCTACAAGACGCGGCTGAGTTATGCGGCGCCCGACGTCGGCGGGCAGCTCATTTTCGGAGTCATTTCGAATTACCTGCTCTACTTCTACACGGACGTCTACGGCATCACGGTCGGCGTTGCCGGCACGATTCTGCTGATCGCGCGCTGCATCGACGGAATCGACGCGCCGGTTTGGGGCGTGATCCTCGATAGGACCAACAGCCGATGGGGAAAGAGCCGGCCGTGGTTTCTCCGGCTCTGTCTTCCCTATGCCGTTTTCGGCGTGCTGACGTTCCTCACGCCGGATCTGCCGGTGCGGACGAAGGCCCTGTATTCGGCCGGCACGTATATCGTGTGCGGCATTCTCTATACCGGCATTAACACGCCGGTGACGTCGATCCTGTCGGCCCTCACGCCAATCCCCGCAGAGCGGGTGATGCTGACGACGTTTCGTATGATCGGCTCGAAGCTAGGTGTCTTGATCGTCAATGCGACGGCGCTCCCATTGATTGCGTTCTTCGGCCACGGTGACGATAAGCGCGGCTTTCTCATCACCATGCCGATTTTCGCCGTCGGATCGATTGCCATGTTCCTGCTGGCGTTCCGGAACCTGGAGGAAGTGGTGGAAACTCACCGGAAGCCGTTGCCGATCCTGGGGACATTTGGCGCCATGAAAGGCAACTGGCCGTGGATCATCATTTTCGCGAGCAGCCTCTGTTTCTGGGTCGCATTCATTTCCCGGATGTCGATGGTGATCTACTATTTCACCTACGTGCTGCATCGCAAGGATCTGGTGCCGTTGGTAAACAGCCTGGATGTCGTGTCTCTCTCTGCCGTCGTGTTTCTGCCATGGTTCTGCCAGTTCACGTCGAAGCGCAATCTTTGGGCCTTGGGTTTCGCCGGCTCCATCGCCGGTCAATTCATCATGTATGCGGGGCAGCCATCGATCCCGCTGGTACTGGCCGGTTGGATTTTCGCTACCATCACCGGTGGCGTCGCCATGGCGTTTCCGTTCTCGATCCTGTCGGACAGCGTGGATTACGGCGAGTGGAAAACCGGCGTGCGAGCGGCTGGTCTTTTGACGGCTGTGGGGGCGGCATTCTGTTTGAAGGCTGGGAGCGGCATCGGAGGAGCGCTGCCGGCGTGGATCATGGCGGCTCACGGGTATGTCCCGAATGCGGCGCAATCGGCTTCGTCGTTGGTGGGGATCGAGATCGGGTTTCTGTTGCTGCCGGCCGTGTTTTTCACTCTCGGGCTGATTCCTGTGATGTTTTACCAGAAGTACGAATCGATGGAGCCGCGCATTCACGCGGAATTGGAACTACGGAGGGCA
>Ga0335073_10016687_pt1 | contig 10262 bp, 9 predicted proteins | sample Lox_Sample_22_FD_207093 | JGI IMG/M metagenome (GOLD analysis project Ga0335073, IMG submission 207093) | Soil microbial communities from Loxahatchee National Wildlife Refuge, Florida, United States - Lox_Sample_2.2 | ecosystem: Environmental > Terrestrial > Soil > Wetlands | place: USA: Florida... | reverse complement strand
GGGATTTGTCGATGTGGACCTGCGCGATGCCATCAATTCCGGCAAAGTTCCAGGACCGCACATGCAGGTGAGCGGGCCGCTGCTCGGCATCACGGGCGGGCATTGTGATGAGAACCTGCTGCCAATCCGCTATCACCAGGTGGGCGACGGGGTCGCGGACGGCATTGCGGCGGTGCAGCATAAAGTGCGGGAGAACATCAAGTATGGCGCCGATCTGATCAAGATCTGCGCGACGGGCGGCGTGCTCTCGAAGGGCGACGATCCCCAGGCGTCGCAGTACACCCTTGAAGAAATGCAGGCCATCGTCGCCGATGCGCATCGCCTCGGCCGCAAGGTGGCCGCCCACGCTCATGGCGCGCAGGGCATTTTGTGGGCCACAGAAGCCGGCGTTGATTCGATCGAGCATGGCAGCTATATCGACGATGCGGGAATCGCGGAGATGAAGAAGCGCGGGACGTATTTGGTGCCGACGCTTTATCTGGAAGACTGGATGGTGCAGTCTGGCCATTTGCCGCCGTTCTACCAGCAGAAGATGATCGACGTGAGCGCGGTAGCGAAGCGGAACATCAAGCGGGCTTACGAGGCGGGAGTGAAGGTGGCCATGGGAACAGACGCCGCGGTCTATCCGCATGGGTTGAACGCGCACGAACTCGAGGTCTACGTGAATCAGATCGGCATGACCCCGCTCGCCGCCTTGCAAACGGGGACCGTGAATGCCGCTGACCTGATGGGCTGGAGCGCAAAGACGGGCTCGCTCGAGCCCGGGAAGTGGGCGGACATCATTGCGGTCGAGAGAAATCCGCTCGACGACATTCGTGTGCTCCAGGATGTGAAGTTTGTGATGAAAGCGGGTGTGGTGTACAAGGGCGGACGCCCGTAACGCGCGAGAATGGGCTAATGCGAACCCGCTTTCCCGCCTGGATGCATCTCTTCGCTTGCTTGCCTCTGGTTGTGACCGTTTTCGGCCAGGATGTCCGCGTGCGCGTTTCACCTGACGTGAAAACGGGCATCGAGGGGACCACCGAATTTCCGACGATTCAGATGGCCATGGACCATCATCCATTCGCAGGGATCGGGCGCGATGGTAAGCCGGGACGCGTGTTTATCGAGATTGCCGCCGGCGTTTATCACGAGCGCGTGATCGTGACGCAGAATCACACCAACATTACGCTGATCGGAATGGGCAAATCGCCCTCGGACGTTGTCATCACCAACAGCCTGAACGCGAAGCAGGCCGGCGGAACGTTCTTCACGGAAACGGTGGAGATCAACGGCGATGGATTCGAGGCAGACAATCTCACCTTTGAGAACAGTGCCGGAAACACGGGCCAGGCCGTTGCAGCGGCGGTGCGGGCCGATCGTGCGATCTTCAAGCATTGCCGGTTTCTGGGCCACCAGGACACGCTCTTTGCCGACTATGGCCGGCAATATTACGTCGACTCCTATATCGAAGGCGGAGTTGACTTCATCTTTGGGAATGCGGCGGCGGTTTTTGATCACTCCGAGATCCGCGCCAACGGTTCCGGCTACCTGACTGCGCAATCGCGGACATCGCCGGAACAGGCAACGGGTTTTGTGATTCTGAACAGCCGCGTGACCAGCGGCATCGAGCCAGGCGCGGCGCGCGACACCATCAGCCTCGGGCGGCCATGGCGTCCCTACTCACGTGTTGTGTACCTCAATACGTCGCTACCGGCAAATGTCATTCCCGCGGGTTGGAATCTATGGGGCCGCAAAGGCGAAACACCGCAAGCCTACTACGCGGAGTTCAACTCCACGGGGCCGGGGGCAAATCCGGCCGCACGTGTCGGATGGTCACACCAGCTTACGGCGAGCCAAGCCGCCAGGTATCGTCCGCGCGTCTTTCTCGGCGGCAAAGACCACTGGAATCCCGAAGCCGAAGCAGCCAAGCTTCCTTAGATTCCGCGCCGATCCGACTGGCTTTTTCACACCGCGATCGGTTTACATCTCGCCATCTGCCCTGCCACACTAGGGAGTGGACACCCAGACAATCGTAATTCTCGACTTCGGCTCGCAGTATACGCAGCTGATCGCGCGGCGCATTCGCGAACAGAACGTCTTCTCGGTCGTGCTGCCGTGTACCGCGCCCCTCGCGGAAATCCAGTCGTACAAGCCCATCGGCATTATCCTTTCCGGCGGCCCTTCGTCGGTCTACGACGCGGATGCGCCGGCCGCGGACCCCAAGCTTCTGGAACTGGATGCACCCATGCTGGGTATCTGCTATGGACTGCACTTTATCGTGCATCACATGGGGGGCAAGGTGCGCACCGCGCCGAAGCGCGAATATGGCCATGCCGATGTGACGATTGAGGATGATTCGACGCCTTTGTTCGCCGGCCTGCCGGAGTCGATGCACGTGTGGATGAGCCACGGCGACGAAGCCCTCGAGTTGCCGCCGGGGTTTCACCGCACGGCCATCACGTCGAATGCCCTGGCCGGAATTGCGAACGAGGAGCGCAAAATCTGGGCGGTTCAGTTTCATCCCGAGGTGCATCACACGCCGCTCGGGCCGCAGCTTTTGAAGAACTTCGTCTTTGCGATTTGCGGGGCTCGAGGCGACTGGACCCCCGCGCACTTCATCGAGACGACCATCCACTCGATCCGCGAGAAAGTGGGCATAGGCCATGTGATCTGCGCGCTTTCGGGCGGAGTGGATTCGTCGGTCGCCGCGGTGCTGGTCCACAGGGCTATTGGAAACCAGCTGACCTGCGTCTTTGTGAACAACGGCGTGCTGCGCAAGAACGAATTTGCGAATGTCCAGAAAAACCTGCGTGACAAGCTAGGGCTCAATCTCGTTGCAGTCGACGCCAGCCGGCGCTTCCTCGAGAAACTCGCCGGTGTGACCGAGCCCGAACAGAAAAGAAAAATCATTGGGGCCGAATTCATCGCTGTCTTCGACGACGAGGCCACCCGTATCGCGGCAGAGGGCGGCAATGCTCTAGACGACGGGCACGGGAATCCCGCCCGAAGATTGGACTGGCTGGTCCAGGGCACGCTGTATCCCGACGTCATCGAGTCAAGCAGCGTCAAGGGCCCAAGCCAGACCATCAAAAGCCACCACAACGTGGGCGGCCTGCCCGAGCGCATGAAGCTCAAGCTGATCGAACCGCTGCGTGATTTGTTCAAAGATGAAGTGCGCCGCATCGGGCGCGATCTCGGCATGCCCGAAGAGATTCTTGGCCGCCAGCCGTTTCCCGGGCCGGGCCTCGCCGTGCGCATCCTCGGCGAAGTAACAGCCGACCGCGTTGCGCTGCTGCAGGAGGCCGACGACATCGTGGTGACCGAAATCAAGGCGGCGGGGCTCTACAACAAAATCTGGCAAAGCTTTGCCGTGCTGCTTCCCGTGATGAGCGTGGGCGTGATGGGGGATCAGCGTACGTATGCGTACACCGCGGCTGTCCGAGCGGTCCACTCGGAAGACGGCATGACAGCCGATTGGGCGCCGCTGCCGCATGAGTTGTTGAAGCGGATCTCGAGCCGGATCGTGAATGAGGTGCGCGGGATCAACCGCGTGGTTTACGACATTACGTCAAAGCCGCCCGGCACCATCGAGTGGGAATGATTTGCCATCAAGGCAGACGCGACTCCGTACTGCGCGGCAGGGGCTGATGGCCGATTCAACGATCGAACTTAAGACAGGTTGCGGGCCGGCGCTGCCGGCGGTGGGTTGCTCTTCGGTCTTGTGAGGAAGCTGAAGGCAATCATCCCGATGGCGATGAGCGTCAGCATGCCCAGCCAGGTCATACCAGCCATCTCCTTGACCTCGCCGATTCGTGTCTCCACCTCGCGCATGTTGCGCCCTGCCAGCACGAATCCCGGGTGGGTGCCGCTCAGGCGATGAATCACTGTCGCGATGCGTACGCCGCCTGCGCCGAGAACGGGCTGCCAACTCAAACGTTCCTCGCCGTGTTGGCGGACGTAGTCGAACACGCCGGGCGGAGGCACCGGAACAGACCCATTCAGCTCCGCCTGCGCCGCGAGAGGACGTCCCTGGTCGTCGTAGACGATCACGAAGGGTGCCAGGCTGCGTGCCATGTCGATGGGTTGCGCCGTTGGAATCGCTTGCTCTGGGGCGACACCCTGCTCCAGCCGAACAGCGATATCGTTTGCCATTTGAATCTGTGGGTCATTGAGTCCGGAACGCAGCACGTGCTGTGGAATCGCGTAAAACGCCAGCGCGACACCGGTTGCGATACCGCTGAGAATGATGGTATTGAGTACAAGAAGCGGGCGCGAAAACGAATCACGCATCATGGCGCAATGCTCCTTTGCGAGTGAAGCTGCAAGGTCCCAGAGAACCAAAGCGAAAAGATCCCGATGAGAGAGCGAAGGATCGCGCAGCGCGTCCCGAAATGCCTGCCGCAAAGCTTCGCCATGTGCGTCTTGGAATCGCGGCGGGTAAAGCTGGATTGCACAGGCGTAGACCTTCTCGGCCCACTGCGCTCTCTGATTCATGATCGCCCCCTGTGGGGCAGCAAGCCCATTCCGCGTGCGGCGTGGACCGCGGCATCGAGCCGCTCGGCCTCAGCCGCAAGGAGGCGCCGGCCTTGCGTAGTCAGCCGGTAGTAGCGCCTGCGCTCGTCATCGGAGATCCCCGACTCGACCACCATAGAGGGTGCCAGGGCCCATGCGGATTCCTCCACCAGCTGCGCCGCGCGCGGCTTTCATGATCGCATAGCCGTGTTTATCTCCATCGGCCAACGAAAGCAGGATGGCAAAAACGGCCGGGCTCAGCGGCGCGGCAGGCATCGACGACATGCTTGCGATCATATATCCGAAGCGGATATATCCGCAACTGGAATATTGTTCTTTTTGTCGGCGCCCCTGTGCACTCGAGGAAACGCCAGTTCGATTCAGTTGCCGACCGGCCCCACGCGCAACGCGGCGATTTCGCGGCTCAGTACGTCAAGACGCGCCATCAGCTCCGAGTGGCGCTTGTCCGCGATCGAGGGATCGAAAGCTTCGACATAGAAGCTGCCGTTCGGCTCAAGTTCGCAGCGGTACACCTGGTGAACATCGTCGAATCCCTGCCGGTGAACGACCGCAATCAGCTCTTCGTAAGTGAGCGATTCGCGTTCCAGCGCTTTGCGATCGACACGCCCGTCGCGAATGAGAACCGCGGCACGTCCCTCGAGCAGCCGCGTCAACCGTGGCGATCGAAAGAGAACCCGAACCACCAGCCAGTTAATGGCCAACAGGCTGAACGCGCCGATGATGCCGCCGGTCACCGAGTTGTCATCGCCGATGATCGCGTTCTGCACGGTGTTGGAGAGAGACAGCAGCACGACCAAATCGAACGGGTTGAGCTGCGCGAGTTCGCGCTTTCCAAACACTCGTAAGAGGGCCACAAGGACCAGGTAGACGATAACCGGACGCAGCAGTTTCTCGAGAATGGGAAGCGGTAACTGAAACATGTGATCGAAGACTTGCGCCATGCCACCGAGAATACGGCGAGGACGATGAATTTTCCAACAGAGGCAGCAAAGAGTACAGCCAGCCGCTTCTTCCCTGGCGGAAGGCTCAGGCTCCCCGGGTTTTCCCGCGGTTCTGCTAGAGTGAGACTTGACCGGAGCAGCATGTCACCGCTCCGGCATAAACGGAATCGATCACCATGGCAAGATTCGGACTCTTTCGCAAGGCGGGGGACGCCCCTGAGCCGGTTGAAGGGAAGTCAGTGTTTGCTGCGCTCTCCCCGTTTCGAATCGAGCCAAGGTATGTTGAGCGGGTTTGGGGTTTCCGCGATCTGCATCCATGGTTTGACTACACAGCCGCAGGGGAGCCGGTGGGCGAAGTCTGGCTCACCGGGGACGACTGCCTCATTGCCAGCGGGCCGCATGCGGGGAAGCGCCTGGCGCAGCTCTTCGAGGAGTCGGCCGGAGCGCTTCTTGGCGAGGAACCACCTGGCGCCGGCTCGCCGCTGCTGATCAAAGTGATCTTTGCGCGCGAGAAGCTCAGTGTGCAGGTGCATCCCGACGACGCGCTCGCGCGGAAGTATGGGTTGGCGCGCGGCAAAACGGAGTGCTGGTATGCGCTGGCCGCGGAGCCGGGTGCACAGGTTGCGGCGGGCCTCAAGCATGGCGTGACGCTGGAACAGGTTCGGGCTGGAATCGCCGACAGAACCCTGGAGAACAGCCTGCAAGCGTGGCCGGTTGCCGCTGGCGACATGATCTTCGTCGACGCCGGCACTGTTCACGCGATCTGGCCAGGGTCCATCCTGCTCGAGACGCAACAGAACAGCGACACGACCTACCGCATGTATGACTATGGGCGTCCGCGCGAACTCCATATTGAGAAGTCGCTCGAGGCCACGCGGCTTGCGACACGAGCCGGCAAAGTCGCTCCCCGTGCATTGCAGGACCGGACTGTCCTTGTTGAGGAAGACTACTTTTGCGTGGAGCGAATCCCGGTAGTCGTGAGCCGGGCCAGCGCGACACTGCCGAGCAGCCACGAGACCGCTGCCGGTCTTTCGTATCTTTTTGCGGCGGCGGGTTCGGGACGCCTGGCCAGTCCAAGCTTCGGCCAGGTGGATTTGCCTCCTCGCGGGATCATCGCGGTTCCTGCATCCTCTCCGGTGTTTGCGGTGCAGGATCTTGGAGAGCTCGACCTGATTCGCATTTCGCCCCGCTGGCCTGAGGCGTAGGCCGTCTGCGCTTCCAAGCGAATCGAACATTGCAAACCCGAGGAGACTTCCGTGAACACCTTTGAGCACCCTACCCGGATCACCCCATTTCTCTGGTTCGACTCCAACGCGGACGATGCGGTCGATTTCTATCTCACCGTCTTCAAGCATTCGCGCAAGACCGGCACCTTCGTTCGCCAAGCCGACGACCCCAGCGGAAAGGCTGGAACCGTGTTGACCGTCAGCTTCGAGCTGGAAGGTCTCCAGTTCACTGCCCTCAACGGCGGCCCGTTTCACAAGTTCAACGAAGCAATCTCTTTCGTGGTCCGCTGTGATACCCAGGCCGAGATCGATTCCTATTGGTCGAAGCTGGTCGACGGCGGCAGCGAGATCGCCTGCGGCTGGTTGAAAGATAAGTTTGGCCTTTGCTGGCAGATCGTGCCGGACCGCCTTCCGGAACTGATCAAGCACCCGAAGGCAATGCAGGCCATGATGCAGATGAAGAAACTGGATATTGGTGTTCTTGAGCGCGCCGCCCAGTCCTGATTTGCCCCGAGTCCAGCTTGGCTCGATTTCCGCGCCTTCCTGTTAGCATGGAAGGTGACAGATGCAAAACAAAAAACTGAAAATCATTCCCCTCGGAGGGCTCGGCGAGTTCGGGATGAACTGCCTTGCGATTCGCTGGGAAGATGACATCATTGTGATCGATGCGGGGCTCATGTTCCCCGAATCCGAGCTGCTTGGGGTCGACATCGTCGTTCCCGACATCACCTATCTCGTCGAAAACAAAGCGCAGGTCAAGGCGATCATCCTCACCCACGGCCACGAAGACCACATCGGAGGCTTGCCATGGATTCTGAGCGAGATCAAGGTCCCGGTCTACGGCACCGAATTCACTCTTGCCTTTGTGGAAGGGAAGCTCGAAGAGCACCAGTTGCTCGACGAAACCGAGCTGATCGAGATCAGCCCCCGGGAAAAATTCTCGGTCGGCCCCTTCACCATCGAGCCCATTCGTGTCACCCATTCCCTGGTTGATTGCGTGGCTCTGGCCATCGAGACACCGGTCGGTGTCGTGATCCATACCGGCGACTTCAAGATTGACCTTTCGCCGCTCGATGAAAAGCCGTTCGATCTGCATACGTTCGCCGAATACGGCAAGCGCGGGGTGCTCGCTCTCCTGCAGGACTCGACCAACGTGGAGCGGTCGGGCTACACGCCGAGCGAAGCGGCCGTGCGTCCGCGCCTGGATGAAATCTTTTCGCGTACCAAGAAGAAGCTGTTCTTCAGTTGCTTCTCTTCCTCGATTTATCGCATTCGCATCGCGATGGAGCTGGCGCGCGCCCACGGACGCAAAGTTGTCGTTCTCGGGCGCTCGATGATGGAGTCGACGGAGATAGCCCAGGATCTGGGCTACCTTGATTTGCAACCGGGTCTGGTGATCAATCCCGGGCAGATGCGCGACTATGCGCCCGACCAGCTCCTGATCCTCATCACGGGCACGCAGGGCGAACCCATGAGCGCGCTCAGCCGCGCGGCGGTCGACAATCACAAGCACGCGCACATCGATCCCGGCGACACTGTGGTGCTGAGCTCGCGCATCATTCCCGGCAACGAGAAAGGCATCTTCCGCGTCATCGATCATCTTTTCCGCCGTGATGCTTTCGTGATTTACGACGACGGCCAGCATGGGCTGATCCACGTGAGCGGGCATGGAAGCCAGGAAGAGATGCGCTTACTCATCAACCTCGTCCGGCCGAAGTTTTTCATTCCGGTCCACGGCGACTATCGCTATCTCCGCCGCCATGCGCAGGTGGCAATGGAAACCGGTGCGATCGAGCACGCCATCGTCATGGAGGATGGCGATGTTTTGGAATTGGACAAGGATGACGCGCGCAAGAAGGACAAAGTGACAGCCGGCCGCATTCTCATCGACTCGGGATCTTCGATCGACGTGGTCGAAGATCTGGTGATTCGCGATCGCCGCATCCTGAGCGAAGACGGAATTGTGCTGGCGGTGCTGGCGATTAATAAGAAGACCGGCAAGGTGGAGCGCGCGCCCGAACTCGTGATGCGCGGTTTCGGGGGTGCCGATATCAGCGACGAGGCCGGCGCCGTCGTACTCAGGACGCTCGACGGCCTGAAGGACGAGGAGAAATCCGACTACGGCATGGTGAAAGAGAAAGTGCGCGTGGAGTTGAAGCGCCTGATCCAGAAAACTACCGGGCGGCGCCCGCTGATCATGCCGGTGATTTTGGAGATCTAGCTGCAGCATTGTCGCTCCTTCGCGATTTGCGAAAATCAATCCTGGGGGGTCGCTCAGTGCGTCGCCTGATCCTTTCGCTGCTGTTACTCGCTGGCCTGCCGTCTGCATACGGGCAGGGAATTGAAAGCAAGGCTCCCGCAACGGCGCAGGCATGTCCTCCGACGCCCACGCTCGAAGCGCTGACCAAGGCGCTCGATGATGCCGTGAGCGGTCCCGGCAACAAGGATCGCACCTGCTTCCGGGACATTCTCACGCCCGACGCGCGCTTGTCGCCTATCCGAAAAGCCGACGCCGGCTTCGCTCCCCACGCTCTCACGGTGCAGGACTGGATCGATGCCGTGGCGAAGCGCGGAGACGCAGCTTTCTACGAGCACCAAATTAAGGTGCAGACGGAGACCTACGGGCACTTTGCCCACCTCTGGAGCACCTATGAGATTCGCGAAACGCGCGACGGCAAGGCCACGATGACCGGGATCAATAGCATCCAGGCGGTCTTCGATGGGATGCGGTGGAAAGTCTACGCCATTCTGTGGGAGCCGAACACAACGGCGGGGCCGGTGCCGGAGAAGTATCTGCCATGAGCACAGCAACGGCATCTCTGGTTTCTCTCGAAACGATTCGCGAAGCGGCCTCGCGCGTTGCAGGCATTGCGGTGAAGACGCCGCTCGTGCGGGCTTCCTTTCCCGGCGTTTCCGGCGAAGTCTGGCTGAAGGCGGAGAGCCTGCAGCCGATCGGAGCATTCAAGATTCGCGGCGCGGCCAACAAGATTCTGCAGCTCTCGCCGGAAGAGATCGCCCGCGGCGTCATCACCTACTCGAGCGGCAACCATGCGCAGGGCGTGGCCTATGCTGCGCGGGCGGTCGGCGCAAAGGCCGTCATTGTGATGCCTTCGAATGCTCCCGCTATCAAGCGTGCGGCGACGATCGCGCTTGGAGCCGAGGTCGTCGACGTCGGGCCGGCGTCAACGGAGCGCCTTGCGGTCGCCGAACAACTCATTCGCGCACACGGCTATGTTGTGGTCCCGCCTTACGACGACGAGAGGATCATCGCCGGCCAGGCCACCTGCGGCCTGGAGATCGTGGAGCAATTGCCGGAGGTCGACCTCGTGCTTTCCCCGGTTTCCGGCGGAGGCTTGTTGAGCGGAATTGCCGCGGCCGTCAAGCAACTGCGTCCGGCGGCCAAGGTGTTCGGAGTCGAACCGGAGCTTGCCGGTGACTCAGCCGAGAGCTTTCGCAAAGGCGAGATCGTCGAATGGCCCGCGGAACTCACAAGCCGCACCCTTGCCGACGGGCTGCGGACGCAGAGCCTTGGCGTTCGCAATTTCGCGCATATCCAGGCGTTTGTTGATGGCATCGTTAC
>Ga0335073_10016686_pt1 | contig 10262 bp, 9 predicted proteins | sample Lox_Sample_22_FD_207093 | JGI IMG/M metagenome (GOLD analysis project Ga0335073, IMG submission 207093) | Soil microbial communities from Loxahatchee National Wildlife Refuge, Florida, United States - Lox_Sample_2.2 | ecosystem: Environmental > Terrestrial > Soil > Wetlands | place: USA: Florida... | reverse complement strand
CCTGTGCGGCGCCTCAGTTGCGTCTTGCTCATACCTACAAGTCTACACCCGATAAAACATGCTCCCATCTGGCCGGACACGCTCCGATCTTGTCCCTGTCGAAGAGGGGCTCATCTGAACTTGTGCGGCGTGCTCACTTTGCCGTCGCGCGTTTTTTCAACCGTGTCGAGAGAGAGAACTGACGTGACCGAAACGTCGGCTGTCATGAAAACCTCGCTGATGAATTTGAACCCTCTTTCCGACTTGACCGAAATGCCGTTCCGAACCATCGTGTCCTTGGAACGGTCCGACCTTTCGACGACAAGTTGTATGTCCATGACTTCTGTTTTGGAATCGGCAGCGATGACCATGACGCCGAAGGCGTAGAGCATCACTCCGGCTACCTTGCTTCCTCCAAGTGCGTGCAAGGTCGCCTCCGAACACCCGATTAGACTTGTACAGGGCGTCTCGACTGTACGGTCCGTCCAGGATAGTTCTGCTCCTGAAGGGAAGACGAAGAACAATAGAGGCGCAATCAGTAGAAAAGTGCGGCGCATAAATCTGTTCCTCCATGATGTCTCTTTGCCGCCGAAAACCCCATCTTTCGGACCTGAAAATATCGGCATGACACACATTCCTGACCACCTTATCATAAGGGGCCGGCCTGTCAATCCCCTCCCTTAGCACGCGGATGGCGCTGGATGGTGCATTCAGGGTGTAGTTCTAGCGGCTGCACTCTCACTGTGGCGGCAAAGGAGGGCTAAAATGACTTTGGGCGGGGCTGGGCAATAAGGAAAGGTGAGGTTGCACAGACCGGTTACACTCGGCCGCCGCGCCGACTAACAAATCAGTTTCGGAGGGAATGTGGCTATTTCTTTCGTCCCCCGCTTGATCACGAGCGGACTCTGGCTGTTTGCATGCACGGCTTACGGGCAGACCGGCGAGAGCCCGACATTCGACGTCGCCTCGATCAAGCCCTGTCTTACACCACCGGACAGAAGTTTGCTGGGTCCCAGAGTACGATATACGCCAGATGGAATCACGGCTTCGGGAGTTCGACTCGATGTATTGGTCATGGAGGCATATCAGTTGCCCCCGGTGCTGATCCAAGGATTGCCGGGGTGGACTGCGTCGGACTTGTTCGACCTGAATGCCAAAGCGGCGCGACCGGCGGAAAAAGGCGAGATTCGGCGCATGCTTCAGACACTCCTGGCGGAACGGTGCCGTCTCGTCGCTCATCGTGAAACTAAGGAAATGAGCCTCTACGATATGACCGTAAAGGATGAGTCGAAGCTCTACAAACTGAAGGATGGGGCCGATAAGACCAATGAGGACTTTAATACTCTCCAGGCTCGCACGAAAGCACCGTACCTCGACCAGGCCAGATACCGGGAAGCCGGCGGCGGGGGAGCCGTCTCGCTTACCGGAACAATGGACACCTTGGCAATAAGTCTCTCGAAGCAGGCAGAAGTCGGACGTCCGGTGATAAACAAAACCGGCCTAGAGGGGACGTATATGATAGTTTTGCAATTCTATCGCGGGGAATTTGTGGAAGACTTACAGTCCGTGTTCGGCCTCAAGCTGACGCCACGAAAGGGTATGACTGAGTTATTGGTCATCGACCACATGGAACGTCCCTCAGCCAACTAATACCTCCGACGCGTGTCAATCTCCTTCCCCTTCAGGGAGAAAGTTGAATCAACGTTTTGCTCCCCCCTAACGTCAGCTGTTGCGGATGGTCAGAATGAAGATGTTCGCATTCTATGTCGTCGCGGGAGCCGCTCTGCTGGCACAGGAACAGCATTCGCCAGCGGTTCGGCCTGCTTTTGAGGTTGTGTCGATTAAGTTATGCCAAGGGCGCGGAGCAGACAGGTCAGCATCTCCAGGGAGGCTTTATCTTGAATGTCGATCGCTCTCAGACCTAATAAAGCTGGCCTACGATACATTCGCATCAGGTATGATTGATCCGTCTAATCTAGGCGATCCAGTGATTCCTCTCGAAGGACAACCTGCATGGGTCGATTCAGACCGGTATACAATCGATGCCAAAGCTGTTGGCCGGGCAACACAGGCCATGATGCGTGGACCAATGATGCAGGCCGCATTAGAGGAGCGATTTCACCTGAGGATTCACCGTGCGACACGCACCGTTCCTGTTTTTGCGCTCACCGTTCCACCTGGGGGATCCAAGCTTCGTCCCACTCCGGAAGGCAGCTGCGCTGTTGTCGTTGACTCTGACATGGTGGCCAGGGAGAGCAATCGTGACGGAAAACCACTATGCGGACTCGTTCTTACTTCGTCGACGGCTGATGGTGGAATGATCTTCGACGTCCACGGAATGCGCCTGGATGCTTTCTGCAGGTACATTCGCGGCTTGGCCCGACCAGTGATTAACGGCACTGGTCTTACTGGGCTCTTCGACATCCATCTGGAACTACATCGTGGGGAGCCTGTCGAGGATGGTAGCCCTACGCCTCCGCCCACGATGGCCGACATCGTGAATCGGCAGCTTGGCCTTCGTTTGGAACCAGCTTCGGGTCCGCGCGACTATTTAGTGATCGACCACATAGAGAGACTATCGGACAACTGATTCAAACAAGCCTGGTTCAACAAAGAGAAAGGCCGAGACCAGCCTGCTGAGAATCTTGGCGCCCTACGTCCTCCCGAAAGGCCTCGACGAACCAAGGTAGTCACTGCGATGACGCTCCATCGTCCTGGAGAGCTATTCCGTATTCAAGCGGATCAAGGACACTCTCGGGCACCTCCTTCCAGTTCAACACGTTCCCTTCATACTCAAAGGCCGCCTGCTCCTTCGCGTCATCAACGGAGAGGTGCCAAGTATCATTAATACAGTCACCTCCTTGCCCAAAACGGTACAAGAACACTCCGCTGGGATCTTCCTCAATAAGGAGGAACATGGCCCCGGGGTCCTCCACGCGAGTGTCCCGCCCACCAGTCAATGTCGGGGGAAGGCCGCGGTAGTGCTTCACGTTCGTCGAAAGCGTTGGATGAGCTAATCTCGCGAACAGACGCGACTTCATTTTTTTTGCTTTCTGCCCTATGGACGTATTTTATCGCGCGCCTGTCAATCCCCTTCGTCTGCACGGCGTCACCAGGGCGAAATGACTGTCTTCCGGCGGGCTGTTTCCACTGCGCTCTAGTGGCGGAATCCGGCGTGATAGTTTGCTGGATTCCCAATGCCCACCCGCAACCCAGTTGCGCTGAAACCGCCTGAAATCGCTGAACAAAAGGCGAATTGTCTTTAGAGTCATTCACTTGCAAGTTTGCATAACTTCGAATTATCGGAAGTTGAGACGACAAGGGCTTCTGCTCGCCCACTGCGGGCAGGTGGCCATTTTGACTGGCAATCCCGAGGTGAATAGCAATGAACACGAAATCACAACGCGACGGGGAGGGGCATTTCAGGCCGGGGGCAGCCGGTATCCAGAGAACCGAACCGGGATTTCTCCGCATGTCCTTCACCGCATTTGTCCATTGGATGACTCCATTCCGGTCACAGCCTTCTACCTGCCAGCGGTGCGCGGCCCGGGCTACCGTTCGGGGGTGCGCGGTAAACAGGGCTCATGTACAATCGAAGACGATGCGCGATGGCCTCCAGGGAGAGAAGAGGGGGCGCGGGTGTACGAGGAGACGGTCGTGTGGCAGATTCGGTCGGAGCAAATGGCGATTCTGAGACGCGAGAATCTCAGGAGCCGACTTTATTCCCACGCGCGCGAGGCCGCGCCGAAGGTTTGCGCGCAAATGACAGCCGAACATGTGCGGGCGGTGGTGGATCACTGCCTGAATCGATGCCGGCATTACGGCATCACGCGATCCTACGATATGATGCGCTATTTGAATCTGATGTTCGTGTTCGGATTCGCCTTTGACGCCGAGCTGCCGTGGGCGGCCAACGCCCTGGCGTTCCCCAATCCCGACGGAAGAGTGGACCTGCTGATGGACCGCGCGTTGCGGCAAAGGGCGGCAGCCGGCGGAACGCGAGGAAAAACCGCATGAGCGACGGGGCTGTAGCGACCGGCGGACCGCCTCCGCCGGCGCCATCGAGCGCTTCGCCGGACGCACTGCCGGCGATGAACGCGGCGGCCGCCAGTAACGGGAGCGAGCCGAGTTGCAAGCGCAAGAGCTGGTTCCACGTGAGCATCTATAAGGTGGACGATCAGAACCAGGAGATCTACGCCGAAGACGTAACCATCGACCTGACGATTACCGACCTCGGCCAGGTGCAGCGCGTGACTTCCGCCGACGCGAAACCGGTCAAAATCCCTCTGCTCGAGCCGGGCGGCAAGGGGGATGTGCTGCAGATGACGCACGACACGGACGTCTACGAAGCGATCGGAGACTTTGAATAAGTCATGGGCCGCGTGTTCCGGCAGAAGAGCGACGCGACCCCCTACACGCCGAAGCCCGGAGATACGTTTGAGGGAATCGTCGGCAGCCAGTGCGACAAGTCGGCCAATCCGAAGATCACCTGCGACGAAGTCGCGCTATACAACTGGGGCACGGCCAAGCCCAATGAAGTGGCGCGCGCGCTGGTGGAATTGCTGGGCGTGCGCAAGTGGACCGACGACGACCCGTACAAGTGGGAGCTGGATCCGGCGCGCGGCATCGGCAAGAATGTCCTGATTCCCAAGCTGATGAAGAAGGAGGGGCTCGCCTACGAGAAGGACCACAAGCTGAAGGTCAAGCAGCAGCTTCCAGCCACCGCGGTACGGATCACCAAGCTGGACAAGTGGTTTCTGCCTGCGGAAGAGACCTGCGACATCTCCTGGGAACTGGAGGGCGTGAAAGCCAGGGCGGCCAAGCTGGATTTCGATGTTTATGCGAGCAATTACTGCAAAGCCTCACCCACTAATGATCACGATTTTTTTACCTTCACGTACAGCGCGACGCCGGACATCGCCATCCGGCAGAAATCGGTAACCGCCAGCGCGGGTGAGCGGGCGAAAGGGGACATCACCGACTGGAAAGGCGAGAGCGAGGCGTCCGACGGCATCCTCAAACCGGCGGCCTCGGCCAAAAGGTACGTAAGCGCGGCCTCCTCGCCGTACACGGTACTGCTGCGGTATTACCAGAACGACGGCGATAAGAAGGGGCTGATGCGAGTCGACGGGTTCTGGCCACGCTGGAGCGGCACAGGCGCCGGACGCGCGGTGGTGGCGGATTCCCTGAAGATCAAGTGGCATTGCAAGGATTGCCCGGGTGGGCTGCAGGGTCAGTTCCTGGTTCTGGATAAAGACGACACCATCGTCTGGCGGCAGGCGATTCCGGCGGCCAAGTGCGGCAACGGCGACCAGGAGATCGATTGGTCGACGGACGGCACGGCGATCGTGCAGGAAGACAAGATGCCGTACCGCGTTCAAATCCAGGTGCACACCGACAAGGACACGGCGGCCGGTTTCGCGCTGGCCGGCATGCACACCGAGGTGCGGTTATTTGTGGACAAAGACACGCACCCGCTGGAGCTGGATCCGTACGTGGCCCATACCGATAAGATCTCGCTGGACCTTTCGATCGCCGACCTATACCACAAAGCCAAGGATCCCGAGAAAGGCGACGGCAAGCTGTGGACCAAGTTCGCGCTGGCCAAAGCGGGCTATCATCCCGGGCCGGTGAACGACGGCGCGACCAATCCGAATTTCGAATCGGCGCTGAACGAATTCCAACGCTCGGTGCCGAAGGGCGGCGCGGGCAACTATTCGCGCCTGGCGCTCAGCAGCGGTGGTGACGATAACGACGAGACCAAGGCCGCGCTGGGGAGCCTGACTCAGAACCGCCGCCGGCCATGGTTCGGCGATCCCGCCGGCCGGGGCGATTGGGCCGACACGGTCGACGCCAAGGGCGCCGTCACGCGGGAGTTCCGCAAGGACCCCGGCTTCCTGACGGCCTTACGCAATCCGGACGGCCGGATGATTCTGTGGGTGGACGATCGAAACTGGTACACCGATTTCGCCTGGATCGGCGCCTCCGACGACGTCAACCCAACCGTCCGCAGCATCGTGACGGGCGACCCGGCGGACCTGGGAAACCTGCGCGGAGAGTACACCGCGGAAGATTTGCGCGTGGGCTACGACGCCCGCGACGTCGCGCGGCCCTGGATTCCGCTGCAGGTGGATGTGCGGCTCCTCCGCAAGGCCAACACGCTGAGCGATGCGGTGGCGGCCGAGACGGACGAAGCCAAGGCGGCCAACATGCGCAAGGCCATCGGGCCGCTGCGGGTGGATTGGAGCTTCGACGAGATCGAGGAAACGGAAACGGTCAACCTGGCGACCGGAAATGCCGATCTTCCCAAGCTGGATGGCGACATTGCCGCGGCGCTCGGCGGCCTGTATAACCGGGAGCGCACCCGCACCAAGACCGCGTTGCGTTACGCACTGGACCGGATGAAGGCCACGCATCCGCGGCTGGACATACACAAGACTTCGAAGTATTACAACGCGCCGGAAAGCTGCGGCGGCATTCGACCGTCCTCGGCCAGCACATATTTCAGCAAGGCTTTCGGCACGGAGTATGCCGAGTCGCTGCGTCCGTATATCGCCAAGACCACCGCCATCGAAACCATTTACACGGTGGTGCACGATGACCTGGGACAGGGCGCGGACGGGTTTTTCGAAAAATGCCAGGGGCGGGCGGGGGTCTACTTCCATCCTTCGCGTATGGCCGGCGATGGCTACCAGGTGCGGGCGCAGGTGCGCTTCGAACAGGCCCCGAATTACCAGTTCCCGAATCTCGATACGCTAAAAGCTCGCTATCCCAAGCTGGCCCAGGCGCAAAGCACAAAGTTCCGGCAGTGGCGCAAGTGCTCGGTGCGAGCGTATCTGTGTTGGAGCCCGGTGAATAGCTGGTCGGGAACACTTCCCACCGCATTCCGGCAGTTCTATACCGGATGCCACCTCCACATGATCAATGAGCTCGCGGCGACGGATGGCGATTTGAGTGTCTCCCCGGGCACCCTGTTCGATGTGGATGGATACCGGACAATGGTCAAACAGTGCCTGCGTTCGGACGATCCGCGGTGCGGGAAGTGGTGGAATTCGAGAGCCAGCTGGATCACGGTGGGCGCCACCATCTGGCCGTGGTCCGGGCACAGACAATACGGCATTGTCGAGCCATCCGCCGCCAATTTGACGGCAGCCAAGGGTTTCGAAGACATCAAGTCGCGGATCTGGGATCCGCTCTGGTGGAAGTACGCCACGCGGGTTTCCCTCGAGATGGTTAAGCTGATCGAGAAGCAGACGGGCCGGATGCGCGGCCACGTAGTGGTGGAATTCCAGACCACGCCGGTAGCGTACTACCGGCGCTACCAGTGCAAGCGGTGCCGGGACGTGTTTACCTTCGTGCAGAACGCCGACGGGCCCATCCTGAAGGACGAAGCCTGCCCGACATCCGGCTGCGGCGACAAATGGTTCGGCGCGGGAAAATTGCGGCTGGTTCCGAAGTTCGAAGGCTATTTCGTTTGCTCCAATGACCCGACGCACATTTTCGGGCCGTCGAAGGAAGAGTCGGCGGCGGGCCCTGGCGTTTGGGGTGGGCAGGCCTGTCCGACGTGCCGAACCGCGGGTGTAGCTCCGGTTCCCACCCTCAGCCTGGAGCAAGTGACTTCGGAACTCTACCGTTGCGATACGTGCAATTTCGAGGGCTGGTACGGCGAGCCCGGCGCACCCGGCGTCCGCGGCAGTCATCAGGATCAGTCTTGCCCCTGCCTGTGCGGCGGAAAGATGAAGAGCCTGAACCAGGCGCTCGCCGCTCAACCGCGGATCGAGCTGTCAAACAGCGTGCCGGCCACGAAGGTGCAGTACACGTTCGGCGGCACTCCCACGCCGGGGATGCCATCCTCTTCGCTGGGCAATCCGGTGGGGGTGGCCATCAACTTCGTGGGCGACGCCGAGCTTTGGGGCCACGAGGTGGGGCACTGCCGGCACCATGAACACGCGGGCGGCGCGCCGCCTCCGGGAGATCCCAACCAGGAACATGACTCCACCAACAACACCACCGTGAATTGGGCCGATCCGGCGATCAATGAAACCAATCCGGTCAACCAGAATTGGGACCGCGCCTGCCTGATGACGTACGCCAATCAACTCAAGACGTACGACAATGTGAAGGACAAGCGCTGTTTCTGCTTCAAGTGCGTGTTGAAAAATCGCGGCTGGAAGCTGCACGACGGCAGCCTACCCGTCGTACCCGCCACGGTTCAGGATCCATAAGGCATGCGAGAACTAATCGTAGCTGCCGCACTCTGCATGTCCGCCGCCGCGGCCGTGCAACAATCGCCGCCGCGAGGCGGTAATGCGAGGACGGTGATGACACTCCAGCTCAATCTCCAGACTCCGGCCAAGCCGTTCGTCACGGGCGGACCGATGCCGATCGGGCTCGATCTGCGCAATACCGGCGACGCCCCGGTGGATGTACCGGCTTCCACGGAGCCATCGGAATTTGAATATCTGCTCCTCAGCGAAGACGGGTCCAAGACCATTCAAAGCCTGAGCTACGAAAGCAAGATGATCTCCAAGGGCGAGGTACAGCGGATGCAAGGGGAGACGCAACCGCTCGCACCCGGCAAATTCATGATATACGCCGACGATCTGGGGGCCCTCGCGGTGCGACCGATCGCACCCGGCAAATACCAGCTCCAGGCGCTCTACCGGATGCCCGGAAATATCCTGGTGCGCTCGAACCGGGTGCCGATCCAGGTAATTGCCTCGCGCGCCGCGGCGACGGTGGAGGGGCTCGACTTTCGCAGGGCGTACCTGAACGCCTACGAATTTCAGCGGGAAGGTGACGGCCGGTTCACCCTGCGCAAGTGGACCAGTTCCACCGACAACCTGGCGCAGGGGCAATTCCAACCCTTGCCCATGGCAGCTCCGGCGAACATTCCGGCCAGCGTCGCGATGGCGATCGAGGTGGAACACGGGGATTTGGGGGTGTGGCGCTGGCTGGCGTGGACCAGCGGCAGCCAGGTGCAGGCGGAGGTGACGCGGGCGATCGACGTGAAGTACCCGACCAGCGCGCTGGCAACCGGCCTGGCGGAAGCGGAGCTGTTCGAATCGGGCTATCAGTTTGCCGATGGACACGGGCTGTTTTTGCTGACCGGCCGTGGCCAGAGCGGGCGCCGGATCCGCCTGCTGAGGCTGTCCGCGGACGACGAAGCAGCGCCGAAATTCCTGGATGTGGCGCTGCCGGCAATGCCGGACAGCCCCGCGAGAGCCACTTTTTATTCCCGCCCCGCGGACCCGCAAGATGAAGCCGGCAAATCGGCCCACCAACTGGCCCTCTGCTGGGTTCTGCGGTCGGGCGCGGCGTATGGCTTTGTCATGGCACGCATAGATCCCGAGACCGGCGGGGTGATTGAGCCGCCGCGCACGGTTTTCAGCAGCAATCGAAGCGTGGTTGCGTATGCGATTCCAGCGGTGGTGAGGAAGGAGCTTGCCGATTCGTTCGCGCTCCTGCTGGCGCCCGCCAGGGAAGGTGATCCGTACACGCGGCTGACTCTTGACGTACACGATACGACGCGGCGCGAGGAGTGGGACTTGCCGCGGTTCGAGGGTCCGGCGCCGGTGGAGCGATGGATCCTGCCCTCGGCCGACACGGGGAACGCACCGGTTCTGGCAGTATCGGGGCACCGGCTGTGGCTGGCGCGGCGCGGCGGCGCCTGGCAGGACACGCGGCAGGATGTGGCGGGCGCGACGTCGCCGATACGGCTGTGGACTCTGCCCAACGGCCAGTTCTGGTGCACCTGGTTCGATCGCGAGCAGGGTTACCGCGTGTGCCGGGTCGCCTGACCCGGCGCCGGCGGCATTTCCGGCAAGGACCGCGTCCATCGTCGATGCGATTGAAATAGCGCCGGGCCGAACACTCTCCGAGTCGCGGTCCGGCGGCTGCTGATCCCTCCTCGGAATCCAGCAGGCAGCCTATTGGAAACCAGGTTCGGCAAATTCCCGCGCGAGGAGACGGCCGCCCGGGCGGGAGCGATTGAGGACTGCGTGAGAGTTCTCTTTCGTGAATGTTAACCAGTACTATCCGTCCCATTATTTTCAGCGCAAATCATCCATAGTGCGGTTAAGCTGGAACGGAAGAGAAATCAACTCATGAGAAACGCCATTATTTTCGGGGTCATGTTCCTCTTTATCGGGGACACCACGCGCAGGGTCGTGTTTGGCCGTCTGGAAAACTTCGTCAAGTGGATCGGCGATTGGGCGCCGTTTTCGTACCTGATTCTGGCACTGGTGGTGGCCGCGCCCATCGTGGTCGTTCACCAGATGCTC